>Ga0206982_1007_pt1 | contig 79916 bp, 67 predicted proteins | sample Alteio_BWMinCont_18_FD_153493 | JGI IMG/M metagenome (GOLD analysis project Ga0206982, IMG submission 153493) | Enriched cells from forest soil in Barre Woods Harvard Forest LTER site, Petersham, Massachusetts, United States -... | ecosystem: Environmental > Terrestrial > Soil > Temperate forest >... | reverse complement strand
GCCTAAGCTGATTACAATATTTTGCCCGCAATTGCTTACAAGGCAATTGATAGCTGTTATACTGGATTGAATACCGGATATGCCGTCTATTAGAGAATTGTTAATGATGCATTGATTTAAAGAAAGTTTTGGATTCATATCGCTGCTGGGTCCTTCCGCAACGAGACTGTGATAACCATTTTGGAAAATGGCAAAATTCAGTACATTATCCTTGCTTGCACTCCTGAAATAAATGCCAGGCCATGAACCAGGGTAAGTTGCATATGGTTGATCAAGTCGGTCACCGGTGAAATAAACCCGTAGACTTTCTGATGTATCTCCCAACACTTTAAGGCTGCCGTCGATATAAACAGGAGCATCTGCGTGCATATATATATGTGTACCAGGCTGGATGGTAAGGGTTGCATTACTATCGATCGTGAGACCCCCGTAAATGACATAGGGTAAATCATTTGGCCATGTCGTATTGCTTTGAATAACCATGTTTTTCAAAAAATGGGCATTCTGACCCCAGGCATTAAGCTGGATATACTGTTCTATCCCATTGTAACTGATCCGGATACTGTCCTGCAATAGAAAAGGCGTGGGTTTTGGACCAGTAGGAATAAGTACCGTGACAAAAATATAAAGGCTGTCATTTGCCTGGATATTAAGATTTGAGGCAGTGGGTCCGGGTGTTCCGTCAATATTTATAAAAAAAGGAGAACCTGAACCACCTGCCAGGCTGATGGAGGAGATGCCGATGCTATGATTGTTGTTGTTTACCAACTTAACCTGTTGTGTAACAGAACCTGTCGTAGTAAAAACAGTGTCAAAACTCAACGTATCAGAGGAAAGAAAAAGAAGGGCATTCCCATTCAGATTAGATTGCTTTTGGCAGGAAACGAGCGCGAATACGGCAATAATGCAAAAAAGCAGGTTTTTGAACATCCGGACAAAAATACAGGATGACCGATGACCGATGACGGATGACTGTTGTTTGTTTTTAAAAAATAGCATAAAACATCAAAAATTATCCTGGAAGTATCTCAAATACGGTCATCGGTCATCCGTAATCGATCTATGCAGACACCGTATGAGCCAAACAAGCAATACTGATTTTAACTCCCTGGATGCCCAGTAAGACCCTGGCGCAGGCTTCAAGGCTGGCCCCGGTAGTTATAACGTCATCTACCAGCAAAATATGCTTACCATAAATTTTTAGCGGATTCAGGATTTCAAAGGTCGACTCCATATTTTTCCAGCGTTGAATCCTGCTTTTATGAGTCTGCGTTTCTGTTTTTTTTACACGCAAAACAGCATCCTGCAAAACAGGAATTTTAAGTTGTTGCGATAAACCAATAGCGATCATTGTTGCCTGGTTATATCCTCTTTTTTTTTCTCTTGCAGCAAACAGAGGCAATGGAATAATGATTTCACATTCATTGAATCGACAGGATTGAATTAATGCTTTACCCATTTGCTGTCCGAAATAAATGCCTACTTCTTTTTTGCTTTTATATTTAAGCAGATGCAGGCTATGTTGAACTGCAGAACCCGAAGTAAAATACAAATGGGCTGCTGCTGCATGTATATCGGCGCGGCCCCAGAAAATTTTTTCTATTGGATTTGAAGGGAAAAACTCAAAGTGGGTCAGGGGCATGGAAGCCTGACAATAAATACAAAATAATATATTTTCTGCAAGCAGATCTGTACCACAACCACAACAATTGTATGGAAAAAAAAGATGTAAGAGTGATTTAATAATGGGAATCCGCGATTTCATTTTAAAGAATGCCCCAATCACAGAACCCTAGAATAAATATTTATATACCTCTTCAACTTTTCCCATCAATTTAACTTCAATCTGATGGGATTGATTTTTTAATCCTTTCTGATTGTATTTGGAAACCAGAATTTTACTGAATCCTAATTTCTCCGCTTCTGCAATTCGTTGTCCGATCCGGTTTACCGCACGGATCTCACCATTCAATCCCACCTCGCCGGCAAAACATATATCTGATGCAAGCGGAACATCTTCAAAAGAACTTAACAGTGCACATAAAACGGCCAGATCAATAGATGGGTCTTCTACTTTCAAACCTCCTGCAATATTCAAAAAAACGTCTTTCACTCCAAAGTGAAAACCACCTCTTTTTTCTAGAACTGCCAGTAGTAATTGAAGCCGCCGGAGATCGAAACCACTAACTGTTCTTTGCGGTGTTCCATATACAGAAGAAGTAACAAGGGCCTGCACCTCAATCAACAGAGGCCTTTGCCCTTCTATACTTGCGGCGATTGCACTACCGCTGAGCTGTTCTTCTTTTTGAGTAATCAGGATCTCACTGGGGTTGTTTACTTCCTGCATGCCTTCATCTGTCATCTCATAAATCCCGAGTTCAGCTGTACTGCCAAAACGATTTTTTAATGTGCGCAGGATACGATATGTATAATGCCGGTCACCTTCAAATTGCAACACGGTATCCACCATATGCTCCAGTATTTTCGGACCTGCAATATTTCCATCTTTGGTAATATGTCCGATCAGAAAAACCGGTGTTCCTGTTTCTTTTGCGAAGCGCTGAAATTCTGCTGCGCATTCGCGGATTTGTGAAACGGTTCCCGGAGTAGAATCAATATAAGATGATTGTAATGTTTGAATGGAATCTACAATAACAACCTGAGGTTTTAATTTTTTTATTTCCTGAAAAATGGATTGGGTAGAAGTTTCTGTTAACAGGTAAAAATTATCCTGGTTATTCATGAGATGATGGTTCCTCACTTTTAACCTGTCTGCACGCATCCGTATTTGTTGTTCACTTTCCTCGCCACTTATATACAGCGTAACAATATTCTTTAACATCAAACCGATCTGAAGAAATAAAGTGCTTTTCCCGATTCCGGGTTCTCCTGCAATAAGAATTAAACTTCCGGAAACAATTCCACCTCCTAATACTCTGTTAAGTTCATTATCAGGTGTAACGATTCTTTTTTCTTCACCGCTGATAACTTCATGAATTGAAATCGTTTTGATTTCTTTTTTATCGGAGATTTTTTTCCATCCGGATTCTACAAGTCTTTCGTCTTTATTGATGACTTCTTCTGTGAAAGTATTCCATTGTTCGCAGGAAGGACATTTACCGAGCCATTTTGCACTTTCATAGCCGCAATTATTACAGAAGAAAGCGGTTTTGATTTTACTCATCATTAAAGATAATTGCTCTGATGGCAGAAAAGTAAAAAGGCCAGCTACCAGAGCCGACCTTTTACTTACTAACCCATTAAATTCTTCCACTAAATTACAAAATCAGGTCACATAACAAAATAAATTTTTCTTCCTGTTAATAACTTTAATAATAAAAATGAAACTTGTATTTATTTGATAATTAATCTATAATTTGTTGATTAATAATTACTTAACCTAGTATTTTTTCTTAGGGGTTCAAGCTAAAGTCCTGAAAATGAGGCCTGGAAATGTTTAAAAAACTTCCTATTTCGTGTAGATGTAAACACTTATGCGAAATAGATAATATTAAGATAAATAGTAATGTGTTTTGATGAAAAGAGGGGGTAAAAAGATCGCTATAATTTGATTTCTTCCTCCTGCTTATCGAAGAAATGGAATTCGGTCATGTGGTAATTATTATTCTCCTTAACCTTGATTGCACGCTTATATTTTCTGCGCCATTTCCATTTTTTACTGGAAAACCAGCCTCCCTTGGTGAGGTAGGCATACATGATAGGGTGAACCATAAGGACCAGGTCCTTATGCTGATGATTCAGCAAATAGCTTAAATTTTTCTCAATTTCATCTTCCAGAATCAGGGCAGAAGAAATTTTACCCGTCCCATTGCAGGTAGGACAGATTTCCTGTGTATTAATGGTAATCTCAGGTTTCATCCGTTGCCGGGTTATCTGCATGAGTCCAAATTTGGAAATAGGTAGAACGGCATGCTTTGCTCGATCAGTGCGCATAAAGGATTCCATCGCTTCTACCAGCTTCCGTTTATTGTCCGGAAGTTTCATATCAATGAAATCTGCCACGATAATGCCTCCCAGATCACGCAGTCTTAACTGCCTGGCAATTTCTTCTGCTGCCTCCAGATTGGTTTCGAGTGCATTTTGTTCCTGGTTATTGCTGACACTTTTATAACCACTGTTCACGTCAATTACATGAAGGGCTTCAGTATGTTCAACAATCAGGTAGGCTCCACTTGGCAGGTTAACAGTTTTGCCAAACGCAGCTTTCACCTGTTTGGTTATACCAAAATGATCGAAAATCGGAGATCCATTATTATAATATGAAATTATATCTATTTTATCCGCCGCAATTCGCTGTATATAAGTCTTGGTATCGTTGAAAAGATTACGGTCGTTCACCACAATTTTATTGAAATCTTCATTCAAAAGATCCCGAAGCATACTGGTAGTCTTGGTTTGTTCGCTCAAAATTTTTGCCGGAGCGATAGCGCCAATAAGATTATGCTGAATTAGTTTCCAGGTTGCGACCAGGTCAGTCAGATCCTCGTGGAGTTCAGCTGTATTTTTTCCTTCGGCTGCAGTGCGAACGATCACACCAAAATTTTTAGGTTTTATAGCTTCAACAATTTTCTGAAGCCTTTTTCTTTCGTCCGAAGAATGAATTTTGCGTGAAACGGCAACAATATCATTAAATGGTGTAATAACCACGAAACGACCTGGTAGTGAGATCTCACAACTCAAACGGGGACCTTTAGCAGCAATTGGTTCTTTTAGAATTTGTACCAGGATATTGGGTTTGCCACTAAGGACTTCATTAATTTTTCCGGTTTTTACAATCTCCGGTTCAACCACGAAAGATCCAAAATCAAATTCACTGTCCTTTGTTGCCTGAATACTCTGCTGAGTAAATTTAAGAAGTGAGCGCGCATAAGGACTCAGGTCGGTATAATGAAGGAATGCATCTTTTTCGAAACCTACGTCAACGAAGGCAGCATTTAAACCAGGGATTAATTTTTTTACCTTTCCAAGGTATAAATCTCCTACCGCAAAACTGGCATCAGTTTTTTCATGGTGTAATTCCACCAGCTTTTTATCTTCCAGCAGGGCTATTTCAACTCCCTGGGGGGCTGCATTAATGATCAGTTCCTTATTCAATGTAGAGTAACATTTACTGCCTGGCCGGTACACACAAGAAGGAATCGAAATGCTGAAGAGGATTTAGTTAACCGCCTCACGGTTGCGAGCAAGCGTGGTAAGCGTTAGCATATCAATGTATTCAGCAGTACAGGGCCGGAAGGTTTTCCGGCCGGAGTGCGTTTATTTATTCTTTTTCTTATGACGATTCTTACGCAATCTTTTCTTTCTTTTATGGGTTGCAATTTTATGTCGCTTCCTTTTTTTACCACAAGGCATCGATAATTCCTTTTTAGTTTACTAATAATTTCTGTCCTTGCTCCTTCGAGCTTTTATTTTAAAGATCCTAACCTTTCATTGATCGCTGTGATCAGCTCATGGTTATTTGTCAATTTCTTTGCAGCTGTATACCAGGTTTTTGCCGAAGCATTGTTACCTATTCTCTCGTAAGCCTCACCAAGACTAAGAACAGCTTCAAGGTTTCCTGGGTCATAATGAACAACTTTCAAAAGCCTTTGAATCGCCTTTTCAAATTGTCCCGATTCAATTCCACCCAATCCCAACATTAGCTGCGCATACATATTGAGAGAATCTCTGCGGGTCACTTCCAGAATTGCCTGGATTCCTTTCATCACATCTGCCGGTCTTTCACCGGTACTTCCGAAAATATATGTAGCTCCCAATCCGATTTTTGTAGAATCATTGTCAGAGTTCAGCTTGCCGGCCCTTTCAAAAAGATCACGGCTTTCATTTGCCATCCAGTTTTTTAATTCCGGATTGTCCTGACCTCTTAGGTTGTTCAAAAATAATTGGGCTGCAAAAGTGAGACTTTTTTCAGAATTTTCCAATTTTGCAGCTTCAGCATTATAATATGCAGAAGGCAAAAAGCCGTTTTCAACTGAATCCTTCCAGAAATTTGCCAGCTGATGATAAGCTGCAATCTGTTGATTTTTAACATCTCCGCGCACAACTGCATTTTCAAGCCTGTCTACATATTCCAGGCCTGCAGGACTAAGTTTTGCTTTACTTGCATTGAGAATCGTCTTGATATCAAGGGATTGCCCTTTATTTTCGGGAGAAGCTGCAGTTTTCTTTAAAGGGGCAACTGTATTTCCGAAATAATAAAAAACGACAAGAATAATAATTCCGGTTGCGGCTACAATGGCTTGCTGTTTCTTCACTTAGAGCTATTATCCGGCAAAATTACATCTCTTCATCAGGGTTTGGTTGATTATCCTGAATTGACTGAAGTTTTTTGACTTCCGCAACAAATTCTTTGGCGGGCTTGAAAGAGGGAATGAAATGTTCAGGTATGTGGACAGCAATATTTTTTTTGATGTTACGCCCAATTTTGGCAGCTCTTTTTTTTGTGATAAAACTACCAAAACCACGTATGTAAATATTTTCTCCTTTTGCAAGGGTATCTTTCACTTCTTTAAACATGGTCTCTAACGTAACCAGTACGTCTACCTTAGGTATACCTGTTTTATCCGAAATTTGATTAACGAGGTCTGCCTTTCTCATGGCGGAATTGTTTTATAAGTTTCTGATTTTAAATATATAACAAAAAAATTAATCCACAACAAAATGTAAAAAATTGAGGGATTCGATTTTTATATTGAATTTCTAATTCATTGCATTTCAATTGATTATAAAATATTGATTACCAATGATATAAATATTCGCCCGGCATTCTTTATTTTGAGTAACGATGCAAAAGGATTTTACAAAAAAACTACTAGAATGGAACAGGAATCAAAATAATCGCTCTATGCCCTGGAAGGGCGAATCCGATCCGTACAGGATTTGGCTGAGTGAAATAATTCTGCAGCAGACAAGAGTAGAACAGGGAACTGCCTATTATGAAAAATTTATTTCTGTCTTTCCAACTGTCATGGATCTGGCAGAAGCTCCTGAAAAAGAAATTTTTAAATATTGGGAAGGGTTGGGTTATTATAGCCGATGCAGGAACCTTATTTCTTCAGCAAAAAAAATTGCATTTGAAAATGGTGGTCATTTTCCTTCTTCATATCCTGAAATTCTTGCGCTTCCGGGAATCGGCCCGTATACTGCTGCCGCCATTGCTTCATTTGCATTTGGTTTACCTTATGCTGTGGTTGATGGAAACGTTGAAAGGATTATTGGCAGGTATTTTGGAATCAAAACACCTATAGGATCAGCAGCAGGAAGGAAACAGTATTATAAGATTGCCACAGATCTTCTTCACAAAAAAAATCCTGCAGTTTACAATCAGGCCATTATGGATTTTGGTGCAACGATTTGCAAACCACAGAATCCTCTTTGTTCGGATTGTAATCAGGCAAAAAACTGTTATGCATTTCTACAAGGAATGACTAGTAAGTTTCCTATGAAAAAGCCCTCCCCTCAACGAAAGAAAAGATGGTTGTATTATTTTGTCGTAAACGCAGGAAAAGATAAAATATGGATTCGTGAAAGAACCAAAAAAGATATCTGGCAAAACCTCTATGAATTTATCTTGTGGGAAACTGGGAAAATAATACCTCAGGATCAACTTCAAAAGACATCTTTTTTTCATGATAATTTTGGAAAACAGGGTTTCAGAATTCAGCATATTTCTCCTGCTTTTAGCCAAACACTTACCCATCAATCCATTACAGGCCTTTTCGTACACTTGAATAAACCCCTTGGTAAGCTGGCCGGCTACCAATCTGTTCCAAGAGAAAGTCTCAGGGAATACCCCTTTCCTAAAATTATAACTGACTATATTAAAATTTCACCTCTTCTCTGATCTGTGGTAAAGGATTTGATATAATACTAACGGATTTAATTCGGGAATGAAGATGACCGAAAGAGGATTGTGAACATTATAATCAGCATATTATGAGAGGCGTAAACAGAGTGATGCTTATTGGTAACCTAGGCAAGGATCCTGATGTACAATACTTGGAAGGGAATATTGCTGTAGCGAAATTTTCTCTTGCTACGACTGAAACTTTCAAAGACCGAACCGGAAAACTCATATCTCAAACTGAATGGCATACAGTGGTTTTATGGCGCGGTCTTGCTGAACTGGCGCAGAAATACCTTCACAAAGGAAGCCTTGTTTATATTGAAGGCAGACTGCGTACCCGAAGCTGGGAAGATAAAGATGGTAATAAAAAATTTGCCACAGAAATAGTAGGGGATAACCTCATCATGCTGGATAAAAAAATAGAAGGCAGCCATTCTACTCTTCCTGCTCAGGAAGGACTGGAAGGTTTAAATGGCAATGATTCTGCATCTGTAGGTGAACCTTCCCCTGATTTGCCTTTTTAAAAGCTGAATAGCCAAGTTTTATTAAATTTACAATCCCGTATATAAAAGCGCCACCGCTTTTCATGCGTGAATAAAAGATTTTTAACGAAACCAGACAATTTTGGATCACCCTTTCAACATTTCATCAGCCAACGGGCATCCAGGACTTCTTTTATTCATTAATGCGCAGGCAACTACGATTCTGGTTATCCTGATACTCTTTTTTCTCGTCATGTCATTTATTGTATCGGGATCCCGGATAGCATTTTTTTCCTTGAGCGATAAGGAAATAAATATTCTGAAAACAAAACAGGATAGTTCCTGGAGGAGGATAGTTAATCTGTTGGAAGAACCTAAGGCGCTTCTCGCGTCCCTTCTAATCGCCAACATATTACTTAATATAGCGATCATCATACTTTCAAATTTTTTAATCGACCAGGTCATTTCATTTGTGCCCGGCTATTGGTTATTGGAATTCGCGATGAAAGTAGTGATGGTGAGTTTTGTACTGATTCTTTTTGGCGAAGTAATGCCAAAAGTATGGGCCAGTCAGAATACCCTCCAGTTTGCATTTTATACATCCGGCGTTACCGAAGTCATTCACCTTCTTTTCAGAAGACTTGGTATTCTCCTCGCTAACCAATCTGAAAAACTTGAAAGGCTTTTTGGTAGCCAGAGATCCGCAGCCAACAGCCTCGAAGAACTTGATCATGCAATTGACAACGATACCACCGAAGAAGAAAAAAATATATTGAAAGGAATTATCAAATTCGGAAATATTACCGTAAAACAAATCATGAAAACCAGGCTGGATGTTAGCGGAATTGAAGACCATCTGAATTTCGGCCAGATTAAACGTAAAATAGAAGAACTGCATTATTCACGTCTGCCGGTATATAAAAAGAGCCTGGATGATATTACCGGTATGATTCATACAAAAGACCTGATTCCTTTCCTAAATGAATCAGACGAATTTGAATGGCATAGTCAGCTGCGTTCACCTCATTTTGTGCATGAACATAAAATGATAAAAGATCTGTTACAGGAATTTCAGTCGACCCGAATTCATTTTGCAATCGTAGTGGATGAATTCGGTGGTACAAGCGGAATAGTAACACTGGAAGACATTATGGAAGAAGTTATCGGGGATATCAAGGATGAATTTGATGAGGATGAAGGTTCGGTAGCAAAACAGGAAGATGGATCATATATATTCGAGGGACGTACAATGATCAACGATGTCTGCAAAACTCTTAATCTGCCTGTGGATACGTTTGACAATGTAAAGGGACATTCGGATTCTCTTGCCGGACTTATTCTGGAGCTTGCAGGTGAAATTCCGAAAATAAATGATATCATAATCTGTGGTGATTTTGAATTTACGATTCTGGAGGCGGATAGCAGCAGGATTAAAAAAGTAAAAGTCCGTATTAAACAATAAAAACGCAGATCTTGTACCGAATAGCAACCAGATTTTTTACTTTTTACTTTTTATTTTTTACTTTATTTTCCTGCAACAGTGTCTATTCTCCCAAACCCCGGGGTTATTTCAGAATCGACTTCCCGGAACATACTTATCAGTCATTTGATCGTCCGGAATTTCCTTATTCTTTCGAATTCCCGGTTTATGGGAATATTATACGGGATACCTCATTCTTTGGAGACAAACCAGAAAACCCTTATTGGATAAATGTGGATTTCCCCAGATTTCATGCTAGAATCTATATTAGCTACAAAGAGGTGAATGGCAATTTTGACAAACTTCGGGAGGATGCTTATAAAATGACTTACAAACATACCTATAAAGCGAGTTCTATAGAAGATTCGCTGATCAGCACATCCTTTGGAGTACATGGTATTTTTTTTAATGTGGGCGGAAATGCTGCGACTGCCAAACAGTTTTTCGTCAGCGATTCAACCAGACATTTCCTTCGGGGAGCTTTGTACTTCGATACAACCCCGAATTCAGATTCTTTAGGAATTGTTAATGCTTTTCTTCAGGAAGATATGTACCATCTTATCAATACACTGAAGTGGAAAAACTGATACGGAATCCTTTCTGTTATACTATCTTAGCCTGATTTTCAAACACTACACTTGATTGCAATAGATAATATATTGGTGAGTGACGAAGTGATTTCCGAACAGTTCGTTTGTGATTTAAACAAATGCAAGGGTGGCTGTTGTGAAGACGGTGACTCCGGAGCTCCCCTGACAAATGAAGAACTCGAATTATTGCGGGATTCAATAGATAACATAAAACCTTATATCACTCCTGAAGGTTTGAAATTGCTTGAATCAGGAGGGCTCTACCGATATGACCAGGAATTTGGATGGGTAACCCCTACCATTGGCGGACGCATGTGCGCTTATGGATTCAGAGACAAGGAGGGAATAATTAAATGCGGAATTGAGCAGGCCTATCTGGATAAAAAAATATCCTGGAAGAAACCTATCAGTTGTCATTTGTTTCCTGTTAAAATCACCAGAAGTAAAAGGCAGGATCAGGAATATGTGAATTATGAACCGCGGAAGGATCTTTGTAAAGCTGCGTGCAAACTCGGCAGGCAATTGAAAGTTCCGGTTTACATATTTTTAAAAGAAGCACTGATCAGGAAATACGGCAATGATTTTTATAATGCCCTCGAGGCGGCAGCTGATCACATAAAAAAAGATAAAGTCTGATTTTATCTATGAAAATTCTACCCCCGATTTTTTTCTTTCTGGCTGTATTTTTTTCTGTTCGGTCCTCTGCACAGGATTCATCAAATAATAATCCACCCGTTCCAAAAAAAACAATAAAGCATAGACATATATTAAAAGATTCTGCTTTAAAAGCCGGATCGATGTCACAGGATACATTAATTGTTATGATTCCTGATCGGGGTATGTCTAATAAACATCAAACCCATATTAATGATTCTACAGATTTCGAGGCAAAGTTTTTTTATAACAATGTTGTACGAATTATTCGAACACCAAGAAAGAGGGTAAAACTTATTTTATTACCTCTGGATTCTGCTTTCGATATTGATTTCATTGTGGATTCAGCCACAGCTGCTGTTGGTGATTCGATAAAATTTGTCCGAAAAGATTATTTATATACACTGGACTCATTAAAAGCTATCGCAACTGCCTATTCAGATTCAGTTTATAAAGATTCCGTTAATCGTCATTGGACCGGGTGGAAAAAATACGAGGTTAAACCAGGGCAATCCTTTACCATGTATGCAAAGCGGGTGTTGAAAGGGCGGAGCAAATCCGAACTTCAGTATAATATCGCAGATTTTTATCTGTATCTGAACGGACAGCTTGTTATGCCACCCATCAAGGGATATAGTTTTTTTGCCGCTGGCTGTCTTTGTTTTAAATACGATGATACCTTATTGTTAAATAGTGGTCTCGGTTTTAAAGTTGGCGTAGGTGTGGGAATTAAAATTATTCAGGGGAGGTTCACAAGTTCTCTGCATGCCAACACGCATAACCGGGAAGTCTATAAGCTGTCATTAAACGATTCAGTTTATTTAAGAAGCGTTGTTGCAGAACCCGTAACTCAAACTTTGAAATTACAAGTTGAGCCTGAATATACAGATAACGAAATTATTATCGGAGAATATCGCGCTACCTATAAAAAATTCTACCAAAAGAATAAAGACGATGAGGATGGAGGGCGACAATACATGGTAAGAATCGTTTTCAGATGCCGTGTGAGCGGAGGTATCGACAGTATGAAATCTCTTAATGGCACAGGTAGTAAATAGACAGGCGCCTCATATTATTGATTAACTTCATCATATGACCAACAGGGACAATGCAATTACTTTTTTGGATAAAAGCGGTACCAAGGCTGCTGATCTGGATCACCGTAAAAAAATCAATTATAATATTGGTAAATATAACGCTGTTGTTCCTCAGGGTAAACAGCAGTACGATAATATTAACCTCGCCCGCGAAAGAGCTAAAAATATAAAGTGGCGATCTCTCGAAACTCTGGATCAGCAACTTGAACGATTTGAACAGGCTTTCACCAAACGAGGAGGAAAAGTTATCTGGGCCGAAAATACAGATGATGCATTACGGGAAATTCTGACTATATGCAGGGCAAAACAATGTAAGGCTATTGTGAAAAGCAAGAGCATGGTAACGGAAGAAATTCACCTGAATGCTTTCCTGAAGGAAAATGGTATTGAAAGCCTGGAAACGGATCTTGGGGAGTATATCCAGCAATTGGATGATGAACCGCCCTACCATATTGTTACACCAGCCATGCATAAAAGCAAGGAAGACATTGCCAGGTTATTTCATGAAAAATTAAATACGGCACCCGGCCTTTCACCTTCAGAACTTACACTTGTTGCCAGGGAGAATATGCGGAAGAAATATCTGGAGGCCCAGATTGGTATTACCGGTGCGAATTTTATTATAGCTGATTCAGGCAGCATAGCGATATCGGAAAATGAAGGCAATGCGAGATTATGTTCTTCTTATCCTAAAACACATATCGTAATCACAGGAATTGAAAAAGTAATCCCTTCAATGAATGATCTTGCTTTGTTCTGGCCGCTGCTGGCAACTTTCGGAACAGGTCAGCGCGTGACAAGTTATAATTCCATCATTTCCGGACCAAGGCAGACAGGAGAATACGACGGACCTGAAGAAATGTATGTTTTACTGCTCGATAACAGCCGTTCCAATATGCTTGCAAATACAAAACTCAGGGAAAGCCTTTATTGTATTCGCTGCGGCGCATGTTTAAACGCATGTCCGGTTTATAAAAATATCGGCGGGCATACTTACGGAACAACGTATAGTGGTCCGATCGGTGCGGTTATTACCCCACATCTAAAGGATCTGGGAGAATGGAAACACCTGAGTTATGCCTCATCATTATGCGGTAACTGTACTGAAGTATGTGCTGTGAAAATAAATCTGCACGAATTGTTATTGGAAAACAGGCATGAAGCTGTTCAGGAGGGGTCGGCAGGTTGGATGGAAAAATTAGCCTGGAAAGGATGGAAACAGGCGAGTCTGCATAGAAAATGGATGAATATGGGCAACGCAAAATTAAAAAACTGGTTTATTAACCGGGTCTTCCGCGGATGGAGCAGGAATAGGGCAGACCTGCATTTCCCTGAAAAGAGCTTTAATCAACAATGGATAGAAAAGCATAAACCCTGAATATGCTTTTTTATAGTGATTATAACAGTCCACGACTGAATTACATATTGGATCTGATCAGCAATGAAATCTTCAATGAACCTTTCGTCCTGATTTCAGATAAAGATGCATTCATTTCTTATTCAGGAGCTAAACTGAATTATTCTCCCGAAAGATTGTCCGACAATGAATTTTTTATTAATCATCACGGGCTTCTTTTTGAATCTGAAATCCGCGAACAGCAAATCAAGCGTATTGACTATTTAGGTAAGCCGGCCTTCTTTGAAACAACAGGAGATTATCCTTTTGATATTTTCGCCGCGTCTTTTTATCTTGTTAGCCGCTATGAAGAATATCTTTCCTTTCTACCGGATAAATACGGCCGTTTCCCTTACCAGGATTCTCTTGCTTTCAAAGAAAATTTTCTTGATTTTCCTTTAATAAATTACTGGCTGGGAGATTTTAAAATATTACTCCGTCAGAAATTTCCGGACCTTATCTTTCGAATGAAGGATTTCAAGTTTATTCCAACTTATGATATTGATATCGCATATTCTTTTAAATACAAGGGACTGAAGCGCAACCTGGGAGGTTTTTTCAGGTCAGCCATTAAAGGTGAGTGGTTCAATCTCCTGGATAGATGGGATGTGTTATTTAATAAAAAGAAAGATCCCTTTGATTCCTATGAGTGGCTGGATTCCCTGCACTTATATTGCAGAACCAGGGCGTATTATTTTTTTCTTCTCGCGAAAAAACAAGTTGGTATCGATAAAAATATTTCTCCTGCAAAACAGGAATTACAATCGTTGATTGCGTATCATGCCGGTGGTTATACGATAGGGATTCATCCATCATGGCAAAGTGGAGATGAAGAAGCTTTATTAATGGAAGAGGTTGATGAGCTTGAAAAAATAACAAAATCACCTGTAAAATACAGCCGCCAGCATTACATCCGCATGGTATTACCGCAAACTTACCGCAGGCTGATCGATGTGGGTGTTGAAAAGGATTTTTCAATGGGATATGGTTCGACGAATGGATTTCGTGCTTCTATCGCTTCCTCCTTTTACTGGTATGATCTGAAGGCAGAAAAGAAAACGGAACTGATGTTATTCCCTTTTTGTTTTATGGATTCGATTTCATTTTATGAAAGGAAATTAAGCCCGAAGGAAGCATTTATGGAGCTGATGGACTACTATAGAAAAATTAAACAGATCAATGGACTAATGATTACTGTCTGGCACAACAACTTCTTTGGAACAGATCCGATGTTTGCCGGCTGGAAAGAAGTATATGAAGTGTTTCTGAAGGATCAGATCTACTGGGATATGTGAAAAAGGTCAAAGCCCAAAGCCTAAAGCTTTCTCTGAAAATGAGGAAATGCAGTGGAATGGAAATGACGACTTAATAAATTTATCATTCAATTTTACATTTCATTTCCACATTATTCCTTCTCCACAATTCCATATTACCTCATTGTGAAAAATATTCTGCTACTAATGTTTAAAATGTCGCATCCCCGTAATAACCATTACGAGCCCTTCCTGTTTGCAAAATTCAATACTGTCCTTATCGCGAATAGAGCCGCCGGGTTGTATAAAACTTGTAATTCCTTCCGCAGCTGCAATATGTACACAATCATCAAATGGAAAGAATGCATCCGAAGCTAGTGCTGCTCCCTGCAGACTGAATTTAAACTGATGGGCTTTTGCGATTGCCTGTCTTAGGGAGTCTATTCGGCTTGTCTGACCGCAGCCTTTACCAATGAGCTGTTTATTTTTTATCAGAGCAATCGCATTAGATTTCAGGTGTTTGCATACCAGGTTGCCAAATTCCAGGTCTTCTCTCTCAGCATCCGTACTGTTTCTTCCTCCTGCTTCTTCCCATTTCAAATAATTTCCTTTATCTGCATCCTGGACCAGCACGCCATTAAGAAGGGATTTTTTTACAAGACTTTCTGTGGGGCTATTATGCAATTGAAGCAGGATACGATTCTTCTTTGACTTTAATATATCCAACGCTTCATTAGTATATGACGGTGCAATAAGAACCTCAAAAAATAATTCGCGCATTGATTCCGCAGTGGATAAGTCAATTTCATTATTACAAACAAGTACTCCTCCAAATGCACTCTCCGGATCTCCTGCTAATGCATGATCCCAGGCGCTTCTCGTGGAATTACGGGCAGCGATGCCACACACATTGGTATGTTTTATAATAGCAAATACGGTCTTCTCTTTAAATTCACTTATAAGCTGAATGGCAGCATCGATATCAACCAGGTTATTGTATGAAATTTCTTTTCCGCTCAACTGTTTGAAAATACTTTCCCAGTCCCCTTCAAAATAAGCCTGCTGATGCGGATTTTCTCCATAACGTAAATGTTTAATGGATTTTAATGCTCCAATGGGTTTGCCCGGATTAAAATATTCATGTATGGCAAGATCATATCCTGCAACCACTTCAAAAGCTTTTGCAGCGAGTTCTTTTCTTTGTGCCATAGTGAGTTCTCCCTCCTGGGTGATCAACAATTGTTCAAGAAGGGAATAATCCTTTTTATCCGCTATAACTGCTACGTGTGAGAAATTTTTTGCTGCGGCTCGGATCATGGAAGGGCCTCCAATGTCAATCTTTTCAATGATAGCTTTTTCTTCTTTTGTATTTGCAACCGTTTCCTGAAAAGGATACAGATCTACAATAACGAGATCGATTTCTGGAATCTGGTATTGTTTCATTTCTTCCAGGTCCTTCGCCTCTTCTCTTCTTCCAAGTATGCCTCCAAAAATAGACGGGTGCAGGGTTTTAACACGACCGCCAAGAATGGATGGATAGCTTGTAAGTTCTTCCGCTCCGGTACATGGGATGCCCAAACTTTCTATAAAAGTTTTTGTTCCACCAGTAGAAATCAATCTTACACCTAGTTTATTCAGTTGCCTGACAATGGGTTCAAGACCATCTTTATAGAATACAGAAATAAGTGCTGATTGTATTTTTTTCGTCATAAATAATCTTTAAACCAGTATGGCTGATGAGGAGCCGCAAATTTACTGTAATCGATTTTCCCGGCAAAGTCAGACTAAATAATCAGCAGGATAATTTGGGACATACAGATAATTCCCAATCCTGCAAACAGCCAATTTTTTTGTTTCAAAATAAGAAAACGGTAAAAACAAAATATGATAAAATAAAACAGGACAAGTTGAGGCAGAGTTAGAGTCAATTGGGTAATAACGGCACCCGGTAATTTAGCGATATAAAAAATAAACCCGTTTAGGAAATGTATGAGAAGACCCAATAGCCATCCAAGAAACTGACCAAGGGGAAGGATAAATGAAAATATACTTAAAAGAATCCCTCCAATCAGGATACCGCTCGATAAGGGGACGGCCAGTAAATTAGCAATCAGAAAATAACTTGGAAACTGGTGAAAATAGTAAATACTTAGTGGTGTAGTCAGGATCTGGGCTGCTAAACTTACAGATGCAGCATTCCAGACTGAAGTAAGGATTCTATTTTTTAATGGAAACAATTCCCTCAGGGGATTGGAAAACAGGCTGAGGCTTAATATAGCAGCATAACTTAACTGAAAGCCAATATCCCAGATCCAATTTGGATCATAACAGAGTAACAAAAAGGCAGATGAAGCCAGGGTGTTAATGAATATAGTTTCTCTTAGAATATTGCGGGCAAAAAGTACCAGGGTGAACATGGCGGCCGCTCGTATAACCGACGGTGTAGCCCCGGAAAGTACGCTATATCCCCATAAGCTGGTTATTATTAAGACTAATTTTATCCATTTACTATATTTTTTTCTTCCGGTTTTTTGCAAGGCAAGCTGAAGAATATGACAGATGAGTGCTAGATGCAATCCGGAGATGGCGATAATATGTATTACACCCGAATCTGCATAAGATTTCAGGATGACCGGATCCAGATCATCGGTAAAACCAACCATCAAAGCCTCCAGTAAACTATTTTCAGATTTGCCTGGTATGTATTTTTTTATTACTTTCCTCAGATTTTCGCGCAGGGAATTCAGTAGCGAAACAAGTGATTTTTCTTTCTCAAAAGCGATCAGTGAATATTCATTTTCCTTTAAAAAAACCTGGCTGTAAATGTGACGGAGACGGCAGTATTTTTTATAATCGAAATCTGATATTGACCTAAAGTTCTCTATGGGCCTCAGTTCCTTACTGAAAATGATCACGCAACCTCTGGAATATTGACGGGGATCAGGTTTTTTACTGAAGTAGATAAAGATCCGTTCATTTTCATTAAAGCATGTGTGATCTTTAGTAAGCCACTTTACCTGAGCTGAACATTTATAAGAATTCTGTTTTTGAAGGGGATCTTCCAAAAGGCGCACCAGCAAAAGGTTTGGCTGTCCTTTTATATAACAGGAAGATTGATCTGACTGGATATCCAGATGAACATATATTAGAATTCTTGCCATTGAAAGGAAAGCGATTTGAATGACGAGTCCCGCTACCCATTCTAATCCGATAAATGTTGAAAATGAAATGCAATTGCAAATAATTAATAGAAGGAGAGAAAGGCAAAGAACAGGGATTAGTAAACCAGCCTGTATAGGGTATTTATTTTCCAGTGTTATGCCTGAAATAAATGGGAACAACAGTCTGAGAAATGGCGTCTGTTTCCAGATCGGATTTTTTCCCGTAATCCTGTTCCACATGGTGAGATCTTTTTCTTTCTGCGAAGCAATCACCTTAATTGCCAGATCCTGCAGTTGTTTCACATTTTTTAACGGGTGGTTTGGACGTTCTTTAAACGGTATTCATATCCGTTATATCACGGTATTTTGTACTGTCTTTATACGGGACTGATTGACAATCTATATGTTACAAATAATATTAACTTATAATACATTGAACTTCATTTCTTTGCAAATGTTGTGAAGGGATCTACTCGATACTTTTAGGGTGAAAATAATTTATTCATTCCCTAAAACTTCAGGCTCATGGTTACGCAACAAAAAGAATTAGTTAAGATTAGCAAAGAGATTAGTACTGTTCAGGCACACACTCTTATTCGGGAATACAAACAAACCAGGTGGGTGCCGAATTCAGAACGTATCGATAAACCAGACTCGCTCAGTGCCTGGTATAGTATCGAAGAGATGGAAAACTTTCTGACCCACGCAAAATCCCATGGCGGGGATGGGATCAAATTTTACTATGGGGCCTATCCGGAAGATTATTCTCCAAAACCGGAATACGCAGGTCGGCAGACTCTTGTTATGATTGCTACAAAATCCAAATTAACGGAAATGGGGTCAATTGCAAACAAGGATATCTACTTTTCAAAAAATGAAAGTTTAAAAATTTTGAGTGGAGGTGATCCAAGACTTTGCCCTCCAGTCTGTAATCCTCCTTCTGAAGGAGGAATGGGAGATTTGGGAATAGCTATTATTGACAAGGGAGAAAAGGGCATGGAAATAGCCTGAATTTAATTTTTGCGAGAATAAAAATGACCTCCTTCGGGAGGTTTTTTTTATGCATCTTAAGTTAGCGATATTTGATGATTATGCAGTTTTCCGGTTTTGATATAATTCAACTAACATTGTTTTTAGTAAGTCTTACAGTATTTGCGCAAAAACCTGCTCCTCTTTACTTGAAATTATTTCCGGTATATCTTTTTTTAAGTTTAATAGATGGTATAGTTGTGGGATATCTTCAATCTCATGGCAGAACTAATACCGGCGTTGCGAATTCGTGGGGAATAATCGAATTTTGTTTCTATTTTTTTGTTCTTCGCTCATTAATAGTCAATGTTAAAATAAAGCGGTTCATTTTATTTGTAATCTTTTTATTTCCGGTATTAGCTTTAATAAATCTCCATTTTCAAAAACAGGTGGGCTTTAATCCCATTAACTTTACTATCGGAAGCCTGATCACAGTTTCGTTTTGTATATATTATTTTTTTGAACTCTTTCAGAGAGCAGAGAGCCAATCACTGACCAGATTACCTGCTTTTTGGATCGCAACAGCCATTCTTTTTAATGTAGTACTAACATTCCCTTTTTTTTCTTTTATTAGTTTTATGACAAAGATGCCAGAATTAGTTTATAAAAATATTGTTGCCATATTTTATGTAATCAATATTCTGACTTCGACTTTATACTCCATTGGCTTTTTATGCAGGATCAGAATAAGGAAATCTATTTTATAATATTCATGGGCTTCATGCTGGCATTCTTGCTGGTAGGATTTATTGCAGCCATGATCATTTTTTACCAGCGAAGACGGCAAAAACAGGAACGTGAACTGGTTCGCCTCAAGGAAGAATATGAACAGGAAGTACTGCGTTCCCAATTGGAAATTCAGGAATCGACCATGAAAAACATCGCGCAGGAACTGCACGATAATATCGGTCAGACCCTTTCAGTTATCAAACTCTGGATGTCCATCGCTCCCATCGAAAAAGACCACGAAGCATATGAAGGTGTCCAAAATTCAAAAGAAATGCTCCATAAGGTGATACGGGATATGGCAGATTTAACGAAAAGCCTCCATACAGACCGGATCGCAGATATCGGCCTTTCGGAAGCCATCAATTTCGACCTGGCATCGATCCGAAGAGCCGGCATTATGAAAATCCAGTTTGATTCACTGGGAGACGAATTCCATTTCTCTGATCAAAAATCTATTTTCATTTTCAGGATGTATCAGGAGATGATGAACAATATTATTAAGCATTCAAAAGCCGGTTCTGTAAATGTTGCGCTGGTTTATTCTGGCAATGATACCTTTGTGATGACTATCCAGGATGATGGTGTCGGATTTGATGTTGAGAAAAAGAAGGAATCCGGAAGCGGATCCAGTGGCCTGGGTTTAAAAAGTATGCAAAACAGGGCAAAAATGATCGGAGGGAATTTAGCCATTCAAAGTGAACCGGGGAAAGGAACAACCGTATCAGTAACTGTTCCGCTGAATTAATAATAAATCAAGCGAATGTCTTCTCTAAATAAACAGATCCAGGTCGCCATTGCGGACGACCACAAGCTTTTAAGGAAGGCTCTGGCAAAACTGATCGGCTCTTTTGAAGATTATACTGTATTATTTGAAGCTGACAACGGTAAGGAAATCAAGAAAAAGATAGGAGAGCACCTGGTTCCCGACCTGGTCCTGCTGGACGTGAATATGCCGGAGATGGACGGATTTGAAACAGCTGGCTGGCTGAATAAGAATTATCCTAAAATCAAAGTGCTCGCTCTTTCTATGTTTAGTGATGAGCGCACTATCATAAGAATGCTTCGCCAGGGTGCCCGTGGTTATGTGATGAAAAACATCGATCCCGATGAATTGAAAAAGGCTCTGGATTCGGTAATGGTAAAAAATTTCTATCTCTCTGAAGAAATTTCAGGCAAAATAATCAGCGGCCTTCATAAGGATATCGACAGGAATGAAGAGCCAGCATCCCTGACTCAAAGAGAAAAAGATTTTCTCCGCCATATCTGTTCAGAAATCACATATAAAGATATTGCCGCAAAAATGTTCGTCAGTCCCCGCACGGTGGATGAATATCGCAACTCGCTCTTCGAAAAACTGAAGGTTAAATCCAGGGTAGGGCTCGTTATGTATGCTATCAGGAATGGACTGGTTGAAGTATAAGAGTATAAGAGTATAGGAGTTAATTAGAATCACACTCTTATACTCCTATACTCTTATACTCTTATACTTATTTGGATAGATACATACTCCGATCTTTATAGAGCTGCCTGAAATAAGGATCCCGCAGGTCCTTTATAAATCTGATCGCCTCTCCGGTTGATTTCATTTCAGGTCCCAGTTCTTTATTAACCCCTGGAAATTTATCGAAACTGAAAACCGGCTCTTTGATCGCGTATCCTTTGAGGTTCTTATTGAAAGTAAAATCTTTAAGCTTATTCTGTCCAAGCATCACTTTGGTAGCAATATTGAGATATGGTATCTGGTAGGCTTTCGCTATGAAAGGCGTTGTTCTGGAAGCACGAGGATTGGCTTCAATTACATATACTTTCCCATCTTTAATGGCAAACTGAATATTAATTAGCCCCATGATATTTAATCTGAACGCAATCTTTCTTGCATATTCTTCCATTGTTTCTACCACCAGCGGGGTCAGGTTAAATTGTGGTAATACAGCATTTGAATCTCCGCTATGAATACCTGCGGGCTCGATGTGCTCCATCAGCCCCATTACATGAAACTGATCCCCATCGCAGATACCATCCACTTCGGCTTCCTGACAACGATCCAGGAAATGATCTATGAGGATTTTATTATCAGGAAGATGCTTGAGTAAGCTTATTACTGCACTTTCCAATTCCTGATCGTTGATCACGATTCTCATACGCTGGCCTCCAAGTACATAACTGGGTCTTACCAATACAGGGAAGCCCACAGTTTTTGCAACTGCCACGGCTTCATCAACTGTCTTTGCAGTACCATAAGAAGGATATGGGATATCCATTTCTTTCAGCATATCACTGAACCGACCCCGGTCTTCAGCAATATCCATATTGTCGTAGGAAGTACCAATGATGGGAATACCTTTTAAATGGAGTTTCTCAGCAAGCTTGAGTGCTGTCTGACCCCCCAGTTGCACAATTACTCCGTCTGGTTTTTCATATTCAAGAATATCTCTCAGATGTTCCCAGAATACGGGTTCAAAATACAGCTTGTCGGCCATGTCGAAATCTGTCGAGACCGTTTCAGGATTACAGTTTACCATGATAGACTCGAAACCACATTCTTTTGCTGCCAGTAGTCCGTGAACACAACAATAATCAAACTCAATCCCCTGGCCGATCCTGTTGGGTCCTGAACCCAAGATAATGATTTTCTTTTTCTTTGAGACTATACTTTCGTTCGCCCCTTCATTTTCAAAAGTGGAATAAAAATATGGAGTCTTGGCTTCGAATTCTGCGCTACATGTATCCACCATTTTGAAGATACGGTTGATGCCTGCAGCTTTTCTTTTTTCATATACGGTTTCTTCACTGCCATCCTGCATGATGGTAGCGATCTGGATATCACTGAACCCAAGTGTTTTCGCCTCCCTGAGCAGTTCAAGAGGAAGCGTATCCATTTTGTATTTCTTTATTTCTTTTTCAGCTACACAGATCTTCTGGATTTCATACAGGAACCAGCGGTCAATACCAGTAGCCAGTGAAATTGTTTTTACACTCACGCCGAGCATAATCGCATCTTTGATCCTGAAAATCCGGTCCCATTTAGGTATCTTGATATATTGAATGAGCTCTTCGGCGTGCATCTGGCTCTTACCATAGTATCCGAGACCGATCGCATTGTTTTCCAGACTCTGACAGGCTTTTTGCACGGCTTCAGTAAAACTTCTGCCAATTGCCATTACTTCTCCTACACTTTTCATCTGCAGGCCCAATGTATCGTTTGCTCCTTTGAATTTATCAAAATTCCAACGAGGCATTTTTACAATCACATAATCCTGAACCGGTTCAAAATATGCAGAAGTGGTTTGGGTGATTTGATTCTTTAATTCATCCAGTGTATAACCAATGGCGAGTTTGGCTGCAATTTTTGCAATTGGATATCCTGTAGCTTTGGAAGCCAAAGCAGAAGACCTGGATACCCGGGGATTTATTTCTACTGAAATGATATGCTCTGTTTCCGGATTCAGTGCAAATTGAACATTGCATCCTCCGGCAAAGTTGCCCAGCGATCGCATCATCAGGATGGCCTTATTTCGCATGTCCTGAAACGCCGTGTCACTAAGAGTCATTGCCGGCGCAACTGTTATGGAATCTCCCGTATGAATCCCCATGGGATCCATGTTTTCTACTGTACAAATAATTACAACATTATCGTTCTTATCCCTTAGAAGTTCCAGTTCATATTCTTTCCAGCCCAGCACTGCCTTTTCCACCAGTACTTCGTGCATGGGAGACGCCTTCAAACCTTTATCAAGTGCAGCATCCAGTTCGTCCTTATTGAGCACGAAACTACCACCGGTACCACCCAGGGTGAAGGAAGGGCGGATAACTAATGGAAACCCGATATCCTGCGCAAATTCTTTTCCTTCCAGCAGGGAGTTCGCAACACGGGATGGGGCCACATCTATGCCGATCTTAACCATCAGCTGACGGAATTTTTCACGGTCCTCTGCCGTATCAATGGCTTCAATATCCACCCCAATCAGTTTGACATTATATTTCTCCCATACCCCCAGTTCAGCAGCTTCCTTACAGAGGTTGAGCGCAGTTTGTCCCCCCATGGTAGGCAATACTGCATCAATCTGATTCTCATCCAGGATCTGTTCGATACTTTCCACTGTGAGTGGAAGCAGATACACCCGGTCTGCCATCATGGGATCCGTCATAATGGTGGCGGGATTGCTGTTAATGAGGATAACCTTAATGCCTTCTTCCCGGAGACTTCTTGCAGCCTGTGAGCCGGCATAGTCAAACTCGCACGCCTGACCGATAATGATGGGACCTGAACCAATAATGAGGACTGAACCGATAGCTGGATTTTTTGGCATGTCAAAACAAATTCCGCAAAGGTAAGGTTGTACAGGTTCCCGGAGAAATATTATAAAAGAATGGGAAATAAAAAATCCCGTCACGCAGATATCGCGACGGGATTATATATTTTAATAGGGAAATCAGTTATTTGTGATAGGACGCCATTTCAATATCATCTAGTAAAACGCCTCCTTTTTTAGCTTGTTGGCGTTTCTCAGCAATAAGCCTCTTATTATCACTTTTCGATTTAATCTTGAAAACCCATTTTTGTTTGGCCTCTTCACCACGCACCATCCCGATCACAGAACCGATGCTTATGACGAAAAACAGCAAAAATTTATTCTTAAATACCATCTTAACATTTTTTCAAGGAAGGTCTCAATATATAGACAGTTTCTATATGCCAAAAGCTGTACCAAATTTTAGTTTTTTTTAAAATCGCTCATAATCATTTACTAACATTATTATTAATATGGGTGAATCTAGTTTCGAATCCTTATTTGGGATTTCACACCTTTGTGGTTCTAAATTTGGGATTTTCATGAGCAGATCTGTCTTGTCCTTTTGCCTGCTTATTTACAGTGGTTTCGTTTCCGCCCAGCTCTTTCAGACACCTTCTTATCCATTAAAACAATTTAGGAATCCGCTGGACATTCCAATTAGTCTGGCTGCTAATTTCGGAGAGATCAGACTCAATCATTATCATATGGGATTGGATATCCGGACTGAACACAGGGAGAACCTTCCGGTATACGCAGCTGCAGATGGATATATTTATAGGATTAAGATTGAACCATTTGGATTCGGTCAGGCAATATACATTCGCCATACTAATGGATTTGTAAGTTTATATGCACACCTGAATTCATTTTACCCGGCCCTCGCTTCTTATGTAAAACAAAAACAATATGAATTGGAAAGCTGGGATATTTCACTGGAACTGCCGCCTGACTTACTCAAAGTTAAAAAGGGCGAACTGATTGCTTACAGCGGAAATATGGGTGGATCCCAGGGACCCCATCTTCATTTTGAAATCCGCACTTATCCTGATGATACGAATCTGAATCCAATGCTCTTTGGTTTGCCAATTACCGACAATACCTCTCCAGTTATAAGAAGCCTTTCGGCATATGATCTTAACAAAAGTTTTTATGAACAGACTCCTTTGATCATTCAGGTGAAGGGGAATTCAGGACGATACACCATTTCCCGCCAGATATTTATTCTTAATACATCCAATCCCGGGTTTGGTATATCTGGATACGATACTCAATTGGGATCCAAGAATCCCAATGGAATATTTCAGGCTATTATATATGATAATGGATTGGCGGTTTCAGGATTTCGTATGGACCAGATTAGTTATAATGATACCAGGGGAATTAATGCACATATTGATTACCCGACGCATCAGCGTGGAGGACCCTACTATCAGTTAATTTTTAAAATGCCTGGATATTCTCATTCAATTTATCGTGAAGCAAAAACGGGCGGACGCTTACACCTGGAAGATGGCAAACTGCATGAAATCAGGATTGAACTGAAGGATCCCTACGGAAATTCATCAAACCTGGAATTTAAAGTGCGCTATCAACCGGAAAAAAAAGAGAACCCTGTTTTTCCCGGCAAGATCTTCTACCCTGGAATGCTGGATGGTTTCGAAACACCAGATGCTGCTTTTTATCTCGGAGAAAAATGTCTTTATGATTCTGTGCATTTGGTTTATCAGGAAATTCCTTTGGAAGGCAGGGATATTGTTTCCTCAATGCATCATTTCGGAACTAACCAGATTCCATTAGCGGATACAATGACAGTAAGAATAAAATTATTAATTCCGGTAAATCAACAGCAAAGGATCTTAATGCAAAGGATAGATGGGGAAGAATCTGAAGTGAAAAAACCTGAATGGCTGGGTGATTGGGCAACGGCAAGTTTTTGGAGTTTCGGAAATTTTCGTCTGGTCTTGGATACTATACCTCCCGTTATCAGTATACCGGGCGTGCTTCAAAATGCAAACCTTCAAAAAAGCAGCCGTATTGTAATACTAGTTGAGGATAATAATAAAAAAATTAAGAATTTTCGCTGTACCCTGGATGGGAAATGGCTGATGTTCACTAATGATAAGGCAAAAGCCTTTATCTATCATTTCGATGAAAATTGTAAGCCAGGTAATCATGAATTAAAAATCTATGCAGAAGATGAAGCCGGCAATTCGGCTACAAAGATTCTTCCTTTTGTGAGATAAATTTTTTAGCTGAACGTTCAGCGTTAAGCATTCAGTTTAAGATCCACTTCTCCATTCGTAAACGATCCCATATCAGTTAATAATTGTCCGGTTTCATTTACACCAATAATTTTCGTCGCAATCAATTCATTTCCCTTTTTGAGTACAACGTATTCATTTCTTTTATATAGAGACTGATTAAACTCGCTCAAAATTTTATCTGGATCCTTCCGAAGAAGTGAAATACGATTTTGGATAGAAGGCACAAGTTTTCTTGCAATAGAAACAGGATCGTAGTCCGACTTAGTTATTTGCTTAAGTGAAATGGCGTTTGAAATTTCTTCCGGAAAGGACTCCTGATTTAGGTTCATTCCAACTCCTATAACTGCAAAAAGCCAGCTTTTCCCCTTAATTACACTTTCAATAAGTATTCCTGCTGCCTTTCTGTCATTCCAGTAAATATCGTTTGGCCATTTAATTCGCCAGTTATCACTTTTAATTGTATGAATTAAATCCAAAATGCCAAGTGCAATGGCTGCGGAAAACATGAATTGTTGAGATAAAATCAGGGTACCAGGTTCAATAACAAGGCTCATAATCAGGTTTTGGCCTGGTTCGTCCAGCCAGGACTTTCCTCTTTGCCCCTTACCGGCCCACTGGTGTCGGGCAATACAGACCATTCCATCGAAAGCCATTCCTTCATGAATTCTGGCCATGGCATAGTTGTTGGTGCTATCGACAGATTCAAGCTCAATCAACTGATTGTCAAATGTCGGCTTGTATGGCTTCTCCTTACCGTGATCTGGCAAAAGATTACTATTTTTGGGCATTGCGAATTTAGTATTACTATGAATACCGGTATAACCGCCTTTCATAATTCATCATTTAAAATATTCTGATTATTGGAACAATTGTCAATGTTGGTTAACCGGAAACCAAATAAATCTATCCGGTTAGCAAAGAACTCAAAAATCATTAAAGCCATTATCCAGGCAATTCAGGAAAAAAAAGGCGAAAAAATCATATCTCTTGATCTCCGCAAAATACAGGAAGCCGTAGCAGATTTTTTTATCGTTTGCGAAGCCGGAAGCACCACACAGGTCAGAGCCATAGCGGATTTCATTGAAACTGAGCTGAAGGAAAAATGCGAAGAAATCCCTTATATGCATGAAGGCAGGCAGGTGCTGCAATGGGTGGTTATTGATTATATAAATGTAGTCGTTCATATAATGCTTCCTGAAAGCAGGCGTTTCTACAAATTAGAAGAAATGTGGAGTGACGCCGTTTTGGAGGAGCATGAAGGCTGATCATTTGCAATGTTTAATCCGTTTTTCTGAACTTTTTTATTTCCCAAACATTAATTATTAGAAGGAAGACCATCAAATGCCACAGAATAATAATATAAAACCGAACGACAGGCCAGGATTTTCACGATTCAGACCTCGTAACGGTGGAGATGAGAATACACCAAAAAAAGGACCCAGATTCAATATTTACTGGATTTGGGCAATCATAGCGATCATACTGCTGGGATATAATCTGTTAGGCACGGGTTTTACTGCAGATGCACACCACCTTGACTCTGAAATGGAATTCAGAAATAGTATGCTCGAAAAAGGGGATGTTGCGCGTCTCGTTCTCGTGACTAATAAAAACCTGGTGAGGGTTTATATAAAGAAAGACAGTCTCGATAAACCATATTATAAAGATTTACTGGGAAAGAATTTCCAGATCGTAAAAACTGATGGCCCTCAATTCGAATTCCAGGTTACCAAAATCGATGAATTCGAAAAAAGACTCTATGATTTCTTCGCAAAAAATCCAACGCTTGAAGTTCCAACTTCCTCTGTTCAGGAAGGCGACTGGATACCGGGTTTATTACAGATAGCGCTTCCAATATTAATTATCCTTCTGATATGGGTTATGCTAATGCGTAAAATGGGTGGGCAGGGAGGAAGTGGTGGTCCGGGCGGCATATTTAATATTGGGAAATCAAAAGCCACATTATTCGATAAGGGAACAAGAGTAAATATTACATTTAACGATGTTGCCGGTCTTGATGAAGCCAAAGTAGAAGTAATGGAAATCGTCGATTTCCTGAAAAATCCTAAAAAATATACAGCGCTTGGTGGTAAGATTCCTAAAGGTGCACTGCTGGTCGGACCTCCCGGTACAGGTAAAACCCTGCTCGCGAAAGCTATGGCCGGTGAAGCACAGGTTCCTTTCTTTTCCATGAGCGGTTCTGATTTTGTTGAGCTCTTCGTAGGTGTAGGTGCAAGCCGTGTACGTGACTTGTTCAAACAGGCACGTGAAAAAGCACCCTGTATCATATTCATTGATGAAATTGATGCTATCGGTCGTGCAAGGGGTAAGAATGCCATTATGAGTAATGATGAACGCGAAAGCACTTTGAACCAGTTGCTGGTGGAAATGGACGGTTTCGGAGGGGATAGCGGGATCATCATCCTGGCTGCAACCAACAGGCCGGATGTACTGGATACGGCCCTGCTCAGACCGGGAAGATTTGACCGCCAGATTTCTATAGATAAACCGGATCTTAAAGGAAGGGAGGCGATATTTAAAGTGCATCTTAAACCGATTAAAATCTCTTCCAAACTGGATATTTATAAACTCGCAGAACAAACACCCGGTTTCGCTGGTGCTGATATCGCCAATGTTTGTAATGAAGCCGCCCTGATTGCAGCCCGTAAGGGAAAAGACAGCGTGGAAATGGAAGATTTCCAGGATGCGGTAGACCGGGTTATCGGTGGATTAGAAAAAAAGAACAAGATCATTTCTCCTGAAGAAAAAAGAATCATTGCCTATCATGAAGCAGGTCATGCCATCTGCGGCTGGTACCTGGAACATGCATATCCACTGCTTAAAGTAACAATTGTTCCCCGCGGAGTCGCCGCACTGGGTTACGCGCAGTATACACCTAAAGAACAATACCTGTATAATACAGATCAGTTATTCGACCAGATTTGTATGACACTTGGTGGTCGCGCCAGTGAATCGCTCAATTTTAAAAAGATCTCTACGGGCGCTCAAAATGACCTGCAACAGGTTACCCGGATAGCGTACTCAATGGTTACTGTGTATGGCATGAACGAAAAGATTGGTAACGTAAGTTTTTATGATCCGGCCCAGGAGAATCAATTTACCAAACCTTACTCCGAAGAAACTTCCAAACTGATAGATGAGGAAGTCAGGAAGCTGATAGATAAAGCTTATATTTTTACTAAAGAACTGCTTACAGAAAAAGCTCATCAGCTGAACCTGTTGGCGGAAGCTTTACTAGAAAAAGAAGTTCTTTTCCAAAGCGATGTGGAGGCCCTTATCGGAAAAAGGCCATATGAAGAGAAAAGGGCGCTGGATGTTTCAGATCATGATATCCCGAATGATGTTCCGGGAATCAAGATTGCTGAAAATGGTATCCCTGCACCCCAGGTTCCGGTTCCACCCATAGGTGACCTATAGCTGATTGATTATGCAAATATCTCTTGCAAAAGAAAATATTCTCAAAAGAATCCGGCAGGCGTTGGTTAATCCAACGCCTGTTCCATTTCCGCAAAGCGAAGGTAATTCCAGTGTTTATGCAGTTCCGAAGCAGGAAAATGAAATTGAATTTGCTGAAAATTTCGGAAAGATTCAGGGCCGTTTTCTTTATTGCAGCAATATAGATGAAATGATCCTGCAGTTAAAACAGCTGATATCCCAGCAGGGATGGGCACAGGTATTCTGCAGGGAAAAAGGGCTGCTTTCCATTCTTGAAGAACCTTTAAAAGGCTTGCTGATTACTGATGACCTCCCAGATGCTGACGTGTCCATAACCGGATGTGAAGTACTGATTGCCAGAACAGGCAGTATAATGATGAGCTCAGCGCAGGACAGCGGTAGAACTGTCAGCGTGTATGCACCAGTCCATATATGCATTGCTTATTCCAACCAGCTGGTTTATGATATCAGAGAAGGAATCGAAGTTCTGACCGATAAATATAAAAACAAAATACCTTCTTTTATTACAATGGCCACAGGTCCCAGTCGAACGGCGGATATTGAAAAAACCCTGGTTGTAGGTGTTCATGGACCAAAAGATGTTTATGTTTTCATGATAGATGCGCAGTGAATTATATTTGCCCATGCAAATCGCTGCAGGCAAGAAAATTTTCTTTATATCTGACTTCCATCTCGGTACACCCGATCGTCTCGCCAGTTTGCAAAGGGAAAAGTATATTATAAAATTTCTTGATTCCATAGAGCATGAAGCTGCAGAAATATTTATTGTCGGCGACTTGTTTGATTTCTGGTTTGAATATAAAACAGTAGTTCCGAAAGGTTACGTGCGCATTCTTGGTAAACTGGCTACTTTAACGGATGCAGGTATTCCCATTCAATTTTTTGTGGGCAACCACGATATGTGGATGAAAAATTATTTTGAAAAAGAATTATCCATTCCGGTTTACTATGAACCTAAAACTTTTATCCGTAACGGAAAGAAATTTTTGATTGGACACGGGGATGGGTTGGGCCCGGGAGATGGTGGGTATAAATTCCTCAAAAAAATATTCCGTAATAAATTCAGTCAGGGCCTGTTTGGTATCCTGCCTCCGGTATTCGGCGTGGGTATTGCAAATTATTTCAGCAGAAAAAGCCGGACCGCAACACAGCAGACAGATGAAAAATTTCTTGGCGAAGAAGGCGAATGGTTAATACAATACTGTAAAAGAATACTTTCAGAGGAAGCTTTCGACTTTATGATATTTGGTCACCGGCACCTGCCCATTGATTATACATTTCCAAACGGAACCAGGTATATAAATCTTGGTGACTGGATCAGGTATTTTAGTTATGCTTCATTCGACGGTGAACAATTGGAACTGAAGAGCTATGATCCTCATCTTAATTATAAGATTATCAGAAAGTGAAAAGAATCATTTTTTATATCATCCTCAGCTTTTTCCTGGGAAGTCTATCCGCGCAAACGGATAGTACGCCAAAGGAATCCCGTTTAATAACAGGGGCATTTGTAGATTTCCAGGTTGATAACCTGGGCAATTTATTTTTGCTGACGCCCGATAATCAATTAAAGAAATACAACGCAAAAGGCGATTCCCTGAGCGTATTTAATGATGTCCGCAGGTATGGGAAAATAGCATATATCGATGTGACCAACCCACTTAAGATCCTTCTCTTTTACCAGGAATTCGGAACCATAGTAATGTTAGACAGGTTTTTGAATAATATCAATAGCATTGACCTGCGGCAATTGGGTTTCTACCAGGTTACGTGTATTGGTCTTGCATACGATAACAATATCTGGGTTTATGATGAGCTTGCGGGTCAGCTGAATAAAATCGGCAGTGATGGTACACTCATCAACCAGACAAACGATATCCGGCAATTTACTGATTCGGTACCGGATCCGGTTTTACTCACTGACCAGGGAGGATTGGTTTACCTCTTTGATCCACAGCGAGGTGCATTTGTTTTTGATCATTATGGAGGATTTCAAAAACTAATCCCATTAAAAAACTGGCGTCATTTTTCTGTTATCAATAAAACATTGTTGGGATGGAATGGCCGTGAGTTTCTGAAATACGAGGATAAAATAATGTCTACTGAAGAAAAAAAACAAATACCGCCATACTATTTACCAGCAATAAAAATCCTCATCATGCCGGATTTTCTGTATGTTTTAAAAGCAGATGGCATTCACGTGTATAAGAACTGATCAATATGAATGGATTTTGGAATCAACTGGTATTTGACAACCCAATAAAAAAATATCTCAATGTTTTTATCGCGATCGGCTTAAGCATCCTGCTAAAGCGGATTATTTCGAAGTTTGTAGCAGGTCAGTTATTCAGGGGCGCCAAAGCGATTGATAAGGGGCTGGACAAAAATGCCTTTGTAAAGTTGATGCTCGCGCCCTTGGAAATTTTCCTGATCGCCTTTGTTTCAATCGCAGCTATTGACCGATTAAAGTTCCCAGGTGTTTTAGAATTTGAAATATTTGAAATACCCTTTAAATCGATCGTGCATGGATTCGCTAAAACAGTCCTCATCATCGTATTTATCTGGCTGATTTTACGAACCATTGATTTCGTTTCCATGCTGCTGAAAGAAAAATCCAGGGTTGCAGGTGATTTTAAGGATCATCAGCTGGTGGTTTTTTTCAGGGATTTCTTAAAAGCGATTGTCGGTATCATTGGTATCCTGATGATATTGGGATTGGCTTTCGGATTTGAAGTGAGTAAACTATGGACAGGGCTCGGCATTGCCGGTGCTGCCCTCGCTCTTTCTACAAAAGAGAGCATTGAAAACCTGATAGCTTCCTTTATCATTTTTTTTGATAAACCCTTTATGATGGGAGACGTTGTAAAAGTGAATAATATCTCAGGAACGGTGGAAAAGATTGGCCTGCGCAGTACCCGGGTGAGGACAGACTTAAAAACATATGTTACTATTCCGAATAAACAAATGGTTGACAGCATTGTAGATAATCTTACCCTGCGAACTTACCGCAAAGTGGAGATAAGACTACAATTTGATTCCTCTACACCTGCAGAAACTATTGATTCATTTATAAAAGACTGTCGCCAGCTATTGCTGGATAAATCTGCCATTAATGACGCAACGGTTTTCTTAAACGATATTTCAGGAACGGCATTTCAAATCAGCATCGATTATTTCACCACGCCCATTCCCCTGGCCGAATTCAATGAAATAAAACAAAATATAAACCTTGAAATTCTGGATCTGATTGAAAACCGGAAGATTGTAATTGCGGGGTCTGGTATGACTGTGAAGATTACTTCAGATTCGCCTTCATCTCAAGCAGGAAATGTCTGACTTCTTCCAGCTTTTTAATTGTTTCAAATTTTTCTTCTGCCCTGGAATTATTCTTAAGAAAATCCTTCGCACCTTCTATAGTGTATTTTCTTTGACGAAGTAGGTGATAGATCAGGTGGAGGTTTTTTATATCAACGGGCCGGAAATAGCGGTCTCCTTTTTTATTTTTCTTTGGCTGAAGTATATTGAATTCCGCTTCCCAGAAACGGAGCAGAGATTGATTTACTCGAAACATCTCCGCAACTTCACCCATGGTGTAGTATTGTTTCTGAAATAGAATTTCATCTTCCGGAATCTGGATAAGGTCCGCTTCTTCAGAAACCTGTCTGATGGATTTCCTGCCCCTGCCTGATTTTATTTTCAGAAACGGATCAGATGTCTGGATTTCCTCAACCGGTTCCACCGCATCTTCTTTAGCTATAGTTTCTGTTGGTTCTTCAGAAAGCGGCATATTCTCCGTCGATTTTAGCTTTTTAATGCGGACTCCAATATTTAGTGGCTGATCTTCCTTACGCAGCTGAGTATCCTGCGGCTGTGTTGATTCTTCAACAAATTTCATGGAGATCTGGGAGAACGTAGTCATGCTTATTCAAAAATAACAAAAACTATTCCGAAACGATCTAAAGTTATCCGAAAAAAACTTAGTCAAAGCTCTGGTTGCTAGAAGAAGCGAGTTTAAGCAGTCTGTCGTATTGTTCGGGAGTAATATCATTATAAAAATAGAATACAGGGTCAACAGGCTCACCATTTCGGTGTACTTCATAATGGCAATGAGGACCAGTGCTTTTACCGGTGTTCCCGACCCAACCGATAACTTCTCCCCGTTTAACTTTCTCACCCGGGTGAACCTTGATTTTGAACATATGCCCAAAAAGTGTGGCATATCCATATCCATTGTGTATTAACACATGGTTCCCATACCCATTGCCCGTATTGCCGGCTGTTTCAACTGTACCATTGGCAGTAGCATAGATGGGAGTGCCCTGGGGTGCTGCGAAATCCAGTCCCGCGTGAAACTTGGTGGTTTTATAAACGGGGTCAATGCGGTATCCAAAACCTGATGCGATTCTTTTCAGGTCCTTGTTGCTTACTGGCTGAATGGCGGGGGTACAGGCGAGCAATAGCTCCTTATTCTTAATAAAACCATTAATATCATCGTAGGATTTTGTTTGTGCGTGAATTCGGGCACTTAAGCTGTTGAGTGAATTAGCTATGGAAACAGCCAGATTTTCCTGATCCATTCCCTGAACAAGCTGGAATTCCTGCTGCTGGGCGAGGTTTTTTGCCCTGGCACTATCAGGAATAGGATTGGCTTCAAAAATAGCTCTGTAAACTTCATTGTCTCTTTTCTCCAATCCCGCAATTTGCTCCTGCATTTTTTTTACCTGCTCATTCATGACAAAATAATTGTCCTTCAAAGCTTCGTTGGTTTGCATTAATCTTTTTTCATTTGCGGATGGGAAGTAGCGATAGGCAAGAGAAACCAGGATCAGCGCAGTGACGATGGAAGCGGATAAAAAACCAAGAATACGAAGCAGGGTTACGCGCAATGGCGTTTCCAGTTTTTCGTACCGGAGGGTATTGGTATTATAGTAATATTTGATCTTTTTCATGCAGTCACCTGGAACCGGACCACTGTTTACGAAGTGGACACTGTACCTTTGCAGCGGCAGATTAATAACGCAAGTGTACTAATTATTATCCTTTTATAAACCCCCTATTTAAAGATTGTAGCTAAATTATGATGGGAAGCGCTGAGATACGGGTTAAATTTTTGGATTTTTTTAAATCCAAAGCTCACGTCATTGTTCCTTCTGCACCGATAGTGACAAAGAATGATCCCACCCTGTTATTTACCAATGCGGGCATGAACCAGTTCAAGGATTATTTTCTAGGAAATAAAACAGCTCCATATCCCAGAGTAACTGATACTCAGAAATGTTTAAGGGTGAGCGGTAAACACAACGACCTGGAAGAAGTTGGAGTAGATACCTACCACCATACTATGTTTGAAATGCTTGGAAACTGGAGTTTTGGTGATTATTTTAAAAAAGAAGCCATTAGCTGGAGCTGGGAATTGTTAACGAAGGTTTTACATATTCCGATTGACAGGATTTATATATCTGTATTTGGAGGAGATTCTTCGGAACAATTAACTCCTGATGATGAAACCAGGTCAGAATGGATGAACTGGGTTTCACCGGAAAGAATCGTTGCAGGTAGTAAAAAGGATAACTTCTGGGAAATGGGCGATACTGGTCCTTGCGGACCCTGCACGGAAATTCATGTTGATTGCAGGTCAGACGAAGAAAGAAAAAAGCAGAATGCGCTAAAATTGATCAATCAGGATCATCCCCAGGTTATTGAAATATGGAATATTGTATTTATTCAGTTCAACCGCATAAAATCCGGGGCTCTCGAACTTCTTCCATCCAGACACGTGGATACCGGGATGGGTCTTGAAAGATTGGTACGTGTTCTTCAGAATAAACAAAGTAACTACGATACGGATATTTTCAGTGGAACGATTGCAATGGTTGCGAAAATAACCGGGATGATTTATTCGGGTTCAGATACGGAGAAAAAGGACATTGCATTTCGTGTTATTGCTGATCATATCCGTGCCATTTGTTTTACAATTGGTGATGGCCAGCTCCCTTCAAATATAGGAGCAGGCTACGTTATAAGAAGGATCCTTCGCAGGGCTGTACGATATTATTATTCTTACCTCGATCGGAAAGAGCCACTCTTATACCTTCTGGTACCAGTTATTGCAACCCAGTTTCAAAAAGTGTTTCCTGAATTAGAAGGTCAAAGGGGTTTTGTTGAAAAAGTTATTCATGAAGAAGAGGATGCCTTCCTGCGCACGCTTGATAAAGGAATCAGGATCTTCAATGAATATATTGAAAACGGAGCAGCCCAAAAATCAGAATCAGCATTCCATTCAGAAAAGCGCATCTCTGGTGCATTTGCATTTAAATTAAACGATACTTATGGTTTTCCGGTAGATCTCACTTCTCTGATGGCCAGGGAAATTGGATGGACGGTCGATGAAACAGAATTTGAGAAAGAACTTCAAAAACAGAAGGACAGGTCCCGTGCAGCAGGACAATTGGATACAGGTGACTGGGTTCCCGTTCACGAAAATGGAAAAATTATTTTTTCAGGATATACAGAACTGGATACGAAAACAGAAATCAATCGATGGAGAAAAGCAAAGGTCAAGGGTAAGGATATCTACCAGATCGTTTTAAGTAAAACACCTTTTTATGCTGAAAGCGGCGGCCAGGTAGGAGATACCGGTTTTCTAAAGATTGATGGAGAAAGTGTTGAAGTACTGGATACGAAAAAAGAAAATGATCTAATTATTCACTACACGGAAAAATTACCTGCAGACCAGCGGGCGCCTGTGATTGCACATGTGGATGCAGAAAAAAGAAAAAATACAGAAGTACACCATACTGCAACACATCTACTGCATGCAGCATTGAGAAAAGTGCTGGGTACTCATGTAGTTCAAAAAGGTTCATTGGTAAATTCGAATCACCTGCGTTTTGATTTCTCACATTTTGCAAAACTCACAAAAGAGGAACTGGCGGCAATTGAGCAGATGGTTAATGAAAAAATCAGGGAAAATATTCCGATTGTCATTCGCGAAATGCCCAGGGAGGAAGCAATGAAAACAGGAGCGATGGCGCTTTTTGGAGAGAAATATGGAGATATAGTGCGAGTGGTAATCATTGATCCTGATTATTCCATAGAATTATGCGGCGGTACCCATGTGTCTGCTACAGGAGAACTGGGATTTTTTAAGATCAGATCTGAATCCGCAATTGCGGCAGGTGTTAGACGAATTGAAGCTATGGCCGGTCAGGCTGCAGAAATATATATCAATGGTGAGCTGAGACTTTTGTCTTCTGTTCAGGAGCAGTTAAAAAATCCTAAAGATCTCTTAAGATCATTGCAGGATCTTCAATCAGACTCGAATAATATGCGCAAAAGGATTGAGTCGATGGAAATGAAACAAGTGGCTCGCCTGAAGACTGAATTAAAGACTGAAGTCATTCCCATTGGAAAGTATAAATTTATTGGAAAATTAAGTGAAGGCATTGGGCCTGAGGCCTTGAGAAAACTCGGGACAGAATTACGCCTGGAAATTCCAGAGCTCCTGCTGATATTGGCAACTGTATCTGAAGGTAAATCCTATGTTGTAATCGGGCTGGGAGACCAGCTAGTCAGTGAAAAAAACCTGGACGCAGTAAAAATTGTAAAGGAAATTGTGGCACCCCAAATAGAAGGCGGCGGCGGTGGACAAAAGACCCTGGCTACCGCCGGGGGCCAGGATGCTCTTGCACTTACAAAGGTGATTTCTGATGTGAAAGCTCTGCTATAGTCGATGACCGATGACCGATTTGTCCCCCATACCCTCACACTTGCTTTAGGCTTTAAAGATCTGTTAAACCTTCGGGAACCCTATTATCCGAATATTTTCGTATTTCAAAATATTCCCTATATTTGAAATACGAAACTTGACGTAGTTAAAAACAAAAAATTAAACAGAGATGAAAAAATTCTTTTACAAGGCTGCATTAATAGGAGCCCTTTGCGTGGCTTTTAGCCAGCTTACGATGGCTCAGCCTGCAGTACCCCCTCCTCCTCCTCGGCCTGCCCCGAGCGTAGATAACAATGAAAATGGTGATCAGACGGAAATTGTTATAAGACAAAAAGGCGATAAAGACACCAAGCTTACACTGGAAATTAAGAATGGTGATTTTTTCATCAATGGAAAACCTTTGGATAAGTTCGATGATCAGAATATTACCATTGAAAAAAGAAAATTTGATGAAAATTCAGATTTGGCAAATTTGGCCTACTCCCGTTCTCCTTTCCGGGAACCTCGTATTATAAATGATGGAATGATGGAAAGAAATCTCGAAAACATGGAAAGGCAAAAGAGCCTGCAGAAATCAATTCTAATCAGGATGAATTCGGCTTTCCTGGGTGTTTCTTCACGCAAAGCTGAAAAAGGGGGTGCTACCGTCCTGGAAGTAACTAAAGGAAGCCCGGCAGAGAAAGCGGGAATTAAAAAAGGTGACATCATTACAAAACTGAATGAAACGAAGATTGAAAGTCCGGAAAGTCTTTATGAAACCGTTCATAATTTAAAACCTGGAGACAAAGTAACAATTCTTCTCACAAGAGATGGTAAAGCACAGTCTGTTGTTGCAACGCTTGATAAGTCAGAACAGATGCCTAAGGAATTTAATTACAACTACAATTATAAATTCAAAATGCCTCCCATGCCAGATATGGGAGATATACAGTTTGATGGAAATTGGGGGCTCCGACAGCCGAAGCTTGGTATCAAAGCACAGGATGCAGAAGATGGAAAGGGAGTAAATGTTCTTGAAGTGGAGGATAGTTCAGCAGCCTGGAAAGCTGGCTTGAAAAGGGGAGATATAATCTTACAGTTTGACGGGTCAGAAGTCAATAGTACCAATGAATTGGTTGATCAATTCCAGGAAGCCCGAAGGAAATCCTCCATAAAGGTCAGGATTCAACGAGCAGGGGCTCCGCAGGAAATTGAAATTAAAATACCCCGTAAATTGAAAACAGCAGAACTATAGGGATCAAATGAATTCATAAAAACTTCTTACGATTTTTTACCTTCGTGCACTGGATTCAACTGGTTCACGCTTAGCGCAGAGAACCGGCTTAAAGCTGGCCATTCTTTGCGCTTTTGCTTATTAGAACCTCCAGGTTTTTAATATGCATGGAGAATTATACGAAACTGTAATAGGCCTGGAAGTGCACGCACAGTTGCTTACTAAATCTAAATTGTTCTCTTCGGATGAAACGGAATTTGGTGCGGAGCCCAATACGCATATAAGTACGGTAACCCTGGGCTATCCCGGCACATTGCCTGTTCTGAATGAAAAAGCCGTTCGTCTTGCCGTTAAAATGGGCATTGCCTGTCATTCAGAAATTGAAACCTTCAACTATTTCGCACGGAAAAATTATTTCTATCCCGACCTTCCCAAGGGATATCAGATTTCCCAGCATACTGCTCCGATTTGCAAAGGTGGTTATATAAAGATTACACAGTCAGCCGGAGAAAAAGAAATTCATTTAAACCGCATTCACCTGGAAGAAGATGCTGGTAAAAGTATACATGATAAAGACGATAAATTTACCAGCCTGGATTTTAACCGGGCAGGAGTTCCTCTGATTGAAATTGTAACAGAACCATGTATCAGCAACGCGGATGAAGCGGTTGCTTTTCTTACCAATCTCCGTCGTATACTTCGTTACCTGGACATCTGTGACGGTAATATGGAAGAAGGGAGCCTGCGATGCGATGCGAATGTTTCAATCAGGAAAAAAGGAGATACCATTTTGGGTACCAAAGTGGAAATAAAAAATCTGAATTCGATCCGTCATGTTAAACGCGCAATAGAATTCGAAGTAAATCGGATGCGGGAACTTACTGATAAGAAAGAGGCCATAATCCAGCAAACGCGGAGTTTTGATGCAGAGAACGGAACCACTTTTTCTTTACGATCAAAAGAAGAGGCCAATGATTACCGTTATTTTCCTGACCCGGACCTTCCCCCCTTTGAGATAACTTCAGAATTTCTGAACAGTATTGAAAAAACAATTCCAGCTCTTCCGGAGCAACTCATAAAAAAGTATATGGAAAACTATAACCTGAGCAGGTATGACGCGGAAGTTATTACAGACGATCGGGAAACTGCCAGCTATTTTGAAGAGCTCATTCTTCTAACACCTTCTTATAAAGCCGCGGTGAACTGGTTATTGGGTCCAGTTAAATCCTATCTCAATGATAAAAGTTTATCCATATCAGGGTTCCCTGTAAAACCTGAAATGATGGCTTCTCTGATCGCCCTGGTCGAAGATGGCAGCGTGCATTTTTCCACTGCTTCATCCAAAATTTTTCCGGAACTTGCTTCCGGAATTGTTGCTGATCCCTTACAACTCGCGATCAGCATGAACCTGATACAGACGGGCGATGAAACCCAGATTCTGGAATGGGTAAAACAGGTGATGGACAAAATGCCGGATAAGGTATTGGAATATAAAAAAGGTAAAAAAGGTTTACTGGGATTATTTATGGGAGAAGTAAAAAAAATTTCCAAAGGCAAAGCAGATCCCTTGTTAACCAATCAGCTGCTTATTCAAAATTTAGAAAAATAAAGTTTCAATTATAATCGTAATGAAAAAGATCATCTTCCTCATCCTGATATCCGCCTGCTTCTTTGTTTCATGCAAAAATGTCGACAGTAGCAAGTTCCAGGTGAAACTTTCATATAAAAATAGTGACAAACTGATAAACCCGCAGAATAACGGCAAATCAGATGGCTGGATTTTCCTTGAAGAAATCGTCTATGGTAAATCACAACTTCCGCTGATTGTTGATTCACAGAGAATATCGGGCGCTTCGGGTAATTTAACTTTTGTAGGGAAAAGCAAAACCCAGGGAATCTTTGAATTGGTAGTCGGTGAAAATGCGTTAGCTATCCCGCTTATTAATGACGCAAACGAGATTCAGATTGACGCAGATCTGTCAAAATCAACAGATTTTTATACGGTGACTGGTTCACCCGCAAGTAAACAACTACAGGATTTACTTGCAAAAGTTGGCAGTATGAACAATGAAATTCAAACGGCATTTAATCAGCTTGACAGCCTGAAAAAAATGGATGCTGCCGATAGTGTTTTGATGGCAGTCAATCTCACGAAAAATGGAGCCATATCACAATTAAATGATTATTTTAAACAGTTCATCCGTACGACCCCAAATGCTACATTGGGAGTTCTCGCCCTGGGCTGGGCTTCCAGAAGCCTGCCGCCGGCTGAAATGGATAGTGCGCTTAAAAATTTAAAATCACGTTTTCCCGGAAATAGTTTTATTGCTGAAATGGAAAAAGCAAGCCAGCAGCAACAACCGGAACAGCCATCAGGTGATTCGTGGATTGGTAAAACAGTTCCAGAGCTGGTTATGCAGGATGTAAATGGAAAAGATGTTTCCATCAGTTCCTTCAGGGGGAAATATGTATTGATAGATTTTTGGGCAAGCTGGTGCGGACCATGCAGAATGGAAAATCCAAACGTTGTAAAAGCATTCAACGAATTCAAGGGAAAGAATTTCACTATTCTCGGGGTTTCTCTCGACAAGGATAAAGATTCATGGAAAAAAGCCATAGCGCAGGATCATCTCACATGGCCGCAGATGAGTGATTTGAAATATTGGAACAGCCAGGCAGTCGAAACTTTTGGCTTCCAGGGAATTCCTTTTAATGTGCTGGTAGATCCATCAGGTAAAGTAATTGCCCAGGAACTTCGCGGGGAAGATTTAGATTCAAAACTCAAACAGGTTCTCAACTGATTTATTTTCACAATTCCACATTTTTCACATTGTTCTTCTTAGGACTGATAACAATTAGTAGCGCTGGCAAAAATATAAGATTGGTAAGCGTCGCCATAATAAGCGTTAGCGATGTAAGCCAGCCAAGTGCCTGTGTTCCTCCAAATCCACTGAAACAAAAAATTACAAATCCCGCTATCAGCACAAGCGAAGTATACACAATGCTAATTCCTGTAGAGTGAATAGTTTTGATAACTGTACTTGTTATACTGGCGGTCGTGCTGCTGTCCTGTTTATAATTCACCAGGAAACGGATCGTAATATCGATCGCAATGCCAAGGGCAATACTAAAAACCAGTACGGTGGATGGTTTTAATGGTACGCCGGCCCAGCCCATTACCCCGGCAGTAATCACCAGTGGAATAAGATTTGGAAGCAGGGAGCAGACCATGATACGCAAACTCCTGAACAGGTATAACATACAGGCTGCGATCAGAAAAAAAGCCCAAATGATACTTTGTTTGAGACCGCTGATAATAAATGCGCTTCCTTCAAGGAAAGTTACCGTTGTGCCGGTAAATTCAACATGATAATGCGTTGTATCAAATAATTCATTAGAACGGCGTTGTACGTCGGCAAGGATTTTTGGTAATTGAATGCTTCCCACATCCGCCATATTCACACTGATGCGGAGTACTTGTTTATTACTGTCCAAAAAGCTATTGGCAAGTTTCATTACGCCGTTGGGTTTTGAGGTGCTGTCAGACTTCGTATTTAAATAAGGAGCCAGAAAAGGCAATTCAAGATCATTCGGCAACCCATAATATATACTGTCATTATTAAAATATGCCTGGCGTAGAAATTTAAAACCCTCTACTATTGAAATTGGGCGTGCCATCACCGTGCTGGAATCGATATATGAAGAAAGCTGATCGATTTTTGTAAAATTCCCTAACAGGTTTGCCCTGATACCATTTTTTCTTTTTGTATCAATCAGGATTTCGAGTGGCATAACCCCTTTAAAATTGCTTTCAAAAAATTTCAGGTCAGCATAAACAGGATCCGTTTTAGGAAGATCATCTAGAATATATGATTCTGATCGCAAACGGGTCATGCCTGCAACAGAAATAGCAAGGATAATAAGCGTAGAGATAAAAATTGTTTTTTTATAATGAAGAGCCCAGGTCTCCAGTAAGTCAAGAACTGACATGAGCCAGCGATTCGTCAGGTATTTCATATGCCTGACTTTCGGATCCGGAAGATAACTGAGTACCGCTGGAATGAGTATAATGGAAATAATAAATAGCAGCATGATATTAATTCCGGCTACTACACCAAATTCTTTTAAAATGGCACTTTTTGTAAGAGCAAATACACCAAACCCAATGGCAGCAGCAATATTGCAAAAAAGAGTTACAATGCCCATTTTGCTGATCATCTCATATAATGCTTTTCTTTTTTCGCCGAATTCTCTAAAAGAAGTATGGAACTTATTCAGAAAATAAATACAATTGGGAATACCGATGACAACGATCAGCGGCGGTATCAGGGCGTTGAGAAGGGTTATCTTGTATCCAAATAAATGCATGGTGGCCAGACTGAAAACAACCCCTATGATTACTACTACTAACGATAATAACATATTACTTAAACTTCGAAAAAAGATAAGAAGGATCAGAGCAGATAGTAAAACAGAACCAAGTAAAAACCATTTCATTTCAGTAGCTACTTTGGTAGCCATATTGGTACGAATCAAGGGGAGACCACTAAAATGCATCTTTAACTGATGTGCATTACCAAAATCATTTCCAAGTTTTATGATATTGCTAACAACAGCAGTTCGCCCTGCTGAATTCATAATTTGTTTATTTACACTGATGGCCATCAGGTAGGCATGGGAAGCAGGATTGTATAAAATACTCCTGTAAAACAAAAGATTCTCAAAAATCTTCCTGGCAGTATCAAGGTCTGCCTGGGAATTAAAGGGACCCGGAAATATCTGACTGGCTGTGAGTTTTTCCGTGAGAATATTTTTATGAAGGACAATGGCGTCCGGAATACTTAATACCTGTTCAACTCCTCTAACTTTTTTCAGGTTTCTGCTTAGCAGGAGATAATCATTAAAAACATCTTTGGTAAACAGCTGATCTGTCTGCACACCGATCACCAGCAGATTTCCGTCATCGCCGAATTTTTTCAGAAAATTCTGGTATGCCTGGTATTTTGCATTATCAGTGGGGATCGCGCGCGTATATTCATAGCTTAATTCCACTTTCGATGCCTGAAATGCCGCATAAATAAAACTGCCAGTAAGAAGAAGGAGCAAGGCCAAACGGAATTTTAATACAAAGGCTGCAATGGTTCCCCACATGTAGATAATATTTGATGAATCTAACCGGACGCCCGGCAAAGAAACTTATTTTAACCGAATTTCGCAGGAATCCGTTTCGGTTATGGTTCATAAAACAAAAGGCATCGTATTACGCACCGTGAAATACGGTGAGACAAGTGTCATTGTTACTATACTGACGGAACTCTTCGGATTGCAATCCTATCTGGTAAATGGGGTAAGAACCAGTTCAGGCAAGGGTGGTTCGAAAGCTGGCTTGTTTCAACCTGCGGCCATGCTTGATCTCGTAATTTATCATCAGGAATCGAAAAACCTTCAGCGCTTGAAGGAATATAGCTGGAGCTATTTGTACCAGCATATTTTTACCGATGTGGTCACGCATGCTGTCGCTTTGTTTATGGTTGAACTTTTACAAAAATGTCTGAAACAACCAGAAGCCAATGTGGAACTTTATTATTTTATAGAGGATTCACTTAAAGCGCTCGATCAGGCGGAACTCCAGGTACAGGCGAATTTTCCTTTGTTTTTTGCAACGCATTTGGCAGGTTTTTTTGGACTGAGGATTGACAATAATTATTCTGAAAAAAGAAGTTTCCTTGACCTGGAAGAAGGATATTTTTCAGAATTAAAGCCATCACATCCCCATTATCTTGAAAATCCCCTGAGTGAAATCAGTTCCCATTTACTGAAGATTATGCAGCCGTCAGAACTCGCGGATTTACCCCTGAATAAGGAAACAAGGAGAATGCTGCTAATGGCTTATGAAGATTTTTACTCAATACATATAGCCGGGTTCACTGCCCTTAAAACGCTTCCCGTTTTGCGGACCATTCTGGAAGCGTGAAAGTGTGAGAGTGTGAGATTATTGAAAATTCACTCTCACGCTCTCACACTAGATTAATCGCCTACTGGTACTTGCTTCCGTAAGCTCACCAGCCTTAGTATTTTCAATCAATACAATGCCAGGCATTTTTCCTTTCCCGAAATCTCCCAGATTTTCTTCGAGTGACAAAGCGAACGCCCCATTCGAAGTCGCCCATAAAAGCATCTCCGAGGAAGGCGTTTTGGGGAAAGCTTTCTTAATTGTTTTCATTTCTTCCAGGATACTGAGTTGATGATTGCTGGCCAGACTGTCCGTTCCCAATACAATACGGGCTTTATGTTTTAGAAAAAGTGGGATATCAGGAAGCTGATTTTCAATGTAAATATTCGCATTGGGACAAAAACAAAAAACTAGATTATTGTTGAAGCCCCCTGCTTCAATTAAATCCTCTTCATTTGTATAAGTATTATGCACAAGAAGAATCCGGGAAGCTGATTTCAATTTGGGGAGAAAATATGGCAGACTCCGCCTCCCGGGTGCCTTAAAATGACTGGAATCTATTTTCATGAGAGAATACATACGGTTCAGGTCTCCGTTGGCATCCATGAAAAACTCGTTCTCCGCATTTGATTCCTGATTATGAATGGTTATGGTCTTACCTTTGAAGCCGGGTTTCATCAGATTCCAAAGTTCCTCCGACACGGAGTATGGTGCATGAGGATTCAGCGACAGATATTTTTCATCAGTCCCTGATTCAACAAACTGTGAAGCAGTTTTTTTAGCGCTTTCAAAACGTGAATTCGCCTGTCCGGGAGACCAGCCCAAAACCTCAATAAGATTATAGTAATTCAGGCGCTTAGCTGATTTAAGAAACCTGGAATCAGCAGTGTTGCAAATATCTCCGACCGCTACAATTCCATTTTTCAACATTTCGGATTCAGCATTATGAATTGCATTCTGTTTAGATTCTTCGGACACATGTCTTATGTTTACCACGGAAAGCACAAAATTGACCAACCCTTGTTTTTCCGGAATCAGATCTTTCAGGTGACTGAGTTCCAGATGACAATGACAATTGATAAATCCGGGACATAATACACCTGAATATTTTTCTACATCTCCTCCGGCCTGATCTTCACCTGCTATGGTATCGATAATACCGTTTTGAGTACAAATTAAAACGCCTTCCCTTTGCATTTTATATCCGTCGAATAAGTAGTCAGCTTTCAATTTTCGATAACTCATGGATCAGTTAACTTTGCAGCAATATAAATTTTTCACAGGTTATGATTGAAAAACTGGATGCAATCCGGGCAAGATTTGATGAATTAGGCGTAGCACTTACCAATCCGGCCATAGTAAACGACAACAGAAAATTCAGTTCTACCAGCAAAGAATATCGCAGTCTTGAAAAGATTGTAAAGTCGTACGACCAATACCGCAACCTTCTAGATGACCTTGCTTTTAACCGCGAGGCTTTAAACGGGGACGACGAAGAATTACGGGAACTTGCCAAGATGGAAACATCGTCCCTGGAGGAAAAAAAGACGGCCCTTGAAACGGAAATCAGGCAGTTATTGATCCCTAAGGACCCGCAGGACGAAAAAAATGCAATAATTGAAATCCGTGCAGGGACAGGAGGTGACGAGGCCAGCCTTTTTGCAGGGGATCTTTTAAGGATGTACATGAAATATTGTGAAAGAAAAGGGTTTCGGACAGCTCTTTTAAGTGAAAGCGAAGGCACTGTAGGGGGTTATAAGGAGGTTCAGCTGGAAGTTACAGGAGAAGATGTATATGGGACTTTGAAATTTGAAAGTGGCGTTCATCGTGTTCAAAGAGTTCCGGATACCGAACAAAGTGGCAGGGTGCATACCAGTGCTGCTACAGTTGCGGTGATGCCCGAGGCTGAAGAAGTGGATTTCGAGCTGAATCCTGCGGATGTAAAAATGGAAACAGCAAGAAGCGGGGGAGCAGGAGGGCAAAACGTTAATAAAGTGGAAACCAAAGTAATGCTAACCCATTTACCAACCGGAACGGTGGTTGTTTGTCAGACAGAAAGGTCCCAATTGGGTAACCGAGAAAAAGCCATGCAAATGCTAAGGACCCGATTATATGAAGAACAGGTAAGAAAACAGGAAGAGGAAATATCCAGGCACCGTAAGAGCCTGGTTAGTACGGGCGACCGAAGCGCAAAAATAAGGACCTATAATTTTCCACAAGGAAGAGTAACAGATCACCGGATCGGCCTGACTGTTTATAACCTGAACGATGTCCTGAATGGTAATATCAGTGAATTTATTGAAGCCCTGCAGTTTGCTGAAAATGCTGAAAAAATTGCAAAACCCGCTTGAGCTGTTGCAATTTTTCTACAATTGTATTTGAAAGTCAAATGAATAGTTGGAACCTAATAGGTTAAAGTAGTAAATTCATAATAGTAAATTCTTAACATTACCCATTAAACCTATTGCTGATTTTTTCGTTTAGAATATAGGGGCTTGTCGAAAGTTCCCGGGGATTGCAAACATCAAACGAATAGATAGTTAAAGCAGGAGTTTGAGTCTTAAAAAATTGTTATTAAGAAATTAGAGATGTGTTGAATTCATTTTGATCTGTAACTTTACATCAGTTCTTTTGAAAGCAAGGCTGGATAGTGAATGGAATTGGCACTCGAATTGCCCTGTAATAATAAATGGTCTTTTCTATTTGACTTCATAAAAGCAGTCAATTTTCTCATAAGCAGTTAGTTTTGGTTACGGCCCCTGTTTCCACAGGGGCTTACTTTTTAAAGCCTTCTCTGAATTATCCAGATAGCAATGATTAATTCCTAAACCAGGAATATGTCAGCCGCACAAATAAAAATCCTGCCAAGGCTCCCACAATATCTGCTGCAATATCATAAATATCAAAGTCACGGTTTGGAATGAAATATTTCTGAATATATTCCATAGCAGTGCCATACAAACAAGCGACAATGAAAATAATCACCGAATACCTGTAGGAACTATTATTTCTATCCTGTTTTCCCAGGTAATAAAAGGACCATAAAAAAACAAAACTTCCAAATAGGATGATATGGACGTACTTGTCCAGATTAGGTATGGTAAAATGATTTTCACTGGGTAACATGTTTCCTGGGAGCGCCAGCAAAATAAAAATTACAATCGTCCAAATGAGGGCAGGAATTCGATTAGAAAAAATCTGGTATAGTCGATGGCGCATATTAGAATGGATACGAAGATAAGATCCTAACCTGTAACCTTGCCCATAACATACATCGCGTCCATGTTAGGAGTAATACTTCCGCCTTTTTTTTCAAGTGTAATTGCAAATGCTTCTGCTTTCGGAATAGTTTTGAGTTTTACAAATGAAAGGTCCTTATCCATATCGAAGATTCCAGCGTCTACAGGGCGACCATCCACAATTGCCCAAAGCTGGTATTGTTTATCCTTAACTGGCATTGGTAACTGGTTTACCAGCAGATAAACTTCTTTAGATTCCGTATTCCAGTAAACTGTTGCCATGCTGGAAGGAGCCGGACTCGAAGGTGCGCCCGGCATTTTTACAATGGCCATCAGTGGGCTTTTCATATGGCCGAGAGCATTTTCGTAAGTCTCCAGTTTCGTTTGACGTATTTGATTGTCACCTGCGATCTGGGTCTGTGTAGCTGCGAGTTCTTTATATTGGGCTATAGACCTTTTGTATTGATTCAATAAATAGAGATTAAGCAGTACACTGCCAAGAAGAAGAATTAATGATGCGGCAGCTACATATCTGGCAAATCCTTTTCGGGGGATGAGTATTGGTTTCCCTGAAATAATCAGTGGGGGTTGTTCATCTTTTTCCATTCCGATTTCGGAAAATATTCTGGATTTCAATGCACGGGGCGGTTGCATTTTTTGCTGAAGAAGAGATTGTTCCAACTCCAATTCAAATGCATTACGCGCAGCACGGACTTCCTGATGCGCATCGCACATGAGTTCGAATTCGGCGCAGTCCTCCGGAGAGGCAAGGCCAAGCACATAGCTTTCAACAATTCCACTTAATATATACTCTTGCGGGGTCACCTATTTTAAATATACTCTTAATTGCAATAATGCATTTCTAATACGGGTTTTTACCGTTCCTAATGGGATATCTTCAATCTGAGCGATTTCTTCATGCGTATAACCCTTTAAATAAGCAAGTTCAATTAAAATACGCTGTTCAGGTTTTAGTTTTCCCAGGAATTTGGTTAGGCCAATACCATCAATATTGGTTTGTGTCACCTGGTCACTTCCATATACGTTATCAGTAATCTCCTGGTTTTTCCGGCTGTTCATATAGCCCTTCGACCTCAGCATGTCGATTGAAGCATTCCTGCTGATATTCAGCATCCAGGTAAACAAACGTCCTCTCAGGGGATCGAAAGATTCTATTTTCCGCCAGATATTAATAAAAACCTCCTGTAAAACATCAGCTGCCACTTCGGGTGATTTTACTATCTGGAGAATAATACTAAAGAGGGAGCCGCTATAATGATCATATAAATATGAAAAAGCCTGATCATCCCTTGCCTTCAAAGCGATTATTAGTTCCTGCTCACTATATTTTTCGGTTGATGCCAAGGTTTGCAGTTAAAAATGTGTCAGCCATAATTATCCAACCAAGGCTTCATAGGCGGCAGCATCCAAAAGTTTAGCTACCTGTCCGGGGTCTTTTACAGTAAGTTTGATCATCCATCCTTTACCGTAAGGATCGGTATTTACAAGATCCGGTGCATTTGCCAGTTCAGGGTTTAATTCTGTTATTGTCCCAGGTACAGGTAAAAAAAGATCGGAAACTGTTTTAACAGCCTCCACGGTTCCAAAGACTTCCCCCGCATCCATGGTCTTACCTATGGTTTCCACCTCGACATATACGATATCTCCTAATTCGCGTTGTGCATAATCGGTAATTCCGACAATAAAAGTATTGCCTTCTTCCTGCTTCACCCATTCATGTTCTTTCGTATAGTGCAGATCTTTTGGAAAACTCATTTGTAGATTTTTTAAAGTTTGGTTCTGGAAGCTGCAAATATAGAAGGATTTGAATATTCCCTTCTCCTCTTTACTATTCGCCCAGGCCCTGATTTTCAAAATAAATCAAAATATGATCTTTCATGAAGTTTTCCTGTTCTATAAAATTGAAAACGGGTAAGGATTTCAATTGGCGATAATGAGGCCAACCTTCTTCATCCACCATTTCAAGTTCATAATATCCGCTCGGTGAAAGAAGTGTGCATACTGCTACATGCATCAGATCCTGCTTCTGTTCTTTAGAAAATTTAGTTTGAAAATCTCCAACTTCCTGAATACCGATAAGGAAAAGAATGGCTTCCATATCAGGTTTCTTTCCGAATCTGGACATCAATTTTTCTTCCAGCGACCACCATCTGCTTTGTATATCGTCTTTCACATTCATAATACAAAGATAACCCGGTAAGGAATCTATCACCGCATCAGTTAACTTTGCGCAAATTTTCCTTCATGTTACAGATAGCGGTTATACGGCAGCAACCAGAATTTGTAAAAGAGCGACTTCTTGTAAAAAACTTCGATGCTTCTGCTGCTATTACCAGGATATTGGAGCTGGATGCACAAAGAAAAAGATTACAGCTGGAAATGGAATCTGAACAAGCTGGTTTAAATGCAATTTCAAGGGAAATCGGACAGCTAATGGCCAAGGGTGAAAAAGAAAAGGCGGAAGAAAAAAAACGGGAAGTCACCTCTTTAAAATCAAAACTTGGTTTTTTGCCTGATGCTGTAAAAGCAATTGAAGATCAGTTACACCAGGTATTGGTTTCACTGCCCAATCTTCCATCTTCCCAGGTGGCTCCCGGTAAAACACCAAATGATAATGTGTTAGTAAGAGAAGGAGGGCCTAAAACAGTATTGCCTGCTAATGCGCAGGCTCACTGGGATCTTGCAAGGCAATATAACCTGATAGATTTTGAACTTGGTAATAAAATAACAGGAAGCGGATTCCCGGTATATATAGACAAAGGAGCCAGACTTCAAAGAGCAATGATCCAGTATTTTCTTGATTATAATACCAGTGCCGGTTTTGTTGAATATCAGCCGCCGCTGGTTGTAAATGAAACCAGCGCATATGGAACCGGCCAGCTTCCGGATAAGGAAGGCCAAATGTATTACGTGACAGAAGATAAGCTTTATCTGATACCCACATCAGAAGTTCCGCTCACTAATATTCTGCGCGATTCAATCCTGAACGAAAAAGAATTACCGGTTAAAATGACAGCTTATACACCTTGTTTCAGACGTGAGGCTGGCAGTTATGGTAAGGATGTTCGTGGTTTAAACCGTCTCCACCAGTTTGATAAGGTTGAAATAGTACAGATCGTTCATCCCGACAAAAGTTATGAGGCACTGGAAGAAATGGTAAATCATGTAGAGAAACTCCTGTTATCCCTGGATCTCCCATACCGTATTTTGCGGTTGTGCGGTGGAGATATGTCTTTTGCTTCGGCAATTACTTACGATTTTGAGGTGTTTTCTGCTGCCCAGGAGAAATGGCTTGAAGTGAGTTCTGTAAGTAATTTTGAGAGTTTTCAGACAAACCGGATGAAAGTCAGGTTTAAAGATGAACTTGGCAAAATGCAATTATTACATTCTCTTAACGGAAGCTCTCTTGCCCTTCCAAGAATTTTGGCCTGCCTACTGGAAAATCACCAGAGACCGGATTTTATCTCCCTGCCTAAGGTTTTGCACAAATATTTTGGCGCCGAAAGCGTTTTAAAGCCTAAACTAATACAAGCCTAAAGCTAAAAGCCTAAAACTAATATAAGCCTAAAGCCTAAAGCTAAAAGCCTAAAACTAATACAGGCTTAAAGCCCAAAGCTTAAAACTAATATGGGCCTAAAGCCCAAAGCTCAAAGCCTAAAACTAATACAAGCCTAAAGCCTAAAACCAATACATAACTTGCCTTGAATCTAAAAAGAAGTTTTATGCTTTAGGCTTTAAGCTTTAGGCTTTAAGCTTTAGGCTTATTAAACCTTTTGTCCTCAATTCCATCCTAATAGAGATGAATCTGAATCTGCAAAAAAACAAGCATCTCTGGTGGCGGGCAGGCTTTGGCCCACCCGCCGACCAGGTTAAAGAACTTTCTAAGAAAAAACCAGAAGCTTTATTTCATTCCATCCTCAAAGCTTCTGAAAAAAAACCTGTTCTTTTCGACCTCGTCGATCAGAGTTTGAAAGATCTGGTGATGGAGAACCAGCAAATGAGTACTGGAAAAATGCAGGGTCTGAAACCAGAAGAAAAACAAATAATCCGTAAACAATCCGTCCAGGATATTTCGAAACTGAATTTACGATGGCTACAGGAAATGACAGAGAGCCCGGCCCAGTTACTCGAAAAAATGTCTTTATTCTGGCACGGACATTTTGCTTCAAAAACCGTCAATATTATTTATGATCAGGCACTCCTGAATGTAATACGTTCTAATGCACTGGGCAATTTCAGGGAGCTACTTTTTAATGTTAGTAAAACGGCTTCGATGATCCAGTTTCTGAATAATAATCAGAATAAAAAAGGACATCCGAATGAAAATTTTGCAAGGGAGCTGATGGAACTTTTTACTATCGGCCGTGGTCATTATACCGAAACAGATGTAAAGGAATCAGCCCGCGCTTTTACGGGCTGGGGCACCAATCTGCAGGGAGAATTTATTTTTCGCCCCAGGCAACACGACGATGGTATAAAAACATTTTTTGGAAAAACCGGGAACCTTTCAGGAGAAGATATTCTGGGGATATTACTTGAACAAAAACAAACTGCCATTTTTATAACCAGGAAAATTTATAAGTTTTTTGTAAATGAAATGGTGGATGAAGAAATCGTAATCACATTGGCTGACAAGTTTTATAAAAGTGGTTATGATATTCATGGTTTGATGATCGGCATATTGGGTTCATCCTGGTTTTATGATCAGAAAAATATTGGTGCCCAGATCAAATCGCCGGTATTATGGATGGTGGGGATGCGCAGACAACTCCCGCTGGAAATGCAAAATCCGGCAGTTCAGTTGATTTTGGAAAGATTACTTGGACAGGTATTATTTTCTCCTCCGAATGTTGCCGGATGGCCTGGTGGTAAACACTGGATAGACAGTTCCAGCCTTATGCTGCGAATGCAGGTTCCGCATATAATCTCTCAGTCGGATATTATATTATCCAGGCCCAAAGACGATGATGATGTGATGATGGGAATGCGTGACCAGGGCTTTATTAATAATCCAAAAAAAATCAATAATCCTGGTGCGCAATTATTCCAGACCAGAATTCTCTGGGATGATTACACAAAAAATTTCAATGATATAACAGATTCCGGACTTTATACAACGATCTGTGATTTGCTTTTGCAAAGAAGCTTTCCCATGAATGAAAATGATATGATAAGATATATAGACGAATCAAATCGCGAAAAACGGATCGAGTCCATTACAATACGGATCATGGGCACACCGGAATATCAGTTGTGTTAATAAAAAAGAAAAAAATGCTGATCAATCGAAGAAAATTCTTACATCTGGGTTCCCTGGCAACAGGTACACTTATGCTTCCGAAATTTTTAAAAGCTTTCGAAGGGCCTGCTTCCCTTGCAGGAGGAAATAAAGTACTGGTTGTTCTTCAGCTGAGTGGTGGAAACGACGGACTAAATACAGTGATCCCGATTCGCAACGATATTTATTATCGCGAACGCCCGGTACTTGCAATTTCCAAAGAGAAAACGCTTTCCCTTAATGGAGATGCAGGGCTGCATCCTTCACTTACCAATCTGAAAACTTTATTCGATGAAGGTGAACTCGCCATCCTGAATAATGTCGGTTATCCGAACCCTGACCGGTCACATTTTCGCAGTATGGATATTTGGCAAACCGCCAGTAACAGTGATGAATATTTGAATTCCGGATGGCTGGGCAGATATCTCGACGCAGAATGTTCGGGTTGTTCAAAACCTACCCAGGTTTTAGAAATGGATGATATGCTGAGCCTGGCTTTAAGTGGTGAAAAAATGAAGGGTATCGCTTTGAGAGATCCGAAGAGATTGTATGAAACAAGTCAGGATCCATTTTTCAAAGACATAATTCAGTCTGGAAAAAATGAACAAGCCGAAGATCCTGCATCCTATTTATATAAAGTTATGTCGGAGACAGTTTCTGGTGCCGATTACATATTTCAACAAAGCAAACTGAGGCCGAGCACAACGGTATATCCAAATTCGGAGATTGGGAAAAATCTGAAAACAATCGCCTCCCTTATTTCATCAGACATAAATACCCGTGTCTATTATGTGTCTCTAGGTAGTTTTGATACGCATGTAGGTCAGCAGGCCAAACAGGAAAAATTATTCAACGACCTGAATGATGCCATCAGGCCATTTACAGATGATCTGAAAGCGAATCACCGGTTTGAAGATGTTTTAATGATTAGTTTTTCTGAATTTGGAAGAAGAGTAGGGGAGAATGGTAGTGGAGGTACGGATCATGGTACAGCCAATAATATGTTCCTGATCAGCGGTGGTCTGAAAAGTAAAGGTGTATTAAATGAAATGCCTGATCTCTCGAATCTTAGCGAGGGTGATCTCATTCAGCAATTGGATTTTAAACGGGTATATGCAACCCTGCTGAACAAATGGTTACAGGCAGATGATTATAAAATCCTTGGACGGCAATACGAATACCTGAATTTTATATAGAAAATTTCTATAATTGTTAATTGTTAATGGTTAATTGTAAATGAACTACACATCATGATGGTGCATGAGTACATTAACAATTAACCATTAACAATTAATAATTTTTATTACCAGCTTTGTTTTGCAACACCTGCTTTGATTGCTGCAAGTGCTTTTTCCTCACCCAGTAAGGTTGTGAGTTTATTTCCTTTGCCATCATGTCCCTGGGCCATATAAGCGCCCTTGGCAGTCTTGCTGATCACCGCATCCATGATCGGAACATTTTTCTCTTTCGTCTTAACGTTATATGCTGTAAGTACTACGGTGGACATATCTTAAATTTTAAAAGGTTCTGAATTCACTAACTGGCTGAGCGGCTAAAGGTATATAAATATTCTTAAACGGGTTTTCGATTGAATTAAACGTCGAGCCGGGCATATTTTGCGTGGGACTCAATGAACTCCCTGCGGGGCGCTACTTCATCCCCCATCAGCATACTAAAAATGCGATCTGCTTCAGCAGCGCTTTCTATGGTTACCTGCTTCAGGGTCCTTGTTCCGGGGTTCATAGTTGTTTCCCAAAGCTGGCTGGCATTCATTTCTCCCAATCCCTTGTATCTCTGCACACTTACACTGTCTTCCTTTCCGCCTCCCAGCTTTTCAATATGTAAACGACGCTGGTCTTCAGTCCAGGCATAGGCGCTGTCTTTTCCTTTTTTTACTTGGTAAAGCGGGGGTTGGGCAATGTAGATATGCCCTTGTTCTACCAGTGCAGCCATATACCTGTAGATAAAAGTAAGGATCAATGTAGCAATATGACTTCCATCCACATCGGCATCCGTCATGATGATCACTTTATGATACCTGAGTTTTATCAGGTTTAACGCTTTTGGATCTTCAGAAGTACCTACGGTTACTCCAAGAGCGGTATACATATTCCTGATTTCCTCATTTTCGTAAATCCGGTGTTCCATGGCTTTTTCAACATTCAGGATCTTACCTCTGAGCGGAAGGATAGCCTGAAAACTTCGGTCACGTCCCTGTTTGGCAGTTCCGCCCGCAGAATCCCCTTCCACCAGGTAGAGTTCGCAACGTTCAGGATTTCTTTCAGAACAATCGGCCAGTTTACCGGGTAATCCTCCTCCACTAAGCACACTCTTACGCTGTACGAGCTCCCTTGCTTTGCGGGCTGCTGCGCGGGCCTGAGCGGCCAGAATTACTTTCTGGATGATGTTTTTAGCTTCCCTGGGATTTTCTTCAAGGTAGGCTTCTAACACTTTAGATACTGTTGTATCCACAATTCCACTGACTTCGTTATTCCCCAGCTTGGTTTTTGTTTGACCTTCAAACTGTGGTTCCGGAACTTTTACTGAAATGATGGCGCTTAAACCCTCCCGATAATCGTCGCCTTCAATCTCCACTTTGGCTTTTTCAAAATGATTCTGCTTATCACCATAACTTTTAAATACCCTTGTTAAAGCGCGACGAAATCCTGCTACGTGGGTTCCGCCTTCAATGGTATTGATGTTATTGACGTAGGAATATATATGTTCGCTATAGCTGTCATTGTAAATGAGGGAAACTTCCACAGCCACATTAGTAGCTGCATCCACTACGTTCACATAAATTGGTTTTGGAATCAGAGGCGATCTGGCTGCATTACTATCCAGCATTTCCAGAAACTCAGTAATTCCACCCTGGCTGTAAAATGTTTTAGAATAAATCTTACCCTCTTCATCAAGATCACGATGGTCGTTGATCACGATTTTTACTCCCTTATTTAAAAATGAAAGTTCGCGAAGGCGGCTTTCAAGGATGTCACGGTTATAGATCAGGGTGATGAAAATACTTGAATCCGGATGGAAATGCACGCGGGTGCCTGTTTTGTCACTTAATCCGATTTCACGAACCGGATATTGGGGGATACCAATTTTATATGCCTGTTCGAATATTTTACCTTCACGCTGTACAGTTACATGGAGATCACTGCTGAGAGCGTTTACACAGCTGACACCCACACCATGCAAGCCCCCCGAAACCTTATATGTGTTCTTATCAAATTTTCCGCCTGCATGAAGGATTGTCATAACCAATTCCAATGCACTTTTCTTTTCTTTGGTATTCATTCCCGTAGGTATACCACGCCCGTCATCTTCCACACTTACAGAATTATCCGTAAAAATATCTACGATGATATTGCTTGCATATCCGGCAAGGGCTTCGTCGATTGAATTATCTACTACTTCATAAACAAGATGATGTAAACCTTTTACGCCTACATCCCCGATGTACATAGCGGGCCTTTTTCTGACTGCTTCCAATCCCTCCAGAACCTGAATACTATCTGCTCCGTAACCATTGACTGCAGGAGCTGCAACCTGTTGCTGACTTTCGTTCATATTTAATTGAAAAACCGGTTATTAGATGTAAAATAACAGGGTTTGCAAATTTACTAAAATCAGGGGTAAGAACGGGGTTGAAACCCTTCTTTTTTAAACAATTTTTTTGGGTTTTTTTACTAGGAAAATGGAGGTGTTTTGAAGGGTATTTCATGGCCTGGTTAACTATATCCTTATTAATTCGATTATCGGGGTTAAATTTGCCGGATATTTATGCACCAGCCCCCGGATATACTCACTCTTGCTTACAAACAACCCTTTATGCAAGGGCAATTAGAGTTACTGGACGAAAAAGAGCGTCAGATTCCAGGGTCCGTTCAATATGTGATCCGCCGGTTTGCAAAGAATCCCCAATGGAGCCTTGATGATACCGGTATGATGGTATATCATTATCAGCGTGAAAAACCGCAGGAGAATTATTTTGAACTTAGGTTTTGTATTTCTGGCAATGCATATTGCAAGCAAAAGAACAGGGAATGCGATATCTGCCAACTGCATACTTCCCGTTTGTGCCCTGAACGTACAGAAACAGTAGATGTCATGAGTTTCCGGTTTTCACCTGTCCATCTTTCCCAATTCGTGAAACCGCAACAACTATCCGGAAGCTTGTCAGACAACGTGCTTCATTTTAAACATCCTTCTTCTTTTTCAAAAATATTATCGCTTTGCAGCCGCACCCGTTTGCTGCTTGAGGGTTTACTAAACCATAATTATACTGACAGTCTTGAGAATATTTTCATTAACGCCCAAACGCAAATGTTGCTGCTCTATAGCCTGGAATGTATGTTGGGTGAAAAAGAAGTGGAAGCCTTTCAATGTAAGTTTCTTGCTAATGGTGCCGACAGGGAAAAGATAAACCTGGCAAGGGAAATCCTGCTGGAACATATAGGGGAACCACTCACGATCCGCGAACTCAGCAGGAAAGTGGCAATCAATGAATGCTATCTGAAAAAGGGATTTAAGGAACTTTTCGGAACCACCATTTTTGATTTTTACCATGGCCAGCGTATGGAACACGCGCGTTACCTTTTATACGAAAAAGGATTAAGCGTTACCGACGTTTCGGTTATGTTGGGCTATTCCTCCATCTCACATTTTTCCACTGCATTTAAAAAACACACGGGACTTAAGCCTTGTGAACTTCTTTTTAAAGCCTAAAGCCTAAAGCTTAAAGCCCAAAACCTCTTTTTGGATCTCTAAAGTATTTTCAAATTGTTTCATCATCTAATACACATTTATTGAAATAGTTTTCGGCTTTAAGCTTTAAGCTTTGGGCTTTAGGCTTTAAGCTTTAGGCTCCAAGATTATTCGCTTCTCAAACTTTTCACGGGATTCGACAATGCTGCTTTTATGGCTTGTGAACTCACTGTAAAAAGCGCAATCAAAACCGTAGCAAATCCCGCAATGGCAAACATCCACCAGCTGATTTGAATTCTGAATGCAAAACCCTGGAGCCATTTATTCATCGCCCACCAGGAAATGGGTATTGCAATCAGAAATGCAATCAGAACAAGTTTTAAAAAGTCTTTCGATAATAATTCTACAATACCGGTTACACTGGCGCCCAGTACTTTTCGAATTCCAATTTCCTTATTTCTTTGTTCTGCACTGAAGGCCGCGAGCCCGAATAAACCCAGGCAGGAAATACAGATAGCAATCAGAGTAAATGCATTGATGATACGCGACATTGAAATATCTGATTCATATTGTTTCTGAACCTGCTCGTCCAAAAATGTATATTCAAAAGGTACTCCCGGAATATCTCTATGCCATACAGTTTCTATTTTGGTCAGAAGATCTTTATAGTTACCGGTTGCAGTATGTACTGTCAGGTTAGCCCAAAGACCATCCTGTTTATGATTCATCCATAACATAAAGGGTTCAACTTCTTTATGCAACGATCCGAAATTGAAATCCTTCATCACGCCTGCAATTGTCCACACACGCGAATTAAAATCTGTAAGCTTTATCCCGGGTGCTTTAAGAGCTGATAAACCTATAGTACGCATAAATGTTTCATTGACTAATATTTTTGCAGAATCATCCGGCCTGAAGTCGCGGCCACTGATCAGTTTTATTCCATTGGCCCTGACAAAGAATTCATCACTGACAATAAAGCTTGCTGGTTTTGCATCTGCATGACGCTGACCAGGCAGCGTAAAAACATTCGAAAAAAGTGCCGGATTACTCAGGAATTTACTGGAATTACTTACTTCTTTCACACCTGCAACCTGACGCAGATCATCCATAAATCCAGAAATATATTTAAAAGATTCTCCGGTATTAAATGTAAAAATCAGGCGTTGCTCCTTATCAAATCCAAGATCCTTATTTTTTATATATTCCAACTGACTATAAATAATTACAATTCCTGTTATCAATACAATCGATAATACAAATTGAAAAACAACCAGTGAGCGACGGATTCCCGAAGCGGAAATTTCACTGGTAAAATTGCCTTTAATTACTTTAACAACACGGAAAGCAGAGAGATAAAAAGCAGGATAACTACCGGCGATCAGTCCTGTGACCATCACCAGCGATACAAGCATAATCCAGATTCTGAAATCTTTCAGAAAATTCAAATTGATATCTGCCTGCGTAATTTCATTTAGAAAAGGCAACGCGATAATCAGCAGTGGAAGTGCGATCATCACAGAAATTAGAGAAATTAAAAAGGATTCACCAAGAAATTGCCTGATGAGATCTTTTTTGTCTGCTCCAATGACTTTTCTAACACCTACTTCTTTGGCTCTTTTCGATGCGCGGGCAGTTGAAAGATTCATAAAATTGATGCAGGCAATAATTTGTATTAAAGCCGCAATAAGTACCAGGATTGCTAAAAAAGTCGGGCTCACCGGTATCCCTATTCCCGGATTTTCCATCTGAGGTGTTGTATGTATACTTGAAATAGGTTGCAGATACATATTTATTCCAAGGCCTGCTTCTTTCAATTCCTTCCCCGCATACCTGTTTACAAAAGCAGGAAATTTATTTTCAAGCAAAGCAATATTGGTATTAGATCGAACCTTTACATAAGATGAGATATAATTATTGCTGGTCCATGAATCATTATGCATGGTAGACTCGCCATTACCACCACTATTCATTGTTACAAAAACATTTGCGTGCAGGTGAGATTTTCCCAGGCTTTCATCTACTACGCCTGTTACCGTATAATCAGTTATTCCCTGTGTATTATCAATGGTAATTGTTTTGCCAACCGGATCAACATGGCCAAATAATTTATCTGCAGTTGGCTTTAATAACACAACCGTATAAGGCTTCATTAAAGAACTTTTGTTTCCTTCAACAAAATGATAGGAAAACACTTCGAAGAAAGTGGAGTCAACATAATAAGGATAGGTTTCATAAACCGAATGATCCTTATAACGAAGTAAATGTTTATCAATCCCGATAAATGGCACTACACGAGTGTACTGCTCGATCTCCGGAAAATCCCGTTTCATTGCGGGACAAATAAAACCTCCCGAATTTGCGAGAGTATAAACACCATCTTTTGTGATTAATTTCCTGTCAACACGATAGATCCGGCTTACTCCATCATGATGTTTATCGTAGCTGTATTGGTCTTTTACGTATATAAGAATATAAAGACAACACAGAGTACCAATGGCTAATCCGAACACATTGATAAAACTGAAAGTTTTGTTTTTAAGCAGGAAACGCCAGGCGGTTTTGATATAGGTTTTAATCATATTTTATTGTTTGCAGATGACCGGTGACCGATGACAGATGACCGTAGATCGTGTATCGATCCACGATTCACGATCCACGAACAGAATGCCAGAATGATATCTTATTGAATATCAGCCAAGTATATAATAATCAGCTTCCAGCATTGCCCGTTTTCGATACGATAATAGTACGTTTTTATTAAAGCTTACATAAACGATTGATTGTCATTATCTTACCAGAGTCGCTTCGGGATTTCTTCGGGAATCCTTCGGGAATCCTTCGGTATTCCTTCGGGAATCCTCGAAGAACTCCCGAAGAACTCGCGAAGACTCACCGAGTCTCCCCGAACCAATCCAGACTGAAATAAGAAGGAAATCCGTAGAAAGATATAAGCAATTCATCAACTGGCTACCGTTCAACTACCGTTCAACTACCGTTCAAAGCTATTTTATGCAAGCCCTGCCTTAAATGGTGTAAAAGACTGTCACAATGATGCCCGCTAAACCAATAGGCGATCGGAAAGAAGCTATTGTGGAATAGACTGATGAACCCTTGAGATTAAGAAGGGCAGGAATTACCGACCCCCTAAGCTTGGGCAGCCGCGTCAATCGTTTCATCCAAATCACGGAAGGAAAGGGCATTATTCAGGAACCAGCTCTCAAAAGCAGAAGGAGGCAGGTAGATCCCCTGTTCAAGCATACTATGAAAAAAATGATTGAATTGCTGAATGTCAGCGGCAGCGGATGATTCAAAATCTTTTACAGGATGTTTGGTAAAATGCAGGCTGATCATGGAACCGACGCTGTTAATGACAAAAGGAATATTTTTCTTACTGAACACTTCATGAAGACCCTTGTGCAGATAGTTTGTCTTTTTTTCCAATTCACTATAAATGGAAGGATTCTCCTTTAATATTTTTAAAGTGGTGATACCCGCGATCATTGCCAGCGGATTGCCGCTGAGGGTTCCGGCCTGGTATACTTTCCCGAGCGGTGCAATATGTTCCATAATTTCTCTTCTTCCTCCGAATGCACCAACTGGTAAGCCGCCACCGATTACTTTTCCATATGTAACCAGGTCAGCGCGAATACCAAGTTTTTCCTGTGCACCACCTGGTGCCAGGCGAAAGCCGGTCATCACTTCATCAAAGATTAAAACGATATTTTCTTTATCGCATAGTGTTCGCAGTGATTCGAGAAATCCTTTTTCAGGAAGAACACATCCCATATTTCCCGCAACCGGTTCAACGATTATAGCAGCGATTTCCCCGGAATATTTTTTTGTAATTTCCTCCACGGCCGGGAAATTATTAAAGGGTGCTGTTAATGTATCCTGTGAAACTCCTGCTGTAATACCCGGTACGGTTTGTATTTGCAAAGTAGCCATTCCGCTACCTGCCTTCACCAAAAAAACATCCGCATGGCCGTGATAATGTCCCTCGAATTTCAGGATTTTATTTCTGCCGGTGAATCCTCGGGCAAGTCTTACTGCGCTCATGCAGGCTTCTGTACCACTGTTTACCATCCGTATCAGGTCGACATGGGGAACCATACCTATAATTAATTCCGCCATTTCGATTTCCAGTTCTGTTGGGGCGCCGTATGAAGTCGAATATAAAGCACGTTCCCGAATGGCATTTATAACCTGGTCATGCGCGTGACCAAGGATCATCGGACCCCAGGAAGCGATATAATCGATGTATTTATTTCCATCCGCATCATAGAGGTAACTGCCCTTTGCTCTATTAATAAAAAGCGGGGTACCGCCTACACTTCGGAATGCTCGTACAGGGGAGTTCACACCACCAGGAATCGTTTTCTGAGCTCGCTCGAATAATTCTCTGCTTTTATTTATATCCATCTTTTAAGCTTAAAGCCTAAGGCCTAAAGCCCAAAGCTCTTTCCGTCTAATATGTTCTTATACTCTCACACTCTCACACTCTCACACTCTCACACTTTCTTTCATCTTATTCACGTAACAACTGAATCGCGTCCTTTGCAAAATATGTTGCAATCAGATCAGCACCGGCTCTTTTGATGGCAGTCAGTGTTTCGAGTATGGCCTTATTTTCATCCAGCCATCCCATTTTTGCTGCCGCTTTTATCATCGCATATTCTCCGCTGATATTGTAGGCACTAACGGGCACGCGCACGGCATTTTTTACTTCACGTATGATATCAAGATAAGCGAGGGCTGGTTTTACCATCACAATGTCGGCTCCTTCTTCAACATCCTGAAGTGCCTCTTTAATAGCTTCCGTGCGGTTTGCATAATCCATCTGATAGGTTTTCTTATCACCAAAACCCGGTGCAGAATCCAACGCATCGCGGAAGGGGCCATAAAAGCAGGATGCGTATTTTGCACTATAGGCCATTATTCCCGTCTTACTGAATCCGTTTTTTTCAAATGCATTCCTGATAGCTCCAATGCGACCGTCCATCATATCACTGGGTGCTACAAAATCTGCTCCTGCTTCTGCATGACTAAGACTCATATTTACCAGGGCTTCCACAGTTTCATCATTTACGATCTCTCCGTCTTTTACAATGCCATCATGTCCATACGAAGAATAAGGATCGAGTGCTACGTCGGTCATTAATAGTATTTCCGGAACTGCTTCTTTAATCGCACGGATACTTCGTTGCATCAGGCCATCGCGGTTCCAGGCTTCTTTACCGGTATTGTCTTTCAGCTCATCTTTGCATTTGATAAAGAGAAGCACTGATTTCAATCCCATGGCATGCAGTTCCTTTACTTCTTTTACAGTTATATCCAAACTGTTCCTGAAATATCCGGGCATGGAAGCAATTTCCTGACGGACCTGTTTCCCCTCATCTATAAACAGTGGAGCAATGAAATCTGAAACACCGAGATGAGTCTCTGCTACCATACTTCTGATGGAAGAATTTGCGCGTAATATCCTGGATCGGTTCTGTAATATCATTGTCAGTGTAATTAAATATTATTAGCAGCTATTCACAATGTGTAGTTGTGAAATTGATTAAATCTCTATCCATTCTTTCGGATGTAAGCATACTTGTAAAAGTTCGTCTTCTTTGCTTCCTGGTTCAGGATGATAATTATATATCCATCTTGCACGGGGAGGAAGACTCATTAAAATACTTTCTGTTCTTCCATTTGTTTTTAATCCGAACAGTGTCCCCCGATCATGAATCAGGTTAAATTCTACATATCGACCGCGACGTATTTCCTGCCACTTGATTTCATTTTCGCCAAATGGATTGTCTTTTCTTTTTTCTACAATGGGCAGATAAGCTTTCAAAAAAGCATTTCCGTTTGCCTCCTGAAATGCAAATAACCTTTCTGCATCTGCTCCATCTTCAGGACGCAGATAATCATAAAATATTCCTCCTATTCCACGCATTTCTTCGCCCCGATGGTGATTGCTGAAATAATGATCACAATCTTTTTTGTATAGCGGATATAATTTTTCATCAAAAGGATCCAAAGTCCATTTTAATGTACTGTGAAAATGTATGGCATCTTCATTAAAAAGATAGTAAGGTGTGAGGTCCGTCCCTCCGCCAAACCAGCAATCAATTATTTCATTGGATTCATCATACAATTCAAAATAGCGCCAGTTAGCATGTACGGTTGGCACAAATGGATTTACTGGATGAATTACCAGCGATAGACCGCAGGCAAACCATTTAGATCCTTCAATTTTCAGTTGCGTTCTCATTGCATCATTTACGTTTCCGAAAACAACCGAACTGTTCACGCCGCCTTTTTCGAATATATTTCCATTTTCAATAATCCTTGAGATACCACCACCCCCATTTTCTGATCTTTCCCACCGGTCTTCTTTAAATCTTGATTTACCGTCAACCTCTTCCAAACTACTGCAGATGGTATCCTGTAATAATTTAATAAACCGTATCCAGTTCTCACGGAAGCTGGCAGTATGCGTTTTATATTGACTGATTCCATTCATGGTTATAGAGAAGAAAGAACTTGTTTTTCCTGCTTTTGAAAGACGTGATTCTTAACAGTATCCACGAAAGCTTTTGCGTGATCGACCAGAACATGCGGAAGTATTCCATGACCCAGATTGGCGATATAACTGCCAGGTCCGAAACTGTTTAACATCTTTATCACTTCTTTTTTTAATTCAGGAATAGGACTGAGTAATCTTGCAGGATCCAGGTTTCCCTGAAGTGCAATACCGTTGCCGGCTAGTTTCCTGGCCGTCTCAGGACGAATGCACCAATCCAATCCGATACACGATGTACCGGTATTAGCCATCTCCTGTATGGAACCCCAGGCACCCTTCGCGAATAAAATGGTCGGAACTTCATTTTTTAATGACTGAATTATCTGCCTCATATATTTCAATGAAAAAATTTCGAAATCATCCGGACTTAATAAGCCTCCCCAGGAATCGAAGAGCTGGATAACATCTGCACCCGCCTTCACCTGTTGTTTAAGGTAAGCAATGGTTGTATCGGTCAGCATCTGTAACAAACGATGAGCTAGTTCAGGCTGGGTATAGCAGAATGTTTTTACTAAATCAAAAGTCTTTGATCCTTTTCCTTCCACCATATAACATAGTAGGGTCCATGGTGCGCCCGCAAATCCAATGAGTGGAACCCGGTTATTTAATTCCACTTTCGTTAACCTGATCGCATCTAATACATATCCGAGCGACTCCTCAATATCAGGTACTGAAACACGTGAGAGATCAGCCGATGATCTTACAGGATCCGGCAAAACCGGCCCCTTGTTTTCAATGAGCTGCACTTCAAGTCCCATGGCCTGGAGTACAACAAGGATATCGGAAAAAAGTATGGCAGCATCAACACCAATCTGGTTAACAGGCTGCAAAGTAATTTCTGTTGCCAGTTCAGGAGTTTGCACGCGGGTAAAAAAATCATATTTATCCCGCAGCTTACGATAGTCGGGGAGGTATCGCCCGGCCTGTCTCATCATCCAGACAGGAGTTCTTTCCGTGGATTCTCCCCGTAACGCCTTTAATAATAAATCATTTTTAATCATATTCATAATATGGGATGTGATGCAGCATATTCAACTGCCATATTAAAAACAAAAGCCTTATCAGCTACGGGAGATACGATAACGGGATTTCCGGTAAATTGTTTTAGCGCAGCGTTCGTTGTAGTTCCCATTGCAAAGACTGTTGTTTCTGCTGACAATTCATTCAGGGAAAAAAAACTCTTTACAGCCGTCGGACTGAAAAATAATATGGCATCAGGCAGATACTGAATTTTAACCGGAGTTGCCAAGGTATCATAAACAATGAGTTCTGTCAGTTTGATACCCTGATTATTTAAAATTTCCGGAAGTGTATTCATTCTCTGGTCTCCACAAAAAAAGACAGCTTTGTTAACATTTCCTGCAATTATAATTCCGGACAATGCTTTTGCATTATCGGCAGAACCGTCAATTGCATCTCTTCCAATCCAATTTTCTACTTCGGATCTTGTTTCCTTTCCTATACAATAAATTCTCCAATCAGGTTTATGCACTGAGAATTCCTTTACAGTTTTCACCGCATGCACACTGGTAAAAATTACATTTATCTTTTCTGAAGTAAAATCATTGATTTGTGTTTTTATTTTTTCATCCGCACTGGGAACAATTTTAATAAATGGTATTACACTGATATTGATTGAATCCGGTATATGATTTATGCGCTCAAAGGGCAGGGATGTAGTAGATAATATGTTATATCGGCGGTCAGACATGCTGTTTCTTTTCCAGTATTTCCTGTCCGCCACTACTGAGCAATTCATAAGCAGCGGCAGTTCCGAGGCTGGCAGCCAGTTCCACCGAAATTCTTTTTTCTATGGAAAACATTTTATCTCCTGACGGATTAAGGAGATTACCCCGAAAAAAGACTTCTTCCCCTTCTGTTTCTGCCAGTGCGCCAATAGGTGTTGAGCAACCTCCTAACATGGCAGCTAAAAAATCACGTTCGATTTTTACACAAAAAGCAGTCGAATCATGATGTATTTTATGGCACCGCTCGAGAATTTCTTTTTCATTCTCTCTGCAAACAACCAGGATAGCACCCTGTGCGGGTGCAGGAATCATCCAGTCCAATTCTATAGAACTTGCTTTGCGCAATCCCAGGCGTTGAAGTCCTGCTGCGGCGAATATGGCTCCCCACCAGTTGCTTGCTTCCAGTTTTTTCAACCGGGTATTTACATTGCCGCGGATTGGTTCAATATGATCTGCAGGAAAACGATGAAGCCATTGGGCTTTTCTTCTTAGACTGCTGGATGCTATGATAGCTTCTTTGTGATTTTCCAAATGAATATTCTCATTGGATGGATTTGGTACGAGTAAATCATAAGGACTGTCTCTTTCCAAAATAGCTGCTTCAACGATACCTGCAGGAAGCTCTATTGGAACATCTTTCATGGAATGAACTGCCAGATCAATTTTATTATTCAATAAAGCCTGATCCAGACTCCGCGTAAAAATTCCCTGCACGCCCATAGCATAGAGCGGCGTGGTCAGGTCCAGATCCCCTTCACTTTTTATTTGGACCAGTTCTGCATCAACACCATATTTTTTAAGCAATACCTTAACATGGTTAGCCTGCCAAAGAGCCAGCTGGCTTTCGCGCGTGCCGATCCTTAATTTTTTAGACATTTGAATTTGTTTATCAACCCGCGATAAACTCGTTGATCGCCTCTATATAATAGCAGCCGCGCTGATTTTCACGACGCATTTTTGAAGCCATCCCGTTGAGTACCCGCTGGATTTTCTGGTCTCTGTATATGAAAGATGGCTCCTCAGAAACTGGTTGATCAAATAATGGAGAACCGTGTATTTCCTGAAGTTTTATTTTTACCAGCTTTAGAACAGGAACGTGTTTTCGCATTTCATGCCATTCCATTAATTCACTCAGATGATTTTGTATAATCTTGCGGGCTTTTGGAACTTCTGCTGCACGACGAAGAAGGGTCTCATCTTTAAGTTTTGATAATCCGTCTACATCAATAAGTGTAACATTACTTAAATCCGCTACAGTTTTTTGAACATTGCATGGAATGGAAAGGTCTATTATGAGTTTTTTCTCTTTAATATTTTCAAGGTCGGTAAAGTGAATGACGGGTTCTGAAGAATTAGTTGCGACAAGTAGAATATCTGCATTATTTATTTCCTGAGTAAGGTTTTCAATAGATGCCGTTCTTAAATCAAATACAGAAGCGAGGTTTTCTGCTTTTTCCGGAGTCCGATTCATTAAAGTGATATGACTGGTACCGAGATAGTCAACGAGATTTTTACAGGTAATGGTCCCGATTTTTCCTGTACCCAATAACAGAATTTGTTTTTCACTTAATAAGTGTATGTTCTCACGTATATATTGCACGGCGGCAAAAGCAACAGAAACCGTCCCATCGCTCAGCCTGGTGTTATTCTTAATTTCTTTTGAAGATTGTAAAACCTGGTTAAGCGTCCTTTCAAGAAGCGTACGAATAAAACCTCTTTCCTTTGCAAATTTCATGGCCTGGCGGAGCTGACCGATTATTTCATAGTCGCCCAATATCTGCGAATCCAGACCGGCACCTACGTCAAACAGATGATGTAGTGCTTTTAATCCGTTTTTCCGATAAGCCAATTCATTAAAAAGTTCTGAAGAACCCTGCGTTTGTGAACAGAGAAGATTTACAAGCTGTTCCGGATTATCAGCAATACCATAAATTTCTGTACGGTTACAGGTTGATAAAACAAAAAGGTCACGTACATCATACTTAGCTGCCAGCTTCAATATGTTATCATATTGTTCAGGGCCGATGGCAAAAGATCCCCTGATTTCAGTGTCAGTCTTTTTGTAGTTTATACCGGCGACGAAGAAATTTGTTAATTCAGCTGTTGGGTTTCTACTCATCCTTTAAAATAGTACGCCAAAATTAGTTCCTCGGGTTCCGATTGCCACATTTTAGTGTCATGATAATGTCATTTATATTAAAGATCCTTGTCATAATATGCTATGGTCCAAATCATATTGACAGACGCTTCCGCAGAGCGTTTCTTAATTACATTTGCAAATGACCAATTTGAAAAGGGGTATTATTTTAATGAATCTGGGTTCTCCGGATTCAACAGAAGTACCCGACGTAAGAAAATATCTGGATGAGTTTCTTACTGATAGAAGAGTTATTGATTCATGGCTTGTACGCAATTTATTAGTTCGTACGGTTATTGTGCCGAAAAGGGCACCTGAATCTGCAAAAGCTTATCGAACCATCTGGTCGAAAAACGGATCTCCACTTGTACAGATTACCAGGGAGCTTGCCCAAAAACTGCAGGAACAGTTACCTGAGCCCGTTAGTATAGCCATGAGGTATGGAAATCCGGGAATGGCATCGGCCTATGAGACTTTATTAAAGAAGATACCAAACCTGGAAGAAGTTATTGCCATCCCTTTATATCCGCATTATGCAATGTCTTCCTATGAAACAGCTGTAGAACATGCAAAAGAAATTTACCTCAAAAAGAAATATGGATTCAGGCTGGAATTCGTTCCTCCTTTTTACCAGGACCCCGGTTATATTCATGCAATGTCAGAAAATATACGACCATATCTTCAAAAAGATTATGATCATCTGCTCTTTAGTTTTCACGGAATTCCTGAAAGACATTTGAGGATATCTGATCCGACCCATAAACATTGTCTTCAATCTGCAGATTGCTGTTCAATTCCATCTGTTGCTCATGCTACCTGTTACCGCCATCAATGTCTTCAGACTATGAACCTGATTGCGGAGGAACTTGGATTAGAGAAAAAAAAATTCAGCTTCTCTTTTCAGTCACGCCTATTAAAAGATCCATGGTTAAAACCGTATACAGACTTCAGGTTACAGGAAATGCCGGGCGAAGGGATTAAGAAGCTGATGGTTGTTTGTCCAGCTTTCGTCAGCGACTGCCTGGAGACATTGGAAGAAATTGAGATCCGCGGAAAGGAAAGTTTTCTGGCATCAGGTGGAAGCGAATATGAAATGATACCCTGTTTAAATACCAACCCTTTATGGGTAAAAACACTTGTTGACCTTGTGAATGATTAATACCTCTTATGTATTCATATATAAAGGCACTTCATATAATATTTATCGTCACCTGGTTCAGTGGTATGTTTTATATTGTGAGGCTCTTTATTTATAGTACTGAAGCAGCTGAAAAAACAGGACCAGAGCGTGAGATCCTGTTAAAACAGTTTCGTATCATGACAAGGCGTTTATGGTTGGGCATTACCTGGCCTTCTGCAATACTAACGCTGATATTCGGTCCCTGGATTTGGATTTTAATGGGTAGTACTCCCCATTGGCTCATCGTGAAACTGGTATTTGTTATCATACTTTATCTGTATCATTTCTCCCTTAACATCTTATATCGGGAACAGCAAAGAAGCATATTCCGCTTCAGTTCTCAAAAACTGCGCATCTGGAATGAATTGGCTACACTGCTTTTATTTGCTATTGTTTTCCTTGCAAGTGTAAAGCAGGCGATGAGCTGGATATTTGGGGTCGCAGGTATTCTTTCTTTGGCCATAGTACTTATGCTGGCGATTCGCATTTATAAGAAGATCAGGAACAAACCAAAGTAATGTGGCGAATATGAGAACGATTTCCACATTCACCGCATTATTTATAAATGTAAAAAACCTCCCAATTGGGAGGTTTTTTATAAAAAGGGGCAAAAAGGTGGTCTTTCAGAAACTGGCTTCGAATGGTGATTCAGGAATTGGGAAAAACTTCAATACTAGCATTGGTTTTTGCAAATGTGATAAAAGGAATTAAAAACGGGAAGGTTCGGATTATTACAAAAAACGTCTAGCGTAAAAAGGAAGGGGAGTAGGAATACCCCCCTTTTTAACCCCTAAACCCTAAACCGTAGAAAAAAATTTTTCAGAACCCGAGAATGTCTTTTATAGATACAAACTCATTGGTTTTATAAAGGATCGGACACCCTTTTTTCAAACATAAATTATGCCAAAGGATTTTTTTGTGGATAATTGATGATACTTAAATGCTTGATTATGCTCAACTTCCGCGTAACTATACTTCTAACTAACGTACACAAACGATTTGTAATCGGGGTTTTATACTGGGAAAAAAACCTCTAAATTCATTAGCTTTGCACCCATTTTAAATTGTTAAATTTTTTTTATTTTTTAAATTAATTCCTAACCCCTTCATTATTAACGGATCATTATGGCCGGGCATTACAAAGAATATGAAAAGTTGAATCTGCCGGAAATCGGACGGACCATTTTGGAGCAATGGAGGGGGATAAATGCATTTCAGAAAAGTATTGATTTGCGGGATGGTAAAAAACCTTTCGTTTTTTACGAAGGACCCCCCAGCGCAAACGGGCTACCCGGTATTCATCATGTAATCAGCCGTACGCTTAAGGATCTGGTATGCCGTTATAAGACTATGAAGGGATTTCAGGTGGAAAGAAAAGGCGGCTGGGATACCCACGGACTACCGGTTGAATTGGGTGTTGAAAAAGAACTTGGTATATCGAAAGAAGATATTGGAACAAAGATTTCGGTAGAAGAATATAATCAGAAATGCCGGGAGGCAGTCCTGAGATACAAGGATACGTGGGACGACCTTACCGAACGCATGGGTTACTGGGTTGACCTGAAACATCCCTATATAACTTTTGAGAATCAATATATTGAAACATTATGGTGGATCCTTAAGGAGTTATATAAGAAGGATTTATTGTTTGAAAGTATAAGTATTCAGCCCTATTCCCCGGCAGCAGGAACCGGATTAAGTTCACATGAGCTCAATCAGCCAGGAACTTACAAAGAAGTAAAGGATACGAGTTGTGTTGCGATGTTCAAGGCTCTCAGGAATACAGAATCTGACTTTCTTTTTGAAAAACTACAGGATACAAAAAATGAAGAGATCTTCTTTCTTGCCTGGACAACTACACCCTGGACCCTGCCATCCAACCTGGGCCTGACTGTTGGACCAGACATTGAATATGTATTAGTTCAAACTTTCAACCCATACACACATTACCCTATCAATATAGTTTTGGCGAAAGCTTTATTAGGTAAATATTTTAAACCCGAAGACGAAAATGTGGAATTTAGTGCCTACCAGCCTGCTTCCAGAATTCTTCCTTGGAAAATATTATCCTCATTCAATGGCTCTCGTATGGAAAATTGCAGGTATGAACAACTAATTCCAAGCGAGGCGGCAAGTCCTGACAAGATACGCAGTATCACACCTGATGCAGATCCTTTCCGTGTTGTTATTGGGGATTTTGTCACAACAGAAGACGGAACCGGAATTGTACATACTGCGCCGGCATTTGGTGCAGACGACTTTAAGATAGGTAAGAAAAATAAACTCGGGATCCTCATACTTGTGGATAAACAGGGGAAATTTGTAGATGGTGTGGATGAATTCAGCGGAAGATTTGTAAAAAATTATAAGGATGATCCGGCCTGGGTGGATGTGAACGTGGATATCTGTGTTAAACTGAAAAAAGAAAATCGTGCATTCAAAATTGAAAAGTACGAACATACCTACCCACATTGCTGGAGAACTGACAAACCCATATTATATTATCCACTGGATGCCTGGTTCATCAAAACAACTGCTGTTAAAGACCGGATGGTGGAACTCAATAAAACCATCCAATGGAAACCTTCTTCAACAGGTGAAGGGAGGTTTGGTAACTGGCTGGAGAATATGGTTGACTGGAACCTGAGTCGAAGTCGATTTTGGGGAACGCCGTTGCCGATCTGGAGAACGGAAGATGGAGAAGAAGAAAAATGTATTGGCTCTATCCAGGAATTGCTGGAAGAAATAGAAAAAGCCAATAAGACATTCGGAGATAAAATTAATGCGGGTATCAGCTCCGCGGTACTTGATCTCCATAAACCCCAGGTGGATAAAATCATCCTGGTAAGCAGTCTGGGCAAAAAGATGACCCGGATTTCCGATCTCGTGGATGTATGGTTTGATTCTGGTGCCATGCCATATGCTCAGTGGCACTATCCATTCGAAAATGTAGCTCAATTTAATAAAAACTTCCCCGCAGATTTTATTGCTGAAGGGGTAGATCAGACCAGGGGGTGGTTTTATACGTTGCATGCAATTGCTGTAATGTTATTCGATAGCGTAGCATATAAGACTGTCGTATCCAACGGACTCGTTCTTGATAAAAACGGTAATAAGATGAGTAAGCGCGTTGGAAATGTTGTGGATCCATTTCAAACAATTGACCAGTTTGGGGCAGATGCAACCCGCTGGTACCTTATTACAAATGCTTCTCCCTGGGACAGTATGAAGTTCGATACAGAAGGAATCCGAGAAGTACAAAGGAAATTCTTTGGGACCTTATATAATACTTACCAGTTTTTTGCGCTCTACGCTAATGTGGATGGTTTTGCCTTTAAGGAAGAATATATCCCATTAACAGAACGGCCAGAAATTGATAAATGGATCTCTTCAGCTCTGAACAGCCTGGTAAAAAAAGTTATTTCCAGTCTTGATGATTATGAGCCTACGGTTGCCGGCCGGCTGATTGAGGATTTTGTTGACGAGGAGCTTAGTAACTGGTATGTCCGTCTTAGCCGGCGTCGCTTTTGGAAAGGTGAATATGAACAGGATAAGCGGAGTGCATATCAGACCTTATATGAATGTCTGGAAACCCTGAGTAAACTGATAGCACCCGTATCGCCTTTTTTTGCTGACTGGCTCTTCCAAAATCTTAATGATGTTACCGGAAGATCAGAATTTAAATCTGTTCATTTTACAGATTTTCCCGAGGTGAACGCTGAAGCTATTGACATGGATTTGGAAGAAAGAATGAAACTGGCCCAGGACGCATCCTCGCTTATTCTGTCTATTCGTAAAAAGATTAATATTAAAGTCAGGCAACCTCTTAAGAAAGCCCTGATCCCTGTAATGAATCCTGACATGAAAATGCAGCTTGAAAAAGTAGGGGATCTGATTCGTTCGGAAGTAAATATTAAGGAGATCGAATATCTGGCTGCAGATAACGAGTTTATACATAAAAGGATTAAGCCAAATTTCGTTCTGCTGGGAAAGAAACTTGGACCAAAAATGAAGGCTGTTAGCGGGGCACTGGCTAAATTCACTCAACAGGATATTGTCAGACTCGAAAAAGATACTAAAACTCAGGTACCCATAAACGGTGAATTCATCGAAATATCCCTGGAAGAAGTGGAAATCAGCAGCGAGGATGTGCCGGGCTGGATGGTCGCCTCAAAAGGGCCTCTTACCGTTGCCCTGGATGTAACCGTTACCCCTGAGTTAGAAAGGGAAGGGAATGCAAGAGAATTGGTAAATCGCATCCAAAAAATCAGGAAAGACCAGGAATTTGAGCTAACTGACCGAATAAACGTACAAATTGGCGGTGCTCAAACATTAGAGGAGACAATAAGAGAATTTAATTACTATATTTGCGCGGAAATTTTGGCAGACAAACTCGATTTGGTTGCCGAATTAAGTAATGGCACCCTAATTGAAGTTAATGACGTCCCTTTAAAAGTGTTTGTCACAAAAAAAGCCTAACCATATGGCAATCAAGAAAAAACCGGTTAAAGCCGTTAAAAAAGTGCAACCAAAAAAGTCCGCAAAACCTGCGGCTAAAAAAGTTGTTACTAAAAAGCCTGCTCCGGCCAAACATATAAAAAAGGACAGTCCTAAAAAACACATACAAGTGGTAAAGAAACCCGCAGCGTCAGCAAGTAAGTCGTCCCACTCAAAAGCAACAATTCCGGCTAAAAAAACAGCTACTCCGACTCCAGCCGCTAAAAAATCAGCAGCTATTGTTCCGGTAACAAAAAAGCCAGTTATATCTGCAAGTCCTGTAAAACCGGCTCATCCTGCGCCGGTTGCACATCCTCCTGCAGCAGTAAAACCAGTACAGCAAGTAAATGCTAAATCCGCAAATAAAGCCGAAGATAAAAAGCCGGTTTTTAAACAACAAGTGAAAAACACCAGCCCGGTTACAGTGAAACCCGAGATAAAGAAACCGGTTGCACCACCTGTGAAGGCTGTTAAAGTAGTTATTCCAGAAATTAAAACGAAAACGGTTCGCAAATACGAGCCGGAATTTACAAAATCCGTATTGGATATACACCATCAGGATCAAACCGGACCCACCATGAGATATAGTGATACAGAATTAATGGAATTCAGGGATCTGATTACTAAAAAATTGGATTCAGCAAAGAAAGAACTGGCATACCTCCAGGGCCTGATTACAAGACGTGATGAAATGGGAGGAGATGAAACGGATAATCGTTACATGACAATGGAGGATGGAAGTATGAGTATGGAACGTGAGCAACTTAGCCAGATGGCGAGTCGTCAGATCACTTTCATCGATCATCTCGAAAAAGCCATGATGAGGATTGAGAATAAGACTTATGGAATCTGCCGGGTTACCGGAAAGCTCATCGATAAAGCAAGGTTAAAAGCAGTTCCGCACGCGACACTAAGTATCGAAGCCAAACAAACGATGAACAAATAGTTTTTTAAGCTTAAGGCCTAAAGCTCAAAGCTGAAAGCTTTTTATTTATGGTACCTCTAATATCGTTTATCTGTTTACGATTCACGATTTACGGTTTGGTATAGAGTTACAATCTTTAAAACTTATCATGCAATCCCGCCTTTTATTTATTGCGATGGCGCTGGCATTAGGTGCGGTGCTTCCGATGCAGGCCGCAATAAATTTACGTCTTGCTAAAACTGCAGGAAACCCTGTGATGGCGGCTTTTGTTTCTTTTGCAGTCGGCACCATTGCACTGATAATTTATTTAATTATCGCCGGACAATTTCAATTCCGTTTCATCTCTTCCCAATCTCCGTGGTGGATCTGGACAGGTGGTTTACTGGGAACATTTTTTGTTGCAGGAATCGTGTTTCTGCTTCCCAGACTTGGAGTGGTTTTATCTTTTAGCCTCGTGCTTGCAGGCCAAATGTTCGCAGCGATTTTATTCGACCAGTTTGGCTGGCTGGGCGTTGCCGTAAGAGAAATTTCTCCAGGTAAAATTATCGGATCCATTTTACTTATTGTTGGAGTGATTCTGATAAGGAAATATTAGTTGACGGTTGACGGTTGGCGGTTGGCGGTTGGCGGTTGACGGTTGACGGTTGACGGTTGGCGGTTGGCGGTTGACGGTTGGCGGTTGACGGTTGACGGTTGATCGATGAAAATAATTAGTTTGGGAATTGCAAATTAGTTATTGTATTTAGTTTTAGGCTTTCGGCTTTAAGCTTTAGGCCTTACGCCTTGCGCCTTAACGAATTTCCTGCATATCAACCAGTTTCTTATAGAAACCATTCTGGGCTACCAATTCTTCGTGCGTTCCTCTTTCTACTATTGCTCCTTTTTGTAACACGATGATTTCATCCGCATGTCTGATGGTACTTAGTCTGTGCGCAATCACCACGCAGGTTCTGTTTTGCATCATATTATTGATGGCGTCCTGTACCAGGCGCTCGCTTTCAGTATCAAGGGATGAAGTGGCTTCATCCAAAATCAGAATCGGTGGATTTTTCAATACGGCTCTTGCGATGGTAATCCTTTGTCTTTCACCGCCACTTAATTTAGAACCCCGGTCGCCAATATTGGTTTGATATCCATTTTCCTTCTGACTTATAAACTGATGTGCATTTGCCACGCGGGCAGCCTGTTCAATTTCCTGTATCGATGCATCCGGTGTTCCAAGAGCAATATTGGCAGCGATGGTATCATTGAATAAAACAGGTTCCTGCGTTACAATACTCATCAGGCTTCGGAGAGCATGCAGAGAATAATTTTTAATGTTGATTCCATCAACCATTAATTCACCACTGGTTACATCATGAAAACGCGGGATCAGATCGGCCAGTGTTGATTTGCCTGCACCTGACGAACCAACCAATGCAATGGTTTTTCCTTTATTTATTTTGAGATGAATATTATGCAGAACGTTCACCCCTTCATAGGCAAAACCTACATTCCTGTATTCAATGGAACCATTGAATGTATTGATGGGTACCGGGTTGGCGGGTTCAAGAATGATAATATCGGCATGTAGTATTTCTTCAATTCTTTTAATAGCGGCTGTTCCCCGCTGTGCATTGTAAAAAGCTGTGGACAAAGATTTGGCAGGATTGATGATCTGGGTAAAGATGGCGATATAAGCAATGAATCCTTCAGCCTGCAACGCGAACTTATGACTCAGAATCATCTGCCCCCCGAAAAAAAGTATACAACAGAGTACAATGACTCCCAGCAACTCTGACATTGGTGAAGCCATATCTCTTCGGAAAATAATTTTATTCCTTACATGATTCAGATAATTATTTGTTTGAGAGAATTTCGATTTGAGCAGACTTTCAGCATTGAATGCTTTTATTACGCGCAGTCCGCCCAGGGTTTCATCCAGGATGGACATTAGTGTGCCGAGTTGTTCCTGGGCAATATTGGATTGTTTTCTCAGAGAACGGCTCACACGTCCTATAATGAAACCGGTCAGGGGAAGCAGGATAAAAAGGAAAATGGACAAGGGCGGACTGAGAAAAACAAGTGTAGCCAGGATAACCAGGATGGTTAAAGGTTCTCTGAATATTCCTTCGAGTGTACTGATTACGCTCCACTCAATATCATTGATATCATTGCTCATACGGCTGATCAGGTCTCCTTTTCTTTGTTCCGTAAAAAATCCCAATGGAAGATCCAGGATTTTTGCAAAAAGATCAGCGCGTAAACGAGTTAAAACCCGGTTACGCATGGGCCCTAAAATTCTGTAAGAGAGATAGAGAAAAAAGTTTTTGAAAAAAATGGAGAATATGATGATGATACAAATTGCGCCCAGTGCATAAACAGGACCGTGATCGCGAATAAGAATTCCGAGTACATATTTAATATACTCAAGTACGCTGGATGCTGAAAAAGTCACGTGCGGCATTTTTTCGACCATCTTTTCCTTACCGAACAACAGCTGCAGAAAAGGAACCAGCATGGTGAGTGAAACCAGTGAAAATAATATGGATAGCAGGTTGACTAAAAAGTAGAGGGCCACATACCTTTTCTGATCTTTCAGGTATTTTAAAATCGTTGCAAATCTTTTCATTATTTCTGGATGGTGCGTAAACCCGTAAATTTACACTGAAATCGGCAATGATATGAAAGAAGGTAAACGTCAGAAGCAGGTTAGCGCTTTATTATCGGAAGAGCTTAACAAAATATTTCAGAAACTGGGACTGAATATGATCCAGGGTGGGATGGTTTCCATTTCATCCGTTAAAATTACACCTGACCTTTTCGAAGCACGCATTTATCTGAGTTTTTATCAGATAGCAAATCCAAAAGATGCTTTGAAACTGATTGAGGACAGGGCATGGGAAATAAAACGAGACCTGGTGAGTTCTATCCGGAACCAGTTAAGGAGTATGCCGCAGCTCTCATTTTATATTGACGATTCACTTGATTATGTTGATAAGATGGAAAATCTTTTCCGTGAATTACATGAAAGTAAACCCGATACTGGGAGCGAATCCTGATTTAACTCAATTGCATTGAAGTTCCTTTTTGCCTGGCGTTATTTTAAAGCGAAAAAATCAACGAATGCCATTAACATCATTTCATGGGTTAGTGTAAGTGCAATTATTCTGGGAACTGCCTCCCTGATAGTAGTCCTGAGTGTTTTCAATGGTTTGGAACAATTGGTCAGGTCGCTCTATTCCTCATTTTATACTGATGTAAAAATTTCACCGGCCAGCGGGAAATTTTTTCATGTTCCTTATACCAGCCTGCTTAAATTGAAAGAGATTGATGGAGTTGTCGGTTACTCATTAACGATAGAAGATCAGGCTTTGTTGAGATATAATAGTCTTCAACCGGTCATGTTGAAAGGCGTCGATGAAAACTATAAGAATATAAACGGGCTGTCTAAAAATATTTTTAAAGGCGATTACCAGCTTGGAACAGAAGATCATCCACAGGCCATACTGGGATCCGGTATCGAATATGCTTTGGATATAGAATCAGATCGGGCCATTATACCTATGACTGTTTATCTTTTTCGAAACGGGGGTATTAATGAAGCGGATCCTGAATCATCTGTGCGTTCGGAAGGCATCGTTTCCTCCGGTACATTCAGGATTCAGGAGGATTTTGACAATCACTACGTGATTACTAATATCGGATTTATGCAGCGCATGCTGGGTCTGGATTCAAATCAATATGGTGCCATTGAAATTGCGACAAAGAATGGTACAGTAAATAAGGAATTAAAATCCAAACTTCAGGCTTTATTTGGTTCAGGATTCCTTGTACGAACCCTGGATGAGCAAAATCAGACATTGTTTAGTACCATGAAAATGGAAAAATGGGTGATATATATTATCCTGACGCTCATTCTGATTGTCGCCGCATTCAATATTGTAGGTGCATTGACCATGCTTGTACTTGAAAAAAAGAAAGATATTCAGGTATTAAAAGCCATGGGTGCGGATAACCTTTTTATACAACAGATTTTTTTAAATGAGGGGATTCTACTGGGTGTCCTGGGTGGAGGTTTTGGTTTCCTTCTTGCCATTGCCCTCTGCTGGATGCAGGTAAATTTGAAAATTGTTCCCCTACAGGGTAATTTTCTGATAGATTATTATCCGGTGAAATTAATTCCTGGTGATTTTTTACTTGTCGGAGGCACTATCCTAGTCGTGGTTCTAATTGCCTCCTGGTTGCCTGCACGCAAGGCGGCATTGCAGCCGTTTGAACTAAAAACTTAAGAAAGTATGGGAGTATGGGAGTATGGGAGTATGGGAGTATGGGAGTATGGGAGTGAAGAACTCATTTTCAAATCCCAAACAAGCAACTCTCATTATTGTATTTTTAATAAGGTTAATTAATTACGGTTTCAAAGTTTCTCATTCCCATACTCCCATACTCCCATACTCCCATACTTTCAGTAATCTCCCAACGTTTCCGGAATCTGCGCAAGGGCCTTTTGAAGCTGCTCGTCATTAGGAGCGGATCCGTGCCACCCGTGGTCATTCTCCATGAAATCCACTCCCTTGCCCATTATGGTATGCATAAGGATGGCCACGGGTTGGCCTTTACCGGTCAGGGATTTGGCTTCTTTGAGGGCAGTTACGATTTCTTCCATATTATTTCCATTGGTTTCCAGTGTTTTCCAGCCAAAAGCATCAAATTTCTGCCTTATATTACCAAGACTCATTACTTTATCCGTTGTGCCATCTATTTGCTGATGATTCCAGTCAACGATGGAAACCAGGTTATCTACTTTATGATGAGCAGCAAACAGGAGGGCTTCCCATATCTGGCCTTCATCAAGTTCGCCATCTCCATGAAGAGAGAATACAATATTTGAATCTTTATTGAGTTTTTTAGTGAGGGCGGCACCGATGGCTGCACTCATACCCTGTCCGAGTG
>Ga0206982_1001_pt2 | contig 82639 bp, 67 predicted proteins | sample Alteio_BWMinCont_18_FD_153493 | JGI IMG/M metagenome (GOLD analysis project Ga0206982, IMG submission 153493) | Enriched cells from forest soil in Barre Woods Harvard Forest LTER site, Petersham, Massachusetts, United States -... | ecosystem: Environmental > Terrestrial > Soil > Temperate forest >... | reverse complement strand
GCTCTAATAACAGCACGCCAAGGCCTATCCACATGGTACCTGCAAGAAGTGGAAGGTATAAGAAAAGATGTACGCCTCATTAATACCAGCTTGCTGGGTATAGATTGGTATGTGGACCAGCTGACCTACCGTATAAATGACGCTGACGCTGTACCTATGGTATGGAGTAAGGACGCGTATGTGGGTGACCATAGCAATTACATACGCTATTACAACAGCCCGCAGATACCACAGGACAAATACATTAACCTTGCTGAGATATGCAAATTCATGGCGAGCAGTGACAATGCAAACAAGCTGCAGACACAAGGTGGGGATTTCGATAATTACATCCCTACTAAGAAGTTCTTCCTGCCAACGCTAAGCAAGGCAGAACTGGTAAAGAATGGCCTTGCAAAAGCAGAAGATACTGCGCTGTTGAATACAGACATGAAGTTTGTTTACCCTAAGGATATAGCCTATAAAGGTGATATAGCCATACTGAACATACTTGCTGCCAATGCAAGCCAGGGCTGGAAACGCCCTATTTATTTTGATGCGGGCCTACCAACCGACAACTATGCAGGTGTTGCAGACTACCTGAGGCTTGAAGGCTTGGTGTACCGTGTGATGCCATATAAGAGCGAGGATTCAGCATTCAAGAACCAGCAATTGCTGGGTTCTGTTGACCTGGACAAAACATCGAAATTGTTCCTGAATACTTATATATGGGGCGGCGCAGATAAAAATGATGTTTACTTTGATGAACCTAACCGCAGGGAGTTTATGATATACCGTATGGATGCTGCATTTGCTGCAAATGTGCTGAGCGCCAAAGGTAAAACACAGGATGCAAAAGCCATACTAGACAAGGTATATAACGGCATCACAGAACACTCTTGCTACTACGACTATACAGGTTACCTGCTGGCTAACGCCTACTACCGCGCAGGTGATATAAAAATGGGTGGACTGCTAACCCGTAAAATACTGAAGAATACAGAGGATAATGTGAACTACATACAAAGCCTCAACGAAGACCTGAGACCATCGATAAGCGGTGAAGTGGACAATGACTGGCGTATGCTGCGCGCATTGGGTGGCATGGCCATGGTAGAGAAAGACACTACTACCGGCGGTTACCTGGAAAAACATATGAAAGACATGTATCCTAAAATAAAAGGTATGATAAACAACGGTGGTGGCGAGCAGTGACAGTTAAGCCACTTTAGTAAAAGAAAAAGGAACGGAAGCAATTTCGTTCCTTTTTTTATCTTGCTTATCGTTGTTGAAAATATTTTTTTCATAATTAGCAGGTCAATATACATAAATTGAAAATTTTATGTATTTTTCGATTACTATCTATAAATACCTGCTATGAAAAAGACCTATCCTTATCTATTGGTGCTGCTGAGCACACTATTTTTTTCTTACAATTGTTATGCACAATATGGTACGGTGGTGCGGGTAGCAAATGGCCCGTATTTCAACCAGCCCAATCAATTTGCCGGTGATGGCGGGCTTGCAACAGATACTGCGGTAAGATTTTCGTCCCCGCGAGGCATAAGCATAGACAGTGCCGGAGATATTTTTATTTACGACGTAAACAATTATCGTATCCGAAAGATAGACCATGTTACAGGAATACTTACAACAATTGCGGGTAATGGCACGAGCGGTTTTTCAGGCGATGGCGGCCCCGGAGCACTTGCTACAATAAATCCAACAAATGGAAACAATCCATTTCAATTATGTGTTGACGCAGCAGGTAATTGTTATTTCAGCGACGCAGGTAATAACAGGATAAGAAGGATAGACTACGTTACCGGCATCATTACTACAGTAGCTGGAAATGGAACAAGCATTTTTTCAGGCGATAGCAGCTTGGCAATAAATGCAGGAATATTGCCACAAGCAGTGTATGTGGATGCCGCCGGCAATCTATTTATTTCAGGCAACTGTAGAATAAGAAAAGTAAACTCTGCTACCGGAATTATCAGGACAATAGCAGGTACAGGAGCATGGGCGCAAGGGGGCGAAGGGGATGGTGTAGCTGTGGACATACCTATTACCCAGGTGAGCGATATTAAAGGCGATGCCGCTGGCAATATTTATTTTAATGAATTTAATGCAAGTATTGTAAGAAAAATTGATACTGCGGGGTTAATGACTACTATTGCCGGAAAAGAATTGCAGAATATTACAAATTCTGGAGATGGAGGCCCTGCCATTGCTGCAGTATGTTCACAACCAATTGGATTAGAGCTCGATACGCTTGGGAATATATATATTAGTGACGGCTATAACAGTATCAGGAGAATCACCAAATCTACAGGTCTAATTAATACAGTAGCTGGAAGGGCAGCCTATGCTGTGCATGGCCCTTCTACTACAGCATATTACAATTCTAATGCTGACAGCATATTCATGCAGCCGATGTACATGAAATTTGACCCGTCAGGTAACCTTTTTTATACTGATGCAAATGGAATGATTAATAAGATAATTGCTCCAGGAAGCGCCATTAATACGCTCTCGACAAGTGACACGGAAATATCTGCACATTGTGCCTTGCCCGCAACAGTAGCATTTAACATGACCGGCACCATCAACAACCTGTCTTCACCAACAGATTCCCTCGACATTACAATTAACTATGGAGAATTTGCTACAAACTCTATTAGAAACTACAGGATACCCTACTGGCCAACGTACAATGGTTTTGGCAATATTGACAGTCTGATAGGCAATTACACATACAAGATACCAGGCACCTATTCACCAACCATCACACTCTATACCGTGGGCGGATATTCTGATATAACCCATGCTCCGTCAATAACGGTGGGCAAAGATTGTGATACATCAGTATCCTTTATATGGATCGGAACTTTAACCGACTCAATTGTTTCGCCCGCTTGTAATCTGCCTGCCACCGTGCGTCTTACATCACAAGGCACAGTTACTGGCACACCTACTCCTGGAGATTCAATATACCTAGCATACCAATACTATAGCGAAGAGGATACTACCTACTATATGCATGCTGTTCCTTATATATTTCTCGGAGGTGGTTACGGTTTTTATGATACCATTTATCATACATATACTGCAGGGTCATATAACCCTACAATCTACTATGCAACGTCGTCGGGACAAGCACCGTTTTGGGTTGTTTTTCCAAATCTAACTATACCCACATGTATAAATAACCCGTTACTCTCAGGCACATTATACATGGACGAGAATCTTGATTGTATCCATGAACCTAATGAGGTAGTATTAGCGTACTGGCCGTATGCACTGATCAATAATACTATTGGTGATACAACCTATGGATGGTGTGACGATAGCGGACGCTATTCAATTGCCCTGATTGATAGTAACAACTATACCTTTATTGCTAACCCTGACGGCTATTTCAATGTGAATGGTATTGGGGATTCGCTTCATGTTTTTTGCCCTGCCAGTGGTACGTTTACGGTTACAGCATTAGCCGGTAATAATTATACACAAGATTTTGCATTTTCGTGCAGTCCTCCGGCATTTGTGGATATGTCGGTGAATGGATGGGGATGGGGTTATGTGCCAGGTGACACCGGGATCATTGGTATATGGTCTGGCAGTCCTACAGGCTATATCTGCGATTCACTGTATGCCACCATTACACTTACGCTAGACCCTTTACTTACCTACTTAGGAATGTGGGATGGGCCTGCGCCGACATATATATCGGGTGATACCCTTTCGTGGACATTTGCCACCGTTAATGATCTGTTTGATTTTGATGCGCATGTGAAAATTTTCACCGCTACTACTGCTGCGTTTGCCACACCAGTATGCAATACGTTGTATGTAACGTCATCTCAATTAATAGACCCCGATACGACCAATAATGGTTATAGCTGGTGCGAACCGGTAAAAAGCTCATGGGATCCTAATGAAAAACAAGTTTCACCACAAGGCGGAGGAGCCCCGGGTTATATTCCCATGAAAACACCATTAAGCTACCTCATTCATTTTCAAAATACCGGCACAGCGCCTGCCCGCAATGTTGCTGTTCGCGATACGATAAACCAGTACCTGGATATTTCAACCCTTCAGATCATTAGTTCAAGCGCCCCTGTAGCAGTGTACCAGGACACAGGCAATGTAATCCGGTTCCAATTCAACAACATAAATCTGCCCGATAGCACTGACAACCTAAGGGGAAGTACAGGTTATATTGCCTATAACATTGGCCCTAAAGCCGGACTTATACCAGGCACAAGAATCACCAACGATGCGGGTATTTATTTTGACTATAACCCTGCAGTTGTTACCAACACAACAATAAATACTTACGAGAACCTTGGTGTAATAACAGGCCCGGCACTCTTATGCGTAGGTACGGGTGTTGAGCTATCAGACACGACTTTCGGAGGTGGTGTATGGAGTATTAATAATGGCAATGCTACAATTTCTCAAACCGGTTTTATTTTGGGTGTACATGCGGGGTATGTTACAGTTTCCTATACCGTTCCGGGTATTGGCGTTGCAACAAAGATCATCAACGTACAGCCAATGCCATCGGCCGGTATTATAGCAGGGCCTACTAACGTATGTATCGACTCAACGATAACACTGATTGACACAGTGCGAAATGGTACCTGGACAAGCAGCAATGGTAATGCAGTGGTAAATAACGGCAAAGTATACGGTAACAAAGCCGGACTGGATACCATTACCTACCAAGTGAGTAACTTATGTGCTACCAGAAGTATATCAAAAGTTATTACCGTGGGCGATCCAGCATTGTGCAGCTCGGGCGTTTTAACGGTTAATGCTAACCATGGGCTGGAAATATTTCCCAATCCTGCATCAACTGAGATCACAATTAAGACGAACGGGCGGACATACAATAGCTTCAGTATTACAAACAGCGTAGGGCAAATATTGCGTGAACAAGCCTTGCAAGCATCTTTGACGACAGTTAATATTGCTGATATGGCACCAGGAATTTATTTCTTCGTATTTAAAAGTACAGATGGGAAAGAGGTGAAGAAGTTTGTGAAATTGTAGTTAGATAACATATTACTTCCATTGCAGCACCTTATTTTCGGCTATTACGTAAATATGTTTGTGGTCTTCGGCTTTTACAAGGTGGCTGCCTGTAAACTGGCCAAATGATGGCAGTATTAAGCGACTGGCATCGTGGCAGTAGCAACAAAGTTTAATGGATTGATTGCCCTTGCCACTAATGCGTATTGCGGGATGCACATGGCCATGGATGATGAAACCTTCAGCGTCCTCTACCTGATCGTGTACGATTTGAAACGGGGCTATATAGTAATGCGGCTCATGAAAGGTAACGTTCCATTCGGCATATTGCTGAACCGGCAGTATATCGTGGTTACCGGCCACGAGATCTATGTGCAAGGCAGTATGTGCGTTACGCCAATGCGCAAACATATCTACCTCTTTATTTTGCTTACTGTGGAACATATCGCCAGCTATAATGAGCCGCTCTGCACGATGAGTAGACACTAATTGTGCCAACCGTGCCTCATCGCCAGCTTGTGCATTTACCGGTATGGCAATACCATGCTTCCTGAAATGACCGCCCTTGCCCCAGTGCAGATCTGATAATATAAGCGTTTTCTGTGCAGGCCACCACAATGCACGCTCGGGTAACAAGAATACCTGCTCCCCCTGCAATACGATCTCTAACATAATCCGGCGCAAAATTACTAATCTTACCCCAACTGCCCCACTCGCCTATTGCAACACAAAAAGCACCGGCAACATAAAGTAAACTTTTACGGCGCGCCCATTTTGTTTACCCGGCTTCCACTTGGGCATACTCTTTATTACCCGCAAAGCTTCTTCATCACAACCACCACCTATTCCACGTATTATCTCTGCGCCACTGATGCTGCCATCTTCATTTACTATGAACCTTATTACGACTTTTCCGGCTGTACCTGCTTCTCGGGCGGCTTCAGGGTAGCGCATATTTGCTGCCAGATAACTATTAATATCACCTGAAAATTCGGGCATTTGCTCTACATATTTAAATGGTTTGCCATCACCGCTACCTAAACCATTACCTGTTTCGACATCTGTAGCCACACCATGCCCATTGCCGGTGGCACTGCCTGTAGGTACATTTGCCCCCATACCGGAAGTTGCTGCAGGTTGCGCATTTACCTGGGTGACAGGGGCAAGTAGTTTAGGGTCAGGAGTGTTATTGGTGACTATGACCGGTTGTGTAAAAACATCGGTATGTACTTTAGGTGCCGCAGGAGCGCTGGCATGATGTGGTTCAACTACTGGAGGTTTAGGAGATTCCTCGAAAGTATGGAACACTAATGGACCATCTGTTAGGTGATAAGGTCCTGATATTTTTGCCTTTTGTTTTACAGGCATCATCAGCCCACCTAATACAATTGCTGTTACCAGGAAAGCATATAAGGCACCATTGCGTGCACGATACGGATAATTTACACGCAGCTCGTAACCCCCGTAAGCCTTGTTACGACCATGAAAAAGAACTTCTAAATAACCGGGAAGAATTGATTGGATTTCCATAGGATATGTTTTCTATAAAGAATCTACTACACTGAAATTCCACAAATTATTTAGCATTATTTTTTTAACATATAGAATTGCATGCCCAAAACACACACACAAAGCTGGTATTCACTTATCTTTACTAACCTTTTTGTCTTATGTGTCGTCTTATTTATTGCAGGCAATTAGTTTTGGAGGTTTTATGCGTTTGAAAGGATCGTTTTTATTGCTTTTAATATTTTTCACGCTGACCATACGTGCGCTGGGGCAGTGCGTGGCTGTTATTACCCCATCGAGTGCGGTACCCTGCAGCGGGACTTCTGATACTTTGTTTGCCAGCTATGCGGCAGGTAATAGTTATCAATGGTTGTACTCTGCAACACCTACGGGCACTTATACAACTATCTCGGGCGCCACTTCCCAAACCTATATTACTACACTTACAGGCTACTATAAAGTGAATATTAAAAACGGCACTACCTGTAATGTCACCTCAAATTATTACAGCCTTAATTTCGACCAGTTACCGACTCCTGTAATCAGCCTTTCTGGTAACGATAGTATTTGCCCCGGGCAAACTGTTGTAATATCTGCAAACTCAGGTAACCAGATCACTTACCAATGGGTAAGGGACGGCGTTAATATGGCGGGGCTTACTGGTACTTCTATATTAGCAGGTTCGGGTGGTAACTATTGGGTTGTAGAGGCTGACCTTAATGGTTGTTCCTCATCGTCTGCAAGTATTGCTATAGTTCAACGTCAGGCCCCCACTCCACTGCTTACACCTACAGGTCCGGTTGTTGTATGCGATAGCCTTTCCACACTGCTTTCTACCACTCCTTATTCAAATGCCATCTATAACTGGTATAAGTTTACCAGTGGTAGTTATACCCCAATAGCAGGCGTTACAAGCAATACTTATACCGCAACTGCATCGGGTATTTATGAGGTCACAGCCGTGTATAACAACGGCTGCAGCGAGACCTCAGTTCCGCTACCAGTTACCTTTGCTACCACTCCTGCCAAGCCGGTTGTTACTACCAATAGCCCGGTGTGCCTGAGTTACAACCTGAATTGTATTGTTACCAACCCCGTTGCAGGCTATACCTACTCATGGACCGGCGCAGGCGGATTTGCGGCTGCTACACAAAATATATCTACCCCAATGGGGTCACCTATTGATTCTGGCCTGTACATAGTAAATGTATCAAACAAAGGATGTTTAAATGCGGATACCGTCCATGTGATTGTTAGCTGCCTGGATTCTGTTTGGCCGGGAGACGTGAATGCAGACCATGTTGTTGACAATAACGATGCTCTTGACCTGGCGCTCGGTTTCAACTATACCAGCTATGCACGTACCTCAATTTCAAATGTATTCGCTGGTCAATTTTGCGCTGACTGGTCTGGAGAAATACTGCCAGGTGTGAATATGAAACATGGCGATTGTAATGGCAGTGGCGGCATAGACAGTAACGACCTGGCTGCTATATATGCCAACTACGGCGATATGCATTCCAAAACGCCTGTGGCCCCATTAGCAAAAACCACCGGCCTGCCAGACCTTTACTTTGACCTAACCAACTATCCCAACTTTTACCCCGGAGAGACTGTATCTGTGCCTATTAATCTTGGGAACCTGAATAATAAGGTGTACAATATAATGGGGATAGCCGCAGATATAAAAATATCGGGATTAGTACTCAGCACACCGCCAACTATTACCTACCTTTCCAGCTGGCTGGGCGCACAAAGCAATACACTACGCTTTGCCAAATTAACTAACAACGGTAACACAACTGTAAATAATATAGGTTGGGCATATGCACGCACAGACCATAACAATATTAGTGGTGAAGGCACCATTGCCAACCTTAATTTTGTAGTACCGCAAGGCATAGGCTACAATTCATGGGCATTTCTGTATTTTGACAATGTTACCATTATTGACAACGATGGCAATGCCCTGACGGGTTATAATGTTATTAACGATACTACTGTTACCAACCCTACCCGCATCAGCAATACTACGCAAACTATTACCGGCTCATTTGCTGTGGTAGCACCTAACCCTTCGCCAACAGGAGGCCAGTGTTACCTGCAAACAAACCTCTCGTTAGCGGCCACCATTTCAATTTCTATAACCGACGTTACCGGAAGGTCGGTTTGGGAACAGACCCTGGATGGACAGGGCAAACAAAATACGCCTTTACCATCAAGCATTAATCCTGGCATATATTTCATCCAGGTGCAGCGCAGCAGCGATAACTATATACAGACCTTAAAATGGCTTAAGAATTAAGTAACCCCTAACACCATCACATACAGGCAATCTTAATAGATTGCCTGTTCTATTTTGATGCATTGAGCCACTGTTGCTCGTAAGTAGTTAAATCGCACATAACGTAGTAAGGAACTGCATTAATCCACACTGTTTATCGTCTTAAAATGATACGAAAAGTAGTACCCTTGCCAGGCTCTGAATGCTTAACGAATAGTGAGCCGTGGTGGTATTTTTCAATAATACGACGTGATAATGAAAGGCCAAGTCCCCAACCCCTCTTCTTGGTTGTGAACCCGGGGTTGAATATTTTCTTTACCTGATGGCGCGGTATTCCTTTACCATTGTCCTGTATATCTACCCAAACCTGTTGTGGAGTATTGGTAACTGTTATATCAATAGTACCCTTACCTGCCATAGCATCGAGGGCGTTGCGGATAAGGTTTTCTATCACCCAGTCGAACAGCGGGCCACTCATATATACCGGCACATCACTTTCGGCGCTGTACAATGTTATTTTTACTTTATGGGGCGCTCTCTTCTGCATGTAATTCACCATGCTATCCAGTCGTGGTACAATATTCTCTTCCTCAAGCTGCGGTGCACTGCCCACTTTGCTGAAGCGATCTGCGACAAGCTTTAGCCTGTCCAGATCTTTGCCCATCTCCAACACAGCCTCATCATTCACCTCATGCTCCTTCAGTAATTCCAACCAGGCCTCAATGCTGCTGAGCGGGGTGCCTAGTTGGTGCGCCGTTTCTTTTGAAAGCCCTACCCACACCTGATTTTGTATAGACCGGTGTGCAGAGCTGATAGCTACAAGCAATACAAACAGAAATAGCAATATGATAGCCAGCTGCACATAAGGGAAGTAACGCAGTTGTGTAAGCAGGTAGCTCTCGCCATAATACACATAGCTTTTACCGTTACCAAAGTCTGAAATAATAGGGGCGTGATCGGCCCTGTACACAGCCAGCTTTTCCTGCACCAGCCGGGTAGGATTGCCAGACTGCGTAGTATCTATATTAATGAAGTTGAGGATAACCCCATTCTCATCTGTAATAATAAGAGGAATAGTAGTGTTCTGTGTTACTACTGTGCTGGCAAAGGCTATTTCCTGCCCATTGACCGATTTGTCGATGGTCTTTATACCATCTACCAGCTGGAGCACTTTTTTCTTCTCTTCGATAGCTAGTTTTTGTGCAAGCTGGCTGGTATAGAACAGCGATGCACCCACTATAAAAAGAGCTATTATTACAAGATATGTTTTCCAGTTAAGATATTGACCCATGTTACTATTAAAATAAACGAACACAACGGTAAAAATATTGTGAATTTGTAGTAATAACTATTATTTTTGCCTTCGGAAATTTTATCCTTGCATGGACACACAAACAAACAACCACGAGCATATCATAGATAACCAAGGCGATATTGAGCTGAGCAAGCCCACAAAATCACGCTTTTTGTTCCTGCTGGGCTTCTTCGGCTTCTTCATTTTTGCCTGGTCTGGCTGTTACAATTTATACGAACATCGCTTTCAGAAGAACGATGACATGAAAGTACCTGACAATACCCTTTACGACCCCAAGTACAAATAGTAGTACGCAACCCTAGCAATGATCGTATGCCAGCATGATACTGCCGTTGTTATACTCAGCTATAATGGCACAAAATGGCATGAGCTTTTCCTGCCCAAAATAGTGGAACAGGCGGCTACCGGCTACGATGTTATTGTGGTAGATAATGCATCGACAGACGATACATACGACTATGTTGCTGCCAACTTCCCTACGGTAAAATTATTGCGCATAGGCCTTAATATGGGTTTTGCTAATGGTTACTACCAGGCTCTTAAAGACATACAGGCTAAATATTATATATTACTTAGTGCAGACTTTGAGGTAACGGATCAATGGTTTCCGCCACTGCATGAAGCCATGGAGCAACACCCAGACATGGCGGCCTGCCAACCCAAGATACGCTACTGGCGCGACCGTGAACTGTTTGAGTACGCAGGAGCAGGTGGCGCTTTTATGGATAAGCTGGGATACTTGTTTTGCCGGGGCCGAATTTTCTTCGATATAGAAAAAGACAATCAACAATACGAAGATAATATAGAGGTATTCTGGGCATCGGGCGGATGCCTGGTAGTGCGTGCCGACCTGTATCACATGGTGGGAGGGCTTGATCCTGAGTTTTATGCCCATATGGAAGAAGTGGACCTATGCTGGCGGCTGAAGAATGCCGGCTACCGTATAGGCTATATTGGCAAAAGTGTGGTTTATCATGTAGGTGGCAGTGTTATCAGTTACGGCAGCCCTCAAAAGCTTTACTACAATTTCCGCAACAACCTGATCTTACTTATAAAGAACGAGCAGAAGCGCCGCCTGGTATGGCTGTTCCCCTTCCGCCTGGTGCTGGATGGGGTAGCCGGTATGCGCCTGCTATTCACAGGACATTTTAAAGAAACATACACCATATTTAAGGCGCACATGCATGTTTACCGCACATTACCTATTTGGCTGCGCCGCCGCAAGGACAATCACAAGTTCATTACCCGTCGTAATCTTGAGGGGATATATCCACGTAGCATAGTGTGGGACTATTTTGTGCTGGGCAAGAAGAAATTTACACAACTGAAGTGGCAACCTAAGAAGCTATAAACGTATTGTTTCTGGCATCCATTTATAACCACATCTACAAGGCCTACCAAGATGCTTTTATTAAAATATTGAGAATAGTAAAACTACTGGTCTTGCAGGATATACTCCGGGACAGTTGCCACCAGCACACCTAAAATTATAGGCTGAGGCGATGTTATGGTTGTTGAATACGTAGTATTGCTATCAGATGCAGTTACTTTGATGTTTTCACCATCTACTACAACAAGTGCATAGCACATCTCGTGCAGGCTGCCATCAGGGCCAAATATTGAATTCCAGTCGATGGGAGAGAGAAAGCTATTATCTACATTATAGTATGCTTTTTTTAATATACATTGCATATACCACGGAGTATATTGCTGGAGCTGCCACACTGGCGCATCGGACGGGGAATAAGGGTAAGATACAAACTTTAGCACATGAGTAAAGCTGGCCTGTATGATCAGGTGCATCATTAGTGGGACTTTGCCAGTGTTTACATTTTCAACAAATGTGGTATCTATTGCAAACTGCAAAGGAGGACTACCATTTAAACCAGCCTGCAGATCGTCAAGGGTTTTGTTCCAAGCGAATATACCCCTGGCATCCTGGAAATTCTCAATAGCTTTCTCCAGGTTACAGCTTGGTGTTAAGGTATCGGTTGTTAAGGCATCATAAATGAGCCAGTTATAGTTTCCTGAAAGTGAATTGAGCTGAACAGGATTATAATAAATACCATCTTCGTCCATGATGACTGCATTAAAAATGTTCCAGAGCCATACAGAACTGTTGCCCAATGTAGCGGTACCCTGGTATAATAAGAACTGGCTATCAGCTACATGCAGTTGCTTAGCAAGGGCTGCATGCCAGCATTCAACAGCTCCTTGTTCCAGATTATTGAGTTGTGCCAGCGCTACCTGCACCAAACACAACGTAACCAGTAAAATGAGCAGACATTTTTTAAACATATAGCAGTGATTGAACAATATTCTTTTCCTTTTCTATATTAAAGGAAACAAAAGTGGTAGGCGCGAAACAGTATAAAATATAGTGGAGGCTGTCTTTTGAAACAGCCTCCACTACAAAAAAACAAGGGCTTAAAAAATGCTTGACATTGGAGATTGCAGTATACCCAATGTTTGCGGGTTACCAGGTGCAATGCTGGTAGTGCTTGTAAACTGGCCGTTGTCGTTAAAAGTAACAACAGTATTAGAACCGCCGCCACCAGATGCACTGAAGAATGGCCAGAAGCCAACCCTTGCAGCCGATGTTATTTGTGTTTGCTCTGAACTGCTGTAGCTGGCAGTAGAAGTGATGGTGATATCTATACCATCGGCAACTACTATAGCTGTAGCCATTCTTTGCAAGAAACCACTGGGGCCAAATGCAGAATTCCACGTAGTAGCACTTTGATTATTCCAAACAGTATTATCGTTGGGATGAGTGTAAGCCGTTGCCAGCGCTGCGCTGTAGTACCATGGATTGTAATTAGCCAGTACAGGATTGTTAGGATCGGCCTGTGCATAAGGGCCCGCAGCAAATGTGGTTACCTTTTTAAAGTTGGCTTTAATAGTTAAGCCAGCAGACGTTGCTTTCTGGCTCAACGTATCATAGTCGGCACCACCACCAAAAGAGAACAAATCAAAGAACACCGATGTACCGCCATTGGCCCAGGTATGAGACAGACTGCTGCTCTGTGTGAGGCTATCCATAGTAAAGCTTTTGTTAGCACCACCAGCTAATGCACCCTGCAGGGCATCAATAGTTTGGTTCCATGCATAGCTGCCTGCTGCAGCTGCAAACATGTTCTGAGCAGTGTTTATTGGGTTGATAAAGGCTTTTGTGAGCGCTGTAACACAACCTGATTTTGAAGGGGCAAACATCATTGACCATTGTGTGAACAAGTCTGATATGCCTTTAGAATCCCAGGTTTTAGGCTGGTGTGTTTGGAAATAGGTTTGCCATTGTGCATAGTAATCGCCCATGCAGGTCTGGAAGTTAGTATCGCTTGTAGCGACAAGGGCCACAAGGATGTTGTTGTAGTCAGGCGCAAAATTATTTGCCTGGGTAGGGTCGTAATAATTATTCACTGCTGTAGGTGGAACGGCGTTAAATATGTTCCACATTTGCTGTGAAGTAGTGACCATAGAATTTGGTCCCTGATACAGTTGGAAAGACTGGTTACTGAGTCCCAGACCTGTTACCATTGCGTTGTACCATTGTGCAGTTAGCGTCTGCATAGCATCATTACTTGCTGGCATTTTGTTTGTTTTTAGAAGGTTGAAAATAGTGTTTTTGATTTTTTTTGCTTGCCATTGTGAAGCGCTTCATAATGACAGTACAAAGTAAATTTTAATAATAACCAAATTCAACCGTAAAAATACCTGTTTTAAAAAACAGGTATTTATGCCTGCTCATTATCTTGTGCTTTATGAGACGAGAAGGGGTACCCTGATACTCTACCCCATTTTAATTTTCCCCTTGTTATTAGGGTTTTGGATATTAGTTCTATAAATCTAAATTCTATTTATTACCAATTATGGTGTTATTTACCACTTCTCTTATCACACTATCCAGTTGCAGCGTAGAATTCTTTATACCTTCCAGAATTTCCTTGTTGCTTGCGTCTTCGCTGCCACTGATATTTAGCAACTCTACCAAACCTAAAATAGTAGCCACCGGCCCACGTACTTTATGTGATTGTATCCAGGCTATGTTTTTAAGTTTTTCATTTTGCTCCTGTATCATTAAAAGATGCTCTACCCGGTCAGTAATATTCCTTGAAAAGCAACTTGCGCCTGCAATGTTGTTATTTACGTCGAAAATGGGATTAAAACTGATCTCTTCATAAACAGTTTTGCCTTCAAATTCGTCTTCTTCTATTACCCGGTAAGTTTCACCATCTAATACCCGTTTAAAATAGTTGTTCCACCTTTTTAGTCGTTCCTGGTCAAAATCGTTTTCATTGAGTTCTTCATAACTTTTATTGTTTGTAATTGCCGCTACTCTTGCATAGTATGCATCGTTTGCTGATAAAAGGGTCATATCGGTATCAATAGACCAAATGATATCTTTAGTATTATTGATAACAGCACTTAGCTTTTTTTCTTTGTTAGCTATTTTTTCATTCAGATTAATTTCGTCTGTTATATCTTTAAAATAAACTGCTATACCTGTGTCTGTAGGATAAAAATAGGCTGATAAAATTTTTCCCGTTGTTGGTGAAGGACCTTCAGAATGAACCACTTCCCGGTCATTCATCGCTTTTAAATAATCGTTGTAATATTGTGAAGCTTCAATTTTGGGGAAACTAGCCCAAAGGTTCTTACCTAACAACTCTTTTCTATTCGTTTGCATCATCGTTTCAAAATGCTTATTTACATAAGCTATGTTCCATTCCTTGTCAATAGAAATAAAACAATCCGTTATGCTTTCAAAAACATTTTCTATTTCCTGTATCTTCTTTTTCAGTGCAAGTTCTGTCTGTCGCAAATTGGTAAAATCGATAGTAATACCATCATAAGATATAGGCTCGCCCTTTTCATTTTTTCTCACATGTGCATGTGTATGGACATACTTCATAGAGCCATTTTTATGAAATATCCGATACGCCATATCAGCATACCCTTCTTTATAATTCTGCTTTATTTTTTCTTCCAGTTCATCCATATCATCAGGATGCACATGTTCCAAGTGTCTTCCTGAACCTTCGGTCATTTCTTCAGGGGTATATCCAAATATATCAATGCTGGCATCGTTGATATATGTTAGCTTACCGTCAGAGATCCTGCGTGACCACACCACCTCTTTTATAGAACAGAGTATATCATCAAGTTGTTTTTTCTGATCCTTGACTATGTCATTGAGCGCCTGGTTTTCTTTCTCCAGTAATATTCTCTGATTAATGTCGTAAATAAGCGATAGCCGGGCCTTCTTGCCTTTAAAAAAAATAATGTTTGAAAAAATATGAACGTAAAATTCTGATCCGTCCTTTTTCTTATGTAACCACTGGCCTGCATCAGTATATCCTGTGCTTTCAATTTCTGCAACCTTCTTTCTATAAAGTTCACTGTCTCCGTCTGTTCTCAGATCCCGCACGCTTTTAGAAAGGAATTCTTTCTCACTGTATCCATAACTGGCAGCAGCAACCTTATTAACCGCCAGAATTTCCAAGTTCACTGGATCATAAATAATCATTGGAACGGGCAGATCATCAAAAAACAGTTTGTAATCCTCCGTGTGCAGGTTTTCCTCTCTCGATACCATTATATGAAATCTCCTTTATTATGTAAAACAGGTTTATAAAATCTTATATACCTGATGCAAAATTAAGCTAAAGATTATAGACCATGTTTTTTGATATTTATATGGAAAATAAATATTTTATCGTTAATAAAATAGTATGATAATTGATAATGGCATTCATTTCTTAAGTTGGTCTTGAAATAGCATTCGTAAAGAGTATGATGCAAACAAAAAAGAATTGTGTGAATTGTTATTCTCTTTACAATTCCCCTAAAAGGTAATAAAATTTACATAAACAACATAAGGCATCTGCATAGAATAACAATAACACCATTTTCAGTGCATTATGCCTTTTTATGGGGAGATTATATGTGGTACAAGCAAACTGCTTTGATCATCCCCCTGAAAAAAGGGGATGATCAAAGCAGACAGCATCTAAGACATACTATAAGGACTGCAGGAATGCTACTATGGCATCGCGGTCAGTTTTGGAGCGTTGGGTAAAAGCGATTTTTGCATTGTGCGCTTCGCCATCGTGCCAGAGTATGGCTTCTTCAAGGGTGCGAGCTCGGCCATCGTGCAGGTAGTACGGGGTGCCATTGGTCTTTTCGAGCAAACCTATGCCCCAAAGGGGTGTTGTTCGCCATTCGTTGCCATTGGCCTGATAGTCGGGCCGGTTATCTGCAAGGGCAGTGCCAAGGTCGTGCACCAACAGATCGGTATAAGGATGTATGCGCTGGTGACTGAGGACTGGCAACGTTTCGTTTACTCCAGTGTACATAGTGGGCTGGTGGCAACTGGTACAGTTGAGCTGTGTAAACAATTTTTCGCCCTGTATGACCTGAGCATCTGTAACATTGCGACGGGCAGGAACTGCCAGTGTACGTACATAAAAAGTAACCGCATTGAGTATGCTATCGGGGATATCTGTACCAGTGGTATCTGGTATTATACTCCATTGCGACTGGCCGTGTACACTCTTCAGAGGTTGCACATAGCTGGTTATACCCATATCCTGCTGAAAGGCAGTAGCAACCTGCACCTGAAGGTTGCTGGTATTGGCTTTAAGGCCAAAGCGCCCTAGTTCAGTCTGGTGCGTGTAAGGATTATATACATAGTTTGCATGCCCCTTTACGGCCCCACCCGCTGCTGCATTGGCAGATTGGAAAGCTAGTATAGTAGCCTCTGGAACATTTTCCAACAAACCCATACCTATAACTGCAGGGGCCATGCGTGGAGATATCATATAACCTGCCGGCAAGGGTATATATGGACTGGTAAGTGCATAAGCCGGGGTACGCAAGCTGGCAATAGAGCCATCGGGATAGGTGAAATAATTTTCGGTATAAGAGATATTGACCTGAGCTTCAGGCTGCACACCAAAGAGAGCTACATTTTGTAATTGACCACCAAAGCCGGGTGCAGGATTGGGGCCACCAAAAGGGTCATTGCCTGAAATACTGATGCGCAACAGGAGTGAAGAACTAGATGTGCCCACGGTAGGTATGCCTATACCATCGTTATGGTGGCAGTTGGTACATGATGTGTTGTTGAAGATAGGGCCAAGACCACCAAAATAAGGTGCAGGAGCGGCAACAAATGCCTGAGAGAATATTTTATCACCCAGATCGTGTATGTGTTGGTTCCAGGCGCTGAGGCCAGGTATGGGACTGCTGAAGGATGCGGAACTAATATCGAAAACGGTAGCTGCCCCCCCAAGCAGCCGAGGATCGAAGTTAGCATCGTCGCCGGGCACAACAGTGTTGGCTTTGCGACATTTAACAGCACCGGATATAATAACCAGCATACCTATTATAACAGATAATTTCTTCATTGATATTTAGTTTAACAGCACCAATCAAATATTCTACCCGTTTGATGCACACCTTTTACTCCAGAGCTCATCCAGCTTAAAAGCCGGATGAGCATACCATTAAATATTTATTCTGGTAGCCAATACTTTTAGTCCTTTACATATGTTTGTATGTGCACCTTCAGCGGACCATCGAGCGTGGCCTGCAGGGTATTTAAAGCAGTCATTGCAGACAGCAGTTGTGTACGCTGCAGGAATATGGCGGTTTCGAAAGTTATGTTTACGTTGTTGAGTGCATTGATGGCTGCAGTGAACTGCTGTTTGATGGTATTATCCAGAGCGATATTGTTTGCCGCTACCAAATTACTAATGCTGGCACCCTGTACCCCATTGTAGGTACAGAGGTAAGCATCCTGCGCACCTATGATGTTGTCCTTAAAATCGGCCATGGAGTTGTGGGAGAACGGAGACTCTGTCTGAAAAGAATCGCGGGTGGAATAAGGATCGTAGATCTTTCCGCCTGTTGATTGCTGCCCTACCTCGTTACATATATCGCTCATAGCGCCAACAATAGCCAGGAAAGCATCTTGATGGCTGGTATAGCGTGTGGCATCTGCACCTGCCAGCAACACTTGTTTCTGGAAATCGCCGCCAGTGGCAGACCAACTGTAATTAAGACTATCTATGTTATTAAGTATATCCTGCGACAGAGCTACCATGTACTGCTTTTGCTGTGCAGTTATAGAATCAGCAACAGCATTGCCATTCTGGCCCCAGAGTATAAACTCAAGCGGGTGATAACCGCGCAGGGATGATATAAGATTTTGCACAGCGCTTACATTCAGGTTAGGACTATTAGCTATCAAGGAATCCAGCTGACGATAGTCAACAGGCCACGTATCGGTATTGGAATCGTAATTAAAATCTTCAACCGGGCCAAACAGAAAACCTTCGCAGGTTTCCCAGGCGGTACGGGCATCGCGCCAAGCCTGTTGCGCCGCAGCCAGGTTAGCATTAGTAGGCGATGCATTGAGCACCAGTACAGCATTGTTGAGGGCTGTGGCCTTTACCTGCAGGTTTGCATATTCGGGCAATGCGAGCTTCTGCACAAAATCTGTAAGCACCTGGGTTTCTGTAACTGTGGTAGAAAGATTGCTGCTGCTTTTTTTGCAACTGCATACAAGTATGCCAATAGCGGCAACCAGTATTATTTTTTTCATGATAATTGTTTGAGCTGAATGAGTATTTGATCGTTTTTAATGGTGGTATTTAGTTTAATCATGTTTTTTTCTGCAGGGCCTTTTGTTACATACCCCTCCCGATCGAAAGCGCTGCCATGAAGTGTGCAGTAATAGCCGTTTCCCGTTTTTGTAAGTGGATTGCTGGCATGGGTACACATGAGCACCAACGTTTCATAAGTGCCATCTTTATTTTTTTGCACAGCCAGGTCGTAATCATAATTGCGCAGGCGTACCAGCTTGTAGTCGCTTGCAGCAAATTCTGTGAGTGGTATAGCCACTACGTTATCTTTGGCAGCAGTTTTTATAACGCCCAGCGGCGTTTTGCAGGCTTCTAAGACAGCACTCATTAAAAACCCGGAACCCAGCGCCATGCATACACCGCAAGAACCTTTTATAAAATCTTTCCTGTTCATTAGAATGAGTAACCAATACCGATGTTAAGAAATGTGTTATTCTGGTTGTACGGTACTGCGTTGGGATTAGGGTTTACCAGCAACTCAGGATTTTGAGGGCCTGTGTGCAACAGACGCACATCAGCCTTTATTACTACGTTGGGTATAGGGAAGTAACCCAGGCCTGCGATAATGTGGGTTTGTTTTTCAGTACCATCGTACACTGCATTGGACGGTAACTGCGCATTCATATCAAGCATCTCGTAGCGCGCAAAGATATTAAGCTGCTTTTTCTGCCATTTTTCAGTTTTGGAAGTTTGCAACAAGTTGTAACCCAGCTCTGCATAAGCACCATACATCTGGCTACTTACGTTATTGGCATAAGCCCTGTTGATGCTTGACGCTTCTGGTAAAGAAACATTACAACCCAAGGCCTTAAATGAGATGCCCTTATGGTAATACTGTATATCGCCCTCTGCCAGGTACATAGGCGTACCGAACGCACCCGACTCCAGTTGCAGACTGTCGGCGGCGCGTGGAGCAAGTGTAGTAGTACCACCCACATAGCCAGATACCTGAAACTTCCAATTGCCGGCAAAATACTGCACAGACGCCGTAACGGCCAGGTTGTTGGCCCCGGCAAACTGCCCTTCTTCCCTGCCTGCCTGGAAACCAGTACCATGCTCGAAGCTGGCATTATTGACCCCGTTAACTACAGCTACGCTATAAGTAAGCGGCAAGGCTGAAGTTTGCCCGTAAAAGCCAACGCCTATCTCGCGCCAGGTGCTGGGTATTATCAACTGTTCTACCAATGGGCGTTCTACCCCGTTGAAATTGATGGGGAGGTGGTTCTCGTTTGTGATACCTATGCGTGGCAGGAACAACCCTGCTACTATATACTGCCTGGGGTTAAGGCTGAACTTGAGGTATGCCTGCTCCATACCTACTTCACCAATGCTGCCGCCTGCTGCTACCTTTGCGTCTTCGACCTCAAGCTCGGAGAAGAAAGCTATACGGCCCGTGAATTGGTGACCCACAAACAGAACGGCACGCTTCAAGTCAACTATTGCGGTTTTCTGATTAAAGTCGCGCTGGTAGTATAACTCGCCGTAACCGGAAATAACAGTATGGGGCTTGGCGGCGCCATATGCGCTCATAGAGTCTTCACCTGTACCGGCTATCAGTTGTTGCGCAGGGGTCTTTGCATTCTGCTCGCTGTTATTCCACCTGGTTTGGGCAAAGCTATGCGTTATAAAAAGAGTACTGAATAAGAGTGTGCCAGATATAAATCGGATCATTGTATGGAGTTTGTGATTATTGAGGTGCAAAGGAAAGCCGCAATGACAAGAAGGCTTTTTATAATTGGGAAAAATATTGTCTTAAAAGGGAAAGATGACTTAAGTGACGATGATAAAATAAATACCACCATTTGACTTGCTCTTTTCTTTTTCTTCGTTGTTGTAAAAGTCTTTAAATGGGCTTCTATTCGCAGATTTTACGCTAGAAGAAAAGAAAAATAACTGCGCCATCTGGTAGTATTTATTTTATCAACGTCACTAAGATGAAAAATCGTTATTTTTACAATGAAAGATAAGATTACTTAAAAGCATTAAAATCTATCAAAAAACCTATCTATGCGTATATCTATACTTATTGCAGGCTTATTTGCCCTTACTTTTTTCAATACATCGTGTAAAAAAAACAGTAGCACAGCTAAGCCCAACACGGATGATATTGTTTATGCATCTTACAGTAAGATGGCCCCAGGCAATTACTGGATATACAATCTTTACAAGCTGGATAGCAACTACCAGGTAACCTCTGTGCAAACGGGCACCGACAGTATTTACGTGGATAAAGACACAATAATTCGTGGGAATACTTTTCACAAATACTGGCAACCTAAGACTCTTGGCGGCACAGACTATTTTTTCACTTACCTGCGCGACTCGCTGCAGTATATTGTTGACGATAAATCGAATATCTATTTCGCTTCGCAGGATTTCCATTCAGTATTTGATACCATATACCAAACCGATCCTAACCATGCTATAAGCCGGGTAGATACCCCTGCGGTAATACTGGTGCGTATGACCGACAAGGACAGTACAGAAACAACACCGGCAGGCAAATTTGTAACATCTACCCTGGAATGGGACTATGACCTGAACCAATATTTCTGGCTCTACGGGCCATCGGTACGCAGATGCAGTACCCGCTACTCGGCCGGGGTAGGTATGGTTTCGCAGGTACCACCTGCCACTTATTCTTACTCTCCCACATACTCACAAAGAAAGTTGCTGCGCTATCATGTGCAATAGGCTGAAGAAAGGCTTAAAATAGAAATGCCCCGCAACTAAAATAGTTTGCGGGGCGTTTTATGTAACAATAGTTTTACTTCAATATTTCGCGGGAGATGACTACTTTCTGTATTTCAGAAGTGCCTTCACCTATGGTGCAGAGCTTGCTGTCGCGGTAGAATTTTTCAACGGGGAAGTCTTTGGTGTAGCCGTAGCCACCAAATATCTGCACAGCATCTGTAGCTACACGTACGCTTACTTCTGATGCGTAGTACTTGGCCATAGCTGATTCTTTGGTCATTTTTTGGCCACGGTTCTTCAGGTCGGCAGCCTGGTAGATAAGCATTTCTGCTGCTTCTATCTGGGTAGCCATGTCGGCCAGCTTGAAACTGATAGCCTGGAAATTAGATATTGGCTGATCGAACTGATAGCGCTCTTTCGAATATTTAATAGATGCCTCGTAAGCGCCCTTGGCTATACCCAATGCTAATGAAGCTATAGAGATACGACCACCATCGAGCACCTTCATAGCCTGTGCGAAACCACTGCCTACCTCGCCCATACGCTGAGCATCGGATATGCGGCAATTGTCGAACACCAGCTCTGCGGTCTCTGAAGCACGCATACCCAGTTTATTTTCCTTCTTTCCTGCTGTAAAGCCGGGTGTACCCTTCTCTATTATAAAAGCAGTAACGTTATGCTTGGCACGTGGTTCGCCGGTGCGAGCCAGCACTACAGCTACATCGCCGCTAATGCCATGTGTTATCCAGTTCTTGGTACCGTTCAGCACCCAATGATCACCATCTTTAGTAGCAGTGCAGCGCATATTGCCGCTGTCGCTGCCTGTGTTGGCTTCAGTAAGTCCCCAGGCGCCTATCCACTCGGCAGTAGCAAGCTTAGGCAGGTATTTTTGTTTCTGTTCTTCGTTACCAAAGTATAGTATATGGCCGGTGCACAGCGAATTATGTGCCGCTACAGAAAGACCTATGGAGCCACAAACCTTTGCTATTTCGCTGATCACCGTGATGTATTCGAAATAACCGAGACCAGAGCCACCATATTGTGTAGGAACAAGCACGCCCATAAGGCCTAGCTCGCCCAGTTTCTTAAACACTTCCACGGGGAATTTCTGGGATTCATCCCACTCCATCATACTAGGGCGGATGTGTTTATTGGCGAAATCGCGCACCATATCAGCTATTTGCAGCTGGGTGTCGGTGAGGTTAAAATCCATATACTATATATACTTGAGGACGCAATTTTACGACAATTTTTCCTTATTATAGAAAAGCTTAAAGATTGGCTTTGGGTATTTATACTTAATTACTGCCTGCTGCAATTGTTTATATTTGCTTAATTACAAATTGATAGTGGACTTATGAAATTGCTTTGGGTTATTTTATTGTGTTTGGTGTCGTTTGGTGTGAAGGGGCAGGTTATTACTACGTGGCTTGGCGGGGGTATTGGTGGCGGGTTAGATGGTTTGGGAGACGGTTTACATAAGGATTCTGCAATAATAGTAGATCCCACTGGCATTTTTTTTGATAATAATGGTAATTTTTATTGCGCCGACCAACAAGGCCTTAGAGTACGAAAAGTAGATACATTTGAGGTTATAACATCTATCTGTGGTACGAGTATCGCAGGTTATAATGGTGATGGGGGGCTTGCGGATACTTCAAAGTTAAATGGACCTGGATCTGTTATCGCTGATTCAATTGGTAACGTATATATTGCGGATGCAAGCAATCACAGAATACGAAAAATAGATGTAACTACTGGCCTTATTTCAACCATTGCCGGTACAGGTGTACAAGGTTTTAGCGGAGATAATGGCAAAGCCGTAAATGCACAAATAAATCTTCCCGGTGACATATGTTTTGATAGCTATGGAAATTTGTTGATCTCAGATAATTCAAGAATACGTAAAGTAGATAAAGCAGGCATAATTACTACCATTGCAGGAAATGGCAGCTATGCATCTTCTGTAAATGGGGGGCTTGCAGATACTTCGGCTATTGGATCTAGTGCGGGAATATGTACTGACAATCTTAATATATATATATATATATATATATATATATCTGATGAACATAACTACAAAATATATAAAATAAATAACAATAATCTTATTACAGTAATTGCTGGCTCAGGTACAGGGTATTCATATAATGGCGACAATATGCCCGCTACCAGTGTACAAATCGCGCCAAACAGAATTCGAATTAATCCAAAGACCGGAAATTTATTTTTTGTTGACAATGATCATCCAGCGAGTAGTAGAATACGTATGATAGACAGCGCAGGAGTTGTTCACACAGTTGCAGGTAATAGCACAAATACTTATTCTGGCGATAATGGGCCTGCTACTTCAGCAGGAATTCCGTATCCAAGTGCCTTAGGTTTTGATAACTGTGGCAATTTATACATTGCCCAATTAATAGGGTTAGTATGTATACGTAAAGTAACCTTTGATACCAGTTGCCATAAACATGCACAAATGGGTGCAAATACCAGCAGTGGTATAAAAAACATTACAACAACAGATATAAAAATATACCCTAACCCAACCAATCACGTTTTGCATATTGACGTGCCCATAACTATGCAGTATAAGTTAATGAATATGGTGGGGACTGTAATGCAGCAAGGCGCATTGCAAGCCGGATGTAATAGAGTAGATGTGAAAAGGCTTGAGAGTGGTATTTATATGCTTGAGGTGAGTGATGGAATGCAGCGGATGGTAAGTAAAGTAATCAAACAATAATCACTTATTGTATCAAAATATGCGGTTTCAGTAATTCAGCATTTGTTGCTGACATCCGGCACAACTTCCGTAACTCTTCAAAATCAGTGAAATGTTTGTGGTTGCGGTATTCTAATATTTTATGGGCAGTTACCGGGCCTATGCCTTTTAAACGGACCAGGGTTGCTGAGTCGGCAGTGTTGATGTCTATTTGTGCGGGTATGGGTGTGGTGCCATCATCATTGTTATCTACGTAGCTGGATTGGGTGGTTGCGGTATCCGTATGGGTTTGCTGGAATTGCTGCCATGATTGTTGCAGGCGGGCTTGTTGCGCTTCATCGATATTGGGATGGACAAAAAAATGAAGGGTTGTCCTCACCAATAATAATACCATCAAAAGGCTGATAAGCGCAACCACGCCGTATTTCTCGTTGCGGTTGAAGGTAGTGAAGGAGCGAAGGGATTTGCGCATGGGACTATTTCTGGAGATCAATAGCTAAGATAATGGGGTTTATTCAAATTGTGCATGCCAGTAGTTCTGGCTAAAACCTTTCAGTAATATAAGCGGCTTCAGTTCTTTGATTGGGCGGATTTCTCGCTCGCTGAAGGAGCTCGTTCGAAATGACGGGTGGGGACATAAAAAGGGCGGAGATAAACCCCGCCCTACAATCGTATGTTGTTTACAATTAAAATTCTGCGTTCTTCGGTGTACGCGGGAAAGGTATTACGTCGCGGATATTGGTCATGCCGGTTACGAACTGCACTATACGCTCAAAACCGAGGCCGAAGCCTGCATGTGGTACTGTACCAAAGCGGCGGGTATCCAGGTACCAATACATTTCTTCTACCGGTATGTGCATCTGCTCCATACGGGTAACAAGGTTATCCAGGCGTTCTTCCCTTTGGCTTCCCCCTACTATCTCGCCTATGCCTGGTGCAAGTATATCCATAGCGGCAACGGTCTTGCCATCATCGTTCTGGCGCATGTAGAATGCCTTTATGTCTTTAGGATAATCGGTAACGATAACCGGTTTCTTAAAGTGCTTTTCTACCAGATAGCGTTCATGCTCGCTCTGCATATCTATGCCCCAGGATACATCGTACTTAAATTTCTTCTTTTTGTATGCCGGTGAATCAATCAGTATCTGTATAGCTTCGGTATAGGTGATGCGCTCAAACTTATTGTCGAGTACGAACTGCAATTTTTCCAGCAAGCCCATTTCGCTGCGCTCGGCCTGTGGTTTCTGTTTTTCTTCTTCAGTCAACCGTTGCTCCAGGAATTCAAGATCTTCCTTGTTGTTGGTGACCGCATAATCTATGATATAGCGGATAAAGTCTTCGGCCAGGTCCATATTGGCAGTAAGGTCGTTAAACGCTACTTCCGGCTCTATCATCCAGAATTCAGCCAGGTGACGGGCTGTGTTGGAATTTTCGGCACGGAAGGTGGGACCAAATGTATATACCTCGCTGAACGCCATAGCGCCCAGTTCAGCTTCCAGCTGACCACTTACTGTAAGGTTGGTGCTGCGGCCAAAAAAGTCTTCCTTATAGTCTATATCGCCACTCTCGGTACGCGGTGGGTTATCGAAAGGCAAGGTGGTGACACGAAATGTCTCCCCTGCCCCTTCAGCATCAGAGGCTGTAATAACCGGTGTATGCAGGTAAACGAAACCACGATCGTTAAAGAACTTATGTATAGCGAAAGACAACGCATGGCGCACACGGAACACCGCACTAAATGTATTGGTGCGGAAGCGCAGGTGTGCAATTTCGCGCAGATACTCCAGGCTAGGCTTATTCTTTAGCTGTAAAGGGAACTTTTCGGGGTCACAAGTACCTATTACCTCTACCTTATCCGCCTTTACTTCTACTGCCTGACCTTTACCCATAGAGGCTACTACAATACCCTCTATATTCATAGAAGCGCCGGCAGTAATATTCTTCAGCAAAGACTCATCAACACTGTCAAGAGTGATAACAATTTGTAAATTACCCAGGCAAGAACCATCGTTAAGGGCTATGAACTGGTTGTTGCGAAAAGAACGAACCCAACCTTTTACATTTACTGCGTACCCAATTTCAGGATTTTGCAGTATATCTTTTATACGTGTACGTTTCATGTATTATATTTCTTTTGCAGCTGTTTTAGCCATCAGCGCCTGGTAATCGTTTATACTGTGCATTAATATTTTCTTGGCCAGCCTTGCGCCCTGGAAATCCTCGATCTTCACTACTTTGTTTTCCAATCTTTTGTATTCTTCAAAAAAATGGCGCATCTCATCTATAAAATAAGATGAAAGTTCGCTGATGTCGTTTACATGGGCAACACTCATATCATTATTACATACTGCTATGAGCTTATCATCTGCTTCACCTTGATCAAGCATGCGCATTACACCTATTATTTTGGCTTCTACCAGGCAAAGGGGCTCCATTTCTATCTGCGAAAGCACCAATATATCCAGTGGGTCATTATCATCGCAGTAAGTGCGGGGTACAAAACCATAGTTGGCAGGATAATAAACGGATGAATACAGTACACGGTCCAGCTTCAGCATACCACTTTCTTTGTCCAATTCGTACTTAGCACGTGAGTTTTTAGGGATTTCAATAACTGCGGTAACTACATCAGGCACGTTATTGCCATAGCTTACAGAGTGCCAGGGGTTAAAATTCATGTTCTTTACTTTTGGTGCAAAGGTAAATGTTAAAACTGCCTGTACATAACTAATAACAGGAAAAAAGGAATTAATTTTCGACCTTATACCAGTAATGTTGCTGCAATAAAACGTCTAGTAGTACGTTGTAGCATGGAAAAAGTAGCATAAAATTAAGTTCAGGATATTTTTTTTATCCGAAATGGTTTTTTTGATACGTACCCATATCTTTGCAACCTTACGTTTTGGTGTAAACCAGTATTATCAGTTAACTAACAAATTAAAAAAACAAAAAACAAAAAAACAGAATTATGGCAGATGTAAAAACAGCCGCAGCAAGACCATCCGCTCCACAGGCTCATGCAGGTAAACCTAAGAATTCAAACAACTTCATGACCAACTTACTTGTAGTAGTGGCTTGTGTGATTGTTGGGTTTATTGTTTGGAAATTTGTTTTGGGAAGCACCAGTAACTTCTCTGACGGTGAAATGAGGTTAAAAGCTAAGAATGCCATGGGTACCATGTTCCAGGGCGGATTTGTAGTACCTATTCTTTTAGCTACATTATTGACCTTAGTCTCTTTTATTGCTGAGCGTTTTATTACAGTGTTTAAAGCAAAAGGTAAAGTTGACGGCGGCGAATTTGTACGTAAAGTACAATACCACCTGGCTAACAAAAATATAGATGCGGCTATTGCAGAATGCGACAAACAAGCAGGTTCTGTAGGTAACGTAATGCGCCAGGGCTTGGTTAAGTATCGTGAAATGACCAACAACAACGAACTGAGCACAGACCAAAAATTAATGAACATACAGAAAGAAGTAGAAGAAGCAACAGCGCTTGAGTTGCCTATGCTTGAAAAGAACCTTGTATTCCTTTCTACTATCGCATCTTGCGCTACCCTATTGGGTCTGTTCGGTACGGTAATGGGTATGATCCGTGCGTTCTCGGCAATGAACCAGGCAGGTGCACCAGATGCAGCTTCACTGGCAGGTGGTATCTCTGAAGCGTTGATCAACACAGCGTTAGGTATCAGCACATCATTCCTGGCTATCGTATTTTATAACTTCTTTACAACTATTATTGATGGTATTACCTTCGGTATAGATGAAAGTGGTTTCACTCTTACACAGAGCTTTGCTGCTAACTATAAGTAATAATTATCCGGCCGGAAGAAAAGGTGAAAAAGATTTTGTGGAAAATTGACGGTTTTGCATCTTATTAGTAACAGTAGAAAATAATATTTAATGGCTCACGCAAGCTTACCACGCAAAAGTACCAACGTTGACATGACAGCCATGTGCGATGTTGCGTTCTTGCTGCTGACATTCTTCATGTTGGCAACAAAGTTTAAACCTGATGAACCGGTTGAAGTAAGAACACCGGCATCTATCCAGGAAATTCCATTGCCCGACGTAGATGTGATGCTGCTTACTATTGATCTTAAGGGAAGGGTTTTCTTTGCTATCGACAACAAAAACATGCGTAAATCGCTTATTGAGAACATCGATCAGTACAAAAACCTAGGCCTCACAGAAGCCGAAAAGAATTCCTTTGCAATAGGTTCATCTGTAGGTGTACCATTCAACCAGTTGAAATCTTACCTGGATGCACCGCCAGACGAGGCGGCCAAATACAGCGCTAATGCAACGGGCATACCTGTAGATACGTCTGTGGACAACCCCAATAACGAGTTGGCTGCATGGATAAGAAGTGCAAGGAACACCAATCCTAAACTTCGTATCTGTATAAAGGCTGACGGCGACGCTTCTTATCCATCTGTACAGAAAGTGATCAAAACACTGGAAGGCTGGAAGATATTCAAGTTCAACCTGATCACCAGCCTGAAGGCGGTACCTGTAGGTTCTGCAGCTTATATACAGGCGCAGGCGGCGGCAGAGAAAAAACAATAATTTAAACACCTTGCTTTGCCTGTTATTCAAGTACAGGCAAAGCGGTTGTAATATATTAGTAACTAAAAAAAGCTTTTTACCATGGCAGAAATGGATACCTCGAGTGGCGGGGGGCATAAGAAAGGCCCCGGCGTCAAAAAGGGGAAAAAATTATCTACAAGAATTGACCTTACTCCAATGGTGGATCTTGGGTTCCTGCTTATCACCTTCTTCATGTTTACCACTACAATGGCTAAACCGAAGACCATGGAGATAAACATGCCTTACAAAGATCCGAACATGAAAGTAGAGGATCAGAGCAAGGTAAAGGAAAGTACTGCACTAACCATATTGCTGAGCAAGAACCACCGCGTTTATTATTACGAAGGTATTGGCAGCGACCCTAATAACCCACCTAAACTGGAGGCTACCACTTTTAGGGAAAAAGGTGGTATAAGGGACGAGATCATAGCGAAAGAAGCAAAGGTGGATGCAATGAAACGTGCAGGGCAGCTTGGACCTAAAGATCAGACCACAATACTTATTAAACCTGATACCACCAGTACCTATGATGACCTGGTGAACATACTGGATGAAATGAGCATCAATGCCGTAAAAACTTACGCTATTGTTGACATATCTGGCCAGGACCAGGAATTCATACACCTGACAGAACAGGCTAATGGCGGCAAGTAAGCCACTGCAGCCTATATTCAGAAATTAAAAAAACATTAAAATGGATATTAATAAAATTTTAAACAGTGACTATCTCGACATCCTGTTCGAGGGCCGTAACAAACAGTACGGTGGGTACGATCTGCGCAAAAAATATCCGAACCGCATGCGTAATGCCGCGCTTACCACAATAGGTATCGTTTCGTTGATCATCGTGGTGCCGTTGATAGTGAGCGCTATTAAACCTAAGGAGTCATCAAAACCGCCTGTAGTAATGACACAGGTAACCTTAGCAGAACCACCACCGGTGGACCCAAAGAAGCCACCGCCACCACCACCACCTTCTGAGCCGCCACCACCCGTAAAACCAACGGTGAAATTTACCCCACCGGTGATAGAAAAGGACAAGGAAGTGAAGGAGGATGAAAAACCACCGGAGCAGACTGAAATGAAGGATGCTGCCGCAGGTATTAAGACCGAGCAAGGTGATGTAAACGGTATAGACCCAGGTATTGTGGACAAGCCCGGTACAGGAACCGGTGTTGTTGCAGCGCCGCCGCCGCCGCAGATATTCACTTATGTGGAGCAAATGCCGGTACCTTCTGTTGACCTTAACTCTTACCTGAGTAAGAACCTTAAATACCCTGAACAGGCCCGCTCTAATAATATAGAAGGCAGGGTTGTACTGAAGTTCGTAGTAAATGAGGATGGTACAGTATCTGGTATAACTGTAGTACGTGGTATAGGTAATGGTTGCGATGAAGAAGCAAAACGTGTACTTGCTGCAATGCCAGCCTGGAAACCAGGTAAGCAAAATGGCCGCGCAGTGAAGGTTTACTTCACACTACCTATTGTTTTCAAACTTGAGTAATTCAATTTACTTTTATAATATCTAAGGCTATCCGTTACGGGTAGCCTTTTTTATAAACATAACTTTAAGCAACAGGTATATACAACGTACTGTATAACCTATTACTTTTGCCGGTGTTTATATAATAAGGACACTTTAACTTAAATCAACTTAAATGAAAAATGTTTCTGTAGTACTCAGTACGCTATCATTAATTGGCGTATTAATATTGTTTGGCCTGTATATGAACCAAAACAAGAGCGGAGGCAGCAAAGCCAATATGTCATCGGCCGGTGGTGCAAATCTGAAAATAGCATTTGTAAACATAGACAGCCTGGAAGCACATTCTGATGTGCTGAAAGCAAAAAATGAGCAGTTCAAAAAGAAACAGGAAGATATGAACACCGAACTGCAACGCTCTTACCAGCAGATGCAGAACGAACAAATGGAACTGCAAAAAAAGGCACAGGCTAATGCACTTACCCAGGCAGAAGGTGAAGCAGCCCAGAAACACCTGGCCCAAATGCAGCAAAGCCTGGAAAGCCGCAAAGAAGCGCTTACTGACCAGTTGATGAAGGAACAAGAAGATTTCAGCAAGGATATAAAACACAGGCTGGATCTATTCCTGGAAAACTATAATAAAGACAAGCATTACGACTATATCATGTCTTACACAGATGCAGGATCGGGAAGAACCATATTATATGCCGCCAAGCAGTTCGACATTACAGACGATGTAATAAAGGGCATGAACAGTATGCCGGTGAACACTGGCGACCAGAAAAAATAACGAATACCAAACACTCCCTGACTTGGAAAACAAGACCGCTTTTCATCGTTCGCTGACCCTGCTGGATGGGGCGCTATTGGTAATAGGCTCTATGATAGGGTCAGGAATATTTATTGTAAGCGCCGATATAGCCCGCAATGTGGGCAGCGCTGGTTGGCTGATAGTGGTATGGCTTTTATCGGGCTTTATAACACTTGCTGCAGCGCTTAGTTATGGCGAATTGAGTGGCATGTTTCCTCAAGCAGGGGGCCAGTATGTATATCTTAGAGAAGCATTCGGTAAACGCTTTGGTTTTTTGTATGGATGGTCTTTTTTTGCAGTAATACAAACAGGTACTATTGCCGCAGTAGGTGTGGCCTTTGCCAAATTTGCGTCTTATCTTTTACCCGTCCTGGGCGAGGATAATATATTGGTTGCCGCAGGCAGCTTTCATATCTCGGCTGCGCAAATACTGTCCATCTCCATTATTGTATTGCTTACCTGGATCAATACGCAAGGTGTGGAAAGCGGCAAATGGATACAGTTCTTTTTTACTTTTGCCAAGATAGCTGCATTGCTTTCTCTTGCGGTTTGTGGCTTTATGTTCATCAGAGACCATAACGTATGGAATGACAACTGGACCATGGGATGGATGGCCAAAACCATACAAACACAGGGCGGCGCAATAAAGCATGAAACACTGAACCCAGCCGGGCTTACCATTGCAATATGCCTGGCTATGGTGGGTGCTTTGTTTAGCAGTGATGCATGGAATAACGTGACCTTTATAGCCGGAGAAATAAAAAAACCGGAACGTAACATAGGCCTTAGCCTTTTCATAGGCACGTTTACCGTTACCATACTTTACATTTCTGTAAACCTGATGTACGTGAATGTACTTAGCGTGAGCGAAATTGCCAATGCACCGCACGACCGCGTTGCTATTGCTGCTGCCTTAAAAATATTCGGGGGTATTGGTACAACCATTATTGCGCTGATGATCATGGTTTCTACATTTGGCTGCAATAACGGTCTTATACTATCGGGTGCCCGTGTATATTATACCATGGCCAATGATGGATTATTCCTGCCAGCTGCAAAAAAACTAAATAAGAAAGGTGTACCTGTAACTGCACTATGGATGCAATGTGCATGGGCCTCCATACTCTGCCTGAGCGGACATTACGGAGACCTGCTGGATTATATTGTATTCGTGGTACTGATATTCTATATCCTTACCATAGGCGGCATATTTGTATTGCGTAAAAAACTACCAGATCACCCACGCCCTTATAAGGCATTTGGATACCCTGTGATACCTATGCTATATATAGCCCTGGCCACATTTATTTGCATAGTATTGCTTGCATACAAACGGGAAAACTCGTTGGCGGGACTCATCATAGTACTGGCAGGGTTACCCATTTACTATTTTATAGAAAAGAGAAGTAAAGAGAAGAATGACTAAAAATGCACTAACCAGCCTGTTTAAAGATATGGACCGCCTGCACGTTGTAGTGGTAGGCGATGTGATGCTGGACAATTATTGGTGGGGAGATGTGGAACGTGTGTCGCCGGAAGCACCTGTGCCTGTTGTAGCCTTGAAAAAAAGGGAAAGCAGGCTGGGAGGTGCAGCAAATGTAGCACTGAACTGTAAGGCGCTGGGTGCCAAAGTAACCCTGGCCACAGTGGTGGGCAACGATACCGATGGACAATTACTGACCCGCTTGGCAAATGATGCAGGAATAGATACCGACCTGCTGATGTACAGCCAGCAAAGACATACCACTACCAAGACCCGTATAATAAGCCGTAACCAGCAAATGATGCGGCTGGACGATGAAACGAGCGAAGACCTGTATACTGAAGAGGAACATCCCTTTATAGATCTTGTACTGCGTTTTCTGCAACGTGTAAAACCTGATGTGCTGATATTTGAAGATTACAATAAAGGTGTGCTGAAGCAAAACGTGATTGATAAGATAACTGCGCACTGTTGTGAAATAGGCATTGTGATAGCTGTGGACCCTAAGACCAAAAACTTTTTAGCCTACAAAAATGTGACGATATTTAAGCCGAACCTGAAGGAGGTGCGTGAAGGGCTCTTTATGGATGTAGCCGTAACTGAACAAGACCTGGGTACTGTGCATAAAAAACTCCAGACTGCGCTGCATCACAATATTACTTTCATCACCCTTTCAGAGAAAGGTGTTTTCTATACAGACGAAAACGGGAGCCATATTATCCCCTCTCACATCAGGAGCATATCAGACGTATCTGGCGCAGGAGACACTGTAATAGCCACAGCAAGCCTTGTATATACCATAACCAAAGATGCCGCCCTTATGGCCGAAATATCGAACATAGCAGGTGGGTTGGTATGTGAGCAAGTGGGGGTGGTACCTATTGACAAACAATTACTGCTTGATGAATGCGACAGATTGCTGGTGTCCAATGAATAATCTACTTTAACATCATTAATCTAAACTAAAAGGAAGAGCGCGCTGCTGATGCAACGCGCTCTTCTTTTTACAACAAATACTATAAACTATATATGAATATCAAATGTGCCACCCTGAATAAAATTAGAGTTTGAAGATGATACAGCACTAAAGGTACCTACATAGTGATTGGCAGTGTATGTAGTAATAATAATGTTTCCCGAGCTGCCTTGAGTAGGGGCTATACCCAAAACATAAATAAGCCTTCCTGTAGTACTGCCACTACTAATTGGATAAGTTGCTGCGCCTGTAAATGGAATCATTATTAACTCAACCGACTGAGTTGAAGACCCGGAGCCAGAACTCCCCATGATGATTGACTCTTTGGTTGCAGAATCGTATATTATCTGTATGGTAGATACATCTGCGGTCCATGATGTACCATTTATTGTAGCTGTAAACGTACCACTTGTAGCCGTATAAGTAGCTGTTCCTGTTCCTGGTGCCGGGCCAACCGGTGTAGTAGTGGTATCTTTTTTAGTAGTATCATTTTTAACAATGGTAGTCCCGCCGTTTGCCGGATTGGCATTATAATCGCCACTGGAGCATGAAGCAAAAGCAATACATACACAAACTGCAAAAAGAACTGATAGAATATTTTTCATGTAAAAAAATTGTATTGCTAAAGATAGAAAGTTTAATCAACATTTCAAACGCTTTCGTAAAAAACCAGGTCCCACTTTATGCGTCCTTTGCCTGTAAGTTCAGTTCGGTCATTTGTTTGTCATCGATAGCAGACGGGGCATCCAACATTACATCGCGGCCCGCATTATTTTTAGGGAAGGCTATAAAATCGCGTATGGTTTCTTGCCCCCCCAATAGTGCGCACAGGCGATCAAAGCCAAACGCTATACCACCATGTGGCGGTGCACCATATTCAAAGGCGCCCATGAGGAAACCAAATTTTTCGTTTGCTTCTTCTTTATCCATACCCAGAGCCGCAAACATTTTTTCCTGCAAATCGCGCTGGAATATACGTATGCTCCCCCCTCCTATTTCAGTGCCGTTCAATACTATATCGTAAGCATTAGCCTTTATTTCACCATACCTGCTCCTGTCATCCATTAGTGCTATTTGTTCTGGCTTAGGAGAAGTGAATGGGTGGTGACGAGCTACCCAGCGATCGTCTTCTTCATCATATTCAAACAATGGAAAGTCAATTACCCATAGTGGCTTATAATTGTCCGGGTTGCGCAAACCCAACCTATTTCCCATTTCCAGTCGTAATTCGCTCATTGCTTTGCGGGTACGCGTTTCGGCACCCGCCAATATGAGTATAAGATCGCCTGGTTTTGCATTGCAAAATCCGGCCAGGCTCTTCAGTTGTTCTTCAGTAAAAAATTTGTCAACACTACTTTTGTAAGTGCCATCCGCATTGCACTTTACATTCACTATGCCACTCATACCAATCTGCGGGCGTTTCACCCATTCCACCAGTTCATCTATCTGTTTACGGGTATATTCACTGGCACCAGGTACACTTATGGCAACTATGGTTTCTGCATCGCTAAAAACTTTAAAATCTACACTGTTCAGTACATCGCAATACACTTTGTTCAAAGCCTTTACATTGCTGATCTTCATTTCAAAGCGAATATCAGGCTTGTCATTTCCATAGTTCCACATAGCATCATCAAAGGTCATTCGCGGGAATTCTTCTTTTATATCAACCCCCTTTACATCTTTAAACACATGCTTAAATAAACCTTCAAATGTATTCAATATATCTTCCTGCTCCACGAAGCTCATTTCACAATCTATCTGCGTAAATTCAGGCTGACGATCGGCACGAAGATCTTCATCCCTGAAACATTTAACCACCTGGTAGTAGCGGTCGTAACCACTTACCATTAGTAATTGTTTAAAGGTCTGCGGGCTTTGCGGCAGCGCATAAAACTGGCCCTGGTTCATACGGGAGGGCACTACGAAATCCCGTGCGCCTTCAGGGGTACTTTTTATAAGAAAAGGAGTTTCTATATCCCAAAAACCAAGTGTATCCAGGTAGTTCCTTACAGAACGATTCACTTTATAACGTAATTCCAGGTTTTTACGAAGCACAGGGCGGCGCAAATCGAGGTACCGGTACTTCATACGCAGTTCATCGCCACCATCTGTATCATCTTCTATAGTAAATGGCGGCGTAGCAGCACTATTCATTATAGTAAAATCGGTTACTTCAATTTCTATATCTCCGGTAGTCAGTTTTGGGTTTTTATTGCTCCGTTCTACTACTTTGCCTTTCACCTGCAAAATAAACTCACGTCCTAATGGTGTCTTATCCAGCCGGGCATTCAGCATTTCATTAAAATACAGTTGCGTGATGCCATACCTGTCGCGCAAGTCGGTGAACGTAATGCTTCCGAATTTCCTGATAGTTTGCACCCAGCCCGCCATTGTAACGGTTGTGCCCACATGCTGCATACTCAGCTCTCCACACGTATGTGTACGATACATAAAAAATGAATTAAAAACGCTGCAAGATAAGGTGAATGGTTGATTGTTGCCCATTAACCGGAAACTACAGTTAAATTAAAAAGGCCATTTTAATGATCGCTCATTAAAATGGCCATACTATTTATTCTATATTTTAAGATTTTGGTACAAACTGGGTCATACCCATATTCCAAAATAGGAATGCCCACTTGTCGGCCTGCTCCTGTATGATCTGTGCAGTAGATTTGCCAGCGCCATGCCCTGCTTTTGTTTCTATATTAATAAGTACAGGATTCTGACAACCTTGACTTGCCTGCAAAGTGGCTGCAAATTTAAATGAATGTGCAGGTACTACCCTATCGTCATGATCTCCGGTTGTTATTAGTGTGCTGGGATAACAAGTACCATTGTTCTTGATGTTGTGCAATGGCGAGTAGTTTTTCAGATAAAGGAACATATCCTGGCTCTCTTCTGCTGTGCCATAATCTGATGCCCAGCCAGCGCCTGCTGTAAACTTATTGTACCTAAGCATATCTAATACACCAACAGATGGAAAACACACCTGGAAAAGATCGGGGCGCTGTGTCATACAAGCACCAACCAAGAGCCCACCATTAGAACCACCTGCTATAGCCAAACGACTTGGTGAAGTATATTTTTCTTTTATCAGGTATTCTGCAGCAGCAATAAAGTCATCAAATACATTTTGTTTGTGCATTTTGATGCCAGCCTTATGCCATGCTTCCCCATATTCACCGCCACCGCGTAGGTTGGCCACAGCATAAACACCACCATTTTCCAGAAACACCATATTACTCATGCTAAAAGACGGGGTAAGATTAATGTTAAACCCTCCGTATCCGTATAAAAGCACAGGATTACGTCCATCCAGTACTGTGCCCTTTTTACAGGTTATGGTAAGCGGTATTTCTGTACCGTCTTTAGATTTATAGGTAACCTGTTTTGATTCATACAGAAACATGTCCAGGCTTATGTTCGTTTTCTTAAATATGTGTGGTTCATGCTCTGAAAACGAATATTTATAAATAGTAGGTGGTTGAAGATAAGATGAGAACACATAATAAGCAGCATCGTCATCCATTTTACCACTCAATCCAGTTATGGTACCTACTCCAAACTGTTTTACTGGTTCTTCTATCTTGCCATCCAGTGCAAACCTTATAACAACTGAAGAACCTTGAGTAAGGTAATGTGCAAAAAGTTTGTGCCCAAATGTTGTTACAGACAAGGGTTCTCTAGTCTCCCTTATCAACTCCTTCCAGTTTGCCAGCGCCGGTGAGCTGGCATCAACCACCATAAGCCTGTGGTTAGGCGCATTCAAACTGGTTACTATATATAATTTGCCATTTTCAGCATATACTACTTCATGCTCATTATCGTAACCAGTAACAATAGGAACTACGGGTGCATTCTTTTTGGTAAGATCTTTCATATACAATTCATTTCCATATGTGCTGTTTGCCGCTGAAATGACGAGGTACTTCTGATCTTCTGTTACTGTACCACCAATATAGCGCCTTGGCATTTCGCTACCACCAAATATGAGCATGTCTGACTTCTGTAGAGTTCCAAGTTTGTGGTAAAACAATTTATGATATTGTGTAATGCCTGCTAACTGGCTGCCCTCTGTAGGTTTATCGTACTTGCTGTAATAAAATCCCTCGTTATTGTGCCATGAAATACCGCTGAACTTCACATCAAATAACGTGTCTTCAATTTTATTTTTAGTGGTAGTATTTATAATGATCACTTTTCTCCAGTCACTGCCACCTTCTGATATCTGGTAAGCTGCGAGAGAGCCGTCTTTACTGAAATCTATACCACCAAGAGATGTGGTGCCATCTTTTGAAAAAGTATTAGGATCAAGAAATACTTCCGGCTTCCCATCATCACCTTGCTGGCGGTAAAGTACAGACTGATTCTGTAAGCCGTTGTTTTTATAATAGTAAGTATATGCGCCTTCTTTAAAAGGAGAAGAATACTTTTCGTAGTTCCACAAACTGGTGAGCCTATTTTTAAGTGCGTCACGGTATGGTATAGCTGCAAGATAATTTTGGGTAAGCTTATTCTGCGTAACAACCCAATCTTTGGTATCTTCTGCACGGTCATTTTCGAGCCACCTATAGGGGTCTGCTACAGGATGCAGAAAATAACTGTCAACCTGGTTTACGGTTTTGGTTTCAGGATACGTACCCGTAAATAACCATGGAGATTGTGCTGATGCCATTAAACTAAAGAACAATAAAGTGAAAGATGCCGATAAAGTTTTCATTTTTACATTGATATTGGAGTTGCTAAAATAAGTATTTTATTCAACAGGGCTGTATAAGGCTTTCCAGGCTATACTTATAGGCAAGCAGAACTTCCTATATTGTGTAAAAAACACAATTGGCATTGTATATGTTATGTTTAACAGAATCTTCCATACAATACAAATAAAGGAAGGTATTTTTGTAGAAGCCTTAAATTAACGTATTTACTGAAACGCTTTTTAAATATAATAAGAAATACGATCCTCATAATTGTGGGGCTGTTGGTGCTAGTGTCTGTACTGGTGAATATGACACTGGTGCAAAACTTTGTGGCCCGTAAGGTAACAGAAGCTTTATCGCATAAGTTAAAGACTACCGTTTCGCTCAATCATGTACGCATAGATTTTTTGAACAGCCTGGTATTGCAGGGGCTTTTTATTGAGGGGCACGAACACGATACCATTTTATATGCAGGCGAAGTAAAGTTGAAGGTAACCGACTGGTTTATACTGCGTAGTGAAAGGCCTGTGATACAAAATGTAGAACTGCACAATGCATATGTGCATATGTACAGGACAGCGACCAGCAAGGTTTGGAACTATGATTTTATAGCCGATGCCTTTGCAGGTAAAAAGACACCTGAAAAAAAATCGCAGAGCCAGCTAGATTTTGATCTAAAGGATGTGGACCTGGAGCAGGTGCGGTTTCATATGGATGATGCCTGGGGCGGAGAAGATATGGATTTTGACATCGGCAGCCTTACACTGGATGTAAAAACACTTGATTTTAAGCAAAAGATATGTGCAGCCAACACATTGAAGGTTGACAATACCTCGATAATACTGAATGAGTATGTAGCCGGCAAGCCGAGGAACCCAAACAGAAAAATGTCCCCACCGATCGATACTACACCTTTCAATCCCGATAAATGGAAATTTAGCGTAAATAAAATATCGCTGGCGCATACCATTTTTGGATTGACCGGTAGCACTACCATACCCGTAGCCAATGAGTTTGATCCTGACCATCTTTATATAAAAGGGATAAATATAGAAGCCAGCCGTGTAAATATTATTGGTGATACCATACATGGCAATATTGATAATCTTACCGCTATTGAGCGATGCGGCATAGTGATAAAAAAAATGAAGGCGAAAGTAACTGTTTCTCCCAATGCATCCATCTGCGACAACCTGTATATGGAGACCAACAACAGCAAGCTGCACCACTACTACGCAATGCTGTACCAACGTTTCCCCGACTTCCTTGATTATATAGACAAGGTGGTGATGGTGATAAAAGTAAAAGATGCCTCTGTTGACCCTAAGGACATTGCTTACTTTGCGCCGCAGCTGCGCAGGCTACAGCTATACCAGATGCAGGTAACCGGCAATGCAAAGGGCACTGTGGCAGACCTTACCGGACAGAACCTGAATGTGACCGATGGTTATGCAACCATAAAGGGCGACTTGCATATGAAGGGGTTGCCAGACATCAACAAAACCTTCATCAGTTACACTAATGGTGAGATCATGACAACGGGGGCAAGCATTATGAAATATGCACCCGGTGTGAAAGACAATGGATATGTTGCACTTAACAGGATACTATATGCCTATTACAAAGGAAGTTATACAGGTTACATAGAAAATTTTGCGGTGAATGGTATGCTGAAGACCAACCTCGGTACCATATATCCCAACATTAAAATGCAGACGCCCGGTTTCACCAGCGATAATATTGTGTATTCCGGTACCATAACGGGCGATGCTGTAGATATTGGAACATTATTTACCCAACCCGACCTGGGAGCTATAACATTTAAAGCCAACGTGAGCGGAAAAGCTTTTGACCCCCTACACGCCAGCGCCGATATAGATGCGACTGTTAACCATCTTTATCTGAAGGGTTATAACTATCAGAATATATACGCACACGGCACACTGGCCCGCAGGAAATTTACAGGAAATTTGTTGCTTAACGACCCTAACCTGGTTGCCGCATTTTACGGAAGCCTAGACTTTAGTACAGATGTTGCCAGCGTTAACGCTACGGCCAATCTGCTAAAAAGCAACTTTAATGCACTGCACCTAACCAAGGATACTGTGTTGGCTGTAGCCGATCTTAACCTGAATTTCAGCGGTAGCAACATAGATAACTTTACTGGCTTTGCCAAGCTGTATAACCTGGATATAAAAAGGAACCAGCACCGGCTGAACCTTGATTCTATTTACATAAACAGCACACAAGCCAACAACAGCAAGACCCTTACCGTACAAAGTAATGACGTGACTGCCAGCATAACCGGCCAATATCAGCTAAGCGAACTCCCATATTCGGTACAGTATTACTTTTCAAAGTACATACCCAATTATATAAAAGTACCGGTAAAGAATGCGCCTGAGCAGAACCTGGTCTTTAATGTTACTACCACAGGCATAGATAGCCTGTTAGGAGTGCTTACTCCTTTTTTCCGTGGCTTTGATAATTCGGTGGTCAGTGGCTCACTGAATACGAGGGATCAGAAACTTACACTACGCGCGAAGGTACCAAACGGGACTATTGGCAATTTTCACCTGAATAATGTGAATATAAACGGTGACGGCAACCTGAGCCTGATAGAAGTGAATACAAGCGTGGATAATGTATCCATTGGCGATAGCAGCATTAACGGATCGCTTGGGATAACCGCAACATTGGGTAATGACTCTTTAAACTTTAATATTGCCACTGTAACCCCCGATGCTAATAGCTCTGTTACCCTGAACGGACAAATACTTGCCCGGCACGATTCATTATTTATGAACCTGCTGCCATCGCAGTTTTTTATAAGCCAGGCGAAATGGAACATAGCCGGCGCTACACGCGTGGTCTATTCAGACAAGTACCTTTCTATACAAGGACTGTCGCTACAGTCGGGGATACAAAAGATCACCGTTAACTCATCAGCCGACAACGCCCAGAGCATTGCTATAAATACAGAACATGTGGATCTTGGACAAATAGGTACTTTGGCAGGTATTGGGGCATACCAACCCGATGGAAGACTGGACGGGAGCATTACCATCAGCAACTTATTTAAAGATCTGCAGGTATCCTCTAACCTGAAAGCTACAGGTGTTCAGTTTGGCACGGACACTATAGGGAATGTAGTATTTATAGGCAACTATAACCGGGATAAAAAGCTCATTACCCTCGATCCGCAAACCGGCATATATAAAGGCAATTCTACTCTTGTGGTGTCGGGCAACATGTCGTTTGACAGTACCAACCAACAAATACTGGATGGGAAAATACAATTTAACAATGCCCCTGTTGTATGGACCTCGCCTTTCTTGCTAGGCTTTATGAGCCACTTGCAAGGCACTATGAATGGCACAGTAAATATAGCCGGCACATCAGACGCGCCAGAAATAAGCGGCACTGTAGCTGTTGCTGATGCATCAACACGTATCGATTTTATTGGCACTACTTACACCATACCATCTGCAAAGGTTGTTTTTACCAACAACAGGATAGAACTGGGGCAGGTGACGTTATACGATGAATTTAAAAACACGGCACTCCTAACCGGGCACTTCTCGCACCAGGATTTTAAAAACATGCGTATGCGGCTTGTGATGAAGACCAGCAAATTTGAAGCCTTTAACCTGCACGATTACGAAAACCAATATTTTTATGGGAACCTGATTTGCGGTGTGGATTCACTCATCATAGCAGGGCCATTCAATAATATAGACATACGCGTGGTGAACGGTGTACCCGCTGCAAAATCGCATATATACCTGCCGTTGAGCAACAGTACTGACGTAGGTACTTACAGCTATGTGTCATTCAAGACATACGGCAAAAACCAGGAAAAGATAAAATATAAAAGCAAGGATAAAATAAACATAAGCATTGACGGCAACCTGAACAACCTTGCCGAGCTGACAATGGTAATGGACCCAGCAACAGGTGATGCTATAAGTGCAAAAGGAACAGGCCATATACAACTACAAATACCATCCAACAACGACATACGTATGTTTGGCACATACAACATTGACGAAGGTGATTATGCATTTACCTTCAGGCAGGTAGCTATACATAGAAGGTTTACCCTGAACAGCGCCAGCACTATACAGTTCAATGGCCCAATAACACAAACCAGTATGAATGTAGATGCCACCTTCAGCACAAAAACACGCCTGTACGACCTGCTGAGCGATGCTGAAAAAGCAACGGGCTTCTTATCGCCCAGCGAAATAGCTGATGCGCAAACACCACAGGAAGTAGATGTGCTGCTGCACATGAACGGAACACTCAGAGACCCCAAGCTCACTTTTAATATAGACCTGCCGGACAAAAGATCTGTAGGCACTTATGCTTATACTAAACTACAACGCCTAAACCAGGACGACCAGCAATTGTTTGACCAGGTAGCATCGTTATTGCTAGTGTACGACTTTATACCACCTGAAGGCGTGGGCGGCACTATAGCCCGTACGGGAGCAGTAAATAACATCAGCCAGATCGTATCGTCAACAGCATCCAGCCAACTTACTAACCTGGTCAATAAAATAACGGGGAATAATGATGTATCGATAGACCTGCGCTATCAAAACTACAACCTGGCCGACCCATCCATTACCGGAGCAGGCATAAACAGAAACCAGGTAAGTGTGAACCTCAGAAAAAATTACCTCAACGACAGATTGGTAGTAGAAGTGGGCAGTACATCAGACTGGGGGAAGCCGGCAAGCACCAGTGCAAACTCCAACTTTAACGTAGCCGGTGACTTTAGGGTGCAGTACCTGCTGACCCAGGGAGGGGCATTACGTGCAAACGTGTTTCGTACCAGTGATTATGATGTAACTCTTGACAGGAATATAAACAGGGCTGGTGTGGGTATGTCCTGGAGAAAGACATTTGACGGCCTTGGCCAGTTTTTCCACAGCGAAAAGTATGAAGAAAAGCTGCTTAAAAAGCAACCGGTAATGGTACCTGATACTACAAGCTTAAAGAAAATGGGAACGAATTAATGCTATCGCCTGCCTATTTCTTTAAAATAACCTTCCAGTGTTCCTGCAATAGCATCCCAATCAAACTTTTGACGTATTACAGCGATGCCCTTTGTACCTACCGACTTCCTCATTTTTGCTGAGTTCAATAATTCTATCACGCTATTGGCAAATGCTTCAGGTTCGCGCTGCATAATGGCACCTTCGCCACTTTCTATGCCAAGACCTTTAAAACCGATGTGTGAACATACCACGGGTACACCCATAGCCATGGCCTCCAGTACTTTATTCTGCGTACCTGCTCCAAAACGGAGAGGAGCTACCACAACACTTGCTGTATTGTAAGTAGCAGCCAAGTCTTTAATGAAGCCAGTAACCGTTACATGCTCACCTGCCAGTTCAGTAACCTTAGCTACCGGCCGTTGCCCAGCTATCACAAATTGTACTTTAGGAAACTTTTTCCGTATGATGGGCAATACTTGTTCTGTAAAATAGACCACAGCATCCACGTTGGGTGCATAGTCCATATTACCGGTAAAAAGTATGATGTCGTTATGTTCGTAATCGTGATCCTTTGCGGCAAATGTAGTAAGATCTACCCCGTTAGGCAGTAACTTCAGATTGGCTTCAGGATGAGCTTGTTTCAGATACTCCAGATCTTCCTGCGAGCATACCAGGTTCAGATCGTAGTCATTCAATACCGATTCGTACTTCAACACCCTTTTCTGTTCTATGCTTTCGAAAATACGTGTAGCAAGACCGCGTTTTATCAGCTTGCGCCGCTCCCAGTATAAAGAGAAAGCATCGGGCAGATCTAATATACGGGGGATCGTTTTGTTTTGTGAAAGGTAGGGCGACATACGCAGGTGCTGCACGTGTACAGCATCAAATTTATGCCTGCTCATCAGCTCAGCTAATTGCTGCTTCATCTCACCGCTCTGGAAATATAATACTTGTATCGGTTTATCATCCCACGCACCTGCCAGACAATTAACAGCCGATTTCCACTTGGGTAAGTGTACAAGGTGTACTTCTTTAAAGTACTCTTCCAGCTTTGCCTTGTACTGTAGCTCTTCGGGCGATTGCGTAAATGTAAGCAGGTATAGCTCATGCTTACCCGCCAGCCTTTTTGCAAGGTTGAAAATCTTCAGTTTGTCGCCACGATATGGCGGATAAGGTATGCGGTTGGCTAAGAAAAGTATCTTCAAACGGGAAGCGCTTTATCAGGAACTTATTTTAATATTTCGTGGCCCAGCTTATCGCGCTTGGTTTCCAAGTAAAATGCATTGTGTACGTTGGGCACTATTTCTATAGGCACGTTTTCCACAATATTCAGCCCATAACCATTCAGCCCTGCGCGTTTACGCGGGTTATTGGTCATAAGCCTTATGTTCTTAATGCCCAGGTAACGTAATATCTGCGCACCCACACCATAATCGCGCTGGTCGTTCTTAAAGCCCAGGGCCAGGTTGGCCTCCACAGTATCCTTGCCTTCTTCCTGCAGCTTATAAGCCTTCAGTTTGTTGATAAGACCTATACCACGCCCTTCCTGGTTCATATACAGCACTACTCCTTTACCTTCATGTTCCACCATTTCCATAGCCCTTTGCAGTTGTTCACCGCAATCGCAACGTAAAGAATGCAATATATCTCCGGTGAAGCAAGAGCTGTGTACGCGCACCAGCACAGGCTCGTCTTTTTCCCATTCGCCTTTTATCAGCGCCAGGTGATTTTCGCCAGTATTAGTCTGTTTGAAGGCTACCAGTTTAAAATCACCATGAATAGTTGGCATATCCACCCTTACTATTTCTTCTATCAGGCTTTCGTTCATGAGCCTGTAGGCAATCAGGTCTTTTATGGAAATGATCTTGAGGTCAAACTTCTTGGCTATTTCCATCAACTGTGGCAAGCGGGCCATAGTACCATCATCGTTCATGATCTCTACCAGTACCCCTGCAGGTTCAAAACCAGCCATACGGGCCAGATCAACGGTAGCCTCTGTATGCCCTACCCTGCGCAATACCCCTTCGTTACGTGCACGTAACGGGAATATATGGCCCGGGCGGCCCAAATCTTCAGGTTTGGTATTGGGATCTATGAGCGCCTGTACTGTTTTTGCGCGGTCCTGCGCAGATATACCTGTAGTACACCCGTTACCTATGAGGTCTATAGACACTGTAAATGGCGTTTGGTGCAAAACTGTATTGTTCTGTACCATGAGGCTCAACTTCAGTTCATCGCATCTTTCTTCTGTAAGCGGTGCGCATATGAGCCCACGGCCATGTTTAGACATGAAATTTATGATCTCAGGGGTTACATTCCTGGCTGCAGTTACAAAATCGCCTTCATTTTCCCTGTCTTCGTCGTCAACAACAATTAATAATTTCCCGGCTTTCAAATCTTCGAGTGCCGCTTCTATTGTATCAAGCATATTAACCCTTACTATTAAGAATGTAAAGGTACAGTGTATTGTATTTATTTAATAAATACTATAATTGTTAATACTGATAATGGTCTAATGCGATGCCGGACGCATTAGGTTGAGCTTATTGATAATGCGTTTGGTGATATTTCTTCGTTCGTACTTATCTTTTACCAACTGCGCTGCTTGTTCGCCAATTTCCATAGCACGTTCTTTGTTTTCAAGGCACCACTTTACAGCATTTATTAATTCTTCTTTGGTGCTTGCAGCCAGGTAATGTTTACCTGGAGTAGCATCTATGCCTTGTATCCCTACATCGCTACTTATGACTATTTTCTTCAAAGCCATGGCCTCCAGTATCTTTACCCTTATGCCCCCACCAGAACGCAAAGGCACTATAAGTATCTTTTTATCTTCTACAAACTTTGCGGCATCAGGTACTTCGCCCATGCAATGGGCACCGGGCAGGTTCAACGCTTTGTATGATTCAGGCATTTGGCGGCCTGCAAAATAAAATTCAAATGTGGGAAGCTGACGGTGCATCTCAGGCCAAACATCTTGCAAAAACCAGTTGAGTGATTCTTTATTGGGCATCCAGTCCATAGCGCCCAGGTGATAACCATTCCAGACCGTTTTTTCATTGTCAGGATGAAGATTTGCATTGTCTATACCAAAAGGTGCTACTACCATTTGCGTATGTATGCCACTACCTCGTACCAGTGCTGCGTCAACCTCTGTTATGGGCAGCAGCAAGTCATAGCTGGCCCATGCAGCTTCTTCATATTTACGTAAACGATGGGCAAGACTTTTGAGGTAATATCTTTTCAAGGGTGATTTAGTCTCTAGCGCGAAACGTTGCCATATCTGGTACTCTATATTGTGCAAACGCAATATAGTAGCCGCGTTGGGTACTATCTTCTTTATTATTGGTAAGTAAGAAGTAAGAAAAATACTTTCAACCTGGATTATATCGGGCTTCAGTTTTTTAAGCACCTCTTCCAGTTTACGGGCAAATGCAGCATTTTTAAAACGGACTGCATGATTAGGCTTACTGCTAAACAGAAAATTGAATATAATATCTGCGTTACGCACATCTGTATTTATATCAGAAACTTCAAAGCCTTTTATATCGCGAAACAATGTTGCTAGCTGTTGCGGAGGTATATTGTGCCTGGATGTGTTCATAGATAGGAGATAAACATCCATGCCGGCATCGCGGTAACCATTTATCATAGCTTGTACGGCCAGGTTGCCCCCGTCGTTCATAGGATAGGGTACCCGGTTCGTTATTATTAAGATACTATGTTGCGACATGACCGCTAATTAACAGAAATAAAATGCAACTTTGAAATTATATTTTTGCTGGCGGCTAACCCAGCCTTGAAAAGCAGCTTACGAAATATAAATTTAACAACATAGAATGCCCATATTTGAGCATCGACATTGTATTGTCATTGGTCAAAATGTATATCTTGCTGCCGCACTCATGAACAAACCGTTAAAAATAACCTGTACCGTCACTAATGACCTCAATTATGATCAGCGCATGATACGTATCTGCACTGAATTATCTTATGCAGGATATGATGTAACATTGGTAGGATTCAAAAGAAAAAACAGTAAGCCCATCATAGAACGCCCTTTTAAGCAGGTGCGCATACCCATAATTGCAGAACAAGGCAAGCTCCTGTATATAGATTATTGGCTGAAGCTGTTCTTCTTCCTGATGTTTAAAAAAGTTGATGTTATTTGCGCTATAGACCTGGATACCATTTTGCCAGTTTACTATGCTTCCATCATACGCAGTAAGAAAAGGGTGTATGACGCTCATGAACTATTCACCGAATTGAAAGAAGTAATATCGCGACCGGCCATACACAAAATGTGGCTTTGGATAGCCAGGCATACCATACCCAACTTCCCTGTTGGCTACACTATTGGCGAGAGCTATGCTGCAGAACTACACAAACAATACGGAGTTAACTATGGTATAGTGCGCAATGCCACAATACTGAAACCATTACAAATACCTGCCAAGCCTAATAAATATATACTGTATCAGGGTGCAGTAAATGTAGGCCGCTGCTTTGAGCAACTGATACCGGCTATGAAACTGGTTGATGCACCGCTCATCATTTGTGGCGCCGGTAATTTTTATGACGATGCAGTAGCGCTGGTTACACAACATAGCCTGCAGGATAAGATCACCTTTAAAGGATATGTGCCCCCAGCCCAACTTACAGAATACACCCTAAATGCCTGGATCGGCATTACTCTTTTTGAAGAAACCAGCCTGAGCAACCGCCTGTCGCTGGCCAATAGGTTCTTTGATTATATGCACTTTGCTGTACCCCAGCTATGCATCAAGTACCCTGAATATGAAAAGATAAATGCAGATTACGAGATAGCGTACCTAATAGAAGACCCCACGCCCGAAAATATTGCTGCTGCGCTAAACAAGCTGCTGCATGATGAGCCATATTACCAACGCTTGCAGGCCAATTGCCTGAATGCACGCGAAAAATATTGCTGGCAGCAGGAAGCAAAAATCCTACTCAAAACATACGCCCAATTTGCAAAATCATAATCTCCATATCATAGCCTTTGATGTGCCGGAACCACCTGATTATGGGGGCGCCATAGATGTTTTTTATAAAATAAAGGCGCTGGCTGCTGCTGGAATGCAGATATACCTGCATTGCTTTACTTATGGAGAAAGAAAACAAGCCCCGCAGTTGGAAGCCATATGTAAGCAAGTATTTTACTACCCCCGCCGTACGGGATTGCGCGGATTGTCTTTGTTAAAACCCTACATAGTAAGCTCACGCAAGTGCCCGGCACTACTACGCAACCTGAAGGATATAGACGCTCCCATATTTTTTGAAGGGCTGCATACCACTTACTACCTTACCCATAAAGCACTGAAAGAACGGTTTAAAATAATACGCACTCACAATATTGAACATGATTATTACCGTCAGTTGTACAAGAAAGGGAAAGGATTTATAAAACGGACTTATTTTTTAAGGGAATCGAAAAAGCTGAAAAGATATGAGCAACGACTGGCACATGCACAGGTTTTGATGGCGCTTTCTACTGCTGACGATGCTTATTTTGCCGAAACATTCCCGGATGTGCAGCATGTGTATTTGCCCCCTTTTCATGCATATGAAAAACCAGAGGTAAAGACCGGCCGGGGTGGCTATTGCCTGTACCATGGCAACCTGGCGCACCCGGAAAATATTGAGGCGGTGAACTTTCTGCTTAAAGAGGTTGCCCCAAGGGTAAAGTTGCCGTTTATTATTGCCGGACGCAACCCATCGCCCAAAATGGCGGCTTTGTGCGAACAGGTACACAAATGCCAGTTGATCAGCAACCCTGCAGCCGAGCAAATGACCGACTTGCTGCAGAATGCACAAATAATAGTGCTGCCCACCTACCAGGTGAGTGGTATGAAATTAAAGTTGCTAGATAGCTTGTACAGTGGCCGCCACGTACTGGTTAACGACCAGATGCTGCATGGTACCGGTCTTGATGATATATGCCATATAGCCAATAGCCCCATAGAGTTTATAGACTACATAACCGAACTACAACATGTACCATTTACTGTAGATGATGTGATCAGCAGATCTGTATTTATGGTAAGAAATTTTGACAATGCAATAAACGCACAGAAAATAATTACAAGCTTGCCGCAGATATCTCCCGCACAAAACCCTGCTCAATCCTAACCACTCTTGCAGGATATTTCTGTATAATGGTATAATCGTGTGTAGCCATGATGAAGGCGGTATTATAATCGCGGCATATGTTGAAGAGCAGTTGCATGATCTCATCCGTAGTTTCCGGATCCAGGTTACCGGTTGGCTCATCTGCCAGTAACAGCTTAGGATTGTTGAGTAAGGCTCGCGCTATATCCACACGCTGCTGCTCACCACCACTCATTTCATAGGTCATCTTTACACCTTTATTGCGCAGACCTACTTTAGATAGTACACTTTCTATCTTTTCCTTCATCAGCGCTTTATCCTTCCAGCCGGTAGCCTTCAGTACAAACTCCAGGTTGTCGTACACATTACGGTCGGTAAGCAGTCTGAAATCCTGGAACACTACACCCAGGTTACGACGCAGTAAGGGTACCGTTTGCCATTTCAATGTCTTCAAGTCAAAGCCAGCTACATTTCCCTGGCCTTCTTTCAAGTACAGATCGCCATACAATGTTTTCAGCAGGCTACTTTTACCGCTGCCTGTTTTTCCTATCAGGTAAACAAATTCTCCCTTGTCCACCTCAAAGTTCACATTAGAAAGCACAAGGCTGCTGCTTTGAAATATATTGGCATTACGCAGGGATACAATAGTTTCACTCATCTGGATATCGGTTGTACTTATGCAAAGAAACAAAGCAAACGGCAACAATTAATGCTGTTCAGCCACAAATTTAGTTAAAAGAAATGCAGCAGCATAGAATTACCGATTGTGACTCTTCGAGCTGCCTTGATAGTACATTATGTAAGCGTGTTAAATAATTTCATAGAATACAGTATAATATTAGACTATTGCAATTTCACATTCTATTAGTTCATCCCAATGGCACCAAATTTCGATATAGTCCTTTATTCTGTATTTCTGAAATTATGTCGCTCATCATTCTTTTTTACAGTATTTTTCGCCCTAAAGAGATGTAATGAATTCCCTTTCACGGAAAAATATTGTGCTGATCGCTTTGGCTGTGGCGTTGACCATGACGATGGGGCGGCTGGTAAAAAGTAATTTCCACATTTCTTACTTCATAGTTGCGGGTACCGATTTTGTTGATACCACCAAAACCTTATCGCCTGTTGTAGTACAACCAGGTCAGGGATATGATGGGCAATTTTTTTACCGCTACGCGCTGAACCCCCTAAACTTTAAAAAAGACGCCCTGGGTGTGAATGTGGACCACCCACCCTACCGCGTGCAACGGATAGCCTACCCTGTGCTTAGTTGGTTGTTTTCATTTGGGGGCATTCCCAGCCTGGTACCGTGGGCTATGGTTATTGTTAACATACTTGCATTTGCAGGTATCTTTTTTTATACAGCCCAATTCATTACGCTTGTGGGTGGCAATATGCGTCAAGGCTTATTACCATTGTGTTTATGCGGACTGTATATGTCGCTAGTCAGGGACTTATCAGAAGTTGTAGAGCTGTTTTTCATCACCAGCACCATCTATTATCTATTCAGGAATAATTATTTCTCATGTGCCCTGTTTGCCACCTGCACCATGCTTACCCGCGATACATCTATCATAGCTTTGCTACCCCTCCTCGGCTGCACTTTTATATATGGATATATACGCGAACAAAAGCGACTGCAACTTATTTTCCTGTTCCTACCTTTTATAGTATTTGCTGCGTGGAAGGCCATAATCTATTACAATATGCCTTCCCTAGCAGATACCACAATCGGGTACACCTCAATAGGCGCTCCACTTAAGGGTATAGTGGATGGTTTTATGGTGAACTTTGATCTTACCAGCACAAAAAATAAGCTCCAGTTTCTTTTCTGGATCGGCTATATGATCTGGAATGTCTTTTTTGTGGGAACAATGCTTAAAAACATTTTTAGCCGAAACAACAATGGCTTTAATCATATCAGTATTTTAAAAATAACTTACTTATCGTGGCTTTCTTTTGCGTTATGCTTTTCACTCAACATATATACCGACGACTGGGGGTTTGTACGCATATTCAGCCAGTGGAACATGATAGGCTTCCTGATACTTATTGCCAGCCATAAAAAGACAAGCAAGCTATTTAATTATTTTTCTGTTGTAATGGCTGTGCTGACTATTGTGAGGCTTATTGTACGCGTGTGATGAGAAATAGATAATGTAACTATTTGCTCCTCTCATGCCAAAAGAATAAAACCACATTAGCCTGTTCTAACGCACAGATCAAGGCTTTCACTTTTGAATGTTTTTCCTCACAATTGAAACCCTGTATAAGCACAACAATACACCAACGACCCTTCACTACCCCCTCTTATAAGTACCCGCAACCTAAGCCCCAAAGTAAAAAGATAAAAACATACTAAAGCAGCTACTCTACAACAGTGCTAAAGATGCTGCATTGATTTTTTGCAGGAAAATAAAAAATCGTAAAAATAATTTTGCGCAACCGATTGATTGCATATATTTGCAATTGAACGGTTGCGCATTTAAAATAAGCAGACATGAGACGTGATGTATTCCAGGCAATAGCAGACCCCACACGGCGGGACATAATAAACCTGATAGCCAGCCAGCAGCTTACCCCCAATGCCGTTGCAGAAAGCTTTGATGTAAGCAGGCAAGCCATATCAAAACACATACAAATACTTACAGAGTGTGGCATCATATTGATACAACAAAAAGGACGTGAGCGTTATTGCAGCATACAGCCCGAAAAGCTAAACGAGGTAACAGAATGGATTGAAAACTTCAGGAAAAGCTGGGATGAGAAATTTGATAAACTGGACTACTTATTAAAACAAATGCAAGCCGGTAAAAACAAAAAGTAATGAACAATAAAACGACCATAGTAGCACCACAGGGCAAACAAGAAATATTCGTAACCCGTGAGTTTGCAGCCCCAAGGGAGCTGGTGTACAAAACGTTTTCAGACTCTGCCCTCTTCTCTCAATGGATGGGCTGCAGGAACATGAGTATGGAAGTGGACCGTTACGAATTTAAGGATGGGGGCTATTATAGGTATGTAGATACTGACCCTAATGGGAACAAGAATGGCACCCATGGTATGTTTCATGAAGTGTTGGCACCACAGCGCATTATACAAACCTTTGAGTACGAAGGCCTGCCAGAAACGGGTCATGTAATACTAAGGACGATAACATTTGAATCGCTACCCGGCAGCCTTACAAAGCTGGTGATACACTCCTTGTTCCAGTCTATGGCAGACCGGGAAGGCATGATGGCTAGTGGCATAGAAAAGGGGGTAAACGAAAGCCACGAACGGCTAGATGAATTGCTGGAAAGCATATTGAATTATACCATCTAAATACATATCCTTAAAATCAAAAGCAATGAAAAACAAAACCACAATTACAGCCGAACCAGGCAAGCAGGAAGTATTCATTACCCGCGAATTTGATGCGCCACGCGAGCTTGTATTTAAAGCTTATACCGATCCTAAACTTGTAATGCAATGGTTGGGACCCAAAGATCTGGTGATGACAATTGATAAATATGACATCAGAAGCGGAGGCAGCTATCGTTATATACACAGCAGGGGCGATGAGCATTATGCCTTTCATGGTGTATTCCACGAAATATCTATAGACCGCATGATACAGACCTTTGAGTTTGAAGGTTTGCCGGAAAAAGGCCATGTATCGCTGGATACCTTAAGATTAGAAGAGTTGCCTGGCAACAGAACAAAGCTGACCATCCACTCAATATTCCAGTCTGTAGCAGACCGCGACGGCATGATACAAAGCGGTATGGAACGTGGTGTAAATGAAGGCTATGAGCGCCTGGATGCTCTACTGGAACAGGGAATATAACAACTACATTTATCTAGCTCATTATTATACCAACTAAATAATAGACAAATGACAAAACAATTCTGGCTGAACCTGCCATCTAAAAATGTAAATAAGTCGCGGGAATTTTTCGTGCAAATGGGGTTTAAACTCAATGAACAATTTGGCAATAATGCTCACCAGGCCAGCTTGATGATAGGTGAAAAAAATGTGGTACTCATGCTTTTTAATGAAGAAACATTCAAGGGTTTTACCAATACCAATATTCCAGACATCACCAACGCCACAGATGTATTGTTCTCCATAGATGCTGAAAGTCCAGAAGAAGTAGATGAAATGGCACGTAAGGCTGTGGCTGCAGGTGGTAAGTGCGATCATAAACCACAGGATAAACAAGGCTGGCTATATGGCTGCGTTTTTACCGATCTGGATGGTCATCGCTGGAATGTACTGCACATGGATATGAGCAAAATGCCGAGGTAAAACTGGAAATACTTCTGAAAAGAACAGACAGGCTGCAATGATGCGGCCTGTTTATAAAATTTCCCAAGCTCAAGATTTCACCTCATCGCCCAGCAGCATACCCCAAGGCTTCAGGCTATCCACCCTGTCGAAGATGATCTTTACTATTGCCATAACAGGCAGGGAAAGAAACATGCCGGGTATGCCCCATATCATTTCACCGGCCACAACCCCAAGTACGGTAATTAGTGCATTGATCTTTACTTTACTGCCTACTACCATAGGCAGTATCACATTGCTATCTATAAGGTGCATGGCCACTGTGGTTATTACAACAACCCAAACATGCCCTGGCGTACCGCCCGATGTTGCAAAAGTGATAAGCGCCCCTATACCCAATGCTGTAAAAATGCCCACATAAGGTATGATATTGAAGAGCCCCGTAATGATACCTAATAAAATTGCATACTTAATACCTGCTATAGAATAAACGATACAGCATACAGAAGAAACTATAGTCATCTCTACCAGTAAACCAATAATATACTGGCGTAATATGGACTGTACCTGCTGCACCACATCATCTACTACAGGCTTATACTGTGGGGCAAAAACAGCACACAAAAAGTGAAACATATGCCTGCGGTAGAGCAATAAGAAGAAGGTATCAATAAACAGGAAGACAAGAAACAACAGCACAGATGAAAGGGATAAGACTGTAGCCCCAACAATGTTGGTCCCGCTATCCAGCATTTTTGAGGTTGCATTGTTCACATAAGTGATCTGTTTGCTGGTACCTATATGAAACGTAGCTGACACCCAATGTTGCAAATCGTTTACAGAGCTGGTGAGTTGAGTTTTGAATTGAGGCCAGTCGCTGACCAGGTCGGTTATCTGGCTACCTACCAAGTAAAGTATGCCGGTGATGACACCAACGAACAACAATACGCTGAGCATAGCTGCGGCCCCACGACGCAAGTGTAACCTGCGCTCTATAAAAGACGCAACAGGCAGCAGTAATATACTGAACAATAGAGAAAAAATCAGGGGACATAATATCTCCTTACCCGCTATACACAAGAACCCTATAGCTATCAAACTGATAAGTACCTGTGCAAGTTTTGTATAAAAAGGTCTTTGAGATGGTAGCTGCATTCTTATTTTTTATAGGCTGAGCAGATAAAGATAATAATACTCGCCTATTGTTTGCTAAGGTGCAGCTTTCCTTTTGCTTTGCGCCATGACTGACCTGTTTTACGTTTGATGTTGCCTGAGGTTTCTTTGATGTCGCTTTTCAATATCAGCGCTTTATTTTCAAACAAAAGACCCAATATCACGCCACCAGCTGCGTATGCTAATAATCTTGATAATTTCATGATTGAAAATAATTAGTGTGGTTAAGGTTACTATATAATTATGCCAAAGAGTGGCTTAGCTGTGTACAAATGTATTCATTCTCAATAAAAATGGGTCCCGGTATATGCCGGAACCCACATGGTTATAGATAGATAGACGAAATACTATTTTGCAATCAATACTTTCTTTGTGATCATTGATGCACCTGCACTTATACGTACCAGGTAAACACCAGGTGCTTCGCTGGTGAGGTTTAACTGATAATTATTGAGCAGAGAAGAAGTCTGAACTTCCAGCACTTTATTTCCAATAATGTTGAATACTTCTATCTTAGCAGTGTTTGCGTTGCTGAAATTACCATTTACATATACCATACCTGTACTTGGGCTAGGGAAAACGGCTACTGTATTATTAGCAGTGTTCAGCTGGCTCACTGCTGTGTTAGAGCCAGTGGTTGGGATTGCATCCAATTGACTGGTACCTGTCAAATCCGGATCCAGCCAATCTTGCAGGCGCGTTGCTGCGCTCGATGGTGTCTGGTAAGCATACAGCCAGTTTAAAGTCAGCTTGCTGTATTCTCCATGATTATTCATAACTACACCGCTTGAATTTACTGTAGTGCAAGCCTCATTTTGAGAGTTACCGCCTGTAAGATCCCCAATAAGACGGCCACTTGGATTAAACAATCCGCTTCCTGATGATCCTTCTTCAAAACCACCATTTTGAAAAGGCACTACCTCCCAGTGTGAATTTGCCTGTCCGCCGTTAAAATTACCAGTAGCATTTACACTTGTGGTTGTTGAAACCTTTTTTACATCACCACTTGGATGATGGAAGCCGATAGAAGTACCAGTGGGAGCAGTAGTACTTATATCCCAACCTGACAGATATGCACCGTAAGAAACAGGCACCTGGGTCCTGAGTTGTAACAGCAAGAAATCGCCCACGATCTGTAAGCTGGAGCTATCATAATAAGATCTGGCTTTAAAAGTTGCACCAGATACCGTTTGTGTACTATCCGGGCGCCCACCTGTGTATTGGCATGTTGGTGTTTCGTAGTTAAAATAGAAAACCCACGTACTGAATGTTGTATTAGATGTACTGCTGGTAGCCTCTACGTGGCTGGCAGTAAGCAGGTAGGGTATTCCATCCTGCCTTACATTGTTCATCATAGTACCAGAGCCGGCATATATATAACCAGTCTTATAATATTCTATATGTACAGATGCATGTCTTTGGTCAGGGTAAGCAGCGCCAATTGGGCATATGGCATTGATCTCGCAAGGTGATGATAAACCATAATCCCAATAGATAGTGCTTACTGAATCAGGCGCATATGTTTGGAGATATGATATTGAAGCATAGAATGACGCTACATTATTGATATGCATACTGATCTGCGAAATATCTACACCCGCCTCTATATCCATTTCAAGGTTTATCTGCCCACCTTGTACTTTTTCGTTTGCCCAAAGACCATCATCAGGGTTGCTTGCTGATGTGTATGCACCTAGTAGCTGTTTGCCATTAGCATTAGACAAATAATATTTTACGCCATCAGGCAGGTTGAATTTATCGTAATAAAGACCCAATGCCAATGCGCCATTTACGTTGATCCGGGCACGCCATACTTGTCTGCCATCATTGAGCGTAGTGAAACTACCAGCCGAAGGAAAAGAGAAATCGACAGGTATTGCAGCACCTATACGCTTATTATCTAATGGGCCATGTACCCTCGATAAATCTTCCTTCATTAATTTATTAAGATCCGGGGCACTGTATTCAGTTTGCGGGATATATGTTTCTGAAGAAAAAATACTGCTATAAGCATCGTTTAAAGTGAATGGAATACCCGGCTGACGAACCTGAGCAATAATTTGAGTATTAAAAAAAGCTAATAGCAATAAAGAATAAAGAATTTTTTTCATGTTTAGTGGTGGTTTCGTAACCAGATTACAGTTGTAAAATTATGGAGAAACCATACACAAATACATGTACCAACATATTTTTAACCTTTAAAAAGGCTTTATTTACCCCAAAACTGCCCCTTATTCATAATCCCAATATTCAAAAATCAAAAGGCATGTGTTTCATTTGTGCAATAAACGCTCAATATTTTTTTTAACAGAGGCCTTATCATTCTCAGACCGGCATAAAGAAAGCGCTGTATGCATATGTGCTAAAGCAACCGTATTGTCAATACCACTAAAAAGATAGCCCAGCAATACATAATACAAGTGAGTACGAAGGCCCAATTTTTCAGCTTCCGGTATTGCAGCCTGTTTGCCATACACTTTAGAAAGTGCATAAGTGCGGTTAAGCGCTGCAACAGGCGAATATTCTAGCTGCAACAACTGGTTGTACAAATGCAATACATTCTGCCATTTTTCAATACTATCTGCTTTATGGGTGTGCCAGTAAGCGATGTTCGCCTCAAAATAATACTTGCCTAATGCTTCCGTCCCCGCGTAACTCAAAAAATATTTACCCTGCTCTATCAGTTCATTGTTCCACAGATATTCATCTTGCTCATCATACAAAACTGTTGCACCGGTTGCATCTGTCCGGGCATCGAACCGCGATGCATGAAAGCACATCAGCGCCAGCAGCGCATTTACCTCGGGAGTGTTGGTGTATCTATTTTGCGTTAATAGCTGACTAAGCCGCATAGCCTCCAGGCATAGGTCTTTTCTGGTAACAGTATTTTGCGATGCTGAATAATATCCTTCATTAAATAAAAGATAAAGCGTGGTAAGCACATCGTCAAGCCTCCCCGCCACCTGTTGCACACCAGGCATTTCGATCTTTATATTTTCGGTATGCAGCTTTTCTTTTGCACGCCGCAACCTTTTATAAATAACCTCCCTGTTGGTGAGGAATGCATCAGCTATCTCATCGGCACTAAAACCACATAATATGTTTAGCGCCAACCCTATCCGCGACTCAGCAGGAATGCATGGATGGCAAACAGTAAACATCATTTGCAACTGGCTGTCTGCAATATTCTGTTCAGAAAGGTCGATGTCTATATCTTCAGTTATTTGTTCTGAACTGCTGTGCCTGAGCGTTGCAGCAATTTTATTGCTGAATATGGCATTGCGTTTCAGTACATCCCGGGCCTTATTTTTTGCAACAGTGTATAGCCACGCCACAGGATTGGGGGGCAATCCTTTCATTCCCCATGTTTCTGCCGCAAGTAAAAACGTATCACTTACCATATCTTCTGCCAGCTGCATATGCTCAATACCCAGCAACTTGCACAGTACAGCAACTATTTTAGCGTATTCTGTGCGAAATAAATGTGGTATCAGTTCATTTTCCTGTCGCATGATTCTAGTTGCAAAAAGCCTTCTTGCTTATACCTGTAAAAGATATAAAACAAGAAGGCATGTTGGTTAAAGTAATAAATATTATTCGTTGGTACCAATTACCGGGCGTACTTCTACATAGCCACCTACTGTTAGTATAGGGCATCCATAAGCCATTTCAAAAGCCTCGTTGAGAGAATCGGCTTTTACAATGATAAACCCACCTAATATTTCCTTTATTTCTGCATAAGGTCCGTCTGTCACCACATTACCTGGCTTCAGCGTTTTACCTTCGCCGCCCAGGCGGCTGCCACTTACATACTTACCCTGCGCAGCAATGCTGCCCATGTAGTTATCCCATTCTTTCATTATAGCCTGCATCTGCTCAGGCGATGGTTTGTTGTCACCAGCTGGTGCGTTCTGGAAAAGCAATACAAATTCTTTCATATTTTTATGTTTTATGCACCATAACGATCGGGATAAACCTGATTGGACAAAAAATTAGAAAAAATGGGGTATCAGGTATTTTGTTTTTGTGGCTATGCTGTCCCAGAGCTTTATCCTTGCACATAGCGCTTCCTGTACGGCAATGGTGGCTTCCTGCCATTTAGCATCATCAGTACCACAAAGGTCTTCGGTCATTTGGTATGCCAGGTTGCTATGATGTCCCCCATCCACTTCTATATGCCGTTCCAGGTAATATAAGAAAACATCTATTTTACCGGGAAACAGGCTTGCAAATTCCTTCACCATACTTATGAACATACCCGGTATCAGGTCTTCGCGGCCAAATGTGAATACAGCAGCAAGTACATGGGGTTCTCCTGTATTGATAACGTCAAATGTATTTTGAACAAATCTGCGCGATGCATCAGGAATGTTTTGCTGTATATGGGCTACACTTGCACCATCCAGCAAAGCCGTTATCATATTTTGTACGGGTATTATATTGCAACCTACTTGTTCCATAGCCTGCAGGTATAATTCAAAGTGACTGGTACGCTTGCCATGCTGATCTATATCACTTTCTTCCCCGGTCACTATTTCATTAATAAGGTAACGGGTACCTGCATTACCTTTAGGCACCCATGGCAGCTGCACGCAGGTAAGTTGTATTTGTAAAGCTTTTAAGAGACTCATGAAATCCCATACCGCATACACATGATGTTCCATAAATATCCGCAACCCATCTATACCTTTGATGCCTGCATATACTTGGTGATCCACCAATTGTTCCCGTAAAGGTTGTATTGCCTGTTTTAATGTTTCTATTCTATTCTTCATGTAGTATCCGGAAATTGCTGCAAGATAAAGTTTTAAATATTGTGTAAAACTTTGTTTGCAGAGATAGTTATTAAACATAACTTTAAAGTAACAACATAATAACTAAATATAGATATTGAATACTCCCACATGAAAAAAATCAGGAGTATCCGTGCCACGTTCTACCTCATGCCTCTGAATATTTTTAAGTAACTTGCCTGTTCGTCTTTTTATCTCTCGAACCTAAGAATGTCTGAAAATTACATAGTATCGGCAAGGAAATACCGGCCGCAAACCTTTGATACGGTTGTGGGGCAGGAGCATATTACTACCACACTAAAGAATGCCATCCGTAACCAGCACCTGGCACATGCTTACCTGTTTTGTGGACCAAGGGGTGTAGGTAAAACTACTTGCGCACGTATATTGGCCAAAACCATTAATTGCGAAAACCCCACTGCCGATACAGAGGCATGCGGTGTATGCCCTACATGTGTATCTTTCAACAACAATACATCCTTTAACGTTTTTGAACTGGATGCTGCCAGCAACAACTCTGTTGATGATATACGCAGCCTTATAGATCAGGTTAGGTTTGCACCACAACAAGGCAAGTACAAGATCTATATAATAGATGAGGTACACATGCTGAGCGCAGCAGCCTTTAACGCCTTCCTGAAAACGCTTGAGGAACCACCACCCTACGCCATATTTATACTGGCTACTACTGAAAAGCATAAAATACTACCTACTATATTAAGTCGCTGCCAGATATTTGATTTCAAGCGGATAACAACCAATGATATAGTAAGCCACCTGCAAGGCATAGCTATAAAGGAGCATATGATAGCCCAGGAGGCTGCATTGCACATTATAGCCCAGAAAAGCGAAGGTTGCATGCGCGATGCCCTTTCTATGCTCGATCGTATAGCGGGGTTCACCAATGGTATGCTTACATACAACAGCACCATGGAGCACCTGAACCTGTTGGATGCTGACTTTTATTTTACCCTTACAGACCACCTGCTGAGCCAGGATGTAGCCGGTGCTTTACTGCAACTGGATAAAACACTGGAACGTGGGTTTGAAGGTGATGTGATACTTGGAGGTTTGGCCGAACACATGCGCAACTTGTTACTTTGCAAGGATGCAAGAATGGCGAAACTGCTGGATGTACCCAATGACCATAAACCGATGTATCATGAAAAGGCAGGCCAGGCACCCCCCTCCTTCATTTTATCGTCGCTGAATGTTATAAACGATAGCGAGCTGCAATACAAAAATGCTACTAACAAGCGGTTGCATATAGAAATGTGCCTTATAAAGCTGTGCTATGTAATGGCTGCGGCAAGCAGTGCACCGGTACAGCATAGCACGGCGTCACTACCTGCTGCACAACCTGCACTTGCAGGCGAAAAAAAAAAACCATAGTCTAAGCAGTAGCATACCCGCTCCGGTACCTGCACAAAATATAAATAAGCCTGAACCACAGGTGGCTGCCCCCCCTGCGCCTGCAAGTAGTGCACCAATAAATAATATGCCGGCGCCAGCACCTGAATATCAAACACCCGAACCCGCTCCTGTTGTTGTCCAACCATCAACTCAACCTCAGCAACAATCCCAACCCGGCAGTAATAGACGCATCAGCAAAAATATACTGGGTGGACTTGAGGACGCTATAAACAATGCAGCTTCAACCCAGGTTGAAAAAATAGAGTTGACCTATGATAAAGTAATAGAAGTTTTTGAACAATATAAGACCAAGCTGCGCGCAGAAAATAAAAGTGTTTACCACGCCCAGTTTTCGAGCATGCAGGTTGAAATGATACCACCTGAGGAGGTACGTTTTATTGTGAATGACGACCTTGTGGATGCATATGCAAAAGATAAAAGGGACGAGCTGATAGGCTATTTCAGAGAACATACAGGGGTAATGGTGCGTATAACCACCGAAGTACGGAAAAATGAAAACGCGCCAGTGCAGGTAAAAGTGTTGAGTAAGAGCGAAATATATGACGAGATGGCACAAAAAAATCCCTACCTGTCTCAATTAAAAGATGGTTTGAATTTGCAAATAGATTATTAAGCTATTTGCTCTATATTTATCCCGCAGTAGTATATTATAGGGTAGCAGTTACTTGTTAAAAAAACGGTACTGCTATAATGAATTCGTTTTTTCACGTTTTCAACAAATCAACTAATTGATTACTTTTGAAACAAAATAAAAAGAACCTGTAATTATGGCCGAAGCGATACGTATGCCACTACTGAGTGATACGATGAAAGAGGGAGTGATAGCGGAATGGCACAAGAAAGTTGGAGATAAAATAAAGAGTGATGATGTTATAGCAGATGTAGAAACAGATAAGGCAACAATGGAAGTGATGCCTTACGTGGATGGTACATTGTTATATATAGGTGTAGAAAAAGGACAAGCTGCAAAAATAAATGGCATTATAGCCATTGTAGGCAAGGAAGGTGAAAATTACCAGGCAATACTGGATGCTGAAAAAAGCAATCCCGGTGGCGGCGCTGCACCTGCAGCAACTCCTGCCCCAGCCACTGAACAAAAACAAGAAGCACCTAAACCAACTGCAAACGCAGCTGCGGCAGCACCTACCCCTGCACCTGCTGCACAGCCAAAACCCGGCGATGCTACTGTAGTGCGTATGCCACTGCTCAGCGACACCATGAAGGAAGGCAAAATAGTAGCCTGGCACAAAAAAATTGGCGATACTGTGAAAAGCGATGATGTAATTGCTGATGTGGAAACCGACAAGGCAACCATGGAAGTGATGCCATATGCTGATGGCGTATTGCTATATATAGGCACTAAAGAAGGCGAAGCTGCTAAGATCAATGATATAATAGCCATAGTGGGCAAGGCAGGTACAGATGTGACCCCTTACTTGCAGGATGCACCCGCTGCACCACAAGCTGCTGCAAGTGCACAGCCGCAAGCTGCACCAGCACAGGCAGCCGCACAACCACAAGCCGCAGCTCCTGCTCCGCAGGATAATAATGAACGCACTAAGGTATCGCCATTAGCTAAAAAGCTGGCCGCCGATAAAGGTATTGATGTACATAACCTGCAAGGTAGTGGCGATAATGGCCGTATTATTAAGAGGGATATAGACAATTATCAGGCTCCTGCAGCAGCACCTGCTGCACAGGCATCGGTTGCGCAACAGATGCCAGCCACTCCTGCGGCACAGGTACAACCATTCTTACCAGCAGGACAAGAAGGCTATACCGATACTCCGCTTTCACAAATGCGTAAGATCATTGCACAGCGTTTATCGCAGAGCATGTTCACTGCACCGCATTTCTACCTGCGCATGACCATTACAATGGACAATGCAATGAAAGCACGTGCAACAATGAACGAAACATCACCTGCAAAAATATCTTTCAACGACCTGATAATAAAAGCATGCGCTATGGCACTGCGCAAACATCCTGAAGTGAACAGCTCATGGATGGGAGACTTTATCCGCCAGAACCAGCACATACATATAGGCAGCGCAGTAGCTGTTGAAGAAGGTCTTATTGTTCCGGTTATCAAGTTTGCTGATCAGAAATCACTATCGCAGATAGCTGCTGAAGCACAGGTCCTGAATACAAAAGCACGCAACAAGAAATTGCAGCCTCCGGAATTTACAGGCAATACCTTCACTGTAAGCAACCTGGGTATGATGGATATAGATGAATTTACCGCAATCATTAATCCACCCGATAGCTGCATACTGGCGATAGGCAAAATAGCGCCTACACCAGTAGTGGAGAACAATGAAATAGTAGTACGCCAATTACTGAAATTGACTTTAAGCTGCGACCACCGTGTAGTTGACGGCGCTGTGGGTTCCCGTTTCATGCAAACACTTAAAGCATTCCTTGAGAACCCAGTGACTATGTTAGTATAAGGTCCTCATTAAAATAGAATTTACAAAAGCTGCTTCCTTGTCAGGAAGCGGCTTTTGTATTTACGCTATCAGTTAGCTTCATTTAGGATCTCATTTTCTTCCTCCTATAACCCTCCAAAAACGCCTCAAACTCTATCAAACTAAAGCTACTTAAATTACTATTTGCTGTAAGGCCACCTTTCTGTGCAATCATCACACCGTAATGAATATCGTCAAAGCCTTTTATTGAGTGTGCATCAGGATCTATACTCAACAGCACACCATGTTCCATTGCATAGTCTATCCAGCGCCAGTCCATATCCAGGCGACGGGGGTGTGCGTTAATCTCAATCACTACTTTATGTTCGGCGCAGGCATCTATTATCTGTTTATGGTCAAGGGGGTATCCAGGGCGCGATAACAATAGTCTGCCTGTAGGATGTCCTAATATGGTGAGATATGGGTTTGCGATGGCAGCAAGTACCCTTGCCATAGCTTTTTCTTCACTCATCCTCAGGTTGCTATGTACACTACCTATTACAAGATCAAAAGTATTGAGCACTGCCGGGGTATAGTCGAGGCTGCCATCATTGAGTATATCGGCCTCTATACTCTTAAATATTTTAAAGGGAGCAAGCTTTTCGTTCAGCGCATCTATCTCTATATGTTGTTGAGCTATACGTTGCGGAGTAAGGCCGTTGGCATAAAACGCTGCCTGCGAGTGATCGCTAATAACCAGGTATTCATATCCCTTGTCTATTGCTCCTTTCGCCATCTCTTCAAGAGTATTTGCCCCATCGCTCCACGTTGAATGTGAATGGATTACACCCTTTACTTCATTTGATTGTATCAGTTGATGAACAGCATGGTCTAGTGTTTTTCCGGTTTCCCGCAGTGCCGGGTGAACAACAGGAATATTGTTTATAGCAAATATGTGTTCCTCACTTTCTGCCTCTTCTGGCAATTTATATCTTTCATGAAAAGCAATCAAGAATTCCTCTCCGGCACTAGCCTTAAATAATGTGATATAAAAATTTGATTTTGAAGTACTTATAAAATTAACATTGGGATTATTTGGCGTTTTTATTATCCATGATATACCATTATCCACAACTTCCATATCTACTATATTACTAAACCCCTCTATAATGTCTTTTTTTGGCACGTCAGTCACAATATCGATGTGCTCTACTGTTTCCAATTGCCTTCTTATGGCCCCTGCAAGTGCAAATAAATGATTTGAATATTTACCTTTCAGATTGTTTATCAACGAGTTAGCAATATTAATTACATGAGCCCACAAACTAAAACCTTCATTTTGTTTGATATAGGCGATCTGCTGCAGAATGTTCTCCTGTGTTTTAGCACCAAAACCTTTTAGTGTTACCAGCCGGTTTTCATTGCAGGCGTACTCTAGCTCCCCTACACTTTCTATTTCCAGCTCTTTCCATATCACACCAATTTTCTTTGGTCCTAACCCTTTCAAATGCATCATCTCAAGTATCCCTTCAGGTGTCACCTGGAGGAGTGATTCCAAAACAGGAAACGTACCGGTTGTTTGCAGCTCCCTTATCTTCTTGCCAATAGCTTCGCCAATACCCCTTATGTTATACAGTTCAGCATCATCCATATTAGATATTTCAATTGTGAGTCTATCTATATTGAATGCGGCATTGGCATACGATTTCGACTTAAAACTATTCTCACCGTGTATATCCATCAGTTTGGATACCAGTGTAAAATGATCTGCGATCTGGGAGTTATTCATATAAAAAGTTATTCAATTGTTTCATGATTAGGGCATGAAAAATATTAACTATACATACCTTCAACCATATATTTATTCTTTTCCTGCCACACCCCTAAACTGGTGGTGCGTTTCCCTGAACAGCACATTGAATGTTGTTAGTGAACCATAGATGGCCGTTACATATTGTTGCATGTCCACCTTCTCTTCATCTGTGAGTACTTTACTAGCATTTATCTTTTGTTCTATAAGTCTTAGCCTGTCTCTCACCATCACTATTTTATGAAAGAAGGTTTCTATAGGCACTTCTTTGGCTTGCATAGTGTTGTCCTTTGGCTTCAATATCATAGTGCCATTGTTCCATTTCATAGCCATAGGCACCAGGTCCATTTGATGCAGTCTCTGGTCTAATATATGTTCGAGGGCATGTTCTATATCTGCAATGGTAATGTTTCCATTTTCGCCGCCCCCATTCTCTACAGACTGCAACACTTTCAGATCAAATTCTTTGTCTATATTTTTTGTACTAAGCTGCGATTTGAACCAGATCACATAAAACTCACTGGCCGTATCTACCACTACTCCCTTACCAAAATGCGGGTGCTCTACCCTGCTGCCTATACCTAATGATGTTGTTTCCATAATGCATTAAAATTAAGACAGCATTTTGATAAATACAGCAAGCCTGCAATTAAAATGGGCCTCATGAAATCGACGTTAATCTTTACCATCTTCCACTGTTACGTCTTTATCAATTGTATCTTTATATTTGTAAAAAATGAACTTATGTCTCTTTTCGATACACAAAAATTCAGCGAATTGCTTACCCGTATAGACAACCTGCAACCTGATGCACAAAGACAGTGGGGCAAAATGGATGCGGCACAAATGCTGGCACATTGTAATGCCACGCTTGCTATACCGGCAGGTGAAGCAACAGGTAAGCAAATGTTCATGGGGAAAGTATTGGGACCGTTTTTCAAAAAAGTAATGATTGGTGGAAAACCGCTTAAGCCAAACTCGCCAACAGCCCCTAATTATATCATGACCGGTGAAAAGGATTTTGCACAAGAAAAAGAAAGACTGGTTGCCCTGCTGAAAACTGTTGTTGCCCGCAAAGATAAACTGAATGGATCTATACATTTGTTCCTGGGCAAGCTGACTACAGAAGAGTGGGACGGAGCTATTTATACTCATACAAACCATCACTTACGGCAATTTGGAGTATAAATTTGCACTCTATACACGGCTCATTTTTTTATAACAGGTGAGGAAACCGTGCGGGCAATACCATGAATAATTCAGACATCATCATAATAGGCGCAGGTGCCGCAGGTCTAATGGCGGCTATGCAACTGTCAAGGGCAGGCAAAAAAGTTACCGTACTGGAGGCCAATAATCGTTTAGGAGGCCGCATACACACCATATATAACGTACCTGGGGCCGACTACATAGAGCTGGGCGCCGAATTTATACATGGCGACCTTGCAGTGACGCTGGCAGCACTGAAGGAGGCTAGTATTGACTATAAACTATCGGAAGGAGAAACATGGCATGCGCAAGACGGTGCTATAAAAAAAGAAGGATTCTTTTTGCCCGGTTGGGAATTGTTTGAAGAACGGCTGAAGAGTCTCCAGGAAGACATGTCTATCAATGCCTTCCTGGAAGAACAGTTTAAGGGAGATGAATATGAAGACCTGAAAACTTCGGTAAGGAGGTTTGCAGCAGGATATGATACCGCAGACCCTAACCGTGCCAGCGCTATAGCATTGAGAAAAGAATGGATAGAAGATGAAGAAGGCGGCCAGCATAGAGTAGATGGCGGGTATATGCCCCTCATCCAATACATGGCCGATGAAACCGAAAAGCATGGCGGCACCATACTAATGGATAATACGGCAAAAGAAATAAAATGGGCAAAAGGTGAGGTAACCGTTATTACTGCAGCCAATAAAGAATACAGTGCTTCCAAATGCATTATTGCACTTCCGCTTGGTGTACTGCAGGCTGATAATGATGCACAATGCAGCATCCAATTCGTTCCTGCTCTGCCCAATCATACCAAAGCGTTGCAAGGTATGGGCATAGGCAGCGTCATCAAAATACTGTTTGTTTTTAAGGAGCCTATCTGGAAAAACAAGGATGTTGTAAAAAACATGGAGGGGAATAATAACAAAATGGCATTCGTCTTTTCTGATGAGCAGGTGCCCACCTGGTGGACTCAAAGCCCTGAAGATAGCCCAATACTTACAGGCTGGCTGGGCGGCCCGGATGCCGCACTATATAAAAAAAACACCGATGACGAGCTTCTAGTCATTGCTAAAAGATCGCTGGCAGCTATATTCAATATGACGGTGGAATCTTTAGAAAGCTACCTGGTTGCTGCCAAGGCTGTAAACTGGTCTGCCGACCCACACATACTCGGGTCATACACCTATGCAACTGTTACTACCCATGCTGCGCTGCAACTATTGAACAAACCTGTAGCCCAAACCTTATATTTTGCCGGAGAAGCCTACTTTACAGATACTGTTGTGGGTACTGTAGATGCTGCACTGGCCAGCGGGAAGCAGGTGGCAGAAATGATAAATGCAAGCTAATCACTTCATTTCCTTTGCATAGAAGGGTGATAATAATTGTATCGCAGCATCTGTATAGCTATTCGGCGAGCGGTATATAACCAATTCTGTGTCTGTGCATGGTATATCTTGCAGGCCAAAAATACTTACTACCCTATTCGCAGCCTGCCCGGCATATGGCTTTATAAACAACCGGGAGTGTATATAAAAATCATTTTCCTCTAAAAGACTTTCCCATTGCTGCTGCTGCAATGCAGGAAGCAACACCGATGCATGACCATCACTGTTCAATAACCTTTTTATGGCAGTAAGCAATTCAACAAACGTAAGGGTTATGGAATGGCGGGCCATGTTCCTGCCGGCGGTGTCGCCTAGCAAACTATTGGTAAAAAAGGGTGGATTGCATATAATAAGATCATACCCACTACTAGCTGTATAAGTATTTATATTTCCCTGCACAACACTTACACTGAGGGCAAATGGTGAGTTGCCAATATTCTCCTTTGCCTGTATCGCGGCATCTGCGTCCAGCTCTACAGCATCTATTGTTACATTGCTGGCGCGCTGTGCCACCATTAGCGATAGCAAGCCAGTACCCGCACCAATATCCAACACCCGCCTCGTCATTTTGGTTACAGGTGTATAAGCGCCTTGTATGCAGGCATCTGTAGATACCTTCATGGCGCACCTGTCCTGTTCTATTGTAAATTGTCTGAATTGAAAATATGTATTACTCATGACCAGCTGCCTCTTGCTGCCGGGCTCACCGTCATATCTGCAAACTGCCCTTGTAAGTATTTGTAGTGTGCGGTAATGCCTATCATAGCAGCGTTATCAGTACAGTATTCAAACTTGGGTATGTAAACCTGCCAACCTTCTTTCTCCCCCATTTCGGTCAATGCCTTGCGTAGCCCGCTATTGGCAGATACCCCCCCGGCTATACCTACCTGGTCTATATGCAATGCTTTAGCAGCCTTATGCAGCTTATTCAGCAACATCTTTATTATAGTATATTGTACAGAAGCGCAGATGTCATTTAGATTATTGGCAATGAAATCCGGATCTATCTTCTTTTGCTTCTGCAAGAAATAAAGTACCGATGTTTTGAGCCCGCTGAAGCTGAACTCATAGTCCTTCATCTCTGGCAACGGAAAAGTAAATTTGTGTGGATCACCTTGCTGCGCGTATTTATCTACCAGTGGCCCTCCGGGATAAGGCAACCCCAGCATTTTGGCCACTTTATCAAACGCTTCGCCTGCGGCATCATCCATGGTTTGCCCCAGTATTTCCATATCTAGGTGGCTACGGCATAATACTACTTGTGTATGCCCACCCGATACCGTTAAGCAAAGAAAGGGGAATACCGGCCGTGGTTCTTCTATAAAATGCGCCAGTACGTGCGCCTGCATATGGTTCACTGCAATAATTGGTACACCCAAAGCTTGGGCATACGCCTTAGCAAAACACGCACCTACCAGTAATGAGCCTATAAGACCAGGCGATTGTGTAAATGCTACAGCCTGTATATCTTCTTTCTCAATACCCGCTTCCCGCAACGCAACATCCACAACGGGAATTATGTTTTGCATATGCGCCCTCGATGCCATTTCTGGCACCACCCCACCAAACTTCTCATGTACTTTCTGTGTGGCAATCAAATTACTAAGCACCCTACCATCGCTTATGATAGCCGCGCTGGTATCATCGCAGGAAGATTCTATGGCCAGGATATGTACAGGTTTGCTCATTGATGTGCAAAAATCGGCGAATAGAAATAGAAAAGCAAAAAAGATAACTTTATAATATCAAAGTAACTTTGCAAAAATAGTTAAATATGCCCTCCAAACTTGATAAAGCAGTTGCACATAGCATCCGCGACCTGGTGACACGGATGAACAGAAGGCTGCGCAAACAGATAAGTAATGCTGAGCAATTATCTGTTACCGAACAAAATGTTATTTCTTTATTGACAGGTAGTGAGCAACTATTGCCTTCCGAGCTTTCTGCACAACTCAGTATTTCTTCCCAATTCATGTCGCAAGTGCTTAAGCGGCTCGATGGTTTGGAATATATTATAAGAAAACCATCATTTGACGATAAGCGAAAATCATTTGTATTACTTTCAGAAAAAGGTAGAAATAAAATACACGATTCCAGGCAGGAACGTGAAGAATGGCTGGCCAATTCTGTGGCCAAGCATTTTATGAACGAAGATAAAGCCATCATTCAAAAAGCAATTGATCTGCTTTTAACCCTTCCTGATCTTTAATAGCGCTTAGCTTTTAGCTCACAGCATAAATAAGATTTGCTGTATTTAAATTAGCAAAGTAACTTTTCAAAGTATATTTGTTAGTATGAGCAATAGAAAAGATAAGGGCTTGGTCAAATTCATGGCGCCGCTGGTATTGGGCAATATGCTCAATCCGCTTAATTCTACCATGCTGGCAACAGCAATAGTTTCTATAGTCCTGGCCTTTAAACAAGAACCGGGAGCAGGTGCTTTGCTTATTGTCCCCCTCTACTTCACCTCAGCAATAGGCCAGCCGTTAATGGGCAGACTATGCGATGTGTTTAGTCCCTACCGGGTCAATCTTGCAGGTTTTGTGTTTATACTCATCTCTGCAATTATTGGTGTTTCAGCTCAAAGTTTCACCTGGCTTATAGTTTCGCGCATTCTTTTGGGTTTGGGGTCATCAGCGGCTTATCCATCGTCTATTACATTGATCAGGCGGCGGTATAAAGCTTTAAATATGGATGTGCCCGGTATCACACTCGGCATTATAGCCATTGCATCGCAGGTATCCATTGCATTCGGGCCTTTCGTAGGCGGCATACTGATTGAAAATTTTGGATGGAAAGGGATATTTTTTGTAAACATACCACTAGTAGCTATCGGCTTATTGCTATCCATACAAAAGAAAGGCGAAGTACCGCTCGAAACTGGCATACCCAAAAAATCTGCAATGCAAATAATTAAAGACCTGGACCCACTGGGATTGGCATTGTTCTCTTCATTGCTCATGCTTTTCCTTATAGCCCTGTTGTACCCAACCTATCTCTACATCAAGATACCGGCAATAGTCTGTTTGCTGTACATGTTTGTAAAGGCTGAACTAAAGCACTCCAAGCCATTTATAGATGTACGTGTGTTAAGGTTAAATATGTTGCTCAATACCACATTCCTGCGCCAGGTAGGTATCACCTTCGTTATGTACCTGGTATTGTATGGCATGCCACAGTGGATGGAACAAACCAAAGGCATCAGCCCATCGCACGTAGGGATAATTATGATACCACTCTCATTAATTGCCATGGTCATGAGCCTTAGTTTATCGGGCAATAAAAATTTCACAATCATGCTTACTCTCGGTGTATTATGCATTATCGGCGCTTCAGTTGGTTTTTTCTTTCTAAGCAAGACAACACCTATTTACATGATCACCTGTCTTACGGTGATCATTGGAGCCGCACTGGGCATATTAACTATATCCAACCAATCCACTTTATACGCAGCCGCACCCGAAGACCAGGTAGGTATCAGTTTTGGCTTGTACCGCACGGTGGGTTATATCGGCGCTATACTTGCAGGTTCAAGCCTCAAGCACGAATTTAATAAGGGCGCAACAGATGCCGGTCTCCATTCGCTTGGCTTGTATTCGCTCATCGCTTGTATTGCAATTGTATTATTTATGCTCCCCTTATATTTTAAGAAAAAGGAAAATCCAATACAACTAACATCCTAAAACAAAAAAAATGAGTATTGCAAACAACAATGGAACTGTTCTCCTTGTAATGGACATCCAAAAGCAAATGATGGGTTATCTACCAGACCCCAACCCTTTACTGAACAGTGTGGATACCGCCGTAACCAGTGCGCGCGATGCCGGTATCGAAGTCATTTATATGGTATTGAGTTTCAGGAATGGATATCCTGAGATCAACCCAAGACATAAAACATTTTCAGGTATAATGAATAGTGGTGGCTTGTTTACAGAAGAGCATGAAGGTACAGCAGTACACCAGGCAGTTGCACCAAAAGTGGGAGAACTCGTGCTTCCTAAAAGACGCGTGAGTGGTTTTGCTGGAAGCGATCTTGAAATGGTGCTGAAAGCAAAAAATGCACATCACCTGGTTATATCAGGGTTTGCTACAAGTGGTATTGTACTCAATACTATTAGGGAGGCGGCAGATAAAGACTACCAGCTTACCATTTTATCAGATGCATGTGCAGATCCGGTTTCTGAAACGCATGATTTCCTGATGAAGAAAATTTTCCCTGCGTCAGGTGAAGTGATCACTACAGAAGAATGGACTAAGTCGTTAACCAAGTAAGTAAAACGACTATACTTTTTATTGCCGGGTGTTAGTCCCGGCAATATTGTTTTAACTATATCCATTAATTTGTACTAACTGCCCTAAAATGAAAAGCCCCCAAACGCACTGTCCGACAGTATTTGGGGAATCTTTTAATGTACCGAAGTACAACTATTGTATAACAAATTCTATGCCAGTTCGTTAGGGGTATCCACACCTTCCATTGCTGCATCCCTTTCATTATTCCATTCTATAATAAAATTATTGCGCCCTTCACCTAAAAGGATGCCCAGGTATTTTTGCTGTATCAGCTCCAGCATAGCCAGGAAGGTAAATATAGCATGTATCCTGTCTTCGCAAACAGCAAATAGCGCTTCAAAGCTTACCCTACCTTGTTCCTTCATATAGGTTTGCAGGTAACCACGCTGGCCTTCAAGGCTGTAGTTATACTTTACTACCACGTGCTGGGGTTTATTAGTACGCTCTGCCAGCCGCTTCAGTACTTTTTCATAGGTCTGCATCAGCTTATAAACTGTTACAGTCTGTATCTCTGTGCCTTCAGAATATTCTTCGCCCAGCATTTCCATTTCGCGGCGGGCATTACCACGTTTCAGCTGCATCAGGCGATCTGCCTCCAGGAGTGCCATTTCAGCAGCAGCTTCCTTAAACCTTTTGTATTCCAGTATTTTATCTACCAACTCATTTCGCGGATCTATTTCGTTACCTAAAGCATCTACTTCACGGCGAGGTAATAGCATTTTAGACTTTATGCGCATCAGCGTGCTGATGAACAGGATGAATTCGCTGGCCAGTTCTATATTCAACGCTTTTAGTGAGTGAATATAATCCAGAAAATCGTTGGTAAGACCAGTAATGGGTATATTATATATATCTAACTCATCCCGCTCTATAAAGAACAGCAGTAAGTCGAAAGGACCTTCAAACTGGGGTAATTTTATCTGGTAAGATGCAGACATCAGGTAATTTTAGTTATTGTAATATAGTAAAGATACGCAACGATACCAAGACAACCCTAACGTGGTTTATACTTAGATGCCTCTAAAAAGGCCTGTGCATCATCTTTATTTGCCAGCAGTTCCTGCATGGTCAGTTTAGAATGTTGCTGCATATATGCGCTAACTATTTTATAACCCAACCATGTACCAATGTTACCAGGGCTTTGCGCTGGCATGCCGGTAGAGTTTGGTCCATCATTTACATACCTCATTACTTTCTCAAATTCTTTTTCATAAAACAGGTTGCGCGTTGCAAAGAAATTATAGATCATCGCCTCACTGTTGTTACACCATTCCAACTGATTACTGTTGTATCCAAACAACGTGGTATCATCAACATGCGGCAATACTTTGTGCAGGAAATATTGTTCCTTACCTTTCTGTATCATCATATCAAGCAGAGGACGGTCGCCTGTCATAAACGGGTGCTGCCCCTGGTAAACCGTACTAAAAACAGCTACAGGTATATAAGCGCGACAAAGATGCGGATTTAGGTAATCGGGCAAACCAACTGACCTGTAGAACGGGTATTGGCCACCAAGGAACATATCAAGTCCTACCCCAACTACTTCGTGACCAAATGTAAATGCGCCCCAATTATTTAAACCTGACACTAAATATATTACTTCCGGCACGTTGTATTCAGGATAGTAGTATTTAACAAATTTAAAGCCGTTAGCAAGTTCTGCGTCCACGTCTTTTGTATTCGGGTAATACTTAGCAACAGTGTCAAACAGTCCTCGGTAGTCTTTGTTTGTAAGGAATAAATGTAAACCCAACCTAATACCGCTGGTAGTATCGCTATAGTTATTGTGTATACTAAACCCCATTAAGGTATCCAGGTAAAAATTTAAAAAGTCAGGATACTTATTTCTTAATTGCACTAAACCTGCAGCAAGATTGTTTGTATCCAGCACAGCAAGGTCTTGTTCCAGGTTTTGTGTACGCATATCTATTTTAATAGCCGATACGTCAGGTATCTTATCGCCGCTATTACAACTGCTCATAAAAAGGGCAGAGATGATAAAAAGGCTGCATAAACAACTGGCAAAGATCAATTTACCAGGCACACGTACTAAATTAAGCATCAGGAATATTTTTTACTTTGGAATGCAAAAATAAAAGAGCTGGACGTGACTTGCCCGAATATTTTTGGAATACTTTTACGTTGTAACGCTGTTAATATGAAAACAAGCCTTTTTTTATTTTTCCTGGCAATATTTCCAGGACTTTTGATAGCCCAGGAATATAGTGACCTACCCACTGCACCGCCAAGGATAGATATAAAGAAAATACACTTTGGGTTATATATTGCGCCTGATATATCCTGGATGCACCCCACAGCATCTAAGAGTGACGATGGCAAATACTACGTGCGTAGCGATGGAAGTAAGGCCGGATATGTGTGGGGGCTAATGCTTGATTATTGTTTTGCCCAAAATTATTGTTTTGCCACAGGATTCGATCTTAATACCAGCGGTGGCAAAATCGCAACCACTTTCAATCCTAATCAGGTGAACAGTGGCGGGGCAAACACTGTGCTGAATACAGACTTCAATTACAACTTAAAATATCTGGATATTCCTTTTGCACTTAAGCTGAGATCTGATCAGTTAAACAAAGATGGTCTAAAAATTTACGGACAGATCGGGCTTACATTGGCCATTAACGTCAGTAAAAAAGCGAACTATACCGTAGATTATAATGACGAGAACGGCAATTACCAAACACTACAGGGCACTAACGAGAAGCTGACAGGCACACTTGCAACATCGCCATTGATGCTGCAAATGAACCTGGGTGGGGGCATAGAGTATCCCATAAAACCCAAGCTGCACTTTTATACCGGACTATTTTTCAATAATTCTTTCCTGCCCAATACGGTAAGCCCTAAAAATTATGACCTTGGTTACAAGGGCAGTTTCACAGATGGTTATGTAAGGTTAAATAATATTGCCTTACGACTGGGTCTTTTCTTTTAACGAAATGGGAATGGCTGGTTAACTTTGCAATCTTATTAAGAAGGTATTCTCATGAAAATATTTCTTTCCCAGCAAAACTATCATATCGGCAACTTCGAGGCTAACACTGCCAAAATAATTGCAGACATAAAAAGAGCAAAAGAACAAGGCGGCGATCTTATTGTTTTTTCAGAACTGGCTATATGTGGTTACCCACCACGCGATTTTCTTGAATTTGAAGATTTTATTGCGGAATGCCTCAAGGCTATAGATATAATAAAACAAGAGGCTGATACAATAGGTGTGCTGGTAGGTGCACCTTCGCGCAATACGAATGCAGGGGGCAAGGACCTGTTCAACAGTGTTTATCTATTATACGAAAAAGAGATAAAGGGACTAATACACAAAACCCTGCTACCTACTTACGATATATTTGATGAGTACCGTTATTTTGAACCTGGATATCAATGGAATGTACTTGATTTTAAAGGCAAGAAATTAGCGGTCACTATTTGTGAAGATATCTGGAATATAGGTGAGAACCCGCTATACCGGATATCGCCCATGGATATGCTTATAGACCTGAAACCAGACCTTATGGTGAACCTCAGCGCATCGCCATTCGATTATCTGCATGCTGATGGCAGAAGAAGTATAGTAATGGAAAATGTACGCAAATACAATCTGCCCATTATCTACTGCAATACAACCGGCTCCCAGACCGAAATAGTTTTTGACGGCGGGTCTGTTGTAATGGACGCTAATGAGAATATTGTAACTACCCTTCCTTATTTTGAAGAAGCGTTACAATATGTAATATTTAATGACGATGGCACTTTTACCCCAAGCCAAACTAATACTACTATTACATCTAAAGCTCATCCTAATCCTGGCATATTTGATGCTCATCTAGGCACAGATGCCATACACAAGGCGCTCATAACAGGCATACGCGATTACTTTAGCAAGATGGGCTTTACCAAGGCTATTGTAGCATCTTCTGGTGGTATAGACAGTGCTGTTGTACTGGCACTTGCCTGCGAAGCATTGGGTGCCAAAAATGTAAGGGCGTTATTGATGCCTTCTCAGTTTTCTACAGACCATTCAGTGGCAGATGCCATACGGCTTTCTCAAAACCTGGACAGCCCTTACGATATACTACCTATAAAAGACATCTTTGAAACTTTTGCAACAACGCTTGAACCTGTTTTTAAAGACCTTCCATTTAGCGTTGCGGAGGAGAATCTTCAATCCCGCATACGCGGAGCACTGGTAATGGCACTGTCCAATAAGTTCGGTTCTATACTGCTCAATACTTCGAACAAAAGTGAGCTGGCAACAGGCTACGGCACATTGTATGGGGATATGGCTGGCGGACTTGGTGTATTGGGTGACCTTTATAAAATGCAAGTATATGCAATGGCCAACTACTTGAACCGTAATGGAGAGGTCATACCTCAAAACGTCATAACCAAGCCCCCCAGCGCCGAGTTACGTCCTGGCCAAAAAGATAGCGACAGCCTGCCGGCATACGAAGTACTTGACCGCATACTATACCAGTACATTGAACGCAGGCAAGGTCCCAAAGAGATCATAGCTATGGGCAACGATGCTACTTTAGTGAACAGGGTTCTGAAGTTGGTAAACACCAGTGAATATAAAAGAAATCAGTTTTGCCCTATTATACGAGTATCACCCAAGGCATTTGGTATTGGCAGACGCGTACCGATCGTAGGTAAATACTTATCATGATATTTCAGGGCTGGAATTTCAGCTTTTCTTTATTCAGGATCTCCGTGCGTTTAATATCAAGTTTCTACCCGGATTTCGTTTTGGAAATACGCTTTTCCTTTCTCTTATAGTATCAGTAACCTGCCATAAAAAGATAGTCCCGCACATGTGCGGGACTATCTTTTTATAAACCAATCAGAACTTTATAATTAGCGGAGCAGTGTTATATTACCCTGCTTAGTTATTATTTTTCCTTTGAAAGTCTTAGCCTCTACAGTATATACATATACACCCATTGGTTGCGGCTGGCCACCATATGTACCATCCCAGCCTTTGTTTATGTCTGTGCTCTGGAACACCTCAACACCCCATCTGTTAAAGATATGGAAGCTGGTGAGCGTTGCATTACCCAAGTGTAATACTTTCAGCTGAGAATTAGGACCAGTACCCGGTACAAAAGCATTTGGTAGAGCTATATAAGAATCCGGGGCTACAAACACATCAATCGAATCCACTGTAGAGCAACCAAATTCTGTTATACCTGTAACCTTATACCTTGTGCTTACCCCTGGTTTAGCTGTCGGGTTAGATATTGTTGAGTTATCCAAACCTAATGGCGGGAACCATGTAAAATATAAGCAGTTGGTCAGGGGGTCCAGTTGTACTGAATCTCCCGGATACAGGGTTACTGAATCTGGTAACGATATCACCGCTGCAGGCCTTAATGTTACATACACTGACGCAGTATCTCTACAGTTATTACTGTCTTTGGCATATACCGTGTAACGTACATTACCCACGGGGTATATCGTAGGGTTTGCGTTCGTTGTATCTGATATCGCATAATTAGGGTTCCAGTAGAACGATTTCAGTGAATCTCCCGTTACGTGGATATTCAAACTGTCATGTGGACATACTGCTGTATCGGATGACACTACAAGGAACGAATGTTTCAGTACCCTGACGGTAAGACTGTCTGTACCCTTACAACCTGCGGATGTAGTAGCTGTGAAATGGAACGTTGTTGTATTCAGACCTGAGAATATCACACTGATAGAGGAATCCACATTCAAGGATGAATCTGGCGTCCACAGGTATGAATATACATAGGGTGGGCTTACACTCGCATGCAGCTGTGCGGTATCTCCGCTGCATATCGTTTTGTTTGCTCCAGCTACTACTACAGGCACCGGCTGAACTGATATGTAGAATGACTGAACACTATCGCGACAACCTGGGTAGCTTGCAGTTAGCACATAACGACGAGAGGTATCCGGGGTGATAGTGGGCGCTATAAATGTAGGATCTGACACGCCTTGCGTTGGTATCCATGAGTAGTTATATGCACTGCCGGTTGCATTTACCTGCACAAACGACCCTTTACAAATATCAGTATCATTATTATGTAACTTAAACCCTCTCAGCACTTTTACATTCATTGTATCAAACACCGTACAATGGCCATAAGTAGTAGAGGCTACTGTTACAATGTACTGGGTAGTGGCCGTATCATTTGATATGATTGGGTTAGCTATGTTAGGGTTGCTCAGGAACGTAGCCGGTGACCATGAAACCGTGTACAAATTACCAGGTGGTGGTGCAACTATATTCACATTCAGCTGCAATGAGTTGTTCACACAGGTAGTGGTATCTACAGAGCTTACTTTTATAGATGGTATCACTGTTACCGTCACAGTATCTTTATTCTTACAGTACAGGTCGCTGTTGGCCGTTACAGTATATTGGGTGGTAACTGTTGGCCTTGCTGTAGGGTTGCTGCAAGAGGTACAGCTCAATGTGCTCAGCGGTGAGCCACCTGGAAGTACATCCCATACAAAGTCGCTGCCGCCTACTGCCTGCAGGTTCGCTGCATCGCCAGAGCATATTGTAGTATCATTCAATATCGCTGTTTGTGGGAATATAAAGATCGGTATAGTATATACCTGCTGCAATATATATCCTCCAGATGATGGCGTACATGACGAATCTTTTACAAGTATGGTGTAAACCTTTTCACCGGTATCTGTGGGTTGTGGTGTCCATGTAAAACAACCTTTCAATGAATCCGGAGGACCTGAATATATTACGTTAGCTCCGGATATAACAGTACCGTGGTTATCCGATGCTATAAGCAGTGAAGTTGGATTGGCACTATTGGCAGTATAGCAGAAATGTAACGGATTAAGACTGCAGGCAAAAATAGTCCCAGAAACTGGGTCAAGTGTACCGCCGGTCAGCGTGTTTGATTGTATATTAAAATTAGGCAACTCATTACTACAAGGCACTATTACCATTTGTATATCACGCTCTACCGTACCTATTTTTTTAGCTACACCATTAATTTTGCGGTATTCTGTAACCTTTACTGCAAGTACGGCGCGCTGCTGTTCAGTAGGTATGAAATACATAGAACCAGTATTATTGTTGAACTGGAATGTATATGCGCATGCTAATGGATTATTCAGTAGATTAAAGTTATCAGTATCGCCCGGCGGGCACGCAAGTGCAGGGTTAGGATTTGAGTAAGCAAAACCAATTGCAGTAGGATTAGATCCGGCACCACAACCTCCGGTCAAAGGGTTGATCATATCGAAATGGAGGGAGTCATTGTTCACATCATAAGCTCCATTGTTGTAGGTATACGGCTCGTTGATACACGTATATGGTACCGGCAATGTAGAGAAGTTAGGAGAAGAATCACCTTGTGCATCTAGATTATCAAGCGTCGTAGATACATACAAAGATTGGCTGCTGGGATTACAAAGATTGGTAATGGCAGCGTTACGGGCACTGTTTGACACCTCAAATGTCCAGTGGTCACACCTGGAGGGGAGTGTAACCGTTGCCGTGTACCACCATGCCTGGTAACCTGGTAATGCACTTGAGGGATCGGTACAGGTTGACTGCAGCCCCGGACATAGATACGAAACGTCATCACCATTGTTCAACCCACGAGGATTAGGAGGTGGTAAAAGACCAACAACAGGGTTTAACGTAACAGAATAAAACTGGTTGGGGCTGCAAGTAGTATAATAGCATGCAACTACACTAGCAGGTTGAGGGATACCCACGCAATCGCGGTAGAACTTATAGTACAGCCGGTAAGTAGAATCGCTTACCCACTCGTAAAGCAATTCGGCACCCGCGCAATGCGAAGCTCTTACCTTGGTGGTTGGCATCAAACTTAACAATGTTAAGCAAACCAATAGCGCTTTTGTAAATTTCTTCATTCTTATTTAGAGTTATACTGTAACAAATATAGTTAATAAAGCAAAAAATTAATAATCAAAATAAACGTCTGTACTAATCTAGACACTAACAAGATATAAAAAGGTTTGGTAAAAATAAAAAAAAAATGATGTTGTGTTAAATAACTTCAGTATTACTCCAACACAAGGTCGAAGTCAATAAAACACTTTATTCAATATACGTATAATTACCCTACTTAATAAATATGCTATTTTCTTTAGTTACCTCCTTGGGTACATTTTCATTCGTCCGAACTAGTTTTGCATTTCACGTTATCAGGATCAACTTCCAGGTATTTCGCAATGTTATTTACTGCATCATCATAGCGCCCTTGCTACATGTGTAATCGTTGCCATATATCTCGAAAGTAGATATCTACCCTATCTGATATAACTCTGCATTGTGTGGCTCAGCCTTGATAGCTTTATCAAGATATTCAACCGCTTGGGACAGTTGGCCATCTTTGTGACAATACATGGCAAAGTTGTGAAATACCGTACCCTTATTTTTATAGTACTTTAAAATATAGTTTCATAAACCTCACTATTCTGCCAAACCAGTATTTATGACATTAAAAATATCGTCAATTTACATATATAAATATAAATGTTGCTCCTACAATTTTATGCGTCTCTGCCTTACTGGAAAATACCACAGATTTTTTTCAAAATAAATGCCATACACCAAGAAGAAGAATAAAATATACCTACATACTATCTATATACTTGCCCGACAGTAATATCTATTCAACCATCTGGATCGCCGCTTAAGATCATATACAAAGATAGCCCCGCAAATATGCCGGACTATCATTGTATAAACCAATCAGAACTTTATAATTAGCGGAGCATGGTCACGTTACCTTGCTTATTTATTATTTTACCTTTTATAGTTTTGGCTTCTACAGTATATACATACACACCCATTGGTTGCGGCTGGCCACCATACGTACCATCCCAGCCCTGGCCAATATCAGAAGTATGGAACATTTCTACCCCCCATCTGTTATAAATACGGAAGCTTTTTAGTGTGGCATCCCCTAGATGAAGCACCTTTAGTAAGGCATTATCACCTGTTCCCGGCACAAAAGCGTTGGGTACCGCTATATAAGAATCCGGGGCTACAAATACATCAATCGAATCTATAGCTATACAACCAAACTCTGTTATACCTGTAACCTTATACCTTGTGCTTACCCCTGGTTTAGCTGTCGGGTTAGATATTGTTGAGTTATCCAAACCTAATGGCGGGAACCATGTAAAATATAAGCAGTTGGTCAGGGGGTCCAGTTGTACTGAATCTCCCGGATACAGGGTTACTGAATCTGGTAACGATATCACCGCTGCAGGCCTTAATGTTACATACACTGACGCAGTATCTCTACAGTTATTACTGTCTTTGGCATATACCGTGTAACGTACATTACCCACGGGGTATATCGTAGGGTTTGCGTTCGTTGTATCTGATATCGCATAATTAGGGTTCCAGTAGAACGATTTCAGTGAATCTCCCGTTACGTGGATATTCAAACTGTCATGTGGACATACTGCTGTATCGGATGACACTACAAGGAACGAATGTTTCAGTACCCTGACGGTAAGACTGTCTGTACCCTTACAACCTGCGGATGTAGTAGCTGTGAAATGGAACGTTGTTGTATTCAGACCTGAGAATATCACACTGATAGAGGAATCCACATTCAAGGATGAATCTGGCGTCCACAGGTATGAATATACATAGGGTGGGCTTACACTCGCATGCAGCTGTGCGGTATCTCCGCTGCATATCGTTTTGTTTGCTCCAGCTACTACTACAGGCACCGGCTGAACTGATATGTAGAATGACTGAACACTATCGCGACAACCTGGGTAGCTTGCAGTTAGCACATAACGACGAGAGGTATCCGGGGTGATAGTGGGCGCTATAAATGTAGGATCTGACACGCCTTGCGTTGGTATCCATGAGTAGTTATATGCACTGCCGGTTGCATTTACCTGCACAAACGACCCTTTACAAATATCAGTATCATTATTATGTAACTTAAACCCTCTCAGCACTTTTACATTCATTGTATCAAACACCGTACAATGGCCATAAGTAGTAGAGGCTACTGTTACAATGTACTGGGTAGTGGCCGTATCATTTGATATGATTGGGTTAGCTATGTTAGGGTTGCTCAGGAACGTAGCCGGTGACCATGAAACCGTGTACAAATTACCAGGTGGTGGTGCAACTATATTCACATTCAGCTGCAATGAGTTGTTCACACAGGTAGTGGTATCTACAGAGCTTACTTTTATAGATGGTATCACTGTTACCGTCACAGTATCTTTATTCTTACAGTACAGGTCGCTGTTGGCCGTTACAGTATATTGGGTGGTAACTGTTGGCCTTGCTGTAGGGTTGCTGCAAGAGGTACAGCTCAATGTGCTCAGCGGTGAGCCACCTGGAAGTACATCCCATACAAAGTCGCTGCCGCCTACTGCCTGCAGGTTCGCTGCATCGCCAGAGCATATTGTAGTATCATTCAATATCGCTGTTTGTGGGAATATAAAGAT
>Ga0206982_1006_pt1 | contig 82678 bp, 62 predicted proteins | sample Alteio_BWMinCont_18_FD_153493 | JGI IMG/M metagenome (GOLD analysis project Ga0206982, IMG submission 153493) | Enriched cells from forest soil in Barre Woods Harvard Forest LTER site, Petersham, Massachusetts, United States -... | ecosystem: Environmental > Terrestrial > Soil > Temperate forest >... | reverse complement strand
TTGTTATAATGGTCTATAACAGACTTTGTGCCTACGTTGCCCCAGAAATCGGCGAGACCGAAGTTGGTGCCAATAGACCAGCCATGAGGTGCATCGAGACGCACTTGTGTCTGCGCAGTAGCAGTTGTGGCTGCTGCTGCACTGAGCATCACTGTAAGTATGTTACGGATAAGTTTGGTCCGCATATCAGATTAGTTTTAGCAATGAAGATAAAAATTATTTTCCTTTAAATATAGCTTTTCTTTTTTCAAGAAAGGCTGTAGTGCCTTCTACCATGTCTTCGGTAGCGAAACACGCTCCAAAATACTTTATTTCATTGATAAATCCATTTTTTTCTGCTGCGGCTGCTTCGTTTACACAAGTAATAATATGTGAGATAGCTATTGGCGCTTTAGACTGTATTTTGGCCAACACCTCTTTAGCCTTTACCAGCAACTCAGCAAGCGGGTAAACATGATTCACCAATCCTAGCTCTTTGGCTTCTGCGGCACCTATCATATCTGCTGTCATCAGCAACTCCATAGCTTTGCCTTTGCCTATCAATTGTGTAAGGCGTTGGGTGCCACCATAGCCGGGAATCAACCCCAGGTTTACCTCTGGCTGGCCGAACTTAGCATTTTCTGAAGCTATACGGAAGTGGCAAGCCATAGCCAGCTCGCAGCCGCCACCCAATGCAAAGCCGTTTACTGCAGCTACTACAGGTTTAGGACATTTCTCTATTTTATTAAATACCAAGTCGGCGCCTTTTTGAGCCAATTCTGCACCGCCAGCAGCCCCTAGGCCACCAAACTCAGTAATATCGGCACCTGCAACAAATGCTTTTTCGCCAGCACCTGTGAGGATGACACCTTTAATTTCATTGTTGGTATAAACGTCTTCTAATATTTTACCCAGATCTTCTATTACGTCTTTGTTCAGGGCATTTAACTTATCGGGACGGTTGATGGTAATGATGAGGGTACTATTTTCTACTGCAGTAAGTAATGTACTATACATTGTTGCGCGTGTTTTTTTAAATACGGGCTAAAAATAAGAAAGTTTGTAAGGAGTGCAAGATGTTATAAAGCTATTGATGTTTCATTTTGATGGACAGCAACCTAACGTTAACATCCTTCGTGAGAGTTGCTGGCCAAGCGACCAACAACGGCAAGAGACCCCGACCACTACTGCACATAAGTATTATAAGTATAACTAGAATTACCATACGGATTTCCGTAGATATATTCTTGGTAGAAATGATACTTGCCCCTCCTATCTTGTCTGTATACCTTGTATGTATCGGTATTTTCCGGTTTGAATATAGAATCACCTATGTGCAACCTTTCCCAGATATTAATAGCCTCGCCCTTGTATGAAAACATAAAACTTATAGAATGGCCATCACTTAGATAAAAAGTGCGGGATTTATTCATCCAGTCACTCTGTCGCACAGCTTTCGCAGCTACTCTTTTTTTATAAAAGTCTCGATTCCCTATCTCTCCCCCAATGATAAAATAAGATGATACTGCGACAAAGCCAATAACAATGATTATCTTGATTATTTTCCTAAACGTCTCCATTATAAATGGCTATATCTCAAAGTTGGTGATATGGGGCAAAATAAGTAATTATCTTTCATTGTTGTTATCCATAGATCAACCAAATATCGATACTTGGCAGTTAGTTTTTCAATTCTGCCAGCCAGATTACCAGACCATTCTTTTCAGTACAAATTGCAGCTCCAGCTTTCCCATAGCTATCAAAATCAAGATTATATACAATACTTCTCCCGCTAACAAATTTTTTTAAGTCGTTGGAAGCAGCTATCATTTTGGAGAACAAATCCTTTATTTCTTTCAGCTCTTGCAGGCAATTAAGTCTAGTCAAATTCTCGAAATATATGTAATTTGAATACCCAGTTACTTCAATTACCGATTCCTGACTTATCCATAAACGAAGGTCACCAACTTTATACGATTTATTTTCCTTCAGAAATTTAACTGCTATTTCTATTTGATCACGCATATTTAAATTAACTGACTCTTTTCCAATTAGTATTACGATTTTTTTGCCGGAAGATGTGAATCTATCACTATGAAATCACGCTGTAAATCAAACGTCATTATCACAAGCACAAAAACAGGAAAGCCTGTCCAACGAGAGACAGGCTTTCTTATATAATTTATACTGAAGTGTATAGATATTAATAATCCATACCCATACCGCCTGGCATACCACCTGGGTGGCCTGCACCAGCACTCTTAGGTTCTGGCTTATCAGCTATAACACACTCAGTAGTCAGCAACATGCTGGCTATAGAAGCTGCGTGCTCAAGAGCTACACGGCTCACTTTAGTTGGATCGATAACACCGGCAGCAAGCATATTTTCATAAACTTCTGTACGGGCATTGAAACCAAAGTCAGCTTTGCCTTCGCGTATTTTCTGAACAATGATAGAACCTTCAAGACCAGCGTTAGCAACGATCTGGCGCAATGGTTCTTCCAAAGAACGACGGATGATCTGGATACCTGTCTTTTCGTCCAGGTTATCAGCAGTTACAGCATCTAAAGACTCAATAGCACGGATGTAAGCAACGCCGCCACCTGGTACTATACCTTCTTCAACTGCTGCACGTGTAGCATGCAAAGCATCGTCAACGCGGTCTTTCTTTTCTTTCATTTCTACTTCTGTAGAAGCACCTACATAAAGTACTGCAACACCACCGCTCAGTTTAGCAAGGCGTTCCTGCAGTTTTTCGCGATCGTAATCGCTGGTAGTGCTTTCCATTTGTGATTTGATCTGGTTAACGCGGGCAACGATATTTTCTTTTTCGCCCTTGCCACCTATCACAGTAGTATTTTCTTTATCGATAGTGATGCTTTCAGCCTGGCCCAGATAAGCTATAGTAGCGTTTTCCAGTTTGTAACCCTGCTCTTCGCTGATAACAGTACCGCCTGTAAGTACAGCTATATCCTGCAGCATTTCTTTGCGGCGGTCGCCAAAGCCCGGAGCCTTAACAGCAGCAATCTTCAAAGAACCACGCAGTTTGTTTACCACCAATGTAGCCAGCGCTTCGCCATCTACATCTTCAGCAATGATCAACAAAGGACGGCCACTCTGTACCACACTTTCCAGTATTGGCAGAATGTCTTTCAGTGTGCTTACTTTCTTCTCATATATTAATATGTAAGGGTTCTGCAACTCTACCATCATCTTTTCGGTGTTGGTAACAAAGTAAGGACTGAGGTAACCACGATCGAACTGCATACCTTCTACTACATCAACTGTAGTTTCAGTACCTTTTGCTTCTTCAACAGTGATAACGCCTTCGTTACCTACTTTTGCCATAGCCTGAGCTATCAGCTTGCCTATTTCATTATCGTTGTTGGCAGAGATAGAAGCGATCTGTTCGATCTTCTTATTATCATTACCTACTTTTTCAGATTGTTTTCTCAGGTTTTCAACAACAGCCAATACAGCTTTGTCAATACCACGCTTCAGGTCCATTGGATTAGCGCCTGCAGCTACATTCTTCAAACCTTCGCCAATGATAGCCTGTGCCAGTACAGTTGCAGTTGTAGTACCATCGCCTGCTACATCAGCAGTTTTTGAAGCTACTTCTTTTACCATTTGAGCACCCAGGTTCTCAATAGGATCTTCCAGGTCAATTTCTTTAGCAACAGTTACACCGTCTTTAGTAACACTTGGTGCGCCAAATTTCTTTTCTATAACCACGTTACGACCTTTAGGGCCCAGGGTTACCTTCACGGCATCGGCTAGAATATCCACACCGCGCTTCATCCTGTTGCGCGCGTCTACATTAAAGAACAATTGTTTTGACATATTATCGGTTTTTATTTTTTTAAAAATTTCAATGATTTAATAACGTAAAAAATCCCTGCTGAGGTTGTATGAAATTATACAACTGCAAGGATGTCGCTTTCGCGCATGATGAGGTAGTCGCTACCTTCAAGAGAAATCTCTGTACCGGCATATTTGCCATACAATACATTGTCGCCACTTTTTACAGTCATTGGCTCATCTTTTTTACCAGGACCTGCAGCTACTACTATACCGCGCTGTGGTTTTTCTTTGGCAGTATCGGGGATGATGATGCCACCTGCTGTTTTCTCTTCAGCCGGTGCGGGCTTTACAATAACCCTGTCGTGCAATGGAGTAATGTTCACGTTGTTCGCCATAGTTGTTTTATTTTAGATGTTAATTTCCTTTGTTGATTGTGTAAAGTGGGTATCACTTTCTATGCCATTGCAAAAATACTGTCAATTGTGCAGTCGAAGGAAGACATATTGCAATATTATCTGTTTATGAACGGACAACTTTTCCTAAGTATATCTGTTTAGTATTACTTTTGACAGCGTAAAGCATCCTAACACATAATAAAATATAAAACACTATGGCAATTACAGTAGGCCAGCAGGCACCAGAATTTTCACTTTTTGACAGTGATAAAAAAGAAATAAAATTGAGCGACTACCGAGGAAAGAATGTAGTGTTGTTGTTCTTCCCACTGGCATTTACGGGGGTATGTACAGCAGAACTGTGCAGCATAAGAGATAATTACAGTATTTATAATAACCTGAATGCTGAGGTACTGGGGATTTCTGTGGATTCACTTTTTGTACTGGACAGGTTTAAGAAAGAACAGAACCTGAACTTTCCGCTGCTGAGCGACTTTAATAAGGAAACCTCTACAGCATATGGCGCATTACATGAAAAATTTGCCTTTGGTATGCAGGGCGTATCTAAACGGTCGGCCTTTGTAATAGATAAAGAAGGTATAGTACAGTATGCCGAAGTGCTGGAAGTGCCCACCGAACTACCCAACTTTACTGCCATACAAGATGTGCTGAAGCAGGTGACTGCATAAAGCGGAATAAAATTCAATACTCAAAATGTCCGGGAATGTCTATTCCCGGACATTTTTATTTGGGTGATTGTCGGAACTATGATTCTTTTGATTGTTGTGATTTATATGATCGTGGGTTTCCTTTCACTATTCAGAATGTCCAGAAATGTCTGTGGCGAACATTTTGTATTTTCGGTGTATTGCTTGACTGGTAAGGCTTTCGAGTGAAATGTCTGTTGAGTGATCGTCGGAACTATGATTCTTTTGATTGTTGTGATTTATATGATCGTGAGTTTCCCTTCACTATTCAGAATGTCCAGAAATGTCTGTGACGGACATTTTTGAATTTGGCTATATTGTTGGGCTGGTAAGGATTTCCAGTAAAATGTCTGTGAGGGTAATTAAAAATGATACAGACATTTCAGGTGGAATGATAATGATATAGCGTTCTGCTACCTGTAAGATCTTAAATTGGGTGCCCTCATTTATTTGAAACATTTACAGAATAAGAACTCTTCTTTTCTTAAAATGTCCAGAAATGTCTGCCAGCGGACATTTTCTATTTTGGCTAAAAGGCCTTCCCAGGAGGGGCTTAGTATAAAATGTCTGTTGTTGTAATAAAAATTGTTACAGACATTTTGGCTCGAGAAGACAAGCGCTCACTACCCTATTTGCAGTTGCAAGATACTATTGAGGAAGGGAGATGAGCAAAAAAGGATATCCACATTTTTGAATTTTAAATATTTAATATCTGTTCCTAAAAAGAAACTTTCAATAAGTATTGAAAGTTTGAAAACTTTATTTACATTTGTGTTATGGAATTGCAAGAAGCAAAATTAAAGTTTATTGAGGCTTGGGGTAAACTGGGATCTGAATGGGGCATTAATCGCACTATGGCACAAGTGCATGCATTACTGCTACTAACACCTGATGCTATCACTACTGAGGATATTATGGAAAAATTAAACATCAGCCGTGGTAACACCAATATGACCCTGCGCGACTTGATGGGTTGGGGACTTGTAGAAAAACAACACCGGGCAGGCGAACGCAAAGAATACTTCTTTGCCGAAAAAGATGCATGGCTGATAGCCAGACAAGTGGCACAGGAACGGAAGAAACGCGAAATAGACCCCATACTGAAATTACTAAATGAACTAAGCGAAGTAAAGGGTGATGAAAAAGACCCAGAATACAAAACCTTTAAAACTTCTGTGAACGGCATAAGCAAGCTGACCAAGAATGTGAATAAAGCTTTAGGTACTATGCTGAAAGCAGACGAGAACTGGTTTTGGGGATCTATCTTTAAAATATTTAAATAATTTTTTTGTATAAAACTTTCATTATTTACTGAAAATTCAATAATCACAAACAATTAAAACAAACAATCATGAACTATTTCATTCTAACCTACGCGATCTATTTAACCATCAGCATTGCACTTACCATTTGGGTTGCAAATGTGCTATTCAAGAATGGAAGGATATTCCTTGTAGATATCTTTCACGGCAATATCCTACTTGCAGACTCTGTAAACAAGCTTTTAGTGGTAGGCTTCTATCTTATTAACATAGGTTACATGAGCCTAGCGCTAAAGGAAGCAGACCCAATAACCAATACCCGAATTGTAATAGAAGTATTGAGCAGTAAGGTGGGTTGGATCATCCTTATTTTAGGTGGTATGCATTTTCTTAACTTAACTATCTTCTTTAAATTAAGGGCACGTGCACAACAACAATTGAAACATGATGCGCTGACAAAGTAGCAGCTGCATGTATTCCCGCGACTGAGGTACATTACTCAATCTATTAGCATTACCAAAAAAGAGTATGAGCAAGAAAATTGTTTTAGCAGGAGGAACGGGCTTTATTGGCCAATACTTTGCCAGTGAGTTCAGCAAAATGGGATATAAGGTGATTATCATATCCAGGCAGCCAGGCCATGTGCAGTGGTTGGACAGTGCGAGTATAATCGCGGCTGTTGATGGTGCAGAAATGCTCATCAACCTTGCAGGAAAATCGGTTGACTGTCGCTATAATAAAGAGAATAAGGCTGAGATATTAAGATCCAGAACTGAAACAACCCGGATATTGGGCAAGGCTGTATTACAATGCAGCACTCCACCACCAGTTTGGATGAACGCCAGCACAGCAACCATTTACAGACATGCCGAAGACAGGGGGATGACAGAAGAAGATGGAGAAATTGGCACAGGCTTTTCGGTAGATGTGGCTACTAGCTGGGAACAAACGTTTTTTTCCATAAAACCGCCAAGTACAAAGCAAGTAGCCCTGCGTATAGCTATAGTGCTAGGCGAGGACGGAGGAGTAATGAAGCCGTTTAAAAACCTGGTACGATGGGGGTTAGGTGGCGAGCAGGGAAACGGCAGACAAATGTTTAGCTGGATACATATAAAAGACCTATTCAACATTGTTATGTTCTTAAAAGACAAACCGCAATTGAGTGGGGCTTTTAACTGTGCTGCACCTAACCCGGTTAATAATATTGCATTGATGACAGCCCTGAGAGAAAGCATGCACGTAAAATTTGGCTTACCATCGCCAAAATGGCTACTGAATATTGGTGCAAAAATCATAGCTACAGAACCTGAACTTATTTTAAAAAGCCGGTGGGTATTGCCCAAAAGACTATTGGACGCAGGCTATAGGTTTGACTATACAGATATTACGCAGGCAATAAATAACATTGTACATACTGAAAAATGAGCGTGAGACAAACGAAATATGCTTTTTGACTGAACGTAGGCATTTCCCTAAAACCTTTTAGCTTTACGTATTGTTTCAAAACATGAAGAAATTCCTCAGCTTGCTTGTACTCGCTTGTCCCCTGATGGTTTGGGGGCAAGAGCAGCCTAATTACCCCCAACATTATTTTCGTAATCCGCTAGATATACCTATTTACCTAGCCGGGAATTTCGGAGAGTGCAGGCCCGGACATTTTCATAGTGGTGTGGATATAAAAACGCTTGGAAAGGAAGGCCAACCAGTGCATGCGGCGGCTGATGGCTATATATCCAGAATAAAAATGGATAAAAGCGGGTTTGGGCATGGCATCTATATCACGCATCCCAATGGCTATACTACGTTGTACGGGCACCTGAGCGATTTTGCCCCTGCCATACAAAAATACATGCGTGCCCAACAATACGCCCAGCAGCGATGGGATGTGGACCTGCAATTATCGCCAACACAATTCCCGGTAAAGAAGGGCCAACTAATAGCATTGTCTGGCAACACAGGTGGAAGTACTGCACCGCACCTGCACTTTGAAATAAGAGACGGCAAAACAGAACACCCTTTGAACCCTGAGCAATTTGGGTTGCCTATTATTGATAAGAAGGCACCGGTGCCACTACGAGCAGTGGTATATAACCTATCGAATGGATTTTATAATAGTTACCAACACACTATAGTTCTGCATAAGATAAACGACATCTATACAGAAGAAAGAGAAAACGTAACCTTTTTGCCAGCCGCCGCAACAGATACATTGTTTGGCATAGGTGTGGAAGTGAATGATTATATGGAAGGAAGCGACAATACACTTGCGCATTATAAGGCTGACCTATTTGTAAATGATTCCTTCTACTATTCGGTTGTATTGGACAATATAGGTTACGATGAAACAAGGTATATAAATGCCTACGCAGACTACCCTACAAAGAAAAAAGATGGTTTTTGGGTGCAATGCCTGTTTCAACTTCCAGGGAACCACCTTAATTCTATATACAATGACCCTTTGCGTAACAAAGGCTACCTACATATACCAAAGGAGCTATCAGATACAAAACCTGGTGCCCCTTACAATATAAAAATAGTACTGACCGATGACTTTGGCAATACTGCTACTGTCGCCTTTTCAGTATCGCAACCACCTCATCCTTTTCCCCGCCGAATTGACCCAAACAACCTGCACCCATCAAAAATATTGCTGGCCAATGCCCTTAATACGTTTGAAAGCCCTAACCTGAAATTTGAGCTGAATGACCGCGCACTTTATGATAGCGTTGCCTATACCTACAATGAACAACAGGATGATAAAAAGCTATCGGCTATATACAAAATATGCAGCGCAGACATACCCATGCATACGGCGATGCAACTGAGTATAAAACCGAATAAGCCCATAGATTTTAACCTGCGGGATAAGATAGTGATGATATACACTGACGGCAAGGATGAAGACGGACAGGCTGCCGGCAACATGAACATGGGGTGGTACAAAGCAGCAGTACGTAACTTTGGTACATATTGGCTGGCAGCAGATACAATACCCCCAAGCATAAAACTTATGCAAAAAGAGGGGGCCAATCTAAACAAAGTAAAACAAATTGTGTTTACAGCTAAAGACAATATGACTTCTGTAAGGAAATTTAAAGGCATGCTGGACGGTAAGTGGATATGCATTGAACAGCATGGAGACCTACTTTTTTACACTTTTGATGAACACTGCCAACCGGGCAAACATAAACTAGTGCTGAGCGCTGCCGACGAGAACAATAACGAAGCGAAAATTACATATACTTTCACACGATAAAAATTGATCATCATGACATTGAATACGGGGGACAAAGCGCCCGATTTTAAAGCTAAGGACCAAAACGGAAATGAAGTTTCTTTAAGCGCACTAAAAGGCAAAAAAGTAGTCTTGTATTTTTACCCAAAGGATGACACCCCAGGATGCACAGCAGAAGCCTGCAACCTGCGCGATAACTTTGCTGCGCTAAAAGCAAAAGGTGTTGTGATACTTGGCGTAAGCACAGACAGCGAAAAAAGCCATAAAAAATTTGAAGATAAATACTCCCTTCCGTTTACACTGGTGAGCGATGTGGACAAGACTATAGTAAATGAATACGGTTTGTGGGGTGAAAAGAAATTTATGGGGAAAGCATACATGGGTACCATGCGTGCAACATTCCTTATTAATGAAGAAGGTATAATAGACCATGTGATCAGCAAGGTGGATACCAAAAACCATACAGAACAAATATTGGAACTCTGGGGCATTTAATTACCCAGAGTTTTTATAAAAAAAGCAGCATATGACTTTGACCGAAATCATGACAGAGCTTAGCTCTTTAGGTGATGAAAACATAAAGAGAATACTGCTAAAGCACGGCGTAAAAGAGCCTCTTTTTGGCGTAAAGGTGGAGCACTGAAAACGATACAAAAGAAAATAAAGAAAGATCACACCTTAGCTAACGAGCTATACTTTACCCGGAATGCGGATGCCATGTACCTGGCCGGCCTGATTGCCGATGATGAGCAAATGAGCAAGGAAGAACTGCAGGCGTGGGTGAGCATTGCGACATCGAACAACATTAGTGAATACACAGTGCCCTGGGTAACAGCTGGCAGCCGGTATGGCTTTGAACTGGGACAGGAATGGATAGATGCGGAAGAAGAATATATTGCTGCAGCCGGATGGGCCACCCTTAGCGGACTGGTAGCGATAAAAGAAGATAGCAAACTGGACCAAGCACTATTAAGGCACCTACTGCAGCGGATAGAAAAAACCATACACACATCGCCCAACCGGGTACGACATACTATGAATGGCTTTATTATAGCAACGGGCTCTTATGTAAAAGAGCTGACACAAGAAGCTATTGATACCGCTCTAAGAATCGGTTCTGCTCGTGTACAAGAGAATGGCACCGCCAGCAAAATGCCGGATGCAGTAGTATATATAAAAAAGGCTATAGATAAAGGGCAGATCGGGAAAAAGAAGAAGATGTTAAAGTGCTGATGCCAACCGGAGGAAGCATTTATATGACAGACAATATGCACTAAGATGTCGCGCCAATTCAATTACAGTAGAGCTTATTAAAATCCCAGTCTGCCACCAAAGAAAACACCAAAGTATTTGGCTTTTTGTTCTGTAGCCAGTGGTTGGGGGGTGACACGCCAAACAAAATCGATCCTGAATATTTCGAGTATGTTGGACACGCCTGTGCCGAGCTCGACGTAAGGGTTACCTTGTAACGTACGGAAGGGATAACCGCCGGGTATCAAGTTCAATTTCTGGTTATCCTGACTTAAGGAGCCGATGACGCTTTTCATAGTCCAGAACTGACGAAGCTTGGCTTTTTTAAGAACGGGGATATAGTTGAAGATGCCACCGCCAATATTATGTTCGAGCGCTAACCCGGCATACTGATCACTGATAAACTCATACTTGTTCATCATCTCGAATGCAAAAGGATTGTACACCAGGTATTCGTTACCGGGGTGTATCTCTAACAAAGGGTATGGCAGTGTACCGAAATATTTACCTGCAAAAGCGTTGTAATGCAGCGTACCGAATGGAGCTATCTTTAGTGTGTTGGATATTGTGAACTTTACCTTCTGATAGTTGTATGCGCTATTCAATACATCCTTAGCCCCGCCGGCGCCGTTGAGCTCTACAATGGGATACTTGCTACCCAGACTTACCCGAAGAAATTTGCCATCAAGGAATTTTTCTTTGTAGGCAAAACGCAACCGCACACCACCTTCTGAACTGATGACGGTGTTTGTGGGATTGCCCTTGTCATCTGAAAACATGGAATTGGGTAATGGTGCATATGGGCTGAACTCACGATGCTGCACGAAAAACTGGTAGCTGAAACCGCTAAAGAATTCTTTAAAGTATTCGCCACGCGCCTCATTTACAAAAGCCAGCTTGTAGGGTACACCAGCCTTGCGAAACAATGTACCGAATATATTATCACTAGTTATCTGATCGTAGTAACTCTGCCCATGATTGATATCGTGTGTATAAGTGGCATACAGGTAAGAGCGGGGCTTTCGGTTGAGCAACCATAGCATATTCATGTTGTACTTAAATGCGCCATCTAATGTACCATATGCAAGATAACCACCTAAGCGAATTTTCTTTGACACCTGGTCGGAAGTGCTGGCAGAGAAACGAAAACGGTTGCCCTCTACACTATTATTGCTATAGAGGTAGAAGTAAGGACCGAACACTATAGGACCAGCCTGGATATTGCCAGTGAGTGCAAATGTAATGAGGTGCTTATAGGTAGTGACAACAGGCAATTTATTAAGCGTATCTACCATCTGATAAATTGCCTTTTCATTTTTTGAAAGTGAATCGGTACGGTGCGTTGCCCACCAGCTATCGCTGCGGAGGCGGGCGCTGTCGTTCTTCATTACATCTTGCTTATAATCTTTATCATCTAAAACATTCTGTACAGAAGTATCGTTCACCAATATCTTAGTATAGGTAGTTGTTTTGCGACCGATAAAGCCGGGAAGCTTGACACCATATGGTGCGTTAAAATCTGCTATGAACTTATCTTTTACCCCAAACCAAATAGAGTCGTTGATAGGTGCATACTCCTGATACACGCTTACACTGTTGACATAGTTTACGTTGGACACTTTAGGCACCGCTAAAGTGATGCGCTGCAAGGCATAAATAGAATCGACAACCCAGAAGTTACCATAGAAACAATTTTCGCCAGGCCTGCGTGGTGCAAACTGAACCAGTATGATCCTGTGACCGTAAGCTACTTCGGTATCCTTGATGTTGTACTTATAATAGAACAGGCCGGAGTTACTAATGGGACTTACAAACTGCTTGTCGAATACAGGGATGAAATTATTGTAGGCATTTATATTTTGGTAGGTGCTGCCGAGGAATTTGTCTATACTTTCATTCTCCACCCCTTTCACCATACTGGCCTTTATAAACTCACGTTGTTTTTGGGGATGGCGCTCAAAATAATAATCGGACAAGGTTTCTGTCATGTATAGCGGGAGGAAAGGCTGGCCGTCATCGGTAGTATCCTGGTTGTTGTATATGAAACTGAATTTATTGAAGCCCGGTATTTTTTCAAACTGCTCTTTGGACAGTCTTTCCAAATCGATCTCCAGTTTATTGTAAGCCTCGTACTTATAGTTTTGAGTACGGTCAGGATTATTAAAAGGTTTACGGCTTATGATCTTCCGCATGAGCACTACAACAGGGTCTTCGCCGGCATGGACAACAACCTCGTTGAGCATGTTTGTGGACAGCGGGATCTCGGCTATAAAATTGTAATTGTGTTGCTGTTTATATACGTGCCTGCCATACCTGCTATAGCCCATGGCAGATATAATAACGCTATCGCCGGGGAGCACATCGGTTTTGAGTATAAAATTTCCGTTTATATCAGCGGCTGCACCTACGGGACTATGGGGGAAAAATACAGTTGCAAAAGGGATACCCTCACCTGTATGCGCATCTACAGCCTTGCCATTTATTGCATAACCGCCACCGGGTGCTGTGTTTGCATGTATAGTATCCTTTACTTTACCAGCAGTGTCTGCCAGAGTAAGAGCTGGTTTTAGCGTGTCTGCAACCTTGTGGAGCGATAAAGAATCGGCATGAGTAGTGGTGTCTGCTATGTGAGCAACATTTTTAGTGGTAGCATCTGTATGCTGCACAGTATCGCTTTGCCTGGTAGTAGTATCGGCAATTTGTGCATGCAGCCTGGTGCACGTGCAGATAAGGAGGAGCAAAAGAAAAACAACGTTCCGGATAAAATACATATTACTTAACCACCAAACATAACCTTTAATAACAAAACAAGAACTTAAAAAAGCGTTTTGCCTGAACGTTACAAGGTACAACAACGTAAAATAACGATAATCATTATCTTTTGGTTTAAAAGAAAGCGTTTATTAGTTAATTTACAGCATCATGGACCTGGAACAATTCAAAAAGACGGTATCGCGGAAGAAAAAGGGGCTTACCCAATTTTTAAAGAAGCTGGACGATATAGTGCCTGAAGAAATGGAGGCACTTGTTGCCGCAGCCGATGCTACTGTGTGGCAGGATACAGACTGCACCAAGTGTGCTAACTGTTGCAAAACCATGACCCCAACCTACACCAAGGCCGATGTAAAGCGTATTTCAACCCATATGAGGATGACCCCGAAAGCCTTTACAGAGCGCTGGCTGTATAAAGATGAGAAGGGCGACTGGATGAACAAAACATTGCCCTGCCAATTTTTGGTAGATAATATGTGCTCTATATATGAAGTGCGGCCAGCTGACTGTGCGGAGTTTCCCCACCATAACAAACAACCATTTGATGCTTATAACGATACATTTACCCAAAACCTGAACTATTGCCCGGCAACTTTTACACTGGTAGAACGGTTGAAGAAGATAGTGGAAAGAGAGTACGAGTGGTAGGTTTCTACCTTGCTTACCGTTATATACAATGCCCGATCATGTAGTTTAATATTGCTGTATCGTATTTGAGGGGCTTGGGGTTGTAGATACCCAGAGATGTGTTGCTAAAAGTCCTTTTGTTTGGGTCAATTAAAAGATTTACAAAAGTCATTTTTATATTTAAACCACTTACTTTATATAGCCGGATATTAAGATTACCATCGTGGGTGACCTCGCTTTCAATACTTAGTTGCTTAGCATTATCTGATAGACTGCTTGAGCAGATCAGCTTGCTTAGTACACTATCGCAAGTGGTTTTGTGGGCTTGACGGGAGAGAACAGAATCTGAAGCCAAGGATCGTGTATGGTAGGTAGATGCTGTATTGCAGCCATAAATGGCGAAGAAAATCAGAAAAATGCCTAACGATCTAGTTAACCCTTTATTCATATAAATAACTCCCTTAGCACTTACCTCAATCAATGCTGCCTATTGCCTAAAATAACTACTCAAACAGATACCCCGCCTTCTCCAAACTTTCGGGACGGCCAACATCTATAAATACATTGCCGGTGTGGTTATAACCATAAATGAGTTGATCTTTCGCCAGATGCAGGTACAGATCTATAAGCGAAAACTTACCCTGAAAAGGGCAATTGTGCAACACTGCAGGAGTTAGTACCTGTACGCCACTGAATGCAAAAGGCTGCATCCAGGCTACTTCCCGGCTTATGCGTTGCTGGTTTTTTTCGGTATTTGTCCAGCCGCAGAGATGCATGTGGTCATCGAACAACAACTGGCGAGCGCTGTTGCGCTCCATTACTGCCAGTGTGGCTATAGCTTCGCTTTCGCGATGGGCAGCAATCATAACGGTGAGATCCAACGATGTTAGCACATCTACATTCATTACCACAAAGTCGTCTTCGCCCTCAAAAAAATGCCCCGCTTTCAAAAGGCCGCCACCAGTTTCCAATACCTCGTATCGTTCATCACTTACCAACACATTGCTGCCAAAGCTGTCGTTCTCAAAAAGCACCTCTTCTATCTGGTTGGGGAAGTGGTGAACATTTACTATAACCTCGTAAATTCCAGCCTTTTGCAGATACCGGATGTTATGTTCGAGCAAGGTTTTGCCATTCACCTCGGCCAGCGCTTTGGGATGGTGGTCTGTAAACGGTTTAAGTCGGGTACCCAACCCGGCAGCAAAAAGCATGGCTTTCATGTATGCAAATTAGCAAAGTAATACTGTAATACACTACAGAAATATGATTGGGCTGGCCAGAAACGATGACACGACCCAAGGCAAGACCTGCTCATGCAACGAAATAAATGGAGTGATGGGTAGAGATTTAAGATGCGGTCTCTTTTAGGGCAACTGATGGCGATAACATTCAATTATGCAACTGATATAATAAATAGCAATAACTTGCACGCTAGAGATGGTACGCTAGCCTAGCTAAAGTCATATAGGCAAAGAGGGACACAAACAAATGTAAACCTCAAAGAAGCGTTATACAATCCTGAACAACCGACGTGATGAACATACGGGAATATATTGATACCGGTATTTTAGAACTCTACTGCCTGGGAGCTTTATCGCCACAGGAGATGGAGGAGGTGCAACATATGATGACGATGCATACTGAGGTAAAGAATGAAATAGACAGCATACAGGCAGCCATGGAAACCTATACCCAGAAATACGCTGTAACACCCCCGGCACATCTAGAACACGCCATTGGCAATCTTTTAGACAACCTGAGCAAAGAGGCACAAATGCAGCTAGCAGACCTGCCACTGATCAATAAATTTACGAATTACCGCCGATGGCTAGACTTTGTACAAGACCGCATACCCTCATCGTTTAAGGAAGGGCGATATACTAAAGTACTTACAAGCAGGCCGTCTGTATTGCAAATGCTAATTGTATCTGCAACAGATATTGAAGATGAAGTGCATACTAACGAATTGGAGAGCTTTATTATACTGGAAGGCCAGTGTGACTGTATGGTAGGCGATAAAGTTTTCAGGATGGTTGCCGGAGACTTTATGCAAATACCATTGCATGAACACCATGAAGTAAAAATACTTACACCTTACGTGGTGGCCATATTACAGCGACTAACCCTAGCTGCATAACCCCAATCATCAAACCTATATATATAAATTCACACCAAGTCAATAGGGCATAGAGAAAAAGCTGTCAGGTTAATAATCCTTATAATAATACATAAGAAATTACCCTACCTTTCATGCTCAATGCTACTCCCAAAGTGAATACTCAATCTGCAAACAAGGAGTTCCAGGCCCTTTTCAACAATGCGGCTATAGGTATCATTATTATTGATGCCGAAGGCAGTATAGTACTAGTTAACGGGTTTGCGCTAAAGCAATTTGGCTACCAGGAACAGGAGCTTATTGGCAAAAAAATAGAATTACTTATTCCCGGCCGTTACAAGGATAAACATATAAAACACCGCGACCATTACCATAGCCGCAAAACACATAGCAGACCTATGGGAGTAGGTATGGATCTATTTGCAATAAAAAAGGATGGCACCGAATTTCCCGTAGAGGTGAGCCTAAGCCCCCACAAATCGGACACGGGACAATTCTCTATTGCATTTATAAGCGACATATCCATAAGAAAACAATCAGAACAAGCATTGCTGCAGTTGAATGCGGAACTGGAACAAAAAGTAGAGGAGCGCACCCATTCGCTATCTGTAGCACTGGAGAAAGAGAAAGAACTGAATGAGCTCAAATCGCGTTTTGTATCTATGGCTTCGCACGAGTTCAGAACACCACTCAGCACAATACTTTCGTCGGCATACCTGGTAAACAAATACATTACAACTGAAGACCAACCTAAACGCGATAAACATATACAACGCATTGTATCATCGGTACACATGCTTACTGATATACTGAATGATTTTCTCTCTGTTGGGAGAATTGAGGAAGGAAAAATACAGGTACGCTTTATTGATTTTGATATTGAACAGCATATTAATGCACTACTCACAGAACTACAGACTTTACTAAAAACGGGACAAGAACTGAAGTACATTCATGCCGGAAACAGTATAGTATATCTTGACCCCTCTCTATTAAGTCACATCCTGATGAACCTCATATCTAATGCTATTAAGTTTTCTCCAGAAGCCTCCAGCATTGATATTAGAACAGAAAGCGGACCAGAAGGCATTTACCTTTCTGTAAAAGATCATGGTTTAGGCATGTCTAAAGCCGACCAAGAGCATTTGTTTGAGCGTTTCTTCAGAAGTGAATCGGTAACTACTATACAGGGTACAGGACTGGGGTTACACATTGTATCGAAATACACAGAACTGATGAATGGTAATATTGCATGTGTAAGTGAAGAGTGTAAAGGAACAGAATTCATTATCAATTTCAAGCCATTGAATAAAGAAGAATTATGAAAGTAATATTGCTCATTGAAGACAACATGGAGATATGTGAAAACATGTCTGAAATACTGGAGTTATCTGGCTATAAAACAATAATAGCTGAAGATGGGAAAAAAGGAGTGGCACTAGCCATACAACATAAACCTGACCTGATTGTATGTGACATAATGATGCCTGTACTGGATGGCTATGGCGTAATACACATGCTGCAGAAGAATATAGAAACAAGAAATATACCCTTCATATTTATTACCGCTAAAGCGGAACGGGCTGAGATAAGAAAAGGTATGGAGCTTGGCGCCGATGATTACATTACCAAACCCTTTAATGGCACAGAATTACTGAATGCTGTAGAAAGCAGACTGCGTAAAACAGAGCTTATAAAAAAAGACCTGGCAGCAGGACTTGAAGGCATAAATGAACTTGTGGAAACAGCAGGTGGTAAGGATGCTTTAAGAATCTTTGCCAATGACCGGAGCATTAGCAATTTCAGGAAAAAACAGGTGATATATGCCGAGGAGAGCCATCCACACCGGCTTTACTATATAACACAGGGAAAAGTAAAGGCGTACAAAACCAATGATGATGGTAAGGAACTGGTAACAGGGCTATACAGTGCAGGTGATTTTTTGGGCTATGTAGCACTGCTGGAAGGGGGCACCTATAAAGAAACAACAGAAGCACTTGAAGAAACCACAGTAGCATTAATACCCAAGGACGACTTTGAATACCTGATCAATAACAACCGTGAGGTGATGAAGAAATTTATTCAGCTACTGGCTAATAATGTTTCAGAACGCGAACAGCAACTTCTTAACCTTGCCTATAACTCATTAAGGAAAAAAGTAGCCGATGCACTATTGGCTATCCATAGCAAGTACAGCGGTGGTAAAGCTGAGTTTGTAATAGATATAAGCCGCGAAAACCTGGCCAATGTAGCTGGAACAGCTAAGGAATCTGCGATACGAACCCTAAGTGATTTTAAAGAAGAAAAACTTATAGATATACGCCAGGGAGAAATAGTAATACTAGATGTAAAGAAGCTACAAAATATGTTCAATTAAATCATAGCACCTCTGCCAGGTAAGTATTAAATTGAAATTTCAATTCATTAAAATCCTTTTCCATCCGCGCCATATCCTTACGTAAGCTATTTTGTTTTTTTACTATAGCCATGTAGTTATTACTTAAATCCCCACTGCTTTCCAATAACCTATTTTGCTCCGCAATATCATAGCGGAGTAATGCAATAACAGCATCCTTGTTGACAAATTGATTTTGGAAAAACTCAACTCTTTCCAAGACTTCATTATTGATGTCATTTTGTATGCTATCGCCCAGACTAGTCTTCAAGAAAACATTCTCCTGCTGCATATAATCCAGAGTTCTAAGCCAGGTTTCTCTTTCATTCTTCAGATGCTTAATCTTACTTATCACCATTTTATTTTCTATTTACATCTATACCTACTTACCGCAATTAAAGACTGAGCCTGAGAACCAGAAAACCTGCAACCCATATAACCAGACAGTTGATTGCTATAACGTAAAATTATCTTAGTCTGCTGCTAATAATAATAACCGTCATCATAAGAAAAGGTGATAAAGATCATAAGGGTAAAAATATCCAGAAGGTTTAAAATAAACGATGACTAAGATCATCGAATGAATATATCTCCGGACAGGCTGCTTGATTCTTGTGGCTGGAATGCTTTATGGTAGCCTGATGTGCATTTTATTTACACTGTTTTGTCCGGTGTCGGACAGGTCTTTTTGTTTTAATAGTGTCACTGCGAGGTTCCATGGGTAATTGGTATTTTAGTACAGTAGATATGCACCGTTTCACGGGTTGTAATGTTTCACGGGCGTTGCAAACGCCAAACCGGGGCATACTCGTTATAAACGAGTACGAGAGGGGGGAGTGTTCTGTCCGGTTGCGAGTGTAACCACCCGGCCTGCGGCCACCCCTCCTTGAAAAAAAGGATGGGAACTTGGGAAATGTTTGTTGCAAAAACGACTGGGAAACCGACATTTTGGGTTGGTATGCAGCCGGCAGTAAAAAATCATCGCATTTAGCAGAGCGATATAAGGCAAATTCTATTGGTACGATATTAATGCATGATAACTGCAGCTATTTTTTATTACCCAACAGTCAACTTACATCCGTTAAATAAAAATTATCATGAAAAAATTACTTGCAGTTTTTGACGGCAACCAATTTTCGGAAGGGATCATACAATTTGCAAATGACCTGAATGAGTTGGAGCCTATATTGCTTACTGGTGTTTTTCTGCCTGCGGTAAGCTACTCTGATGCTATGACGTACTTTTTAGGTGGTATGGCCGGGCCTATATACATTCCCTATGTGAACGACAACCCAGACCTGATTGAGGTTAATATTGAAAAATTTGAAGCGAGGTGCCAAGCGCACCATATTGAATACCGGGTACATAGGGACGATTTTATATTAGACGACTTGAATAAGGAAACCCGGTATGCTGATCTGCTGGTACTTAACAGTCAGTTACTTTTTGAAAACCTGGGCGAAGACAGTGAAGATTACCTGGAGGATACTATACACAGATCTGAATGTGCAACGCTGCTTGTTCCTGAAGATTTTGAGTTTCCACAAAGCATTATTATTGCCTATGATGGCAGTGCATCCTCTGTATTTGCACTAAAACAGTTTGCATATCTCTTTCCAGAGCTTTCTGAATTGCCTACGCTGATCGTTTATGCATCTGAGAAAAATGATGACTTGCCCGATCTGCCCTATATAGAAGAACTTGCAGCAAGGCATTTTAAGCATCTTACCTTTTTCAAACTAGAAACCAATCCGCAGAAGTATTTCAATTCGTGGTTATCAGAAAAAGGAGGGGCCTTATTGGTAACAGGTTCTCATGGCAGATCTTTTATCTCAGAACTTTTTAAAACCAGCTTTATCAGGAATATAGTAAAGGACCATAAGCTACCTCTTTTCATTGCACATCACTAGAGCTTTAGCAGAACAGGAATAGATAAAATTCCACAGGGGCAAACGGAATAATTCCATTTGCCCCTGTGTTCGTCTTATTTCTAATTCAACCTATAAAAATGCTACATCCAGGTAGCGGCAAACTGCATAAAATCTGCCCTAACTTCTTTGAATACTTTCTCTTCAGTAATAAAACGATCGATCAGTTCTTTGTGTGTTGTATACAACCGGTTATCCACATATCCTTCTTTTGAATTTTCCAACTGACTTCTTATCGCTACATCATTCGCATGAATATCGTGGCGCAAGGCTTGAATGTTATCTGATTGCACTGTTAATTGATTTTCATAATGCTCTACTTCTTTTAAAACATCCTGAGCCGAGTTTTTGCCGGCAATTTCTGTGAGCCTTTTCCTTAATAAATCAATTTCCTCGCTATAAAACCCCAAAGATGACAACCATTCACCATGCTCATTGTCAAAATGTGTTACACTTATTTTTTCCATAAAATTATTTTTATTATACAATAACTATTTTTCCTGCTTCAGTAAAAATATGACGTGCGTCATCGGTAATTGTAATCTGTATTACGGCTATTGCCAATCAATTGGATAAATATGACTGAAAAACATTGTTACTGTTCGCATCCATAGCCGAAGCAAATTGTTTAAAACTCTTTTTTACATTGTTGAGTTCCCTTTCTTCAGTTATAAACCGCTCTTTTAACTGACTATATGCAGACCATAGATTGATATCAATATACCCTTCTTTGGTATGGACAGCCTGTTCTGTTGTTATAGCGCAGATATCTTTGCAGAGTTCATCTATACTGCCCAGCTGTACTTCGAACACTTTTTCATATTGTCGTGCCTGACCTACAACGTCGATGTTGGTATTTTTGCGTACAATATCTGTAAGTTTATTTTTAAGTGCCCTCATTTCCAGCTTGTAAAAACCTAGCATTTGCAGCCATACATTATTAACGCTGTTGTAGTGTGCTATACTTACCTTTTCCATAGATTTTGTTTATCGTTCAAAAATAGGTGCACTAACAACCATGTAATATGACCATGGTCAGTAATTAAAATGATCCTGATCATTTTGAAAAGCTGAAGGCAGTTGATGAAAGTTCTTGTAGCAATGAGTTATGCAATAGGCATAGTATTTACCTTACTATATTTGCAGCAGTAAACAGCGTCATGAAAACGGGACCATTGTTTTCTCAAAGACATTTCAGCATATGATCGATAAGTCATTTACCCCAATAGGTTCAAGAAAAGAAAACGAATTTCTGGAGGGGCCACATTCGCGATGGAAAGAGTTTACATTTCTCATGCAGGTATTTGGCGAATTTTTTTACGGCCTGCGAAAACTACATTTTATTGGCCCTTGCGTTACCGTATTTGGCTCAGCCAGGTTTGATGAGTCGTCGCCATATTATGAGTTAGCCCGGGAAATGGGACAGGAAATATCGAAGCTGGGCTTTACTGTGATGACAGGAGGAGGGCCTGGCATAATGGAGGCTGCAAACCGTGGCGCCAAGGATGTAGGTGGCAGATCTGTAGGGTGCAATATTATTTTGCCCAAAGAACAACAGCCCAATAAATACCTGGACAAGTGGGTGGATTTTGATTATTTCTTTGTGCGCAAGACATTGCTAAGCAAATACTCTTACGCCTTTGTGGTAATGCCAGGTGGATACGGCACCCTTGATGAATTCTTTGAAGCCATAACGATGATAGAGACGGGAAAATTTCAAAAGTTCCCTATTGTATTGATGGGTAAGGATTATCATACCGCACTATACCAACACATACAACGACTGGTGGTGGAAAAGACCATTAGCGCCAAAGACATTGAACTTTTCTTGTTTACAGACTCTGTTACCGAAGGAATTGCGCACATCAAAAAACATGAAATTGCACCTTTTGGGCTAAAGAAACATACCCCAATAAAATTTTTCGGAGAGGGATAAATTATACAGCTTTTAGATACCCTAGCGCGATGATAGAGGTAGCAATAACACTTGCTATAATTAAGGCCGTTACCAACATTTGTTTTTTAAGTGAGTCATGCGCCGCTATACCCGGGTAATAAACATACCCAATAACAATACCGCTGACCAATCCGCCAATGTGTGCAGCATTGTCAATATTACCCTGGATGCCAGCAAACAGGTTGAAGACGATAAAGAACAAGATGCTGCGCAGCATTGTTTTTTTCATGGTCTTCTGTATATGGCGGGTAGTGAGCATAGAAAGAAACACGCCGTACAAACCAAATATAGCCCCAGAAGCCCCCACACCTACGCTGAAAGGATGCATAACAATACTTAAAAGACCTGCACAAACACCAGTAAGCAGGTAAGCTGCAGCAAAACGAAACTTACCTAAAAGTGGCTCCAGGAACATGCCAATGTAAAGCAATGCAATAGTATTCATAAGCAGGTGCATGGCACCGCTATGTAAGAACATATAGGTAAGCAGCCGCCACCAATCGCCATGTAGTACCGCAGGCCTAAGGTTACCACCCCATTGAAAAAGACTTTTTGCTGTAGGTTCTAATAAAGAGACACCAGCAAGCAACATTACAACAAATACCAGGGCATTGCAGTAAACTATAATGGGTGTAATGAGATAACTCTTTGAAGGTATGAGTGCGCCATATTTTTCGCGATGCATGGGATGCAGGCTACGGTTGGCTTTATGCTGTGCTTCAGCAGTTTCCGCCATTGCCTGCTTAAATGCAGCTATGTTTCTCCTACTCTGTTCCTCATCCCAATAATATTCATTAACCGGGACACTCTGCAAAACAGCTTTATCTCCACTTAGAGTAATAGTAAGCATATCGCCTTGGGAAGTGTAACTATCAGGAGTTTGAAAAACAATAACATTGCTGTTTAAACCAAGCAGGAACCAACGGAGCTGAGCACCAGCAGTTTGAGCAGCTGCTAAAAACTGCACAGGTTCAAGATGATGCATTGGCACCTCGTCTATCAATCCCGGCTGGTTTACAACGTTCATAAACTATATTGGTGCAGCAAAGTTATGCTGATAATACCGGGCATAGCATTGGATAATTTTAAGAAGGGATCGTTAATTATGATAAAGGGGAATTAACATAGCTCGTAATACCGTCCCTTACAATACCAATAACCGGAAGCTATCAGGTTGTGTGCACCGCTTGCCTGGCTATTAAGATCCATTTGTTATGGCTTTTCTTCCAAACTAACATTACCCCTAGTTTTACTGTGCGTGGCTTTCCGTTGTCATTAGTAATAGCAGACAGGGTATGCCTAACAATTGCCACATCATCAAATATCTCTATGGTCTGACCACTTATATCAATGGTAACAAAATCGGACTTACCATTGAGCAACGCTTCTATAAAAGCTGCCCGGTTTTGTACTACTCCACTTGAATGACCATAGCTTACTTTATCTGACACCAATTGTTTTAAAACCGTGGAGTCTGGGTCTATCAAAACTTTACGAAAGGATTCCAACGTTTTTACTAAAGATCTTTCATCTGCCGTTTGGGCAAATGTGACCATTGTTGTTATAACAAGTACAGTAACCAGCAGTGTTATCTTCCTCAGCATTGATATTTAATTTTGAGCTCAACAAACTTAATAAAACGGTCATCACCTAATTACAATAAATCACGCCGATGAAGCAGTAACTATTTCAGGAACTATAAATTCCTTTTCACTTTTAGCTATAACTATAGTGGCTACACCATTACCTATAAGATTAGTAATGGCCCTGGCAACGCTCATGAATTTATCTACACCCAACAAGAAAGCTAAACCTTCGACCGGGATCTTGTGTATGGTAGTAAGCGTGGATGCGAGTACAATAAAGCCACTGCCAGTAACACCTGCGGCACCTTTTGATGTAAGCATGAGCAAGCCAATGATGCTTAATATTTCGCCCAGGCTTAATTGCACTCCATATAGCTGCGCCAGAAAAATTACCGACATGGAAAGATATATAGATGTTCCATCCAGGTTGAAAGAATAACCAGTAGGCACAACAAGACCTACAACAGGTTTACTACATCCCATCTCTTCAAGCTTCTGCATTATGGAAGGGAGGGCAGCCTCTGAAGAAGATGTACCAAGTACCACCAGCAACTCTTCTTTAATATAGTTAAGAAAATGCAGGATACGCATTTTGTTTGCACGCATAATGAGCCCCAAAATGCCAAGTACAAAAATGACCATGGTTAGATAGACTGCACCAACCAACTTTGCCAAAGGAATAAGCGTATGCAACCCGAATTTGCCAACTGTAAATGCGATGCCTGCAAATGCACCAATTGGTGCGAGATACATAACATACTTTAAACAAGTAAAAACGATCTTAGACGCTTTTTGCAATATGCTGATGACCTGCTGACGCCGGCGCATATAATTAACAATGATACCTACCGTGATGGCAAGCAACAATACCTGCAGTGTAAGATTATCCATAAAAAACTTCATCCAACTAAAATGCTCACTTGCATGGTTGGTATATTTGGCTGCATCCTGCACCTGTAAGCCAGTTTTATCTATAGCCCCGGGCTTTAACAAGTAGGCTATGGTAACCCCTATTACCAATGCAAAAGTGGTTACAACCTCAAAATACACCAGCGATTTTACCCCAATGCGCCCTACCTTCTTCAGGTCTCCCATTCCAGCTATACCCAGTACTATGGTAAGGAAAATAATGGGAGCAATAAATAGTTTAATGATATTGACAAAATCCTTTGCAATAAACTCAGTTTGAACTCCGGTAGCAGGATAGTAATACCCTACTAATATCCCTGCTACAATGGCAAAGAAAACCCAGAATGTAAGATCTGTGAGTACTCTTGATACTGCACTGCGTTTGGAAACAGGCAAAGACTTGGCGGTGGACAGCATTGATCAAGTATAGTTGAGTTTAAGGTATAAAAGTATCATTTTATACTATTAGAGTGCCTGAGAAAGGGCCTTATATGTAATCAATTTTTTGATTCATCCCACTGCGTAGTTCACCTCGTTACACAATAATAAATGCGGGAAGATTACCGCACTACAATAACATCGCCCTTTTTATTGTAGGTAACATCGCTACCTAATACTTTGTAACGCATGTACCAGAAATAAGTTCCGGCATCGGCAGGCACTCCGCCTACTGTGCCATTCCAGCCTTTGGGGTCTTGTACGCCTTCGTACACTTTTTGGCCGTAGCGATTGTAAACTGATAACTGAAGGGAAACTATATTGGGATTGTCTGTAATGGCATGAAAGTAGTCGTTGAGACCATCACCATTGGGTGTGAAGGCGTTGGGCATCCATACATCGGTTGGTATGTCTGTAACCATTACCTTGTAGGTACAAGTGGCTGAGCAGCCTGCATTGCTGACCACACACTGGTATATGGACTGGTAAACTTTTGCCGGGAATGTGAAGACACTGCAACCATCGCAGACTAAAGAGTCGCGGTTGAACCATTGTATGTGCATGGCAGTGGCACAGGCAGGCAAAGCAAGGATGGTGTTGTACGTTACTGTTATTGTGCTATCTGCAAAAGCGGGTACAGGCTGTGGTAATACGGTTACGGTATTTGCCATGGAATCTGACCCACCAGTACTGTGTACCACCAGCTTTATACCATAAGTACCGGTATCAGTATAGCATACTTGTACAGGCGTAGGGCTTGGGTAGGAGGCGGGGCTACCGCCCGGAAATGACCAGCTGAATATCTGAGGATAATTGTGTGTTTGCGCGGAGACCGTGATACATTCGCCACGGCAAATGGTGTCTGTGCTGGTTATTTTATCAATTGCAGGACTGCAAAAACCCACTAGTATTGTGTCTGCAAACAGCCCGCATACACTTTGTGCCTGTACCATGTAGGTACCGGGGCGCACAATGGTAATAAACGGCGCTGTGCTGCCGGTGCTCCAAAGAATATTAGATAACCCTGAAGGGAGCGCTAGCGTATAGGTTTCCAAATTGTTACAGATGACAGTATCGTTACCCAGGGTTATTGAACTGATGCCCTGCGACACAGAAAAAGTATCGGTATAGCCATTACCGCAATTATTGGTTACCTGCAGCCAGTAAACACCAGGGGTGGAAATATTTATAAAAGCTGTGGTATCTGTATTGCTCCACAGGTAATGCGGGTAGCTAGCAGGTAGAGCTGCGGTATATACCTGCCCGGCACATAATGCGGTATCGGGTATGGTAAAAGGCGCTACCGGGATATTTTTGTTTATTATATGGAAGGTATCGGTATAGGCTGCACCGCAATTGTTACTGATGTGCAGCCAGTAAGTACCGCTGTCTGTGAGGGTGACTGCACGTGAAGTATCGTTATTGCTCCACAAGTAGTGTTGGTAGCCGGGTGGTGCGGCAGGGGTATAGCTTTGGCCGGGGCATAAAGCGGTATCTGGTATATGAACGCTAACTGCTATGGGGGATAACAAGTTTATGGTATCTGTAAAGGTGCCGCAGCCATAGTCTATTGTACAGGAGTAAGTACCGGGCTGGCTTACGGTAATGAACCGGGTGGTATCGCCGGTGTTCCACCAATAATGGAAGAAGTTGGGCTGGCCGCCAATGGTGAGGGACTGTCCCGAGCAAAGTACCGTATCATTACCCAGGCTGAACTCACTGAGACTGATCATGGGCCGGGTGGTATCGCTGACGAGGGAAATGTCATCGATAAGGGGATAACCAGAACCAGAATACGCAATGTGAAGTGCTGTACTACGGGGTGATACATAGACGAAATGCTGCTGAGAAAAAAAATCAAAATTACCAATGGTCATGTATTGCTCGCCCCCGGTTGCTGTATATACAGCTGTTAGCTTTGCATACATAACAGTATCAAACAGTGGTATATCCCAGTTTACAAATCGTATTTGTGGGGTTACAGATAATCCACCGTGGGAGCCTCCGTAGTTAGTATAGGTATAATTACTCAATTTATTTGCAGAAAAGTATACCCCCATATTACCTAACACATCATCTCCCCGGAGATTTGGATCTGTTGATTTATATTCACCAATGTACATGGTGAAATAATACGTAGTGCCAGCTACGAGAGGTTGCAGCAAATGGGTCTGCTGAAATGTTCTTTGATCACCAACGCTATCCAGCCAGCCATTTAACCAAAGTGCATATCCCCTATAACTAAGACTAGTCTCTATTGCCCCGGCACTAATGCCTGCATGTGCTTTAAAATAATATGTGTAATAATTTGATGTGTTATATATATTATATATTGCGTTTCCAACGCTAGTGGGCGCAATCCAGCACATCCTGCTATTTATAAAACTTGTATCCGGTGGTAAACCTACATTATTATATTCGGCGGTATTAAATTCAAAGCCAGGGTTGGGCACCAGGTTAAAGTTGCCAGGCAACTGTGCCAGGGACATGTGGAATGCACCTATAAAAAACACTAAGATCAGAATCCCTCTCATAAATTGTATTGCATTCAAAATTACAAAATTAAAGGGTGCCTTTCCCGTACAGGAAGACACCCTTTAATTTTATTATCTACTTAATTTGACAGGCAACAGTTTCAGGCAATAGCCATGGAGGGAATACCATATAAAGAAATAACCCACAACTAGTCCAATATTAATTTTATGTGATTTTATTATTAGGATTTGCTGTCGGCAAGTATTGAGGTGACATTTGCATCAATATTTACCAACGCCATTGATGAAAGCCAATAAGTACAATAGGTTTTATGTACTAAAGAAAATCTTTACTTCCCTCATTTTGTTATTCTGCTGCATTAATGCTTTTGCCCAAACTGATATTTTAATACGGCTCCAATTAACAGATAAGCAGAAACAAGTATATCCAGACTCGGCTTACACCATCCTGAAAGGTTTACTGGCCGAGGCTGTTGCTGAAAAAAATGTACTTGCCCAGGCTATTGCACTACAGCAAACAGGTTATATACTATATCATAATAGCAGCTATGCTGAAGCATTGAACCACTACCTGCAGGCCGATAAACTATTCCACCAAACCAGTAGAAAAGACCTCATTGCAAAGAACCTGGATAATATTGGCAGCATTTATTACTCCAACAGGCAGGGAAACTTGTCGAACCGGTATTTTTATGAGGCGCTTAAAATATACCAGGAATTAAATGATACCGCTGGGTTAGCAACTACCTACGGAATGATAGGCCATATTTGCGAAAAAACAGAAAAATATGATAGCGCTTACTACTACCAGCACCTTGCTTTGCAATATTTTATAGCCATAAAAAGCCCGCAAGGCATTGCAGATATCTACGAAAACATTGCCAGTATTTATGAAGATAAAGAAAAATATGATTCATCGTTTGCCTATTATAACAAGGCATTGGGTTATTACGAAGGTGGCAATGACCTGATATCGCAAATAAACATTAGAAATAACCTGGGTGATATATACAGGAAAACCGGTCGATTTAAAGAAGGGCTTGAACAAACCCGGCTAGCTCTAAAACTTGCGGTAAGAACAAAAGAGCTTTTCCAGATAAACAGCGCATATGAAGACATAGCAAAGGCTTACCATCTTATGGGTATGAACGATAGCGCGTATTATTATAACGAACTTAGCCGCAAACAGGTACTTGCTATATATTCTAAAGAGAACAGCAAGCAGGTAGCCATGATACAGGCACAGTATGATACCCAGCAGAAAAACAAAGAAATACAAAAGCTTGAAAACGATAAAAGATCGGAATTTATCATTACTGTGGCTACAATAATTATTATTATCCTGCTATTATTATTAGGCACATCCATCATCAGCAGGCAGAAAATAAAAATAGAAGCGGAACGCAGAATAAACGAACAAGAGAAAAATGTATATGAAACAAATTATGCATTGATGCAAACCGACCTGCAGAATAAAAACTTAGTAGAGGATAATCTTAAAAGTGAGCTGGACATAAGATCGCGGGAGCTTACGTCTTATACATTAAACCTGATACAAAAAAACCAGCTGCTGGATGATCTTAAGTTAAAACTTACCGAATTGATCAAAGACGATAAGCGAGATCACAAAAAACAAATAAGAGAAGTATTGAAACAAATAGACCAGGATTTTAACCAGGCTAAATATTGGGATGAACTACGGGTTATTTTTGAACAGGTACATCAATCTTTTTTTGATAATCTGAATGCCCATTGCAGCGATCTTACCGCTGCTGAACTAAGACTTGCATCGTTATTGAAAATAAACATAACCTCTTCTGATATGTCCACGCTATTGGGTATTTCTCAGGATAGTTTACGCATTAGCAGATATCGCTTACGCAAAAAATTAAAACTGGAACAGGGAACTAACCTAACGGCTTTCATACAAAATCTGTAACAATTAGAAGTTTATCAGCAACAATTACCAAAGATAAAATACGTAAAGCGCGGCTGATAACATTTACTTAATGGTGGTTTTGTTACGCAAAAAAACATTGATAATCAACGACTTAAAAAATAGTTGTTTACGTTGTTTCTATTTTACCTACGCACTAAAAATGCTGTTTCCTTTTTGTATACACGCCAAAATTCTGTTTCGATGAAATTGATAGAATATTTACATTCAAATTTATGCACCATGCAAGTACCGGTATCAAAAGAATTTTTGAAATCAGCCCCCTTAGTTAGTTTTACACCCGCCATTTCTACTATAGCAGACGAGTTTTTGTTTATTAAGCAAGGTACGGCCTACCATAAAGTTAGAATTGGAGATATTACATACTTAGAAAGTGATAATGTTTATATCAACGTGCATGTAGCGAATAATAAGTACCTGGTAAGAAGCACCCTTGATCAATACCTTGAAATATTAAATTCAAACCAATTTGTACGCGTGCACAGGAGCTATGTTGTGAATATAAATTATATAGATGCCATTGATGCCAACCACCTGATTGTAAATAAAGTATGTGTACCTACCAGGAAAACCTATAAAAACGAATTACTAAAAAGTTTACGCCTGGGGTAATTGCCGGGATATACGGAAATACTATTTCAGATCTTTCAAGTATTCCAACATATCGCAATTCAGACTAACATTCATTTTACTGAGTTTGTTCATATAGAACGCGCGTACGTCGGCCCATTTATAATACGGGTATTGGTTGGTGGCTACAGGTATATGCACCGGCTTTTCATTGTATAAAATCTGAATGAGCGGTGTATTGCCTGTATCACTGTCTTTATACAATATCCATTGTACATTTACACTATAACCGATTATAGAGCTCACGTTCCACACCTGGGCGTATTTGAATATATCAACCGTTGGCGTTGCTGCTCCTTCGATGCTTGCAAGCGCAGCAAACGGAGACAAAGTTTCAGCATGTGCAAACCTTACAACAATAGCCGGTCTGCTGCTTTTTATAGCCTCATCTGTACTGTTTATAAAATCTACAAGTAGTGGTACCGCATTCCTTACCTGGATACCGCTAACATCAGTCCCTGGCCCTTTTAATAAATAATCCTGTGCAGAATTAACAAACTCAAGCCAGGCAAATTCATTGCAGGTAAATAAAGAACGGATGTTTACTTTGGCAGGGGTATATCCGGCGATCTTTATTTCCGTAGGCATGGCATTAGCGAGGGTAGCTACGTTAAATATAGCATCTATAAAATCGCCAACGGTATCCGTTATTCCCATCACCGTTTTATCAATTACCGGGTGCAGTAGCTGGTTGGCATAATCCCTGGTAAAGAATTTGCAGATTATTTTATGTTTCTCCTCTTCAGCCCGGATATCATGCTTCAACTTATTCATTTCAACGATCCAGCTACCATTTTTTTTAAACTTACGGTAGCCAGGTGATACCTCATAAAACCGAAGATGCACACTATCATTGTCAATTAAATTGGTGGTGGCATTTTGTTGCATAGGTCTATTGACACCACTCATAAAGGCCTGCGCACTTTGTTTTGTACGCTTTTCTTTGGTGGTGACCACCCTACACGACACACTATCTGCAAACAGCCACGGATAATGGGTTTTCATACGGTTGCCAATACCCCATAATTCACTCTTTCCAGTTTCCGTGAGCAGTCCACAATCTTCTTTTTTTTCAATCAGCAACAATGTGTTCACCATTTCCTTCAGTTTCACGCCATCACTTGTCAATCCAGCCAGATCAACCGCACGGTTCAGCGTTTGCTGTATAAGCAGCAGGTCATTCAGGTTAGTAAGATGGCGGGCACCATGACGGCCCGCATAATTTATGAAAATGGCCTTGTACCCTACAGGAGCAGGGATACAACCGGTATCAACCGGTTGATATAGTTTTTTGGTCCCCCAATAATCCAACAGGCAGCTTTGGGGTATAAAAGATATTATAAAAGTAGACACCAGCAAGCAACTTGCTGAAAACAAGATGATCCTTTTCATTATTTAATACAACTCAATTAGAATAGTATGGCCCGTATTGCTTGTCAACTACCAGTTTACGACCTTCATTTTTTAATACAAAAACATAGAATTCTTTCCCGCCAGGCAACACTCTTATCATTACATGACCGAACATACTTTTGTAACCTTTAGTAAGCGTCTGCCCCAAGGTTACTTTTGTTTCTTCTTGTATATTGGTTGCAAAAATGTCTTTAGGACCTTTGTATAGATAGTCTGATGTAAGTCTGTAAAGTACTTCCTGTCCAGGATGGTCTGAACGCCAGCTCTGTTCCACTATGACCTGTGGCTGGAGATTTCTCAGGAAATTTTCATTTGTTCCATCACGTCCGCCATGATGATCCAGAGTGGCTGCCTCTACCCTTCCTACCGCATTGGATATGGGGGTTTCTACATCAACCCAATGTGGCAGTCCGTACCCCTGTATACCTGTATTATCGCCCCCAGCATAATAGTCAAAGTCGCCGTAGGTTATTTTGATGGCGAGGCTCAATGAATTTTCAGGAATACTGTTCCCCTTTACTTCTGCTACCGAATCTGCATTAAAATATTGCCTGGTTTCATTGCCGTGACCTGTCCATATAATGCCGTTTACCTTTACTCCTCGTACTACGAAAGAAGAGTATTTGGCTTTGTTATGCACCAGGGTTATCTGGTCATCCGAACCGGGCTGCAGCATTGCCGGTTTCATGTTATTGTTCTCCTGCTGGTATTTAATGAAATCCAGGTAATTAAGAAAGCTGCTTGGCTGTTTCTTGTTTTTTTCCCTTAAGTCAACCGGGAAATTATAATCGGGGTATCCACGATCGATAAATGTTTTAATGGGTATTACATCACCCACTTCTGCTATACCTGATAACTTGTATTTACCATTAGATGATGTTTGAGACTCCTTAGTTATAACTCCAAAGTGGTCGCCATGAAAATGGGTGATAAGCGCATAATCGATCTGGAGTTTTGTATTGACTGGCATCACCTGTTTTATATAGTTAATGATCCAACCGGCCGATGAAAGTGAATGATCAGGATATGGGAGAGTAACCTTCCAGGGTGCTATCTTGTTAAATGCGTCCGGGTCCTTATCCCCGGCATCTATGAGCATAGTAGTGCCATCGGGCAGTATGAGGAAGGAAGAATTGCCGCAGCCTGTATTAATGAAATGTATATCCAGGCAACCCTCTTGCCACACCGGTAACGAGTCTAAATATTTTGACTCCTGTGCATTGCAAACAGAAAATAAAAAGAAACAAACAATAAATGTGATGATCTTTTGCATGAGCAAATATTAACAATGAATGATCTAATGTTGGTTGCCGCTGCCATCGCTGGGATACGCTCCTAAATCAACATTTGGTGACGTTATGTGAGCGCCTGCGGCTGCCGGCAAGGAATTCATTGGGATGCCACTGATGTTAGCTGATCCTTTGCCAATAGCTGGCGAAGAAGGTTTAAGGTGAAGGTCTAAACCATTTGATGTGAGCGGATATACCTCCGGAACTATTTGAGTGGCATCAAGCCCTATAAATTGGGGATCATTATCGCCCGCAACATTGGAATAAATATCGCTGGGTTGCGGCTGTGCAATAAAGCCGGCATAAGTTGGAAAAAAATTTGTGGCGATGGCCGCTGTATTGCCGTAGTACAGGTTATTGCCGTACCTTAAGTTAGCAGTATCTACTATCGAAGAACCGCCCAGTATCCGTAATCCTATTTTATTTTCAATTATCAGGTTGTTGTAAGCCTTGCCTGCTACCAGCTTCTCGAAAGATATACCACCGCCCAACGTATAGTTAGGATCGAGGAAGCCGCAGTTGATGACTGTGTTGTTATAAATGTTGATAATGGATTGGCTGGGCGCACCCGATAATGACTGACTCTTAATGCCCGAATTAAAACCAGCGATCACTACATTGTAAGCTATGTCGCCGCGGGTACCGTACTTAATATTGATGGGGATGCCTTTTGTAGTACCAATGGCCTCGTATGTATTGCGCATAATACTGACCTTGGCATTGCGTATGTAACAACCATCATCCTGTGTGTGCGATATCCATGAATCTTCAACCACCAGGTTGGTAGGGCTAAGGGATACAATAGCATAATGGGTACCTGAAATACTCGCTGAAGGTGTTTGATCATTAGCCTGCCAGGGGGCACCTGTGTATTCTATATGCGTCCATTTAACAATGATATTCTGCGCACTGTCGCCTGCAATTCCGCCCCATACGCCGCCATTGGGGAAGCTTGACTTCATTGCGTCGGTAACTGTTATCCAATTAGGCTGTGCCTTTGTACCATTTGAAATGAGTGTGCCATTGATAAAAAAGCTGGGGGCCCGTAATGGCGTTCCATTTCCAAGCACAATGATCGTATCCCCTGCAGGTATTACCAGGCTGTCTCCTTGGTTTACAAAAACATCGGCAGGCATGTAATAAGTGGTATTTGCCCTAAGCCTACCTTTTATCGTTCCCTGTATCGTATCATTATTAGAGTCAACAACATTGCCTTGTGCTATTACAGCAGGGGCCAAGTTATATTTTTCGGCTTTTTTAAAGCAGGCCTGCAATAAGGTAGCCAGAACAACTAAAACCAATAATACAGGGGCTGCGTTATTTCTTTTCATAGCGTTAGTTTTACAGGCGGTATCTTACACCAAATAAAAATGTTTGTCCGTAAGTATCTTTTTCGACCAGGTAACTGTTGCTGCCTGCCTTTTGAAAAGGAAACTCACCTGCCGGATAAGGATAATGAGAGTTGATCTCCACGATGACCGGGGTGTTGAGGATATTTTGAACCTTTACATAAACAGCAAACCTACGACCAATTCTTTTTTCGATCGAAAAGTCAAGTTGAGATGTTGCCCGTTGCCAATAGTCCAGCCCTTCAAATTGTGACACCTGTATGATACGCCTGCCGGTATATACATATGCAAGCTGAACATCAAGACCGTATTTTGCATTTTTATAAAACAGGGATAGATTGCCAATATGCTTCGATTGCCCCTGCAGCGGTCTTGTCGTGTGCATTGTCAATGTACTGGGACTGTCAATGCCACCGGTTACAGGATTAACGTTGTTCTTGATCACCGACACATTTGCCACCGAATAAGTGAATGTGTAGTTAGCGGATACGCCAAAGTTTTTGAAGTATTTTATGCCTACTAATTCAAAGCCCATATTTTGTGCATTACCAAAATTATTGGGTTGTATTACCGCATCGCCAGCCCTAGTGAAGACCACTGTATTTTCAATAGGATTGATCAGATCTTTATAAAAGGCTCCGATTATGATCTGTTCATTTGGTTTGGGATACCATTCGTAACGAGCATCATAGTTGGTAGATGTGGTATGCTTTACAGTAGGATTACCCTGTGTACCAAAATTCTCAGTGGCAGGCGTTCCTACAGGTACGAGGTCGAAATAATTGGGGCGTGCAATAGCTTCATAAACAGAGAAACGAAGGTTTTGTTTAGGACGCAGCCTGTATTTAAGGTGTATACCAGGCAAAAAATCCCGGTAGGTAATGCTGCCGCTGCGTGCTGCCACAGCATCGGTTAGGTTTGACGTATATCCCTGCCATGTATTTTCGGTACGTACACCCCCTATTATCTGCAGCTTGTTCAGTTGGAGCCGTACTTGTGCATAATAAGATAATATTTCCTCCTCGGCTTTGTAGTTAGGCCCAGCCAGAATATTGCCTGTAGGATCCTGTACCGACCACTGGGCATTGTAGATGTTGGTATATACCGGGAAAGCGGGAGGCGTACCAACCAATACAGGCTGCAGCGTATAGGTGTTGAAATAGTTATCGCGGTCCTGGTGGCGGAACATGCCCCCAGCGGAAAACTCCACTTCTTTCCCCCAAATGGCAGGCGTATAGTGCAGGTTCAGGTATTCGGAGACCGTATGGTCTGTATTATGTTCCCATATTCTATTGTAGTTTTGCAACGTAGCCGGGCTCGCTCCCGGCACCCCGTTGTGCAGCGTATCGGACGTAAATGTATTAAGCTCCGCCCAGTCGGGCACTTTAGTACCAGCAATAGCATAAGAACTTGACCAATCCATGTAAACCTCGGGCAATAGAGCATCCTTACCCTGCAACGTAATGTTGCCTATATATTGCGTTTCATCTCTTGACCTGGACAACGTGGTTACCTTACCTGTACCCGGCAATGTACGGGTAGCGGTAAGCGACGTATCGTAAGATATTCTTGACTCAATATCCTGCAGGTTGGTATATATGCCATACAAGCTTACTTGGTGCTTATCGTTGAATTTATAATCTACCTTGGCATGTACCGCACTTCTTATTAAATTAGATGAAAGGTTACGGTTGATGATGTCTTTAAAGGCAGGCGTATTAGTAATGCTTGTTACTGTAGGAAAGTAAATATTATTAGATCCCCTGTTGGTATTCTGATAAGAGCCAGCTACCAATATCCCTAATTTTTTATTGAAAAACCGGTTACCTATCGATGCCCCTATAATACCGTAAGGTAATGCTGTAGTATTTTTAAAGTCAAGGTTAGCCCGTGTAAAATCATTGCTCGTGGCCAGGTAGTTAGGCCCATTTTTTTCAAGTGGCGATTGTTGCTGTATGACGCTTTTATTGAAAGAGATAAAAGGATTATTGAAAAAATATTCACTAAAGCCCGAACCAAGGTTTACATTAAGGCTTAATTGATCAGGAGCATTTTTGAGTGCCATATTGAGACTTCCCCCAATAGCATCACCTTCCATACTTGGAGTAACAGTTTTGTTTACTTCTATCCGCTCCATAATGTCAGCAGGAAATATGTCGAGCGGCACAAAACGGTTTTTATTATCCGGGCTAGGTATCTTTACACCATCTATCATAGTATAGGTATATCTTTTGTCCATGCCTCTTATTATAGCGTACCTGCCATCGCCGTTATTGCTTCTTTCCAGGGAAATACCCGAGATACGCTGCATCACATTGGCAACAGTTATATCGGGCGATATCTGTATGGCCCTTGCCGACATAATATTGACTAGGTTAGCAGCATTTTCTTCCGTCTTTCTTGCAAACTGGTCACTCTCTGTATTCAGTTTGCCACTCACTACTACAGCCTTCAGTTCATGCTCTGTACTTTCCATCCTAAAGTCATGCTCTATTACTGTAGTGTCGCTTGGCATTTCAAAAGAAAAAGTATCAGTGCGTTTGTAGCCTATATAAGTTACAAACGCATTGTAGTGACCCTGTGGCAGGTCATTCAATCTGAAGTTACCGTCAAAATCTGTAGTGGTATTCAAGTGGCTGCCTGCAATTACCACAATAGCGCCAATAACTGTTTCTGATGTTTTAGTATCTTTTACTGCCCCTTTGAATTGACCTGCCATAGCTGGCGTGGCTATGCCCATCGCCACTATTGCAGCGGCAAGAACACAGGAGAATTTTGTCAGGAATCTATTTTCCAAGGAAAGTATTTTTAAAACAATTAAAAGACAGCCGGGCTCACCCTCTTCTTTTAACGGCGATGTTTAATTTAGTTCTTTATAAATTTCAGATGGCTTATATAACCACTTTCATTTTCAACAACCGTTGCGAAATAGATACCAGCACTAAAACCAGTTATATTTATCAAACACTTCTCATCTGTGGTGTTCTTAGATAGCACTATCTTGCCTTCCATGTTTCTGATGATAATTGTTTTCGCGGTATTGGTACCATTTGAAATATATACCTCATCATGCGCCGGTGAAGGGTAAATAACGCAGACCTTATTGGCAATTACCGATGTTATGCCTGCTGATGATTTACTTATTGAATCCCCTATTACGGTCACGTTATCAAACCGGTTGTTACCCTGGCCACCTGTATTCTGCCCCAGGAACTTCGTACGGAAAACAAGCTTGCTGTTATTGTTTACAGCTGTATCATTAAACTTCACCGTTACGGCATTCCATACATGGTAAACAGCAGAATCGCCCGGGATAGAAAGGCCTGATGTTTTCCATGTTGTACCACCGTTGGTGCTGTAATCATACAATTGATACAATTGGGCTTGTGTAAGGCTCGATTTTTCAGTTTCAAACCTTAACGTGATATTTTTATAGCCTGTGGTAGGAATATTGAATAACAACTGCATACTATCAGTTGGGTTCCATATCCTTAAACAGCTACCTGCGGTATCTGCGAGTTGGAGATTGATCGTGTCTCCCGGAATATAGTTATCCCAATAAGTCATGTAGCTGGCTGAGGCGCCGGTTATTGTTGAAAAAGCAATGGTTGCTTTATTTGTATCTAAAATAGAATAATGCGCTTTTATTGGTATTAACGTAGCCGGGCTAACAGGAGCAGTGAGGCCGGGTGCAAAGTTGTTAAAATCCCAATAATGGATCAATGTTTGGGCATGGCTGCTTACGCTGGTAAGTACTGTAAATATAACAACATACATTAAGCGTGTAATATTTCTTTTCATAACAATTTAATTTTGACCGCAAAATAGATTAGCACTTTATCCTGAATGTGAAATGTTGCAAATGCATTATTTTTTGTTGAGAACGTTCATCTTCTTGTTGACAAGAATGGACGTACAGGTCAGATCATAGAATATTGTACCGGAATAACTCGGCGGAATCAGGGCAAAAACATGAAACAGTTGAGGTTTTAAGCCCCAACTGCTTTTGCAAAATCCCGCTCTTATCCGTTAATGAGCTATTGCAATTTTATTTGTAAACAGGTTATTTTTAGTTTATGCGCTTATAATATAAATACCTGCTGGTTCATCAAGGATCATATGATAAGTTGTATTTGCGGGAATAGTTAATTGTTTTACCCTCGCCCCCATCATGTTCTGTGCAGAATATTTGCCGGTAAACAAAAGCAAATAATATACATTGAGAATAGGGTAGCTACCACAGATTTTTAGTAATGGAGGAGACACTGAAAATAAAAAACTGTCTATATCAGGTTGGCTATTAGTTAAGAATAGGATAAGTTTTGGAAGGAATTGGTTTTGATAGACCAGAAAAAGTAAAACCTGCGACCAGCGCAGGTTTTAGGAGTTCTAGAGCGGACGGGGCTAATTATTTTTAATATGTTTTTGGCTATTTGAACGGAAAGAAACACGGGGAAAGCGTTTCAAGCGAATTCACTGTTCGTTTACGTTTGTTCTTTTTCAAAGTTATACAGAGCAAACCGCCACCTTTTATTTCAATTGGCTAACATATCGCCATTAACAGTGCATGAATAATGCCCAAATTCTTCAAATTCGTCTATAACGATGTTAGTAAATATAATCAACATATTTGATTCTTAATTCTTCATTATTTACTGGGTCATGAATAAGAAGATTTGGTGTCCTAATCAAAATTTCCTCCCAAGTTTCATCTGTAAACCATTCTATTTCAATAATCCTCGTTCTTATATGATTGTATATGTTAATATGTTCAAAAGCCAACTTCAATTTCACTAGATTTCCTTTCGTAAATAGAAGGTCTCTGGTTAGTAATGTATGATGAAAAGCAGTCTTGGCGACGCATGTGGATTGTATCGCGACCCAATCGGTGTCATTTTCCGAAAATTCCTCGTTTTCATTTGCTTGTACGGTTACGATAAAATTAGTACGTACAATCCAATTGTCGACGTTGGAATGGAAATGATGTAAAGATTCATAATGGAAATGAAAATTCATATCTATTAAGCTCCGATTATCAATCGTCTTTGAAAAAGATAACGAAACTTTTCTTTCGGGTAAAAGATAACACCATGTTGAATTCTCAATATCGGATATTCTACAATCGTACTGAATATCCTGTAGTAAGGATTCAGATGTCTTATTGTTATAATTAATCGAAAATGGTTGATAATGTACTAATGAAAGATTAATAAACGGGTTGTGCAATTGCATGTTATCAGTAGTTTTTATGTCAAGCTTCACTTCAAATTTCCATAGTTGTTTTTCATAGTCGAACTGAGGAAGAAAATGGAAAACACCTAATTCATTATCATACCCTGCTTTGTATATCCCATTCTGACATTGTTCATCCATTATTATATCTTCGTACTGCAAATACTGGCTTCTATTTGAAAATCTGTCACTAACAATATCTCGGCCCGCTTTTGATATAAAATTATTTTCTTTAAAAACTTTGTTGTAAAGACTGGCAGCATCTACAATTACTCCAACCCGTTCATCTTTTCCTGATGTTAACCTCCCTCGTCTCAAATAAACTGTAATGATATTGCCTTTTTGAATAGATGTCACACTATTGCCGTTGTAGCATTTCTCCTCTTCAATTGTAGTAACTGCATAAGCAATTTCCGGTTTTCTAGGCTGGCTGTTATTTAATACCATAATCTTGAATCTTAATCCATCTTCGTTCATTACATTTTCTATCTGAGGTAACGTGTATTCTTCTATTGTGGAATTAATAGCATCGTCAGTACTATCAACTGGTTTTTGGTTGGTAAAATACCCTATGAACGAAGAAATATTTTTGAGATAATACTCCCTTTCTTCAAATTTTGTTGTTTTGAAATCATACTCCAAATTAATTTTACTAATAATAGCCCTATAAGGATCTTTTATTTCATCAATACTGTCGACATTTTTTAATGTCTTTAACTGATCCATTATTGCATTGGAAAAATCTATCTTATAATCCTGCATGAATAAATTGTTCCTATTGTTAAAATCCAAAACAGGTTTAAACGGCAAATGGTTGATTGACGAGTCTGTTATTTCCGGATCCTGAACTAGTTGTCTTTCATCATCTATATATTCCTCTTTTCTCATCCATAATTCCAGCGATCCTGTTGGTTTTATGTCAGGTAAAAACTCTATTTTCCCAATCGCATCCAACCTTTCGAAATGAGCAGTCAAGCTAACCTTAGTGTAAGTAGAATTGATTGGTACTATTAGTTCTGAAGATTTGTCCTTTCGCTCTGCTACAATATTTAATCCAGGCTTATAAATTTCATAATTGCCAGTTTTTAGCCATTCGTTTATGTGTTCTATCATTTTATGATCCGCTGGAGTAGAGGCTAATATATTTATTGCAGGATCAACTAACGGTTGCTTCGCTGCATGGGTAAAAGTGATTTTTTTGGGCAGGTTTTTGTTGACCTCAAGCTCCTGAGCATGAAGGTCTATTCCATAGTTTTTCCACCACCCATGCGAAAGATGTTCCCGAAAATTTTCATACAGGGCATTTGTAAGTTGTACATATGCGATCATCCCTTTTTTTAACGATATCTCTATCGCATCATTTTCTGAATTCACCTCAAAAGCTATATCACTATCTCCTCTTAATATTAACCTGCAACTCCGAGGGGCAATTCCGGCCGTGCCACCGAACGTTAAACCAAATTTTGAACTAGGTATAACTTGCTTAAGATAATCTTTGTCCCAAAACAACTCGACACCAAACCCTTTTACAGAAGGGTCAGACAGGTGATTGGGGTGAATATATTTCGTTACATAGTGGTCTTTCATTGCTGTTCCTCCGCAATAATGGGAGCAGCCCTCATTGCATTTTTGGGAAATACCATCTACGTTTTTACTTGTGAATTTTTCATAGTCTCCATACGTTGTAAAGCTGCAATTATACCTGCACTTCCAATTATAAGCAATATCATCTGTCATATTAGGAGCAGACAATAAATTGTACCAAAATGCAGTTTCCATTGCAATTCTGGGTGGTAATATATGCCTGGCAGATCGATCATTATTGCCTCTTACAACTATATGTTCCAAGGATTCCTTCTCTGTAATCGGCAAATTCACATCATCACTGACCGGTTTGGTATGTATCAATAAAACTGGTTTGGTATTTTCATTGGGAATAAATGGTATAGGAGCAGGATAATACTTTGACGCTGCTTCATTCGCAACCATATCTTCTATACTCAGTTGGGTTTCCTCTTTTCGTAGGGGCAGGCCCCATCCATTTAAGTATTGTTGGGATACTATAAATGTATACTCATTATCAATTTCATCAGTCTTGAAACGCAATTTAGGCCCATTACCAACAATGCTATCCGGAATATCATATGAGCAGGTTAGCTTTAATTTTGCCTTTGCTTCTTCACTTATTATTTCTGTAAATGGAAATTTATATATTCCAATATTATTTTCAAATCTAGCTTGCGATTTCCTAAGCCCTTCATCATGAAGATTAGAGACATGATTAACCTGCCGCTGGTTTAACGATGAAGTTGTGGCTTTCGCGAACGCAGATTTCAATGTCAACAATCCTTCTGAATATTCAAACATTGTCTCTGCAATAGTATGTTTTTGTGTTCCGTCATCATCCATATATTCTGTGGGTGAGTCAATATGCAGACAATTCTCAACATTATCTGCGCAAAAGATTTCTTTATGATCTTTGCTGTAGAGCTTTAATCCTCGGCCAGTAAGGGAGTACCACTTAATAGATCCAGCACTGCGAATACCACCAACGACCCTGATACCCTGGGTTAGATGTTCTTCATCAAGCACTTGTTCGGCCGTAATTTTTGATATTGGTTTTATCAGTTCATTTAATTTCAGAAAGTTGTACAGTATACCTCTGGTAGACCCATCTCCAGCTGCATTCCGATTGCCATTTTCTGACAATTGATATATACGTTCCTCCGTTGTAAGTTCGTCTTGTGTCTTCAGTTCAACGTAATCTGACGGTACAAGGACAGAATGTTCGAAAAATGAAGAAGAACCTACTTGTGCTAAGTATGCATATTTATTGTCTATATTGACTGTACAAATATTGGTTGTAAACGTGTAAATGCTCCAGCTGGCCGGCAAACTAATAGATGTTGAAAGTATCGATACTTGTGGATCCCAATTGAACTCAAAATCAATAATAAAGCCAAATATCCTACCCAAAACCGGATCCGTAGCAATAGTACTAAAACTGTTAACTATTTCGTCTATATCAATTTCCCCACAATTAACATATGTGTTGTAAACGCGGTCAACAGATAATCTTTCAGATTCAGGCCATTGTTTCATCGCCCCTTTTTCCGCATACTTTTTTGCCAGTTCAAAAAATTTTATTTTTGCATTTTTTTGATAATTATCAAAATTCCTATGCACCTTATTTAATAAATCAAAATGGGGTGACGGAGTATTAATTTTTTTCAACGACAATATTTGATCTCTTATGAAGGATTTTTGTTCATTTTTCGTTTTTTGCGCGAATACTACATCTCCATTTTTCAATGATTTCCTTAATGCTGCAACATGCGCAAGGGAATCGTAGAAATTTTCAACGGCGTTTCCAATAATTTTTCTCCGATATTTTTCAGTTTTATTAACTGGTAATTCGGGAAATATTGCCTGCCATAATTCGTTTTTTAAAGAGCTCCAATCAGTAATGGGGCTATCAACAAGATTCTGTTTATATAAATTCAGGGGACGGTCGCTTCTACTAAAATTTTTAACGGTCGCATCAATTCCGCCATTAATTTTTACACTTGGTACAGCGTTAAAAGAGATATTTTTTAATGCTAACACTGAGGTGTAAAAATCATTATAATGTGCCGGATCTGCAAGTAAAGTGCAATCGGGATTTATGCTAAGGCACAACGAAAAACATACTTTATGCATTTTGCCTTCAACATTAAATCCATTAGGTACTATCTTCCCAAGAAAGTTGCTTTGAATATCTGTTGGCATGATCCAATATTTAGTTAGAAAGTTTCAATGAATTTTTTCCAATTTTCTTTTGTAACAGGTTTAACGTCAGGTAATTCCCCACTGCGTTCCGGAACAGCATATAAACGATTTAACTTCTGTAGCTCAGCGATGGCTTCTAATTGAGTTATTGACTTTGGTTTTGCAAGCCGGCTACGCATATAATCTTGCTGTTGTCGGTGAAAAATTGCCAGTTTTTCAGCTGTATCTGCTTTATTACTCTTTGCACCGGCAATAGTTTTATGAAATGTGCCTGAGAAAGATCGGCTGATAAAGCCCAGTTTTACGGAATAAGTAACGGTACACTGCCCCTCCACCGAGCTGCTTTGGCTGATTACACCCAGATAAATACGTGCCGACACTTCGAGTATCCATACTGATAACCGGCCTTCGGCAACAATGTATCCTTCTATACGTACGCCAAATTCATTCTTTCGATAGTAAAATCCAAAGGCCAGCTTTACTTCGCCTGATATTGGACCTATGCTTATACCGGCCCATGCCCCCGCCTCTAAAGCAGCCTCTATTTCTACTATTCCCTGTTTGGGTGTCGCTGCAATCCTAAAAAAACCGAAGCCGGCGAAGATGTAAACGGCAATGCCAAATTTCTGTTCAGCGGTCGCGAGTGAAAAACCAAACCTCATGGGCCTTGTGTCGAAATATAGCCTCAAGTCAAAATTTAGCGAAAGATTGAAGAAACTAAAACCCGGGGTCTGAATAGAGGGAATTTGCAATGAATAACCTAATCCAACATTATCGGGCTCTGTAATTAATATTAGCCCCTTACCTATAGTTTGCAGCCAACTTTGGAATGCCTGAACAAATGATAATGCTCCGTCAAACTTTACGTCTTTTATTTTAACATCAAAGTGAGTAGGTGTATTTGATCCGCTGACAAAGCTCACTTCGCTGAAACTAATGGTTAGTATGCTTAAAAACCCAATGCCGAAGTTGCTGACGATGTTTTCAGAATAAGTGGATACGCGTTCAATGACCGATGGAAATTTACCTGGTGTAAAATAGGTGGTGGCCTTAACATTTACCTTTAAAGTGGTGGCTGGGTCTGAGAACTTTTTAAAAGTAACTATGCCAAGGTTAACGTCTCTGAAACTGGTTGTGCTCCACGTATAAGTTAAATCTTGCTGCCGTATAGAAGTTAGTAATTTTAGAAGATTTTGGGCTTCAACTACCAACTCCATTTCATCTCCATGGTCTGCAATGAAATTATCAATTGCATCATAAATGCTGTCTTCCGCTTTGCCTCCTTCACTTTTTACGTAATCTAAATAACCTTTATACTTAATTATGTAAGCTTGCTTAAGTTTATTAATATTTTCAAGCAAACCGTTAGTACCATAAATCTTATCATAAATATTTTTGAGTTGGTTGCCTAATTCTGGATTTAATTGGCCAATATAATTTAAAATTTGTCCTTTAGTGGTGTCTTTTAATGCGTTTACTATATTACTATTATTAGTGCCATATGCCTGCTTTGCAGCGCTATACAAATCTCGCGCTACGTTATACTTTGTAAGTATATCATTATATTGTTGTTGGGTGATCGAACCAATAGCCAAATCACCTACAGCCTTTTGCCAATCTGTATTTTGCTGATTAAGGTTATAAATTGAAGAAATGTAAGTATTGTATATGGGTATATATAAATTGTCATATTGCTTTTTAATCTCTTCATTGATGGCAGCGCATGCACCCTGATACTCTTCTGTAAATGTAGACCGTACATCTCTTATTACTTCTTGCAGCCTTTGCTGCTCTGTATAGTAAAAGTATGGATCTATCTTTCTTAAAACATCTACGTACGGAGATATCCTGATAATTAAGGCTTTTATTTTCAAACAAGCATCTTGGGCTGCGGGAGATAATTGATCGGAAATCGCCTGATTAAAAAGTGTATCAAATGAACTTAACCAGTCAGTTATTGATCGAATAGTCTTGCCAAGCACATCGTTGGCATATCCGTTCAGGCTGCTCAAGAATAAGGTTTCAGCGTCTTTACATGCTTTGTAATAGCCAGCTTGCAGTTGTTGCACCACCGCCGTTTGGAAATTCCCTCCGGAAATGTTTTTGGCAATGAGCCTGGATAGATCGTTCAGATGTTTCTGTATTTGCAAAACTCCACTTTTAGGTACATCGCCAATATCCATTCCCATAAATTTGACCTGCTGCGATGTTTCACCTTGCTTTTCAAAGGATGCGGTCTCAGTGTTCAGATATATATCATCACCGGCGCTTGTTTTTAATGCAATTAAAGTAACTGTACGGCTAATCAAATCATACCTGTCGGCGAGAAAAGCCTTATAAACAGCATCGTTATTTATAAAGCTTGTATAGCCGTCAATAATATCTTTAAACGTATTGTTTGTTATAAGCTCATTAAGCTTATAATTCAAATTGTTAAATATTGGTTTACTTAACTCATCGATCACTACTTGCTGCTCTTGCTGAATGGCCAGCAATATGTTTTGAAAATCAGTTTGCATTTGCTGAATTTCAGCAGATATGATCATCGTTTGCTGTCCGACAAAGCCCTTTATAGCTACAACTTTTTGATCGATAGCGCTCTTTACTTCATCCGGATTAAAATCAATTTCCTCTAAGGCAAAATCAAATGCGCGGACCTTGATCTGTTCAAAAATATTTTTGACTAAGTTATTTAACTGGTCATCATTAGGTATATAATCACTTAGCTGTTTTACGTAGCCGACAAACTCTTGCTCTTTACCATTTATTTGTAAAGCAATAGCCTGATATTCTTGCTGCAGGTTACTGATTGTATCTTTTACTGCATTTATATCTGCCTGAATTTGCCGGTAAACCTTGCTTCCTGTTATGTCGTTTGTTACCTGGTTAGCAAGTTTATTTAGCTGAAATAGCGGAGTTTGGTTATTATCGTCAGTAGCAGGAATGAGCTCATCAAGGATTGCGGTGAGGTCGAGACCGCAAACATCAGACAGCTTGCCTCTTAATAATTCACGTGGGTTGAAACTGGCAATTCGGTTAAGCGTATCAGCACCTTTATTTAATATTGTTTTTCCCTGCAGGATAGAGTTATTGATATCTTTGGGTACAGTAATTCCGAAAGTTCCAAATGATATAGTATCAGGAACAATATCGGGAACAACAAGGTTGCCAAGTTTGTCTTTCGCGTTATGTAAAGCATCTTTGACTTCCTGGTACTTATCATTAGCTTTTTCCTCTACATGCTTGAAGGAAACTTGTACGCCATTAATTTTTCTCGGAGCTAATCGGTTCATAAACCCATCTGTGTGGGCCATTATCAATGTTCCATAGTTTCGTATTACCTCAAGCGTTCGCGGATGTTGGAAGTCTTTATTAGTGTTGTATTTACAGGCAATGTAATTTTCATGCGGCTCAAATACCTGTGATATTTTTTCATTGATTCGTCCTGTGAGCTGATCGCTGTAACCCTTTATTCGTAATAGTTGTGGAAGCAGAATGTATTTTATCTTTTGAGACGGGATGCACTGTCCATTGTATTTGGGGTTACGAACAACAAAGTACGTATCAATAAAATCCGTTTCAAGAACATTTGGTTTATTCCTAGACTCATTTTTTTTACCTGTTGTATTTGAATCTTTCAGTGAAGTAGCAAATGCGACAGATTGGCCATATAAAAAAGTTTTCCTCCGATTAAAAAAGACCTGTTGTGCTATCTCTATAGCACCGGTGCTATCAATCTCGCCCTGGAAATAGTTGGCGAATGCCTTAATTAGATTTTTAGAAACGCTGTAATTACTATCAAACTTTGTGTTACAGAAGGCTTGGTCGGAAGAACACTCTAAAAGGGAAGCCCTGATAAACATAAAAGGAGTTGCCCCTTTCACAGGTTTATTTTCCCAATCAACTGCTTCGTACTCGCAATGCACGTATGACTTCAGTGGTACTAATGTATCGCCGCTACCCGAAGTAATATCTTCCGAAACCGGCCAAAACCACAGCGCATTATGTTCAAGCTCGCAAATATTTTGATCTAACACATGCGACTGCAGACATTTGATGGGTATTCTTTTTTTCTCTGTAACAGTAAGTGATTGGTATGCGCAACGCCTGTAGTTCGGCAAAGTATTATCATCGATCGCCGGGGCAGTTATACCATTGGGCGTGACCTGAAAATTGCTCATTAACTGAAACTGGCTTTTACTCATTTCAGCTTCCCAGGTATTGTCCGGTGAATCGAACTGATCGGGCAGGTCAACATAGCTAATTGATTTATCTATGCATTCGCAATACTGCTTTAGCTCTATAAAAGACGTTGCTTCTTCCGGAAAATATTTCCCTATGTCGACTGGCTCATCCCCTTTTACCGATATCCTTCTTCGACCCTCTATAACATGCTTGTATTTCTGCCCGGTTTTCGTATTGTAACCGAGTCGTGCTACCTTGATAAATATATCTCTGCCTTCAATTATTTTGTGCTCGTATTCTATAAGGTCAATACAAGACGGTTTATTCTCAACATTGTAATAGTGCAAATGGGTAATAATACCGAGTCCTGTAAAAAAGAAACCATTAAGCTCTATAATATCAAAATCTTTTTTAGTAAAGTCATTTCCACCTTTTATATTTTCTTTTGCCCATTGTGTCAAAAAGGACAATTCTACTTTGTCTAATAATGATGGAAGAATGTCTCTCGATGCACTTGTCTGATCTTCACATTTCCGTTCACTGACGCATACAGTGAGGTCTTTGCTTATTACTCCAATTGCTCTGAAAGAAGGCGCACTAATTATATATTTATCCTGCCCACTTGTATTTTTTTCATTTATTTCTGTTTTGTAAAAAAGTGTGTTATTCCATATTTCGTATTTGCTGTAATAGCTACGATGCTCCTTGTCATTTTCTGTCAGTTTGTTATCCCAAAATCTTTTTTCTACGTCAGCTGATAGATTACCATCTACACCTCTTGTGATGGGAACCAAAACCAAGCTCTGCGGTACTTCAAAAAAGGTAACTGGCATAAACTCAGAGCCGTTATTACCGTCTAACAAGGTTGCTATTATTGATTTGTATTTAGTAAATCCTTCCAGTTCAGAATGCGATCTTTCAATGTAATTTTCTATTCCCGAAGTTTGCTTGTTCCACAGCTTTTTTGTTTTAAAGTTCCCGCAATCGTTAACCAGGTCTGCAAATTCAAATTCTTCTATCTTATTTTTTTTTAAACGAAACCATTCAACTAATGTTATTAATTTGAAGTATTTTTCATTGTTCCAATCCAATACATTTTTGATTGAAAACGGCAGATGTTTATCCGTGTGTTTATGGATTTCCGGTTTGCCTTTCCTTACCTCTTTATGCACCGACCACATCTCGAAAGCGAGATAAGAATAGCCAGATAGATGCGCTTCAGGAGAATTCTTGTGTTGCCAATCCTCTTTCCAAAATCCTCTTTCGCTTATGTGCATTTGCGGAAGTCTCACAATCATAAAAGAAGGTTTGTTCTCATCGATTGGCTTTAAATAGTTACAGCTTCTTTGCACGTTAATAAAGTAATAGTGCAGATTTAGTAAGTTTTTGTCCAGAAAATGAAAATCAAGACTGTAGAAATTTTCATTAAATGTTTTCTCAATGTCTACGTCTGTGTTTTTTGCTACAGATCTTGCCAAGGTTCTGATAACCGGGAGGAATGTTGCTGACGCAAGAGTTGTTACTCTGATAAATTTGCGACGATCGAGGCCCATAAAAGTCTGCTGATTTTAATGCGTCAAAAAAAATGTTTGGAAATAATATTCCCTGCAGGCAAAAAATACTTGCTTCTGACTACAGTTATGCAATTGCCGAGTATCTTTTCTATTTACCATTTATAGAAATATTGATTTTGCCACCCCCAATACGCACCAGTGCCATATACAAGCTTAGTATTAGAATCATAAACTAATACGTGGCCACCTGAATAAGAAGGGTCCCATTGGAATACGGCCCAGAAGCCTTGGTTAGACGGTATGGTTGTCTGCTCAGACGTTTTCATCTGTTTAAACCATGTCCACATTTCCTTTGCTCGTATCGGGCGTGCATTATCATTTTTATTTGGTGGGGTAGCAAGGCTGTCGCACCACGCATTAAATATTCCTAAGCCTTCACTGTTTTTACGTAACAACTCAGTATAACCGGCTTTAATAAAGGCATTGGAAAGATAATGAGCACAATTATTAGGAGGAGTCATTCCTAAATCGCAAGCGTTGGTCCAGTTAGCTGCTACGGAAGAAAGACTTTTAGCCAATGGGTTTGATTCGTTAATGCGGGCAATATCATAACTAGAGGCGTTGTTTGACATATCTGGTAGCGGAGGGATTAGATGGTCCGTCAGATCCAACAAGGAAGACCCATCTTTGCCAATAATAAATGGTCTGACTTTTAAACCGATACTTTGTCGCCTTACGTCAATAAGGTACCTTCCATCCGGTAGCAGAATTTCATTTAGGATGTCTGTTTTATTTACCGAGTAAAATTCATCTATATCCTGAATTATTAAAATACGACCATTGAAATTATGATCGGGGGTTTGATAGCCAATAAAACTTCTTACGTTCGATAGAGCGGTAAGCTGGTCAATAAGTGCTCTAATCTGTCGTGCGGAGGATTCATCTATTATTGTCGTAAATTGTATGCCCTGTAAAACCCCTGATGGATTATTGCCCGCCGGTATTTGTACATAGGTTCCTCCGCCAGTACCCGAGCCCGCCGTGCGCCAGCCATACACACCGCGCAAAACTTGATTTCCGTCAATAACGGAAGGGATACCACTATACGGATCTGCTACTGATGATTTACTATATCCTACAATCATGTTAATGTGACTAACACAATCCGTATCACCCTGCTGTGCGAGGGTTAAAATGCCATTGATTGTATCAAGCTGCGGCTGTGCAATAGCAACATCCCCGTTTGAATCTAGAGAAAATCCTCTAAACTGTTGAGCACCACCCGCACATACTGCGGTTACATAATTCATTCTTAATGAAGAGCCCCTGGGTGCACAAAATTTAGATGGACTGTTGTAGCCAACGCGGTTTTGTAAAACAGCTATCATAGCCTGAATTACTGTTTTTGTCTCATCAAAATCATAACCCGATGCTTTAGGCCCCCTGGCTTCTGCCAGTAAAAGTCTTTGTATACATCCGTCATCTGTGTTAACGTCATCAAGTGGAATTAGAGCCATAAATTCAATTTTTTTTAATTAATAATAAGTGTTTTATAAAATAGGCAACATTGACTTAATATTGTAATTTTTATTATGTATTGAAAACTAAATAACCTATGACATTTTTTAAACAATTAGCTACTGCAAATCTTGATAGCCTAGCATATTTTGCACGGAATGCAACAACTTGAAGGTTGTCCATAATCGAGTTCTTAGGTGACTTGGTTCTGCCAGTCATTCTCTCACTGTCAGCATTCATCCGGTGGTCTATTGAATCGTAACAAAGTTTTTGGTGCTTGTACCTGGCAAACGAGACGTAATCAGTGCCCTTTAGTTTGTCTGCAAACTGATGTTCCTTGTTTTTAAGTTTCTTTTGTTGTTTCTTTTATTGCTTTTCCACACAGCTGTTGTACTTTTCGACAGCTTTTATTTTGAAGGTAAGATAGCGTGAGCCTTGAGTTACAACCTGTGGATTCTCTTCCTTACCCTTTAATGAGAAAGGAGAAATTAAATAAGGCAAAAACAGAAGTATAACTACCTTCATTTATTTTATTTATACATGTTAAGACAAACATAGAAGTTAATTTTCAAATATTCAATAGCGACTTAACAATTTGTTATGAAATTAACTTCAAAAACGAGATATAGAATATTGAAAAACACAAAAAATTGATACCAGCAAATATTAAATATAATTTTATATGCATATTGCTGTAACTATACAAAAAACACAATCGTCACAGAGCCTTCCGTTCAATTCCATAGGCTAAAATTTCGATTAATTCAGCAATAAAATTGAGTCGACTGTAGCGCAAGAAAAGGTGCTCAATTACGATTAGGAAGAAACTCTTATTGGGGTTTGCAAAATATACTCCATTATGATGAACTTGTTTTCTGCCATACTGATACTTCGAAAAGACTCATCAAAAGCGAGAAATGAGGTATGCTGGATTCTGTGGATATTCTCCACACGGATGAGCATAATCATGACGACCATACCTATAACCTCGAGATTTAATGTTATTGGCTTTGTTCAAACGTAATCTTCAGTTAAAATAATAATTCGTAATCATTATGCTGTTCCAGGTTTAGCTGTCAATCTCCTTACCTGTTCTGCTCCAAATTCATTTCCTCGTGAAGTTCTAAATCCGGCTTCGTTCAATTCTGTTGCGATTTCTCGCAATGATTTTCCATTCTTATGAAGTAGGTTTATAACCTTTCTTGCTTTTTGATTGTTGGGATTGTTATCAGCTATCAATTTGTTCTTTATAGGTCCCATCTTTCTTACTTCTTCCGTAAAGTTGGTTGGGCTACCAAGTTTCTTGCCTCTTGTCTTTAATGCTTGTAGGGCGGAGCGGGTTCTATCAGAAATACGCTGGCGCTCCCATTGCGCGAGTGCTCCAAAGATACTAATGGTTAGTTCGTTAGCGTCGGGCATATCACAACATACAAACTTGGTTTTTGCATCCATCCTCATTGATATAAAAGTAAGATTGCGAGATAGCCGATCAAGTTTAGCAATTACAAGGGTTGAATTTGTTTGTTTAGCTAGGTCGATAGCTTTAAGTAATTGGGGACGATTATCACTTTTGCCAGTCTCTACATCAGTAAACTCTGCAAGTAATGGGCGACTATTCAAAAATGATATAACGGAATTTCTCTGCGCCTCTAAACCTAATCCTGATAAACCTTGACGAGATGTGCTGACCCTGAAATATGCTACGAATTGTTCCATAAGGCTAACCTAAGGAAGACCTGTCACATTCCGGAATCGTTCGTTTACATCTTGCGACACTATTTATCCACATGGAAATCATTTATTCTAATCTCATTTTTAAGTGAAGTTTCTTAATTTGAAAAACTCTAATCATCTTAAAATATACCTATGTCCAAATATTTAAGAACATCGTCAATTTCATCAACGTTAGACTCATTAATTCGGGACGCTAAGGAGAAGGTGTATATTATTAGCCCATATCTTAAATTGTCAGATAACATGAAAGAGCTATTAAACGATAAGGAGCGAGAAAAGATTGATGTAAGAATAATATTTGGCAAGCAAGAACTAAGCCCGTCAGAAATGGGATTTCTACAGGAACTAAAATATGTAAGATTATATTTTTCGAAAAATCTACATGCAAAATGCTATTTGAATGAAAAATTGATGATCATAACTTCCATGAACCTGTATGAATTCTCACAGGTTAATAACAAGGAAATGGGGATATTAATAGACAAGAATGATGATAATGATAAGACTGTTTATGAAGAAGCATGGAAAGATATTGAGTCCATTCTTCATAATGCAGAAGATTTTTCTTATATAAAGTCACCAGTAAAAACAGAAAATGAAAACCAAAGTAAACACGCTGACCATATAAATGCGGGATCACCCAAAATTAATAAGCCTTCACCTGTTGCGCATGGGTATTGCATAAGAACTCGCGTTGAAATTCCATTCAACGTAGAGAAACCTATATGCTATGAAGCGTTTAAATCATGGAGTAAATATGGCGACGCTGAATATCCTGAAAAATTCTGTCATTTTTCCGGCGAGCCTTCAAATGGGGAAACTTCAGTTAGTAGGCCAATTATGAAAAAAAATTGGAAAAAAGCAAAGGAAACTTTCAATTTATAGGCTATCATTTAATAAGTTTCATAAAATATTGTATGAAGTCGACAGATTCGCCCGCAAAATCTACACCACCATTAATAATTCTAAGAAAGTTGTTTCCTTAGGTCGGCGTAAACTAATGCCTGGCTAACTTTATCTAGTTGTAGAAATGGATTTCCGATTTTGGAGTTTGTTGGAAATCCCTCAATATTTTCCTGCAATAAGCTATCTAACGAATCATTGTCTGTGCCTTTCAGTTTTATTGTAAAATAATGTCTATGCCAATTTAATCGATAACTATTTGTAGTAATTGCATTGGTACTTATCAAATTGGGATAGTGTGAAAAATTCAATTCACCATTTGTGTCAATACCAATTGTAACATCTAAATCTAAATGGGTACCCAGCGTATCGCAGAAAAATATCAAATACAGAACTGGTAATAGTTCTTCAATCAAATTAATTGTCATTGGGTTCTCTGTGTAACGTGCAACACCGCCGCACAGGGCATTGCCATGTCTGCGGGGCCATGGTAGTCACGCTGTCTTGCTGGTGCTTTCGCTCGTACCTCGCTCCCAGCCCCCCGCCCTACACAGCATGACGGTGGTGGCGGGCTCCGCAATCTCGTGCCTCGATGCTCCTGTGTTCCGCAGCCACTAAGATATCGACGGAGGAGGTTGACACTAGCGTGTAGGCAAAAGGGCTAATCTACTTGAAAGAGGAGCTTGCCCAATTTGCGAAAAGCGCAGTTACCAGACTCCGAATCACCGAACAAAACGGCTGTTCAGAACATCCGACCATAAACGATACCATAGAGGATAAGATGGCTGGCGACATTAAGAAAGAGGCCGGATGCGTGCTGAAATATGTACGTTAGAAATAGCCTTTAGGTTAATTAAAAGTTAGGAATAGCACCTTTTACACAAATAATATAGTGTTTTAAATTTTGTAGTTATAAAGCCCATTCATTCAATGTTAACTAATTAATTTTTTTTACTTTTTCTTGCACTTATTAAATATAGTTTTTAAATTGTTAGATATTTCATGTGTTTATGTATTGATGTTTTATCAACCTATTCCTAATTTTTTCAATCGAATTTTATGAAAAAAAAACGATCAATTAACCAAGGTAAGGCAATACTGGCCTCGATTCTGCTCATTGGGTCTTTACAATCATATGCACAGGTAAAAACAACCAGTGCGATATCTAATCCAATATCAAAAACAGCAATTCCAACTAAAGAAGAAAATGAAGAGAAATCAGAAGGCAAACCAAATGGACGTCTAGCACTTGCATGGCACAGCAAAGCAGATGATCCTACCTTAACATTTGTTCAGATTGCAAAATACTGCGATAGTTTATTTGCTGTTCCGGGAAACATAGACACAGGCGAAGATGGTGAATACATGAACTATACCAGGTGGAAAATGTTTTGGGCACCACGATTAGATGCCCAATCTGGTAAGCTTCATGATTTTAATAAAGCGAAGGCTGCAAAGATATATCAAAACACACAGCAGAAAACTACTAGCGGGACTACCATAGGAGAAACCAATGCGACCGATTGCGGCAAGGCTTATAGTGAATTACAGGCCAATATTCAAACCCGCTCATCTGGCGGAACAGACAATACATATGGATGGATGTTTATAGGGCCTATAAACTGCGGGCATTACTTGGGCAGAATTACGAGCGTTAGCGTTAATCCTAGTGATAATACAGAGATTTATGCGGCGGATGAATTTGGAGGATTATGGAAAACAACCAATGGAGGTAATTCATGGGCTTGCATTACAGACAATAATTCAACGATAAGTGGTATCGGCGTTGCTCATTTTGATGTGGATTATAACTCATCACCCCATAAAATATACATATCTGTTGGATATCCTGGTTATTTTTACTCAGCAAAGTTTAGCTATATTTATGATGCAACAAGAACATTTGGCCTATTTTATTCTTTTGATGATGGTAATAATTGGACTGTAGTTGATGGACTGTCAGGAACCCCATTAAATATTACTTGGATACCAGGTGACATTATTAATGACATTAAAGTAAGTCGAGATCCAGCTAACCCCAATTACGTTTTTTTTACAACAGAATACCAAGTTGCCCGAATAGATGTGACAGGGATGTCAAGCACTTATAATCTACCTGCTTCGATTATCTCTTTATTCGATCTGACTACACACATGCCTTCGACAGGTCTTAGTTCACGCTCATCCGGATTTGGAGATATGGAATTTCTACCTGGATCGGTCGGCGATATGTTTGTAACACAAAACCGCATAGCTGGCCAGCAATACAATACAACAGCTAAACTGTATCATATTCCTAATGCAACCACTTCTGTACCGGGTATGCCAATTGATTTAACAAGTTCTATTCTTAACTCTAGTTTAAATGTTATTCAGAATGGCAATTTTAGCTCTCCCCCGGGAGCTGGGTGGATTCTCACAAATCCTCCTGGGTCCATCAGTCCTGTTTGGCAATATTCTTCTGCTAACCAGGATATGGAATTCAATAATAGTGGAACTGGCGGTTCAGGTGCAGGTTGTTTTGATGCTGCGATCCCCGGAGATTACATGGCTACAAATTACACTGTTTCATTTACAGTATCCCTTCCCCCGCATACCATCATTGATGTTATCATGCGTGACCCTGTAGACCCATACAATACTGATTGTGATAATTCGCTGACCAGCGGCAGAAATATTTTCCATTTAGCCGTAGCGACCTCATCACCAACCACTTATACCTTGCCGGTAGGTATACCTCCAAGCACGAGTAGTATCGATAATTATTGCAGCAGATTGGTATTTGTAGGCCAGACAACCAGTAGTTATACTCCATCGGATGGCAATATAACTATTGATGACGTTTCTGTAACAACACCTTATTTTGATTATATCAACTTGGCAACTACACCGGCGTCAGGTGCCAGTAATTTGCTATATGTACAACCCGGAATCGTTACATATGATTTCAATTATGGTCAAAGCTATATAGAAACATTTGATGGCAGTACCTGGTCTACCGTATATACAAGTGGCTATACCGACGCGAATCCTGGACAACTTACAATTGATGCCCTTGACAAGAATAGTGCTTATTGTGGCGATTTTACTGGGAACGACAATTTTATTAATAAATTTGACCTTAGCTCTGGAACTCTAACATCCGTTTATGCTTCTGTTCTTCATAATGATGTAAGATGTATCAAAATATTACAGGATCCTACCAACCCAGGCTACGAAAATATTTTTATTGGTGATGACGGAGGACTTTCAAAAAGAAGCAGTTTTACGAGCATATCACCAGGGACTCTTGTTGATGTTACAAGTGGGACAACAACAACGCCAGCCTATTGTTATAACGGCAGTATTGAATATAGCGTTAGCTCCTCGTTACGGAATGGGAATATAATAGTTGGTGCACATGACAATGGTTTTCCAACGAGCAACCAATCTAATTTTAATTCATGGTCTGCCAGTGCTATCGGAGACGGCTATTTTACAGGTATAGGAAAACGGAATTCAACAAATACAATACAATTCACCTCACTTAATGGAGGAGGAGGGCCATTAACTGTAACTGGTGGGTTAAAAATCGCATCCACTCCTTTTCAAAGAATAAAAACTACAATTAATGGCGAATACATTATTGGTAATCAATACAATACTGTAACTTCTACATACTCTCCATATGCTAATATATTTTCTTACAACCCTGGAACGTCTAGTTTTACCAACATGACTTCGGGAACCAGCGGCTGGCCAAGTGGTTCAGGTGTATCCAATTCTGATGGTAATATAATGTCTTTTCAACCAGACCCTTATGATGCCAACTTCTTTATTGCCTACTTAAACAGGAGCGGTTTTTTTAATACAGATGGTGATTTTGCAGTTACCACTAATGGGGGATCAAGTTGGATACGATACCCCAATACAACGGGAGCTAATTTTTTAGATATAGCTGTTGATCCACGTACAAGTGGTCTTGAAAAAAGGGTTTGGGCAGGAGGAGCTTGGTATCTGGGAGTTCCTGGAACCGGTACACACCGCGTTATGGTGTCAACAACTGCCGGCCATTCGTTCACTGATTATTCTGACGGTTTGCCCGATGGACCTGTGAATACCCTTTTATATGATGAACAGTCCCATTACTTGTTTGCAGGTACAGATGTTGGTGTGTACGCAAGGTTAGTAGATAATTTTGGTGGACAGACTGCCGATGCTTCGTGGCAATGTTTTTCTATGAATCTGCCCAACTCGTTTATTACAAGCTTAGAGATCAACCGCTGCACAGGAAAATTATATGCGTCAACATACGGACGTGGGCTCTGGGAAACTGAATTGCCTCCAAACTGGAACTGGGATGATCCAACTGATGCAATTTCGGTTGATGATATTACCGGAACAACACCGACATCTTGGAATGCCATAACAAAAGACCAGCAAAAATCGATAGTAATTGAAAGCGGTGCAACCCTTGTCATTTCAGGTGGGAGTGTCATCAATATGTCCCGGGATAAAAATATTACGGTAAAGCAAGGTGGTGCGTTAATAGTAGATAATTCTACTATTACGAATAGCTGTGGCTCACTTTGGGGATGCATTAGTGTACAAGGAGTTGGCGAAAATGTCCGGCAAAACCCACCATCATCGCCTTTGAGCCTTACTACCGCTACTGGCCAGGATGGAATAGTAATACTAAGAAATGGCGCAGTTATTGAAAATGCTTATGTTGGCGTACACATTGGTGGGCAATATTATGATGGGTCTGATTCACCCGATTATGACTATGACAATGACAATGACGGAGGTCTTGTGTATGCGGACCATACTAGCTTCCATAATTGTGTCACCGGAATAAAGATATTGCCCTATAGTCATACTCAGCATTCATCATTTACCAATTGCCATATTTATGCAGACCAGTACTTGCATAGTAATCACTATACAGATAATACAGCATCTACGCCGCGTAGGTTTGGATCACAGAGAGGAGTATGGGTAGGTGACTGGAGCGGTACCACGAATGTTGTGCAAGGGATGAATTTTAACAATTGTATATTTGAAAATATATTTTCTTCAGGATTTAATCCTGACCCAGACCTTCTTGGCGTAGGTATTACTGCCTTGAATGCCGGGTTTCATGTTAACAGTTGCCAATTCAATAACCTTACACGTGGTATAGATATGTCAAACGACGGCCAGAGTTCATTCTTTGTAGCGCCATTTATTGAAAATAGCCAATTCAATAATGACTGGCGCTGTGCGTCATTTTCTAATATTAATAGCGTGGTCTTTCAGAATAACAGCCCTGTTACTATGATTGGCAGCCCATTAATGTATCCTGCTCCTCCCGCTACATCCAGCAACTTCGATCTTTCTCCATTTGGTGTGTACTTCAGCCAGGCACAAGGTGCCTGGATATATAAGAATACCATAGGACTTTCCAGCCCAAGCTATTTCAGCACTAATTACCCCAAAATGTCTTATGGACTAGTATTGAATAATACAAATGCAGATGTACTGCCTATAAGTACTACTAGTCAGCCTTTTGGCAACTATTCTGTTTCATCACCAAACCCGATCTCTGAATTGACTAATACCATCTATAAGAATTCTATCTCTACCGATGCCGGTATAGCAGCTTACCAGAATAACACGGGTACTCAATTATTATGTAATGATCTTACGGGCAGCAATTACCGAGGCATATCTGTTTGGGGTACAAGCTCATCGCACGGTTTGCTGGATAATCAGGGATCAGGTACACACCCGGCAGGTAACAGATTTCAACAGCCTTCCGGTTCATGTATGAGTTGTAGCTCGACATCTAGCAAGCTTGATATTGTATCTTCATCAGTAAATCCACCTGGTGGATTTAATTACAATGAATTTACAGGAAGCGGTTCTGACCCAACCTTTACGGTAACTTGTCCTTCCTGTAGTTCAGCAGTTTTTACAAGTATAAGTTTAATTGCGGATGCCGCTGCTTGCGCTACATATGGAACCAGTTGCTGCCAGGATTTAACGTTTGGTCCTTCGTATGTGCAATTTATTGCTAAGCAGACGCAGAATAATGTTGCCGATATAAATAGCTATGAATACACTATAGATTCACTGGCAAAAAATATTGATGGCGGCAATACGAATAATTTACGGCAAATAATAAATAACAGTTCCTCAGGTGATGAGCTAAGAAAGGCGCTATCTTCAGTAAACTATCTTTCTGATGCTGCATTGATTGCCTTACTCAATTCAGGGATAAAGTTGGAAAGCATAGATCTGAAACCTGTCTTATTAAAGAATTCAAAGCTGAGCCAGCAAGTATGGACAGTTTTTGAAAAAATGTATCCACTACTTAGCAAAGATCAAGACATCATTAATGCCCAACAAAATGCTCCCGGAATAGATGATATTACTTTTGACATCAACATGCTACAACAAAAGAGAACAGTAGCGATTAACGCAGTAAAAGACCAGTACATTCAGGAGGACGACATGAATGGTGCAGCAACCTTTCTTGCTGGCAAGCAAATGTATGAAGCCGCGATGGGAATGTACTTGCATAACAAGGACTTTGTAAATGCCAGGACAATGTGCAGTAAGATACCTGATGCAATGGTGCGTAAACTTGATTCTTTATATATTGAGCATAAAGTGAGTGGTTATAAAGGTAGATTACCTAAGGATGTGCATGACTCGCTGACCAATGATGAAAAACAGGTACTTACCGAAATGGCCTCCAACCCATACACACGAGCAGGCGAAATGGCCAGAACTTGGTTAAGCGTAGCCAAAGGCGAAATGATAATGGAAATGATGCCCATGGACACAGCCATATATACCAGCGGCAATATCAGTAATAATTTGCCTGTAGTGGAAATGTCTGGTATTGTTATTTATCCTAATCCTGCCCAGGATCAGATCACCATTCTCAATAATGTCAGCAGTTGGAATAATGGCACATTTATATCTGTATATGATGTGACTGGCCGTATGATATGCCGTGCTCTGCCAACACCTAAAACGAACTCGCTGAACATAAGCACGGCGGCATGGGTACCGGGTATATATTTGGTACATATAGCAGAATCTGGTAAAAAGGAAATAAGCCAGAAAGTTATCATTCAACGACAGTAAATATTGTCTTGATTTTACTTACATAAAAGAGGCTGTCTCAAAAATCTGAGATAGCCTCTTTTTATTGGGGTATTGATGAGCACTCATTGTTGTTTAATCAATTCTTACGCCTTCATTTTATTTTCGAGATAACTTTTTATTTCTAGCATCATCCCTTTTTTTAAGAACAGGAATAGTCATTAATTAAATATCATTTCTGAGATTTTCAATTACACTTGATAGCCAACTCGGTTGATGAGGCGGTGTAGCAGTCACATAAATACCACTTTTTGAAATGAAGTAGAATATCTCAATTCTGATGTATAATAAAACTAGATATATAATGGTTCCCATTGATGAACAGGTGATATATCCCATTAGGGAGTTGTTGCAACTGAAAACTTATACTGAATTTTTTATTGCTGACCATAAACCGCGTGTCAAAGACCTGTTGCCCAGATGAATTAACCACGGCTATTGGGATCATTTTGTCATCTGTATTGATCTCTCCCGTTACCGTTAGGTTTCCTTGGGATGGGCTAGGATAAACACTCGTATTATGTACTTGAAGCTGGACTTCAGGTACACCTAGATTAGCATAATGCCCCTGAAATTTTAATATCCTGTTGTTTCCTGCATCTGCCACATATAAGATGGTATCCTGAAAAAGTTTGATGCTATAAGGTTCATTGAGCTGGGATAGATTGCCATAAGTTGATCCTGCAATTACAGTCCCGCTATCCGCACCTAAAGCCCATTTGAATATACGTGCATTATGCGCTCCATCAGAGATATACATATTGCCATTGTTATCTAATGTTATACCTTGCGGATTATCGAATTGATTATTCGCTGTTCCCAGACCATTACCACCTGCCACTACTGTACCAGTACTATCTCCTTCCTTCCATTTCAAAACCCTATGATTCATAGCGTCACATATATACATGGTATGGCTAGTATCTACATACATATCGCCTCCATATAGTTGATTAAGTGCGTTACCATTACCATGCCCTCCGGCAACAGTTATCCCACTATCTGATCCTGGAAGCCACTTCTGAATTCTATAACTATCATATATATACATTGCGCCCGTCTTGTTAACCCATACAGTGTTGGGAGATATTTGATTTGCTGCTGTTCCGCTGCCATGGCCTCCTGCCACTGTTATACCGCTATCCACACCTTCGTGCCATTTTTGTATCCTATTATTAACTTTGTCTGCAATAAATATATACCCACTGTCGTCAACGAAAACACTAGAAGGAGAAAATAATTGTTTCGACGATGAACCAAAGCCATTGCCTCCGGCTACCGTAATACCAGTCCCTGTACCGGGTATCCACTTTTGAATTCTATCATTAGCCTGATCGGCAATATATAGGTTTCCTGTATCGTCTAAAAAAATACCTATAGGTGAATTTAAAAGGTCTGGTGTATTACCTGAAGTACCGTGCGAGGAACCAGCAACCGTTATCCCATAAAGAGGGAAATAAACGGTTTGTGCCATAATAAGATGCGGTAAGTTACATGCAAAAATAAATATAAAAAACAACCATTTCATATTGAAAATATTTATTCATGTCAATATTGAATATTAATCTTGTATTGATATTTTTCATTCCCATCTGCTAAAACAAAGTAATAAAAGCCTGGGGCTATATTATTTAAGGTGATTTGCTTCAGCAACTTTTTATTCTTCAGGTATATTTTATCTTCAAAAATTATCTTGCCCCTATTATCTACAATAGAAAATGGCAAGGTGCCAGACCCGCCATCAAGCGTTCCGCTTATTGTAAATGTTCCGCTATTAGGATTGGGATAAAGCGCCCAGTCACTGATCAGCATATTAATAGCGGGAACTGCCAATGGTATAGAGTCAGCATACTTATAAATAATTCTATCCCAATCGCTGCCATACAAATAGTTGCTATCGTCTATGAAAATATTGCCTATATAAGGATAGCATACAGTAATTCCTGAAGTGGCATTGTGCGGCCATTTTTGAAGCCGTTGATTACCCATATCAGCAATATATAAATTACCAGTGTCATCGATAAACAAAAAATTAGGCTTATTTAATTGATTAGGAGCATTACCTGCTACTCCTGTGCCTGCTACAGTTACTCCGCTGCTTGCCCCAGGTGCCCACTTTTGCACCCTGTTATTATAGGCATCTGCGACATACATATTACTTGCAGTATCAAAGGCGATTCCCGAAGGCTGGTATAGCTGGTTGGCTGCATTACCTGCACCATTTCCCCCGGCAACAGTAATACCAGAATCCACACCATGCACCCATTTTTGGACCCGGTTATTCCCAAAGTCTGCAACGTATATATCGCCGACTTGATTAACAAAAACGTAAATGGGGGCATCCAATTGTTGGCTTCCTGACCCGTGTCCCAACATGTAGTTGCCAGCTATTATACTGCCAGAAGTATCACCGGGCTTCCATTTTAGTATCCAGCTATTGCCTTGATCGCAGGCATAAATATTACCGGTATCATCCACAAAAACACCTTGGAGCGATCTGAATTGACTTAGTCGATTACCTATACCGTTTCCACCTGCTACAGTAACGCCGCTGGTAGACCTATATACCCACTTTTGAACTCTGTAGTTGCCTGCGTCGGATATATATATCGTCTTGTTTTTATCCACAAAAATGCCTTTAGGATATGCGAGTTCATTAGCAGCAGATCCTTGTGTGGTTGTACCCGCAACAATATTCCCATTTTGATGCCAATGAATAACCTGACACTGAACAGTAATTGCCGTAACCATAATACTAACCAGTATTAATACTGTTTTCATACTATATATATTTTCTCCCTTATAAAATTAATGAATTATTCTATTTGTTTAGGATGTTTTAGTTATTTTTCAAAAGATACAGAAAGAAATACTAACATCATCATCTGAAGGAAATTGATCACATACAGAAATACACTAAAGATTTTTTGCTGAAAGAACCACTATAAAAAGGCTGATACATTTCTTGTACTGAACCTTTGTTTTACATAGTAATTCACGCAACTATTATTCCGCTTCGCTTTTTACATTTAAAATGTAGTCTGTAGCCTTCTGCGCCTGGCTTGCAGCAGAGATGATAAATCGCTTGTCATTCTTCAGCTTCCACAGCCATCCCTGAATGTAGGCAGTGCCCTGCTGGTAAGATTCAATAATGTCGGTATGGGATTCGAAAGTATCAGAGATGCCTCCAGGCAAACTGGTGCAAATTCAAAATCCATAACAGAGACAGCAAACGAGGCTTATCTGCAATGCAAAGGGTTTAAGTGGACGTTTTTGTAACAAACTCGAGTCATAATGATTTTATATATTAAAATTTAATAGTTCACTCACAGATATACCTAATATCTCAGCGATTTTACGCAATAGCAGTATCGAGGGATTTGTTTTGCCTGCTTCTAATCGATTCATACTCTGTTTCTCTATATCACACGAATAGGCTAAATCAACCTGTTTAATGCCCTTTTCTTTACGCACACTCTTTATGCGTTTACCTAGCAATACCAAATATTCCGCATCTGCATTCTCTCTGTTATACATCGAGAGAAATGTCAAAAAAATAGTGTTAAAAAAGTAAACATTTATGTTTACTTCGTTATCTTAGCCTATACTTAAAAAACTCTAAAAAATGAAGAAATTAAGCGCTTTGATAGTAATAACGCTGTTGCTTGTTGCCTGTCATAAAAAATCAAATGATGGACCTGCAAAACCTGTGCCTTCTATATATGGTTCGTGGTTGAATAATGATACTGATGAATTAAAGCCTGTATTCTCTAATGATACTTTATACTGGGAAGATTATCACGGTATAATCTTAACTGGTTACACTGAAACGATAGAATTTCATCACGATACAATATTAGAAACGTTTACTACTGGTGCATTTCCCGAATTGCTTTATACATATAAGGTAAACGCCACGAACGATACACTAACGTTGAGTGATTATGGTTTCACACCATATAAAGCAGATACACTTATTTACTGGAGAGTTATTACTAAATAACAAATTATTAAATTATGTCTTGGATAAATGCTAAAAATTTTGGAGTAATTAAATGTGCTAAAAAACGTGTAGATCTTTATTACAGCAGAGATAATTATAACTCTATTGTATTGAATGATGAGATAAAAGATGCTCGATGGGCGGGTGATGCGGTAGTAATATATCTGATGAATGGTAAGGTTAGAAGATATACGTCAATCGATAACTACTCTACTATGTAAATCAATTGCAAAAGAATAAAATCTTACCAAATGGGCTGTTCTACATGAATAGCCCATTTTTCATGTAACTATTTGAGTGTGACAAAAATAAAAAACAAAAGCCAGTCTAAGATTAGACCAGCCCCTATAAACCATTGCCAAGATAATTCATTTAACTACGCCAATGAATAGCGATAAAGCAAATTGAATGCTACTCCCACATACTTTTTGTGTCAGGATTATTTTTTTGGTATTCGGCTAACACTTTCTTTGCCTTATCAACCTCAATTTTGATAACAGCAATCTTACCCTTATAGCTATCAGCGTCTTTTATGAACCTGAATTTCGATATACCTCCTTCGGCCAGTATATTCTTTACGAAGTATCTCCAATACCCGTAGGTCGTTGAAAAGATACTTATCATTTCAACCCTCACCTTTTCTACTTTTGCGGTAGCCTTGGTTTCGACTACATTTTTCTTCTTTGAACTTGCCATAAAACATTTTTTGGCTAAAGTCACCCTATAGTTTCATATTCATTATCCTTTTGACCTATAACATCTATAGGTCTTGCTGATAGTTAAATGGGGGTATCAAAAACAAATCGATTTGGGAGCAGTTTAGGTTTTCAACGATAGTTTATATCAAATAGTCTTTAAACGCTCCCAAATCGCAACTGGAATAGCAAGGATTTGATTTTTAAGCAGTCGAGTAACTCGATGGGTAATAATCACCATCGCATATATCGAAATCACTATGAAGTGGCGGTTTTAAAACTTCATGAAATATTTCATGAAGTTACATGAGATAGTACTTAATGTTTGTGTTTAAAAAATTCATCTATTTCCGATATACTAAATTTTAAGTCGGGATATTTTTCTTCGCAATAGCCTAATACAAAGTTCACATCTTCTGCTTTTACAATTAGGCTATCATGTATCGGTATCGCGAAATCGGTGGGAATGTTTTCCAATAGGTCATTTATCCAAATCCTACTTTCTTTATAGTGAAATAAAGACGCGCTACTCTTATAATCTTTCTGTTTTATATTCCTTATAAAATTTGTCGCGTTTGGGAATAACTTATAAATGCCAGGATTAGAAACATAGCCTTTTGAATTTAACCATTCAGTGAATAATTTTTTTGCTTCGGCTTTATCTCTAAGGTTGAGTTCTTGTATTAGGTAGTCGTAGAAGTAAATATTACGCTCAAAAATTTTGAAATAATTGTCATCCCTCTTTTTCCTTTCTTTCATCATCATCCATAATAAAGTGGGCTGGCTTGCCTTGGCATCAATTACCGAGAACCCTTTATTCTTTAGTGATGTTTTATAGTCTTTAATTAATGGATGGTAAACTCTATATCCAAAGTTATCACGCGTAATACGAGGTTCATATCCAAGTTCCACTAAACTATTTGATAGAACATCATACCATCTGCACTTTCTATTGTTTTTAAAATCAACGAATATTTCATCTCCGACAGTAGTATCAACCATGAATTTATACCTAATAGCAATTCCAAAATCGGGATGATAATATTTCTTTTTTATGGTATTAAATATATCATTCGGATCCTCTTTCAATGCTAAAAATGGCATTAGGATGCCCTCGTCAATAAATATATATATGATAATATATAATTATTTATTCCTTCAAAAAAATTGCTGTATTCCCGTACTGCGAATGCATACCAGTTTTATAAGTCACGAAAGGCTATACATTCTCAAAACGCTCAGTGTCTCCAGACACAAATGGGAGCACTATGAAAAAAATGTGGTGAATAAACGATTGTGGAGATTATTATGAAAATGGAATCATTTAATGCCAGCTATCATAATCTTTAATTGTAAAACTTTAATTTCTAACTGAATACGTTTTCTTTTACTATCGTCCTTTTCTATGGCCAAGCGGGTGTTCAACAGCCTCATTTTATTTTCGTAGTCGGCAATTTTATCATAATTTATTGCTTCGTTTTGTTTAGTTGCTATGAAGGTGGTATAAGATGTGGATAGATAGTTCATTACTCTTTATTTTATTTTTATTTAGTATGATATATATTAAATAACGGGTGGTTAATTTGCTATCGTATTTTTCATTTTTTTCTTAAACGCTATTGCTTCCATATGAAGGACCAGTATTATGATAACATGTACGAGAATGCAGAAAATGCTGCTGAACAGGACGATGCACTTGAAAACGAAGTCTGGAAAGCAACTAGTGAGGATAAAATCTTATCGATTTATGAGTTCCTAAAAACGCATACGGCTCGAAAATTATTTATTCAAGAAAAGCAAGACTATTTAACTAGGTCGTTTGGAATAAAAAGTGCCATCTATATTAGAGGCGAAATATTAGAACTTGAAAAAGTTATTAATCATGAGCGATTACAACGTGAGGAAGATAGCTGTTTATTGTATTGTGAAGCCGTAACGTATGCTACTAATGTTTTTGTGAAAGAAAATAAAGAACTTGAACAAAACACACATCACCTGCTAAAGGAACTGTATGTTTATCACCTACTGAAGAACGATTTTTTTGAAAATGTAGAAGTGCCTGACGAGGCAATTGGACTTGATGATACTATAGTCAACTATATTATAATCCCTATGGTTTATAGTAGATACTTTCTCTTCTACGATTATCTCAAAAAGGAACTTGCTACAATCAAAACCGAGTCTGAAAGTTTAAATGGTACGAAGGCCTTACAGAACAAGAAGAAAGAAGTTCAATATAAAATTGAAAATTTTTATGAACTTTTTTTCGAAATACACAAAACGAAATATGATAAAATAATTGATTTACTAGCTCATGAATTGCCACCATTAGTTACAAAAGAATATGATGATATTTCTGGCCCTTTTATTGAAATTATTAATAATGATAAACAAAACGTTCAATGGATTAGCCCTTTAGGTCAAAAGTATATTGCGGGATTATTTTTTGTTTGTCGGAAGCGCAAGTGGGTTAAGGAAGTCGCGGGCTCAACTAAACTTCAGGTAATTGCAAGTAAAACGTTTAAAATTGAGATAGGGTCTCACAGCATATTTAGCAAGATGGAGCAGAACCTTGATAGCAAGTATTTTAAGCCATTTGAATTACTACTAAAGGATATTAAATAACAAAAATGACAGAAATAACATTAACGGAAATAACGGCACAAGAACGCTGAAACCGTTATTAGGCGGTCATTGTAGCCGATAAATGGTTCTAATTTTACATCGTAATCAAAACACAATGTAAATGATAGACATTTTAAAAAAACCGGTTGAATTGGTCCCACTTTCCAAACTTACAATCCACCCATTTTCGGAGAACATCTACAAGGCAGGTGAATTAGACACTCTCATCCACAGCATGAAGGAAGACGGACAACTTCATGAAATACTTTATGATGTCAATTATCGCATTATTTCAGGCAGGCGGCGCTATGAGGCAGCGAAAGAAATGAATATGACCCATCTTAAGGGCCGCATGATTGATACTATTGACGAAACCCTCCTTCAACAGATAATTATTGTTTCTAACCAATATCGCAAGAAAACGTTTAAAGAAGAAGTTGCAGAAGCAAAACATGTGCTGGGCTTGCTTGGCGTAAACCAAGGTAAAAAGAGAGAACTTATTATCGACGAGAAGGACGTACAATTTGATGGTATTAAGAGTGATAGGTTCGCAATAGCCGCTAAATATTGTGGTGGCAAAGTATCTGGTGCAACATTACGGAAAGCCATTGCTATTGATGAGTTTGAATATAAATATCCCGATAATGAATTGAAGTTAGTTAAGCATGTGGATGAATACCAATTGACCATTAGTAAGGCGTATGACCTTATGAAAGCCTTTATATCAAGGAGTGAAGAAAATGATAAGGTTAAAGGAGAAGATGGTGAAAGAGCAAACACTTCCAATCTGACAGATCAAGGATTGTATAAAATCATACATGGCGATTGTTTTGCTGCCGCTATTGAGGATGACTATATAGATGTTATTGGCACGTCAATTCCTTATTTCAACCTGCGTGATTATCGAACAAAGGAGGAAATTTCCGCAGCCGCAAGCGATGATTCAAAAACTGAATTTGGGCAAGAAAAGAACATTAATGATTTTATAGAGAACATGGTTAGATTCGGGAATAAGTTCTATGCCCAATTAAAAACAACTGGCAGTTTTTTCTTGAATGTGGGCCCAACTTATTCGAAACGGGACAATTTCATAGTACCTCATAGAATAGCTGTTGCACTTTGCGATAAAGTTGGATTTCACTTGGTAAATGAGATAGTTATTGAAAAAAGCAATGCTTTGCCACAGGCTTCAAAGCGACGATTACAGCCCAAATATGAGATTATCTTACATTTTGTAAAAGACCCTGAAAAGTATCATTATAAAGAGTTTAAAGTTTTGGACGAAGACAATCGTATTAAACTGTCTAAAATTAGACGCCCCAACAATAGAGGCGGCCATGATGAAAGCGATTTCGCGTTGTCTCAGGGTTATAAAAAATTTAATGATTTTATTTCCCGCCAAGACCAAGCTGATATTATCAAGCATTGCTCTGTATCTCATGAGTCTACCAAAGTTAAAAGGGAACACCCAGAAGGGGAGCATCCAGGGATGTTTAGTACATGTCTAATGCTGCTGCCTATATTGACAACTTCAAATAAATTGGACGTGTTTTACGACCCCTTCGGTGGAACCGGATCATCACTAATAACTGCCATTCTACTTGGACGTAAATGCATTATGACCGAAAAGCAAGAACGCTTCGTTCGTATCGCTAGTAAAAGATTGGAGCAAGCGGCGAAGGAACATAACATGAATGCTGCTGCCTATATTGAAAATATAGTTATGGGCAAACAAATTATAGATATAACAGACTTTGAGAAAGATGTCCAAAGTAAAAGAGCCTAAAAATATATTGCCACGTTACCCAATACAAATCATTCTCCACTACAAGTAAATAATCTCAACATAATGGAACATCAAAATCAATTAGTGGTAATACCGCTACAGGACCTTATTGCCGTAATCGAAGGCCTTTTTAAACAATTCCTAAATCAGGAAAATACTCCGTATCCTAGCCTCCATAGTGAAGGTAGTGTAACAAAAATTTATACACGGTATGAAGTAGCCGATATTCTAAAAAGATGTCCCAACACTGTTACCAAGTATATAAATCAACGCAAACTCCACGCTACTCCGTTAAACGGGCAGTATATCATTAATGAAAAAGATTTGGTAAAGTTTATCAACAATCAAAAAAAGTAAGATGCTAAAAATACACTTCTTGCTCCGGCAGCCCCAAAAGAAAGGCATAAAGGCAATTTATGCAACAGTTAGGTACAAAAGTCAAACAGCAATACTATACCCGGGTATAAGCATTCATACGGATGTGTGGCTCCGTAAGAAAAGTGTCAACAAGCCCAAGGACATTCCGGAAAACTACCATCTGAAAGATAAGTTGCACGACTTTGAAAAGTTGATACAACAAACATATATGGAGTTGCAAGCCAAATGCACCAACTCCATAGTTTCCCCCAACCTATTAAAGAAGGCTGTCTATGCCAAGCACTTAACTGGGGAAGTAAATGACGCCTTGGCCGATAAGGACAAACGCATCTTAATAACCGATTTCTTTCAAACGATGATTGACGATAGTAAGAACAAGAAACGGTTAAGTCAAGAAGGAAAGGCGTTGACCAGTTCAACTATCTCCACTTACGAGACAACTAAAAAACATTTTATTGAATTTCAAAATAAGCAACGTAGGAAATACTACCTGTCAGATATTGACCAGAAATTAATTGATGGTTTTACCCATTACTTGAGTGTTGAATTAAAGATGGCTTCAAACGGTAGCGGTAAGTACATGAAAAATTTCCGTAGCATGATGAACTACGCAAGAAAGATGAAACTAATTGGTGCTGATATGCTGATAGATAACAAGGTCAAAGTCACACAAGAGACAACTGATAGTATATACTTATCCATGAGTGATATCGCCGACATGATGGCTATTCAAGATTTTGAAACACCTCTCTATGAAACTGTCAGGGATTTATTTGTAGTTGGATGTATGACCGGGTTGCGGTTCAGTGATTATTCAACACTGTTTCTGGCAAGGTTTGAAGAATGTTTTATTTATAAAACAATGATTAAGACACAGGGAAAAGTTGTTATTCCCATTCATTCAATAGTAAAGCAAATTTTAGCCAAATATCCAAATGGTTTACCAGCGTGTCCACCTAACCAAGTATTCAATCGCTACCTAAAAGAGATAGGTAAAAAATTACCACAACTGAATACTGATTTTGAAAAAACCCTTACGCGCTCAGGTGTGCCAGACAGCCATGTTTACAAGAAATATGATTTGTTGGTGTCGCATACGGCACGCCGGTCCTTCGCAACTAATGAATATCTGAACTGCACTCCCACAGTCACTATCATGGCGATTACAGGTCACAAAACCGAGAAATCATTTTTAGCATATATCAAAGCTGAACCATTGCAACATGCAATGTTAATGATGGACAGATGGGATAAAGGGGATAAACTTATTAGGAATGATGAAGATCGTGCAGCATAGCTCGGACACATCTTTTGCAAAAAATAAAAAACGAACTTGAAAAACCGCCACCTAAACCGCCACCTCATTTATGACAAAAAATAAAACCCGCTCTGGGAGCGGGTTTCGAGACTTGCTTGCGGACCGGACGGGACTTGACAAATCCACGCAACTAATTGATTTACAATGCTTTTCTATTTTCAGTCGATCATTTAGTCGATCAACAAAGAACTTTTTGATAAAATTTACGCAACTTTACGCAGGCTGAACTATCGTTACAAATATAGGGAAACTATTTATTCTGTCCATAAATTGGATAGAAGGATTGAATTCTCAAAAAAATCGGCAATTAATCCATTATAAGAGCATATCCTATGAAGAGACATTATGCTCGTATAGAAAAGCATACACGCAACGGGTTAAAATTTGAGTGTCGTAACGGCCGAAGGCGCAATCTATGAATCTTTGTTTTGACCATGAAGGAAGGCGCATCAGGAGCAATAGACCTCGCTACAATACGCATCATAACACTCTCACCTTTTATCTGACCATAAAAAGCGAAACCCGATAGCTTGAATTGCTTCAGGGGCTACCGGGAATAAGATACCACAAATATAAAGTAGTTTTGTGGGATAACAAAATGATGTGAGGTACGCAGAATTTGAGAATATAATTTCATCACCCAGGATGAGCCGCTATTTAGCTGCATGTGGCGGCAATACCAAGAAAGCGATGACTTTATATCGTAGAAATTTACAACTTTCCCAGGAATTGTTCACGGTAATAAGCTGTTTTGAAATAACGCTTAGAAATGCAATAGATAAACAGTGCACCATTTCTTTAGGAAGCGATTGGCTTCGGAATGCTGCCAACACTGGAGGGGTTTTTGACAATTACAATTGCAGGTCCACAAAAGCGAATATCGCTGATGCTTTATCAAATCTACACGCGCATTATACACACAACAAGCTGGTAGCCGAACTCGGTTTTGGGTTTTGGAGATATATGTTTGCGTCACATCAGTTTAATGCGACAGGAAGAGTATTGCTGCCGATATTTCCAGCTCGTCCAACAAGTACGCCTGCTATTCAATATAACCACACATACGTTTTTAATCAGTTGGCCCAAATCAATAAGATACGAAATAGGATAGCACATCATGAGCCTATTTGCTTTTCACAAGGCCATCCTGCTAAAGATACCCGTTACGTCCGACAGCATTATGCCATCATTTTGCAGTTATTTCAATGGATGTCTATTGACGTTGGAGCACTGTTATATGGATTAGACCACATAAATACGGTTTGCGGTGAAGTTGACGCGTTATAAATTAGAAGGCCCTATGCTATGTAATTACAGTCGGTTTAAATTAATCGTTCTTCCAAGGTATCTTTCCACTCAATAAAACCTTTTTTGATGTCAGAATAGTTATGTATAATTCTACTGAAATAATCTGGGGCATTTTTTAAATAAGACTGCCTTCCATTTATTTTCATCTTATTTAACTGGATCTCAATCTCGTTTATTGCAGCCCGTAGTGCGTCTTTTGTTTTATCTATGTGCCATAGATAGGTAGCTTCTTCGCTGTCTAACGTTTCCCATATTAAGTGGTATTTTCTCTCGCCTTCAATAAGAAAGATGAAAGAAAAGGGTTGTAGGATAAATCTTAGTTTAAGAATGGACACTGCATGTTTCCCCGAAAGATATTTCAATTGAAAATAATGCCTGCCGGATTCTATTTTTAAGAGCTCATTCAATAGTGCCGTTTCATCTTCTAATAGTGCTTCGATATTAGGATTTGATTGCTTTAATTTATCAATCGTCAACATCGAATTGTTTTCGTCGCCTTTGAATCTCCTATAGTCTCGTTTTACAAATTCAAATCTAACAGTATCAATTATCTCTGCGTTGATGGCATCTACTTCGTCTGATGTTGCTTCTGAAGAAAGGACATTATGTCGATCATGTTTTATTTTGACATTTACAATAACGGATTTAGTTTTTAATATTTTAGAAATGTAATCTTTTATTACCTCAAATTCGGGTCTGACGTGCTCATTAAAGATATCTATCGTAATATCTTTTTTGATCGATGATAGATAAAATGGAATTGTTACTATTCCAGACCCAAACCTTACTTTTTTAAAAGGCACCTTCATTTTCTTTTCAAATATCCATTGCTGCTCAACAATTGAATAGGGGTTATTAGTCGACATAGGTAATATGGCAGTCGGCTTTTTCAAGACTATAGATCTGAGTACACTATTCGTGTCAGTTGTCCTGAACCTTATTTCTTCTATAGTCAGCATTCCCATGGCAAGTTGGCGATCAACCTCCGGAAGTACTACGCTGTAATCAATGATTTCCGCAAATATGCTGTTTCGTTCCTCATCATATTTTAATACACGGATCTTCCAAGTAATGCCTTTTTTAAAATGTTCAATATCAAGTCTTAAATCGAGTATTGAAATAGGGTAAGCATTACTTTGACTGTTAATGTAAAATCTGTCTTCTTCAAATTTGAGCGTATATACTTCGTACGCTTTTACGAAACCCATACCAGCCAATTTGCGATAGTACCTATTCCTTTTTTGAAACATTTTCTCCAAATACGGAATACTCAAGTCCCTATAGTCATATATAGCAGGGCTATTTTCACTTCTTTGTACTCTACCGATGTATTGAGTTAGTTTTCCTTCAAAAGACGATGGATAAACAAGGAATAGGCAATCAAGAATGCCTATATCAATTCCTTCTCCCAGGAATTGGCCTGTTGTGATTACAACCTGAAAGCGGCCTTCCTCTATTTGTCTGATCTTTGATTTTCTGGAACTGTCTGTATCATCTCCGGATATAATAATGATGTCGCAATCCTGTTTCAGAAACTGATGCAAAATTTCGATGTGCGACTTTCGTTCAGTAAGTATCAATATACTTCTGCCATTATTTACTTCTTGTCGTATATCATCTGCTATCAGATTATTTCTTGCCGTGTCGTGAGTAAGTATGTCTGATAATGTTTCAAATTTATCTGTAGTTTCATTAAAAGGTATTTCAAGATCTGTATCCCTGATATTGATTAGAACGTTTTGTTTATCCTTCAATTTATCAGGCAACACCATGTCATGAATAACCTCACCTATCTGTGCAAATATCAATTTCTCATCCTTATTCTTTCGGATGGGGGTAGCAGTTAATCCATATATATAGTAAGTGTGTAACTGTTGCAGGGTCGCTTTGTAGGAATCAGAAGGTAAATGATGGCACTCATCAATAATAATGGTTCCAAAGGCTTTTCTAATTTCACTTTGGATCTCAGCTTTACCAAGACTTTGTATCATCGCGACAGTGATACGATCTCCAATGTCAATGTGTCCTTTAGTAATACGTCCTATTTTATATTTGGGTATGCCTAAAAATGTCTGTATTCGTTCTATCCATTGGTCAAGTAATTGACGCCGGTGAACTACTATGAGTGCTGGTTGTTTCTTTTGCGCGACAATTGAAAGCCCAACAAAAGTTTTGCCAGCACCCGGCGAAGCCACAATTACTCCCATTTCTTTTTTACTTGTTGTTGTGAGAACCGTTTGCTGATAATCATAAAGCTGTCCTGTCGGTGTGTATTCAACTTCAGGAAGCATTTCTCTCTTATCTGTCAGGTTGTAGTTCAGTTTGTTCGTTTTACAATAACGCAATAGCGTACCAATACAACCGCGTGGGATGATTAATCTGTCCGTATGTTCTTCCAGAACGGTAGAGGATGCTTTAACGTCATAGGTGTTTTGTCCTGTAGACTTCTTTATGAAATAGCTTGAATTTGTTATCCTCAAATTCTTTCGCAGAAATAGGACTAACTCAGGTGGCAGGTTATTTCTGCTGATAGTGATGTTATTGTCTAAGATAATCTCAACGGTATTTGTAGATGATGGGAGCGGCTTTTGTTCATGTACAATAAGATGGCCTTTACTAAACTCATTGAAAAGTTCATCAAGTTTACTGTTACTTACTTTTTTTACCGAAGAAAGTAATTCCCATTGATCTGGATATACGTCAAAAGTATTTGGGTTAATAAAGCATGCGTTCTCATTTTCCAAAGATGTTTTCTGCAATGGCAATGCGATAAGATTACCTAGTCCTTTTCCCGAATGGTAATCCTGGTTAGGAAATATCCTGTCAAAACTTGAACTATTAGAAGCACTAATTCTAATCCCTGAGTCTTTAAGAAAATGATGGATAATAATTCTACTTTTTAGCGCAGGATAGGCTTGTTCAAAGAATATCCATAAATGTCCTCCGTTACCCGAGCGGGAGCGTTCTATGTAGGCTGGCACATCCTGATTTAAACATTGCTGGTATAATTGTACTATTTGTGTCCTCCAGTTATTTTCATCAAAATCAACGGCAACAAACCAGGTTGTGTTATTTGCCAACAATGGATATATTCCGATGATTACTTTGCCTTCTAAATGATCTCTAATTGCACTGTCCGAAAGCCTTATATAGCTTTTGTGTGGATAGTCTTTTAAGCTACCTCCTGTAGTTTTATGCAATGCATACTGATTCCAATCAATATTATAAGCTGGTGTGTATCCACTTTTGTCCTTTGCCTCCCAACGCTTTGCAAAAACATCTTGCCTCCCTTTAAAGAGAGATACAAACAATTGTAATTGTAAACTTGTGAGAGTCATGACTTAGTATTTGCTATGAATAAATATAGCGACTACTAAATTTAAGTTTTAAATCAAAAAGGACTTATTAATAACTTGAGATATTGCTAATATTGGGGGAGATTTTTCAGGTAACTTTTTTAGTCGATCAATATCAAGTTTTGGGCATTCTTGCCCGTATTTTAGAGTATATAAAAAATAAAATAACTCATTGTAAATGACTGATTTACAATGAGTTATTAAATATGGCGGACCGGACGGGACTCGAACCCGCGACCTCCGCCGTGACAGGGCGGCATTCTAACCAACTGAACTACCGATCCTTTTTGTAGTTTGGGCTGCAAAGATAACAGCAATTTCCTGACTTTTACAACTCTTTTTTACAAAAATTTAAAAAAAAGTTTAGCCCCTTTATATAAACAAAAATCCCGGAGCGTTGGATGCTCCGGGATGATATATTCTTGTATTTTGTATTGTTAGTTCTTCACTACTTTATCTGTGCGCAACAGGTGGTTATCCTGATCGTAAACAGATATCATATACATGCCGTTTGCAAGCCCTTCTATGTTTATAGCTTTTGTCTTTTCTGCATGCATCAGCAATTTACCATCAATACCTGCTACGGTTACATTCACTTGTACCGGTGCATCTATATAAATCACAGACGATGCAGGATTAGGGTATAATCTAATATTGTCTTTAAGATTTACACTGGCTACAGAGTTATTCAGTACATCGTATATGCTACTTGTAGCGGCGCAACCTGCAGTGTTGGTTACAGTAACAGAATACCCGCCAGGCAGGTTGATATTGGTGCATGAATTAGTTTCACCCGCAATAGGCTGGTTATTGAAATTCCATTGCCATGTGGCGAAACCAGGAGCACAAAGCTGAGAAACAACCTGACTTATAATAGGATTGGGTATAGTACCTGTAGTTATTGTTGCGCTTGTAGTTGTTAAAGTACAGCCAAGCGGTGTAGTTACAACAACGGCATAAACACCCGGGGCAGTTGCACCATAAAACTGGCTGAATGCACCGCTTATAGGTGTTCCTGCTTCGTACCACTGGTATCTATAGTTTGTACCTCCTGGCGCAGTTAATAACGTTGGCGTACTGCCGCATATGGTACCCGGAGCAGCATAAGTAATATTGCCTGTTGGTGTTATACCTGAAGCAACATAAACTGAAGACGATGTAGCAGAGCAGCCAGGGTTAGATACTTTAACACTGTAATTACCTGTGTTATGTACTACCAGTGTGTTCAACGTATCGGCCAGTATAGTACTGTTGTTGTACCATTGGTATGAAAGGCCAGGGGCCTGTGCTGTTACCAAGGTGAGGCTGTCTGGTGAGCAAAGCGTATCAGCATGGTTGCTGGTAATATTTGCAGCAGGTGCAGCAAGGGCTGTAACAACTACAGGAGATGAAGTAGCAGAGCAGCCGTTGCCTGATGTAACACTTACGGTATAACTGCCGCCTGTTGTGGCAGAGTATGCAGCATAAGTTGCACCAGATATTGCAGTGCTGTTCAGGTTCCACTGGTAAGTGGTATTGGCAAGGGCATTTGCATTTAGCATTGTTGCTGCTCCAGGACAAATAAATGTGCTGTTTGATGGTGTAGCAACAGCCGCCGGCGATGGTATTGTAAAAACAGGATAGATAGACGAAGTAGCAGAGCAACCAGGGCCACTGAATACCTGTACTGTATAATTACCAGCTATGCCGGCTGTAAATGTCCTGGCCGATCCGTTTGGTTGTGCAGTACCGTCCAGGCTCCACTGATAAGTGTACCCGGTACCGGTGTTGGCATTCAACGTTACGGTCTGTCCTGAGCAGAAGGTAGCAGAACCGGTATTAGTGATGGCAGCTTGCGGTATAGGACTGGCCGTAACTACAAGAGGTGCAGATAAAGTACCGCAGGTACCGTTATTCTCATACAGGACATAGCTACCAGAAACCATAGCGGTATCCGCCGGGTTGTTGGCATTGCTGATGAAGTTGCCATTTAGCTTCCAGGCATAAGTAACGCCTGCATTTGTGGTACCGGTAAGGGTAACACTGCTGCCCTGGCAAAACCCAAGCGGGCCGCCTGCAGTAATAGCTACTGCCGGTGCTGCCAGATAGTGAACAGAGTCTGTTGCAGAGAAGCTGGTGCAACCAAAACCATTGGTTATACCTATTTTATAACCACCGGCAGGATTGGCCCTGAAGGTATCGCGTACAGCGCCCGGTATAGCAGTATTATTATAGTACCACTGGTAAGTATAGCCAGGGGTAAAGAGACCTACAAACGAAGCACTGTCTGATGGGCATATAGTAGTGTTACCATACGCTGTAATACCAACAGCCGGTAATGGATTAATATGCAAGGTATCTACAATGGTAGTGTCTTTTGGTGCGCAGGTACCTGTAATAATGCTGCGGTACACATACCCGTTCATGGCTGTTGTAACACCTGTAAGGATAAGCGAATCTGTGTTTGTACCACTATATACACCTCCACTCACAGGGCTGAATGCACCACCTGTGCTTACCTGCCATTGATAGTTGAGGCCGGCACCGGTTGCACCTACGGTAAATAAGGCATTGGCATTATTACACGTGATTGCATTGGCTGGTTGCGATGTGATTGTTGGTAATCCGTTTACATGCAAAGTTGCAAAAGTAGATGTAACAGGACTACATGCACCGCTTACTACCACACGATATTGATATCCGTTCATAGTGGTATTAGGGATCAATTGAGTAAGAGTGCTGGTGGTAGCACCGGTATAACCTATACCGTTTGGCAAGGTTACAAAACCACTACCTGTGTTTATTTGCCATTGGTAACTTAAGCCTATACCTGTAGCCCCAACACTGAAAGATACCGGGGTGAGTGCACATACCGTACTATCGCGCGGCTGGGTAACAATTGCAGGTGCCGGGCCCACGAAAACAGAAACAGGGTTACTGGTTTTGCTTGGGCCACAGCTGCCTGTAACCACTACCTGGTACTGGTAGCCATTCATGGTAATGGGTACACCGGTAAGGTTAAGCGTAGCTGATCTTGCCCCACCGTAAACACCGCCATTAGTTATATTGTTAAATGTAACACCGCCATCTATACTTACCTGCCATTGGTAGGTAAGTGAACCACCCAAAGCACCTATTGTGAAAGAAGCATTGCCACCTGTACATGCATTGGTAGTTTGAGGCTGGGCACTAATAGAAGTACTCAGGTTAACCGGCACATAGTATGCAGCGCTTGCAGCGCCCTGGTGCGAGAAAGTACAAGTATCTGCAAAACGATAGTAAACAGAAGAATTGAGTGTAGGTGTGGTATAGTTTAGCGTATTGGCACCACTGCCACCAACCGCATTAACCCATGGGCCACTGGCACTTGCAGACTGCTGCCAGTAACCACTAATACCCGGTGTTGTTGAACCGCTAATAGTATTTGCCTCAGCAGCATTTAGTGTATATGTATTGCCCGAGCATAAAGGTGTAGCAAGAGGTGCATTTGTAATAGCAGAAGCCGAGGGGGTACCAACGCAACCTGAGTGCGTTACTATAACATCATCAACAAATTGATCATTATCCCAATTCGATGAGGCTTCAAATATTATATAAATATTTCCAGTATAAGTTGAGGGGATAGTGGTTGTGGAAAGTGTCCAGCTACCGCCTGTAGAGGAATTAAAAGAAGTTAATAATGTACCACCTGTGATATTGGGTGCAGTATTTACATATACTTTCATTGGATCACCACCATAGCGAAATGTATAAAAGGTGAGCTTATTTGTGCCGCCTGGATATGGTGTTAGATTGATAGCTGGTGTAACTAAGTCCGCAATTCCGCCGGAACGTATATTCCATGAGTTAAAACCTGCAGAATGTATGCCGCTATATGCTACTGCAGGTGAATTATTGACATCATTACCATAATTACTGAGAGGCGCAGACCCAGACACAGTAGATAAGGACCATATAATAGGTGCTCCAGGTCCACCATCTGTAGGTGGATTATTTGACGCTTGTACAATCAAGTTATTTTGCCAGCCAGTTGGTGGAAATGTTGTACTGGTGTCAAAATTTTGAGCCAATAACGTTTGGGCTTTGCTCCCCGTACTAGTAAGAGTAAAACAGCAGATAAGGGTAATGTAAACAAGTAAATTTATTCGCTTCATAAATAATGTACTTTTGAATAAACAGAAAGATAGAATAATAATACATAACAATTTAGGGATTTTTTATGAAAAAAGTAAAAAATGTCTGCATAACTTATTCATTTGTGACAATGCGAAAAAAAATCGGCTGCCGTTGTACGGCAGCCAATTAAAAACCATCATTTCTATTTAATTATTTATCTAATTATCATCTAATATGCAGTAATTGTAACATTTTTAGTTATCGGATCTCTCGACCAGGATACGTTAATAGTAGTCCCAGCACATGCATCGTAATAACTACCTGTAGCAGACCACCCAGAACAAGATTCTCCAAATTTCACTCCGTTACCATTCATACATGATGGAGGTGTATGTGCCTTTGAATACGAAACATTTATAGGAGTGCCACTACCACCACTAAATCCCCATACTGGGTCAGAAACAAGAGTTGCGCCCCCATTAAATGTAGTACCTGCAGGTACATCAATTAAACTTAAACCTCCTGCAAAATCGCACAGTGTGTGGTAATCTCCAATAATGTAAAACTCAACATCAAAAGAAGTGCTATTGGTAACCGTTAAATAAACCTGACTAAAACCAGAAAAACTACCCATGCATAACAATGCAAGAAATAATACTTTTTTCATAGAAGTTTGTTTTTGTTTAAGATGAATAATAGTTTGCTGTTTCTATGCAAGGCAAAGCTGATAACAGGTTTAAAAATTATAGTCTCATTAAGTGAGTGCTTTAACCTTAATCAAAATATACTTTACATATCTACATGCAATAAAAATATGTAAACATTTTGTTAATGCATATTTTTTTTAATTAAACTGTAGGTATTTATAGCAAGGGCTATTTACTGAGCAGAAGTGCAGATATATCCTTCTTAGATGATGATTGCTGAGTGCAAAAGATCAGCTATAAACCTCGATTGAACGGATCTCTCCGTCGCTGAAAACGCTCCTGCGAGATGACGGCCACTTTACCAGACCGACGCTTTATACTCCAGCGTGATGACGGCACTTTATCAGACCTGCAATTTATGCTCCTCGAGATGACATTCACTTTACCACACCTACACTTTACCCTCCTGCGAAGTGACGTTCACATTACCACACCTGCACTTCGCGTTCCAGCTCTATACCAAAACGTTCTTTTACAGACTGCACTACTTTTTCTGATAACTGCCATACTTCGCTGCCTTTGGCGTTGCCATAATTCACCAATACCAGCGCCTGTTTGGCATGCACACCAGTGTGGCCTTCTTTGTAGCCCTTCCATCCGCATTGCTCTATCAGCCATCCGGCAGGCACTTTTATATGGGTCTCATTTACCGGGTAAGATGGTATCTGCGAGTTGGTCTTCAGCAACTCCTCGTAGTGGGCTTTAGTAATGGTTGGATTTTTAAAGAAACTGCCCGCATTCCCTATCACTACGGGGTTGGGCAGCTTACTGCTGCGTATAGCAATTATAGCATCGGCTATAGCTTTTACACTGAGTTCCTGCACATGCATTTTTTCAAGCTCTTCGGTTATAGCCCCGTAGCTGGTATTAAATTTAGGTACCTTATTCAGCTTGTAGGTTACCGATGTTATAAATACCTGGTCTTTAAGTTGGTTCTTAAAAATACTATCTCGGTACCCAAACTTGCAGTCACTATTAGTATAGGTAACAAATTTCTTTTCGCCCCAGTGCCAAGCTGTTACCTCATCTATTGTTTCTTTGGCCTCTACCCCGTACGCCCCAATATTCTGTATGGGCGATGCACCGGCGGTACCAGGTATCAGCGCCAGGTTCTCTACCCCACCGTAGCCTTTTTCTATGGCCTGCATCACAAACCAGTGCCATACCTCTCCACTCTGCACACGCAGCCACACATGGTCTTCACTTTCTTTTTCTGTGGTTATGCCCTTCAGCCTGTTCAGCAGCACCAGCCCTTCTATGGGTTGTGTAAGCAATATATTGCTACCCCCGCCCAGCATATATAGCTTCTGGTTTTGCGGTATTTCGGACAGTTGGTTTTCGTTATCTATTGTTTAGTCTGGCAGAACAGTAGCACCGCTGCCTGCACAAAGCCGTGTCGGCTGCAGCTGTCATAGCTGCCGACTGCCTTTTTCTTTGTTACTTTCTTTTTGGCATCAAAAAGAAAGTAAGGAAGTGAAGGACGGGTTTGGAGAGAAAGTAGGTTTCGAACACTTGTAGGTTTATCCTCGCCCTGCTCGTAACAGTATCACCTCACCCTCACCAAATAATAAGCACGAGTCTCTCCGCCCCGCGTAGATGGGTTCAGGAATGGCCCCGTGAGCTCGCTTACTTTAAAAAACCTGCCAGTCTTTAAAGTGTCTAAGCTGTAATGCATATTGGTTAGGTCAGCCATACCCTCATCGCCTGTAAGTATGTACTTATTATCGCCCAGTTCGCTGGCTGTATCTGTGCGGCGGGTAACACCCTGTGCATAGAAGGGTAGTGCGTTCAACGGGTCGTGCATTTTGTAGGCTACAAAATGATCCGTACTAATATTGTTGGAATGTAAGTATCTGCCGGCCTGTGCGCCCACCTCGTATTGCAGTAAAGGATAGTAAAAAAAGTTGGTCATGATAATGTTGGC
>Ga0206982_1005_pt1 | contig 87748 bp, 59 predicted proteins | sample Alteio_BWMinCont_18_FD_153493 | JGI IMG/M metagenome (GOLD analysis project Ga0206982, IMG submission 153493) | Enriched cells from forest soil in Barre Woods Harvard Forest LTER site, Petersham, Massachusetts, United States -... | ecosystem: Environmental > Terrestrial > Soil > Temperate forest >... | reverse complement strand
CTACAAAGATCTCCCAGAAGCCTTTACCGATGGTAAGCGTAATGGCAAATACAAGCAGCAGGGTAGGCATGGCCCATAGTATATTGATGAGGTACATGACCATATTATCTATAACGCCCCCATAGTAACCCGCAATGCAACCGAGCAGTATGCCAATAGTTAGTGACAAGAACACTGCTACAAAACCAACTGCAAGGCTTACCCGCGCGCCAATGAGGAGGCGTGAGAGTATATCGCGGCCATAACGGTCTGTGCCGAGGTAGAAGGTACGCTGCCTGATGAGTTGCCGAATAGCTGCCTGTTGCTGCGTTGTTGTTGCTGTGAGCTGGTTTGGAGAAAGAAGCTGCTTGGTTGTATATGTGAGGGTATCCTGCAGGCCATCATCTATATAGTGATATACTACAAGGCTGTTGTTGCTAAAGTAGTACCCGTTGATAGGAACTACTTTGAAGTTGGCGGGTGTACCGCTGAACCACCGGGTGAGCTTTGGAGGCATTGAAGCCTGCCTGGCCGGCAGATATAATAACTGTTTTGTGAAGCCGGGAGGATGAGCGCTTAGTTCTACAATAAGAGTATTGCCAGCGGGGGTATTGTCTGGGGCCAATACATAAGCAAATATAGCTACCAGGCTGGTGAGCGTGATGATGGTGAGCGCAACGATAGCAGAGGGCCGCTGAAGCAGCTTCTGTAATACTGATGATGGCGCGCTGTAGCTCACTTAGTTTAAGTTTTAACTACTAAGTTCACAAAGAAAATGCAGAAAGATTACAATAATTAAAGCCCATGCTCATCTACCAGGTAAATGATCTGTGTCAGAATAGTTGCGCCCAGTTTCAGCTCGCGGTGATTTACATTCTCAAATACGTCGTTATTGGTATGATGTAAATCGAAGTAGCGTTGAGGGTCTGGCAGCAAGCCAATAAGCGGAACGTTCATCTTGGCTAAAGGGCTGATGTCTGTTCCGCCTTCGCTCTGGCTGAAATCATATACACCATAGGGTAAGAATAATGGCGCAAAGCTGCGGATATTTTCTTTTTTTGCCTCTGTCATTTCCAGGCCCAGGCCACGCGGAGAAAAACCACCTGCGTCTGTTTCTATTGCCAATATATGCTGTTCATTCTGTGCCTTTGCTGTGTCTCCGTATGCCAAGCCACCCTTCATGCCATTTTCTTCATTCATGAACAATACTGCGCGTATAGTATGCTTTGGGTGGATGCCCAGGGCTTTGAAGGCACGTAGTACCTCCATAGACTGTACGCAGCCCGAACCATCATCGTTAGCGCCTTCGCCTACATCCCAGGAATCAAGATGGCCGCCAACTACAATTACTTGTTCGGGGTGCTCGCTACCGAGTATTTCGCCTATTACATTGTAAGAACGTACGGGTTCGGGCATCATCTTACAGTCGGATTGTATGGTTGCCATTATCTTACCTTTGACATATTCCTGTTCCATTTTATCGGCAGTAAGATTGCCAACAGCAATGGATGGTATCTTGTTTACAGAGTCTTTGCGTATGGCACCTGTATGCGGTACATCATCCTCGCCGGTGGATATGGACCTGATAATAGCGCCTACTGCACCTTTTTGCCCGGCCCAGGTTGCAGCAGAGCCACGTATCTTCACTGCATCACCATAACCTTCGAACGTGTTAATGATATCTTGCCGGAACCTGTAATTGAAAAATACGATCTTGCCTTTTACTGCGCCTGCGGGCAGAGCATTCAGTTCGTCCTGGTCGTGTACCATAACAACCTGAGCTTCTATAACCTTGCCGTTTGTGCCATAGCTGTTGCCCAGCGAAAGCATAGTTACATCATGGTAAACACTGTTGCCATATTTAAGTCTCAATTTTTCTTTGCCACGCACCCAATGTGGTACATCAACGGGTTGCAGCCATACTTTGTCAGCCCCTGTTTGCTTCATTGTTTTTTCTCCCCATATTACGGCCTGTGCAGCCTGCGGGGAGCCGCTTATGCGCTTGCCAATGGTTTTGCAGAGTACACGCAAGTTGCTGTAACATGGGCTATGCAACAGAACTGTATCGGCTATACGGCGCATCACTAAAGAATCCTGCGCATGAGCGCTGAATACAGAGCAAACCAACAAAAGGAGGAGTAAACGAGATTTCATACCTTAAAAGTAACAGGCTAAAATTATAAAACCCAATGCGTGTGGGTAATATCCCCCAATCAGGGGCGATTATTATACGTTTGGTTATATCCCAGATTGGTTGAGTTGAAGACAGTTGATAGATAAGTTTTGTTTGTTTTTCTGAAGTATAGGGCAATAAAAAAGCGCCCACGAGGGCGCTTATATTTAAGCGATTTAGAATGTTATTCGCTGCTTCCGGCGTCAGTTGGTTTTTCGAGCTTGTCGAAAGCAAACAGGAGCGAGAAACGCAGTGTGTTTGACAATGGATTGCGGGAGATACCAGAACCTGAAGGTATAAGGTATGATGCATTGAGCTGGAATACGTTGTACTTAACACCTATACCGGTAGTGAAATATTGACGATCGCCATTGTCCGGGTTTTCGTAAAAATAACCAGCCCTGAGCGCAAACTGGTTTTGATACCAGTATTCAGCGCCAAAAGAGATGTCTATTTGTTTCAATTCACCACTTGCACCACCTGGAGCATCGGTAAATGAACCAAGTATGCCGGAAACAACGGTTACCTGAGTATCGGCACTATTGAGTGCAGGTACCAGCAGTTTGTTTACATCTAACGCGAAGGTGATTGCGTTGTATTCATCAAACTTAGAGGTATAAGCTACCCCAATACCGAGATTCATAGGAATAAAATCTTTACGCGTATTGTTGTAAGATATTTTACCACCTATGTTGCTGGCTACTGCGCCAAAGCTGAATGTGCGGCTTTTTATGCCATCAATATCTTTTGTGCGGGTATAAAATACGCCGAGGTCGGCAGCAAATGTGTTGCCTGGCTTGTAATCTGTACCTGGCTGAGCGCTAACACCTGATGCTATGGCAGAATGTATATAACGCATAGTAACACCCACACCCAAGTATGGAGATAAGCGACGGGAATAACCGGCATCGAAAGAATATTCGCGTGGCATACCCGTACCTATAGGGTTTGCATTGAAATCGGTATAGCTGATGTTACCAAGGGAGAAATAGCGCATAGACGCACTGATGGCCTGGTCGTCGTTTTCTCCAAATTTGGCATAACCAGCGATGTAAGCAAGGAATATATCAGGTACGAGATCTTTAAGCCATGGTGTATAAGTTGCGGATACACCATACTTTTTATCGGAAAATGGAATCTTAGCTACATCCCAGTATTGTGCATTGGCATCGGGTGTTACTGCTATAGAAGCATCGCCCATGGCACCTGCGCGGGCATCTGGGCTTATGCGCAAAAAGGGAACTGCTGTAGTAACAAAGTCTGTTCCGGTTTGTCCATTCACATTGGCTTTGGTAGATGTCTGACCAAAAGATGTGAGTGTTGTTAACCCGGATATAAGTGTTAAACCAATAAAAGCAATGCGTTTTGACATTCTGTAATTATTAATATTAATTTTAAGGTTGGGCAAAATTATCCCTTTTTATGCAGTCTGCAATAATATTTGCTGGCAAATTAATTTACCAGTGTGTTTGTTTAACACAATTAACGTACCAAGACTGCTTTTTCGTATGCGGTAGTCTTTATTCCTGATTCTGTTGCCACCTGCATCCGGCAAATATATACGCCAGATGGTAGTTTCGCACCGCTGTTGTCTGTACCATCCCAAATAATTTCGTTACTGCGGCTATTGGTGGAAGCAAATGATTGCTGATATATTTTTACCTGTATGCCCGCAGTGTTGTATATGGCCAATGTTACATTTAATGTTTCGTTAGGGTGGTTGTGCTCAAAAATAAAATGGGTTTCATCTTTAAACGGATTGGGATAGTTATAAAGATCGGCCACTTCTACAACTTTACCATCTACCACCACGAAATCTACAGTGCCTTCTGCATGATTGTCGTTTACATCCCATGCTCGAACTGTAATGCTATGCCTGCCGTTGGCAAGACCTGATATAGGATAGGAAACATACCCCTGCTGATAACTATTGGTGATGGTCTGATAATAATCGTTCAGTATGTATGGTTGCGCAGCGTCGCCATCCAGGATGCCTACGAGGTCATGCCCTACATTGGTGCCTGATACGTTGATGCCTGTCTGATCGAACAAGGACACAAACAATACAGTATTTGGCCCGGTGATGCCGCCATTGATGAAGAGGCTATCGCCAATATATGGTTTTACGATGGGCGGAGTGGTGCTTGAAACCGGGTGATCTGAATAACCACCTACTACATAACCAGAATCTGAGCCTGCGGCATCGGTTGTGCCATTGTCTGCATAAGTACTGATCTTGCCTGCGCCATTTGTATAATTAATGTCTTTGGGTGTAATGAAGGTGAGCGTATAGAGCCCGTTAGTAACAGTGGCCTTACCGCGGTATATTACATTGTCTTGTATGCTGTATAGTTCGTTGGTGCCACTAATGGTGCGTACTGTAGTTGGCTTATCAAAAAAGGAAACAGATATGGTGCCATTGAAATCAGTAAGAATGTTATGATTAGCATCGGTAACGCTACCTTTCAGGACATAGGTGCCCAGGGCTTTTACAGAATCGGCCTTCTGCATTGTAAAGCCATCTATCAGACTGTCAATACGTACTGCATATTTAGGGAAATCCGGTTGCAACCCGGGATCGCCGAGAAGGGTGAACTTGCGGTAGTTAGCAAGCGTAAAAGAATCAGCGGTGTCGCGCTTGTAATTTACGTTTTTGCCCATCCTGAAAGCATCTCCAAATGTGTTCCAATGCAGATCTGCATAATGCTGGAATTGCGCTGAAAGGTATTGAATGTTGAGTTCATGATTGGGTGTGGCATAAACCGCTTTGGTAGTGGTGATGGCGGCAATAACACCTCCTGTATTCCTTATGACCAATTGTTCTGCAGCAGATACATAAGCGGGTTGATCGAATTGACCAAAATCGCAGGTAGCAGTTACCATAAATGGCAACATGTAGAGGTTATTCCAGTTGTTATAATCATCGGCAGTGAGTATGCGGCGTGCAGACCATACAGTGGGGTTACCGTGACCGTTGTAATTCATGAGGAAATTGCCTTTATATACCTGGTTGTCGAGGATAGCGTTGGCATCGGGACAACGTTCGCCTGCGGGGGTTGATGTAACAGTCATTGCATCCAGATACACCTTGGTTTCGTTATAGAGATTTGTGCTGCTTGTCTGTATATTTGCTGCCATAGCTTCTGCATCGTCCATATGTTCACCGGCTTCATCGTTACGGTCTGCGGCGAAGGTAGCTGCAATGCGCCATGCCCCCAGGGATTGTGTGCTTTTGTATGCTTTAATCTTGTTTACCATAGCCAGTGCATCTGAAGCATTACGAGCAGGCAAGCGGCCCACGCCAATGTCCATAGCGTTTACAATAGTAGTGTTCTCTATGTATTCATTATTGTCGAGGAAGCTGAAAAAATCGTCAGAGCAATAACTGTCTGTAATGCTGTGTGAATAGGCTGATTCAAATGTAGGGACGTAATTGCTGTTGTTGGGTACCCGGTTCTTGTAGTCGTATGATGCACCACCAAATAAGAGGAGGTAACGAGGCATTTGTGCAGAGTCGTTGCCAGCGCGATCGTAAAACATTTTTGTGAAATCGCGAATAGCACTGAGATCTTGCCCACCAGAAGAAAATTCGTTGTAAATCTGATCGGTAGTAGCCACAGCAACAGTATAGTTGTCAGCAGTTCTATGGAAATCTGCAAGTTGGTTTGCGGCATCCAGAAACTCAGGGTTGGTAACTACTATCATATTTACCTGAGCGAGGGCATGCAGGTTTTGATTGGCGACGGGACCTGAATAAGCTGGCGACGGAAATGAAGTAGTATTTAATGCGGCGAACTCATGAAGGTATTGCGCGGCGCAAGTAAAGGTATAATTGCCACTGCCATCAAGGGATCCGTTCATAAGTACAGGTACCTGAGGGTTGGTAACATCCCATACCTGTGTTGTAGCATTAGCACCCTGGACTACATATTTTGCTATATTCCCAGGACCTACACTGCGCCAGTCGCGAAAGCCGAGCAGGGAACCGGAAATGCCCAATGGGCGACGCATATTGATCTCTATGTAATTGAGGTAGCCAACAGATGCATAATCGACAGGTGTGTAAGTAATGGTGAATGTAGCAGTGCCACTACCAAGAGCTACTTTGAAGGGTGGTGGTATGTTTTCAGCTATGGGATCATCGCCAGTGGAATTAGCGTAGAAAGTTTGTGTTGTTAATACCTGGCTGTTTAATGATACAGTAAACCGATTTTGATCAGCCGCTGAAACATCGCCTAATGCGATGGAGCAAGAAATGGAGTCGGCAATGGTACCCAGGCTAAAAGAAAATGTTTGAGTGGAAGGTTGGCCGGGGTTCTGGCTAAATTGCTCTCCATACCATTCTTTGCCCAGCCCTCCCGGGTTTTCCAGGTCTATATCATGTGCCGCATAGTCGTTAAAGCTAGTAACAGTTACATTGGCTGAAGGTGCAGCGCCCTGGCTATTTATGCGCAAACCAGCGCCATTATTGAATGTGAGGAAGTAGTAACTGCTGTCGGCATACAGATTATTCTGATGGACAAATTTCTGATTAACGCTGTCCTTGCTCCATTGTGTAGGGCCTATGGCATAAAATATTACAAAATCGTTCGGGTCAAGCTTGCCATCGCCACCATCATTTACCCACAAGGCATTTTCCAGAAGATCTTGCGGGCGGGGAATCGCATTATTTTCGGACAGCATATTGCCGCCATTGCCGAATAACCTGATATTTGCCGTGTTAATGGAAGATACATTGACACCCAGCTTGGAAAGGAAGCTTGCATCAATTTTATAAAAACCGGTTGAAGGAATTGCAATTTTATAAAAAGTGCCACTGCCCAGAACAGAACTTGTTGCAGATGTGGTTTGTGTTGTTTTATCTAAGGCCGATATCGCAGGTTGTTTTTCGGTTACAGTAAGTGTGAAATCGGATATGCGATTGGTGTTGCCGGAAGCATTATCCTTTATATATACCGGGATGTGTATTACAGCAAACGGACGTTTACGATCCATACCCAAGCTTACGCTATACTGGCCTTGTGTAGCCGCAGTAGCTTTTGCAGGCAAGGGTATGCCATTAGCATAGGTAATGTTCTGAAAGGAAATGTCGGGCACGGCATAGTTATCGAGCCAAATGGTTTTGGTGATGGCACCGTTGTGTATAGATAAGGTATCTACATGACAGGTATAGCTTGCAGCAAAGCTTGCTGATGGGGCTGATAGCAATAAGGATGCAAAAAAGCAGAGAAATATTCTTTTCATAATTTACGGTGCGTAAAGTCTAAAAGTTCAACGTATCAAATTTACGTAATAATGAGGTCTGAATAGTCTTTACGACGTTTTCAGTAATGTTAAAACGATAATATCATTGAAATATTATAGGCTTTAAAAAGAAAAAAGGAGTTTTTTTTATTCAATAGGATTTGAAAGCTTGACATTTTGAAAAGAATGCTATAGTATTGTAATACTTTTAACAATCTTTGCTAATACAAATTGTAGAAAATATTTTTCTCTGATTATGAAAAGAACACTCATCGGCGTGAGCTTGCTGTGCATCGGGGCAGCTACTATACTTTCAGCATGCTCTTCGAAAAAATCAACTGGTACTGGTGTATCCTCCAAGACAGGTTGGAATTATAACGACCCTAAGCTGGGCGGTTTTGACGTTCCAAACTTTACCGGACAGAAACTCGGGCCAGGTCTGGTTCTGGTTGAAGGAGGTCGTTTCACAATGGGGATGACTGAAGAAGACCTTACAGGTGAGCGCAATAATATTCCACGTACAGTATCAGTATCTTCCTTCTATATGGATGAAACTGAAGTTGCTAACGTTGACTATCGTGAATATACATACTGGATGAACCGTACGTATGCATCGGATTATCCTGAAGTTGTTGCTAAATCAATGCCGGATGAAACAGTATGGCGCCAAGCCCTTTCTTACAATGAGCCATTGGTACAATATTATTTCCGCACAGCAGCCTACAATAACTACCCTGTAGTTGGTGTAAACTGGAGCCAGGCTAACGATTATTGCAAATGGCGCAGTGACCGCGTTAATGAGTATATACTTATTAAGAACGGCCAACTGAAGAAAAACCCTAACCAGGTGAATGAAGATGAATTTTCTACTGAAACATATGTTAATGGTCAGTATGACGGAGCTGCCGGTACTCACAAAAAGAAAGACCTCGATCCAGGAGGGTCTGGCAAACGTAATAGTACTTATGCCGATGGTTACCTGTTGCCAAACTACCGCCTGCCAACAGAAGCAGAGTGGGAATATGCTGCCCTTGGCCTGATAGGCAACAATCCTGAACCAGCTACACGCCGTCGCCGTGGCGAAGAAGTTATCACAGAACGTAATACATATCCATGGGGTGCTAAGAACACAACCCGTTATGGTCTTCGTAACGAATACCAAGGTGAATTCTTAGGTAACTTCAAACGTGGTGAAGGTGATAACATGGGTATTGCCGGTGCACTTAACGACAATGCTGACATACCAGCTCCAGTATATTCTTATCAGCCGAACGCATTTGGTCTTTATAATATGGCCGGTAATGTGAGCGAATGGACATTAGATACTTACCGTCCAACTTCTCACCAGGATGTTAATGATTTCCGTCCTTTCCGTGGTAATATTTATACTGCTTACAAACGCGTTGCAGAAGACAACTCACTGGAAGACAAGGATAGCCTTGGCCACCTGCCAGTACGTACTTTAACTCCTGATGATCTGGCTAATAACAACCGTGTTGAAAACAGGAATGCTGACGTAAGGGGTTTTGAAGATGGCGATAGCACATCGAACTACGTTTACAACTTTGGTAACTCAACACTGGTTAATGATGATGCTAAAGTTATTAAAGGTGCATCATGGAACGACCGCGCATACTATATGTCTCCAGGTACACGCCGTTTTATGCAAGCTAACCAAGCCAGCGCTACTGTAGGTTTCCGTTGCGTAATGGATCGCCTGGGTAGCCCAGATGGTAACGAAGAACGTGGTGGTAACTACTTTGGCAAAGAAAGTAAGCATACTAAATAAACATAACTTAATATAATACATAAAAAACCTCCTTTTTAAGGAGGTTTTTTTATTTTTAGGGAAGTTTACAGCGCTCATTAATAATTCAGTTTCTATTGGAAATTTCAGCTTTATACCAGATCTATCTCAGTTATCCATCTGTGCAGACCGATACCCGCAAGCTTAAGGAAGGGGATATTTACTTTGCACTAAAAGGCCCATCTTTTGACGGTAATACATTTGCGCTGCAAGCACTGGAAGCAGGAGCGGCATATGCTGTAGTTGATAACCCTGTATATGTACCGTATGACAGGTGTATAGTGGTGCCAGATGTGCTGGATACACTGCAGCAACTTGCCCGCTACCACAGGATGCAGTTTCAAATCCCGTTTATAGCCATTACAGGATCTAATGGTAAAACCACAACAAAAGAACTTATTACAGCAGTGCTTAGCGCCAAGTATAAAGTATATGCTACTGAAGGTAACCTGAACAACCATATAGGTGTACCGTTGACCTTACTTAAGATAAAAAATGATGCGGAGTTTGCTGTGATAGAAATGGGAGCAAACCACCAAAAAGAAATAGAAGGATATTGCAAAATAGCTATGCCCACGCATGGTATTATAACCAATAGCGGCAAGGCACATATTGAAGGCTTTGGTGGCTTGGAAGGGGTAAGGAAGGGGAAAGGAGAGCTTTACGATTATATAAGAGCAACGGGGGGGACTATCTTCAGGAATACAGACCTTGACTACCTGGAAGGTATGGCAACTGGAATTAGAATGCAGGTGACCTACGGCAGCGCAAATGCTACATATATAGGGCGGCCAATTTTGTCTGGGGTGTTTTTGAAAGTGGCTGTACTAACCAGGCATGCTGAAGCTGTACTGGATACACAGCTTGTGGGGGCCTATAACTTCCCAAATGTGATGGTGTCTGCAGCTGTGGGGTTGCATTTTGGAATAGGGATTGATACTATAAAAACAGCGATAGCAGCATATAACCCAGACAACAGCAGATCGCAATGGTTGGAGAAGGGTGGTAACAGAGTAATACTTGATGCGTACAATGCTAACCCTACCAGCATGGAGGCCGCTATTACCAACTTTGCCCAGATGGACCTACCACATAAAATGCTTTGGATAGGAGGAATGAAAGAAATGGGAGCTGATGAACAACTAGAACATGCGGCGCTTGTTGCACTAATTGGCAAGTATGATTGGCAGGATGTGCTATTAGTAGGACCTGAATTTAAGACGGTACAGACTGTTTACAAATGGTTTGCAGACTCTGCTGCTGCTGCTGAATATATAAGGCAACATAGGTCGGCAAATAGCTCAATATTGATAAAAGGATCGCGGGGGAGTAAGATGGAAGTGTTATTGGCTGCTATATCCGAAGATTAGCAAGGAGCATTACATTCGTTCTCTACGGCTGTATTATGTACAAAGGCGTAATTATTGGGAGGTATTGAAGATGTTATTCTTCCTTGCCTACAATTGTGTCTATTTTTGTGCACATGTCGCTAAGCTCACTTTTGAGATAGGGACTATTAAAAGCTTCTGTGGCGCTGTCTGCCGCATACATAAGGAGGCACATAGCTATGAAATCCTGATCGTCCTTGCCGGCGTAGCGCGTTCTCATTTCCGTTATTTTATCGTCGGCAAGCTTCACGGCAGTGCGTACGGCGCTTTCTTCATCGGGCTTGATGCGTATGCGGTAGCTGCGGCCAGCGAGCCATAGATTTACAGGTATGAGGTTGTCTGCCATGAGATAAGCTTTATTGTGTTACTGCTTGTACAGGCACTCTTTTATGTATGAGCCTTTTCTGGAAAAACACTAATGTAAGAACACCTATAGAAATTGCGGCATCGGCAATATTAAAAACAGGTTCGAAGAAAACAAAATCGCTGCCGCCAATAAAAGGCACCCAGCCCGGCATGCGGGTATCTACGATAGGGAAGTACAGCATATCGACCACACGGCCGTGCAGGAAGTGTGCGTAGCCCTGGCCTACCTGGGCTACATTGGCCAGGTGATAAGAACTTTCTGTGAATATCATACCGTAAAACATGCTATCTATAAGGTTGCCCAAAGCACCAGCAAGGATAAGCGAGCCGCAAATAATGGCACCCTTGCTGTACTTCTTTACTACAAGGCTTTTTAGCATAAAAAAGCCTAGAATGACTGCCACAAGACGAAATAATGTAAGTATGACCTTACCGATATCAGCATTGCCAAGCCTCATGCCAAAGGCCATGCCTTCATTCTCGATAAAGTGCAGCCTGAACCAGTGACCAATGACATTTACTTCCTGGCCATAATAAAAATGAGTTTTGATATAATATTTTAATAGCTGGTCGCAAACAATAACTATAAGGACAATAAATATGGCACTACGATATTTCACAAGTAAAAAGCTTTGAATTCAAAGATACAGTTGTCTTTATTTAAATCAGAATTATTGCGTTACTGTTTGTGGCTGTAAAGCTTATAAAAATGTTAAACAGGTTGCGCGGTATCGTAGATAACCTGCAACAGCGTTTGCCCTACAGCCTTCAGTGTGCCTTTGTCTATTATCTGCATATTATCGTTATGGGTATGCCAGTGTGGTGCAAAAGGCGACTCGCTCTCGTTGAGATTGATGATATCTACTGTAGGGATGTTGGCTATTTTATTCACCGGTAAGTGATCATCGGTAATAGAAGGCCCGTTGACAAAAGGGAAATATGATGAGTAGCCAGCTTTAACTGCAGCCTGCCAAATATTTTGCTGTACTGCAGGTGCGTATTGTTGAGAGAGCCCCTCCATTGGGAAACGGGCATTGGTAGCGCCTACCATATCGAGCAGGATGCCAAAGCTGGCTTTGTAACCAGGTACGTGTGGATTGTTGGCCCAGTATTGGGTACCCAGGCAATAAGAATCTTCGCCCCACTCAGAGCGGCCGTAGTCTTCAACATCTGTAAGCAATATGTCAATACCCAAGTTGTTAGGGATCGGGGATGTCTTGAGTATATTGGCTATTTCTATTAGCACAGCAACACCACTACCTCCGTCATCGGCTGCCAATATGGGTTTGTCTTTGTCTTTTGTGTCCATGTCGGCCCATGGGCGGCTGTCCCAATGGGTGAGCAGCAAAATGCGTTTGGTGGCATTGGGGTGTATAACACCAATAAGGTTGATGCAAGGCATTACTTTGCCATCGCCGCCTTTTACCATTGTTTTTTGAGTGTAAACGGTATCGCAAACCTTTTGCAACTTGCTGCGCATCCAATTGGCGCAGGCCTGCTGGGCGGGAGTGCCCGGTACCCGTGGGCCAAAACTGACCTGTGTGGCTATGTAGTTGTAAGCGCTATCTGCATTAAACTCAGGCAAAGCAACCTGTTTCGCCTGTGTTGTATCGGTTGTTGTGGTAGCCGCGGGATGGTTGTTGCACCCCGTGCCTGGCAGGCCTATGCTAAGTGTTACAATGATAATTGCAATGTAAAATTTCATGAAATGACCTTTGTTATTGTAAAAATGCCTTGTCTGGGCAGACAAGGCAAATAATTTTAAATTCTTAAGCTTTATTAATTACCGGCAAAAGGAGCCTGAGTAGTTTGCAAAACATCAATAGCGCCTGTTGACGCATCTGTAACAAAAGCTACAACCCTGCAGTGCAGAGGATTGAATAATACTTTGGTTGAAACGTTATATAAGTAGTATAGTTTAACCACACGGCCAGCTTCTTTAATAGCGGGAGATATTACATTGCCGGAAGGCACACTGGTAACCAGATCGCGGAAAACGCCGGTGTATAAATAATTGCTGTCAACCACAAGGTTCTGATCTTCCTGTAAGTCGTAAAGACTATCTTCTACTATTGCAACATTAATATTTTGATTGGAGCTATTAGCCTGTGTGTAAGCTATGGTGACAGCTATAGTATCTGTAGCAGCAGCTGCATTATAATGGCTGGAAACATACAGATTAATACCGCTGGCAACAGAAGTGCGTGCTGCTATTGCAGACGGCCATTTGTCTTTTGTGAGCTGCAGGCTAGTGCCATAGACAACCCTGTCTATACCGCCTTCAGGCATGCCTGCGATGCCACCATATATTTGCGTGCCTATTGCAGTGCCCTTATCGGTACGGAAATCATATACGCTGCCGGGATAAGGATCGCCCTGCGGGAAGCTTTTAGGATGAATACCTATGGGAATAAGCTGACTGCCATATGAAGTCAGTAAGCTATTGATGACATCGTGTGCAGCCGGACAGTTAGAGCAGCTACAACCCGTGAACTCTTCCAGCAATACGTTGTGTGCCTGCGGTGTTTCTACAGAAGCTACGTATGTAGTATCGTTAAGTGTTTTAGAACCTCCTATAAGTGGTAGGTCTGTTTCTTTGCAGCTTGCTAATAAAAGCACAACAGCCGAGGAAAGTAATACTATTTTTTTCATGAATGTGTACTGTAATAGACAAATTTAAGAATATTATTAATGCGGCGCGCATTGTTTTGAAATGCAGGATGACGGTTTTCGATTAACTTTACTCATTATGGAAGAAAGTAAAAGACAAAAGCAGGTAGCCAAGCTGATACTGGAAGAGATGAGCGCTATTTTTCAGCGTGAGGGTATGAATATAGTTGACGGAGGAATGATCTCTATTTCGAAGGTTGTGGTGACCCCCGACCTACTGGAGGCGCGTATATATGTTAGCTTCTTTCAGATAAAGGACCCAGAAGCAATGTTGCATAAAATAGTGGACCGGACATCTGAATGGCGCAAATTCCTGGGATTGAAGGTTAAAAATCAACTGCGCAGGGTGCCCGAACTGCAATTTTACAATGATGATACCCTGGACTATGTGGCTAAGATGGACGAGATCTTCAAGAAAATAAATGAAGAACGCGACCAGACAAAAACAGAGACAGAACAATAATGAACGGAACGCTGGTATGGAGCCTGGCCAGCAGGTACCTGTTGGGCAAACGATCGGCCAATGCAGCGCCGTTGCTTTCGCGCATAAGCATGGCGGCAATAGCTGTAGGCAGCGGAGCTATGATTGTTTTGTTCTCGGTATTTAATGGGTTTGATTTCCTGGTGAAAGACCTATATAAATCGTTTTACCCGGAAATAAAAATAACAGCTGCACGTGGCAAATTCTTTAACATGCCGGCAGTGCAATATGATGCTTTACAACACATGGCAGGTGTGAAATACGCATCGTCTGTGATAGAGGACAATGTGCTTGCCAACAGCGATGAAGAACAGATAGTTGCTACTCTGAAAGGTATAGATAGTAATTACTTTAAAGTAAATGACATTAAGCAATATATAATTGTAGGCAGCGATTCTGTTGCGACCTTCCCCAAGGCTACGGCTATATTTGGTGCAAGGCTGGCTAACCAGGTGGGGGCAGATGTGAATAATGCGTTCAGCACAGTAATGCTCTACTACCCCAATACAAAACTAACCTCTCCTACACTTGATCCATCTGCTGCATTCCAGTCGGTAAACCTGAAACCGGATGGCGCATTCAGGATACAGGATGATTTCGACAGCAAGTATGTGCTGGCTGCGGCAACAGTGGTGCAAGACCTTTTCCAAGAGCCAGGCAAATATTCATCGGTAGAAATAGCGCTTGAAAAAGGCACAAATGCAGATGATGTAAAAAAACAGTTGCAAGGTGTGCTGGGTGCTGCTTACAAGGTGGAGACACGTTTTGAACAGAATAAGACTTTGTACATGGTATTGCGTACCGAGAAGTGGGCGGTTTATGCCATTTTGCTGCTTGTACTATTCATAGCTTCTTTTAACATGGTAGGTGCGTTGTCTATGCTTGTGCTGGAGAAACAGAAGGATATGGCTATACTGAAGGCAATGGGTGCACCTGCGGCATCAATACGTACAATTTTTTTGCTGGAAGGTATGCTTTGGGCCCTTACTGGTGGGGGGATAGGTATATTGCTGGGCACACTGATATGCGTAGGTCAGCAGCATTTTAAATGGATAAAATTAGGTGGGGGCTTTATTATAGATGCATACCCAATACTTTTTCAGTGGAATGACTTCGCACTGGTACTTGTTACTATTATAGTAGTTGGGTTCCTTGCGGCCATTTACCCTTCTTACAAGGCTACACGGACAGAAAATGTGGGGTTGCGCGCGGCGTAAAATGGGTAAGCTTTTTTATGAAACTCAGACTTCATTGCCACTAATATACAAAAGGAACTAAGCAGGCAGTTTATATTCGTTTTGAAGTTTAAATTGTATAAAAAATAAAGAGTCTGAAGTTGTTTTCAGACTCTTTGCGGATTTCAATATCAAAACATGGTTATGTACCAGTTATAGCAACTAAGCTACCATATAATTACACATTTTATACAATACACGTGCGCCGGTTATACTATCAATGCTATCTCCATAACCACCAGTAGATACTTCGTTGAGGTCGAAGCCGATCAATTCGCGGCCGCTGGCATGAAGTAATTTAAACAGATAAAATACCTGCTCCATCTCGAAGCCACCGGGAACAGGGGTGCCTGTATTAGGACATAGTTTGGGGTCGAGGCCATCTATATCGAAACTGATGTACACTTTTTGTGGGAGTGCATTCACAATGTCGAGGCATATTTGCTTCCATGTTTCGCCTTCGTACTGGCGTTCCTTTATGTTTTTATCGAAGAATGTGGTTACCCTTCCATTGCTGTTTTGTATTACCTGCAGCTCTTCATCGCAATAGTCGCGAATACCTACCTGAACCAGCTTACTTACCTGTTGCACTTCTTTCAGTACATTGTACATGATGGAAGCATGCGAGTAAGTGAACCCCTCATATGCATTGCGCAAGTCAGCATGGGCATCAATTTGTAATATACCAAAGTCGCTGTGTATGTCTGATAACGCTTTTATGTAACCTAGTGGTGTGCTATGGTCGCCACCTATAAGACCTACCTTTTTGCCATTCCGCATCAGGTTGCCGGTGGTTGAGCGTACCTGCTCTATGAGCTGGGTACACTCGTTGTTTATTTCGGCCAACTCGTCGTGCAGTTCAATAGACGCTTCTTCGTCGCCTTCTTCAAGACTGGCAATGATCTGTTCGGCAGCATTGCGCAGGGCAGTGCTTACATTTTGCATTTCAGTATCGACAGGTTGCATGTAAAAGCCTTTTTTCCAGCCATCTGTAACATCGGGATCGTATAAATCGACCTGGAGCGAAGCATCAAAAATATTTGCGGGCCCATCGGCAGTGCCTGCCCTGTAAGATACGGTTACTTCCCATGGAACAGGAACCAGTACCAGTGCAGCATCAGCTTCGGTAAAGGGTAAGCCAAATATATTGTTTGCTTTTAAACCTACAGAGTTGGGGTCGAATTGAGAAAGATCTGCCATAAAAGGTTTTGAGGAAGCAAAAGTAAGGGATAATATAGTAAAGATGGTGTACGTGACGGATAAACCTAATTGCTTAATTTTGCAGGATGCAAGAGGCATTAAGGAATATAATACCACAACATTTTGCAGATGATGCACGTGTGTGGGTCTATCAGAGCAGCAGACGATTTAACGAGCAGCAAGAAGCTGAGATTAACGAACAGTTGTTGCAATTTTACAGTCAGTGGCAGGCGCATGGTGCACCGGTGAAAGGGTGGGGCAAACTGTTGTTTGGCCAGTTTGTAGTAATGATGGCAGATGAAACAGATGTGAAAGTAAGCGGTTGCAGCACTGACAGTTCGGTACGTGTGATAAAGAGTATTGAGCGGCAGTACAGCGCTAACCTGTTTGACAGAATGACCATCACCTTTTTGGTAAAAGATATACCGCAGATGTTGCCTTTTGACCAGGTGCAGTATGCTATAGATAAGGGGTTTATTAATAAAGATACACTGCTGTTTAATAACGTAGTGAACACAAAGAAAGAAATACTGGAAAATTGGTTAGTGCCACTGAGTCAAAGCTGGCTTGCAAGCAGGGTGAACCTGGATGTGATGGTATAAATAAAATATGATGAATGAGAAAAAAAGGCACCAGGTTTATTCCTGGTGCCTTTTTTATGGTTTTCATGGATGCCTGTTTAAGGCGTTTTTTGGTGGTGAGAGGCTACAAGCTGTAGATATATAGGGGCGACATTATTTAATCTCTGAAATCAAGCGGTATAAGTACTTTAAAGCTTATGTTACGGCCCATGTTGTAAACGCCTACGCGATTTACGCCGTTGGCCAGATTCGCGTCATAATATTTAAAGCGACTCATGTAATCTATATACGGCAGGTTGGCGAGGTTATTGACAGACACGTATATAGAACACATTTTATGTCCCTTTTTAAGTAAGTCTGTTCCTGCACCAGCATTCAGCAATAAATATCCCGGTGTGGGAGAGTTGCTGGCTTTAAGTAATAAAGGGTCGGTAGTGCCATTGTAAACGCTGCTTGCATAATATACATGGCTCTGCTGGAACGTATAGGCGATGCCAAAGCGTACATAGCTGTTGCGCACAATTTTGCTCTTTTTCTTTAACGATACCGTGATATTAGATATGATCTTTGAAGGTGGAGTAAACGGCAGGTACTTAACGCTGTCTGGTACGTTTTTGAGATAAGCATTTACGCCGCTGTAGGCTGAATACCATTCAAACCATTTCCAGCCAGACGGGTGAATATCAAGCATAGCTTCCATACCGGTGAGGCTTGCATTGCCCTGTGAGTAAAGGAAAACAGGAGCTGATGCATAGCCAGGTACATCGGTACGTATAGAATCGCCACCCAGTTTGCTTTGAACCTGCTTTGGAAAGATGTAGTTGTTGATAGAATTACTATACAGATCTACTTCAACTGAAAAATTCCTGGTCTGTATGCCTGGTGCAAGGTCAAACTCCAGGCTGTTTTCTGGTTTTAATCCAGGCGTTCCTACTTCGTAAACAACAGTACCGTCGTGTACGCCGTTTGACCCCGATTCTGCAACGTTTGGCGCCCTGAACCCACGCGCGATATTTGCCTTTAAGTACAGGCTTTTTGTAAACTGATACGTGGCACCTACACTGCCTGATACTCCGTTGTAATTTGAAGTATATGCAGAAAACTGGTGGATGGCACCGCTATCGTTTGCAGATACGTGGTTGCCATTGATATTCACATAGTCATCGTGGCCGTTGAACCTGCGTATATCGTAGCGCAGGCCGCCGCTAATGTCCAGTTTGCCCAACTTTTTATTTGCTATTGCAAATGCACCAATATCGAACAGGTTGTACTCCGGTATCAGCAACAGTGTTCCTTTGTTTTTACTGTCCTGGTACATACCATTTATGCCGGCAGAGAAATCGAAATCGTTCCTGGTTTTGGAAGCGTACCTGAAATCGTAATTTACTGTGTTGAGGAGATAGTAGATGTTTGACGTATTGGGTTGGGTAATGTCGTTGTTTTCCTGCCGGCGGTTTTGCTGGAAAGCAACGCGGGCTATGATCTTATCTTCGCCCAAGGCAATACTATTATCCCACACCAGCTTGTAGTGACGTACGTGTTGGTTGATGAGGAACGGAGTATAAGAACGTAATTCCTGGTTGGTAGCTATCTGGTATATTGGGTTGCCATTAGCATCAACATTCTGTTTTACAAAAGCGCCTGTTGCGCTGTCCCTTGCACCTTCTACGATGCCTGTTTTGAGATCGAAGAAACTATAGTGCAATTGACTGAAACCCCACCGGCGATGAATGCCGATAGTACCATCCCAGTTAAAGTTGCTGAACTGGGAATTGAATACATAACCATCGTACTTATTTTGATAGGCGTGCGCCATAATATTGCTGATGCGAGCGCTGAAGCTGATGCCTTTAATAGTACCAGCAATATGGCCGGTAGTGTTTATCAATCCGTTGTTGGTTTGATAGTTGTAGAGCAGATCACCTTTGATCTGGCCTTCGGGCAGTGTTTCTTCGGGCAGGAAGTTGATAACACCATTGAGGGCATCAGACCCATATATAAGTGATGCAGGCCCTTTTAGTATTTCAACCCTGTCAACAGAGTTTTGATCTACTTCTATACCAAACTCATCGCCCCATTGCTGGCCTTCCTGGCGCACACCATCGTTTACGACTACAACCCTGTTGTACCCTAAACCCCTGATTACAGGCTTTGAAATACTCTGGCCGTCTGAAATGCCTGAAACGCCAGGTACATTGGACAACGCATCTATGATGTTGGTAGATGCATTTTGCATGAGGTAGCTGTTGGGTATATCTACAATTGGCTGAGGTGTTGTCCTAAGCATAGTGGCAATGGAGTTGGCTGTTACTACTACTTCATCATTAGTATAAGTAGCTGTTGACAGGACAAAATTGCTTGTGGTGATATTTTTGCGTGTGATCCTAACTGTTTGCACCTGAGTGCTATACCCTATGGAACCTGCGGAAACCACATATGTGCCTGCGGGTATATTCTTTATGATGTAAAAACCATTGTCATCGGTAGTAGTACCAATCTTAAGATCGGGTATATATACTGTTGCGCTTTTTACCTGGTGGCCGTTGCGCGCCATAGTGACGGTGCCTGTAAGCTGATTTTGGGCTCGCACATTGATGCCTGCTAACAGGAAAAATAATATAAGTGTATATTTAAGTTTCATTGCTGAAATTCAATTAGAAAGTGGATGAGAATTTATGCTGGCAGCTACTTACAGCGTATGATACACAAAGCTAATAAGGAGCAATAATGCTAGCAGATGAAATAGCTATAAATAAGGGGAATGGAGCTTATGAATACACCTTGGGTGGTGGTGTGATTATGTTGAGACAACAGCCTGAGTAATGACCTTGCTGATGATCTGTAAAAAAGGTGTAATAGAAGTAGGTAGGGGATAATGTGTGATGATACCGATCGCAAGGTGTGAATACCTGGATGAATATTTTTAATAGTTTTTGCGCGTTTGAATTAAGCAAAGTATTGCCTTGCTGTGTAGTGAGGACCTTATTTATAAGGGCGCAAATTTTAGTCTCTTTCTCGTCGCTGAGACAGTAGTAAGTCTTTTTGCCGTTATGGATCTCTATGCGGACAACATCGTACATGGCGCCTTTAAAGAGAAATTCTTTATCTTCTTTTTCCCATACTACGTCGGGGTTGGCTTCTATATCAGAAAAAGAAGTTAATTGCTGTATGGGAAGATTTTGCTTCACGCTGTCTTCCATACGTTCTGCTGCCTGGTATTGCAACACTTTAAGAGCAGGATACAGCCCCAAAAGCAGCAGACCCATTGAGGCTATCATTAATATGGAAAATATTTTTACCAGGGTACTTAGATGTTTGCCCGACAAAATATGAAAATATTATGGGAAATAGAATAGGGTAATTCAAACAGATGTTTAGATATACTATGATTATTTGTTACGGTTGAATTTTTTTATGTGTTTTGCATTTTTTATGTGTTCAGTTATTTTAATATTTTGTTTCTATTGTTTATCCTGATTGTACCGTCGTATTATGGATTGTCAAGGTATAGTTGTTAAACAGCTCGTTTCTTAACCATTTCATCATTAACTTTGCGGGAATAGGAACCATTTCTTGTAGTTTGTTTGTTAACTAGTTAATTATGAAGAGAACGCACATTGTTCTGTTACTTCTTGTGGCTGCTGCGGTATGTGTCATTGTTTCGATGTTTGGGAATTTCAGTACTTATGAGACTTTTGCATCAGCAGGTAAACAACCGGGCAAGGCATATCATGTAATTGCAGTAATGGATAAAAGCAAGGGAACAGTATATGACCCGCAGGTTGACCCTAACCATTTTTATTTTTATGCAAAGGATAAGGCTGGGAATGAAAACAAGGTGGTATTTAATGGCGCCAAACCAACTGATATAGAAAAAAGCGAACAGCTGGTGATGAAAGGTTATATACAAGATGGAACTTTTCATTGCTCGGGCATCCAGATGAAGTGCCCAAGTAAGTATAAGAAAGACATGGTAGTTGAAGGTAATGCTAGTTAAGGAAAGCATGCACACAGTATTAAACACAGTTTTGAATTTTTATAAATGAATACACAGTTCATTGGAGAGCATTTGTGGCCCGGGCAACTGGGTCATTTTTTTGCAATCATTTCGTTTGTAGGTGCACTGTTCAGCGCCATTAGTTATTTTATATCGGTAAAGGCTGAAAAGAACAATGTAGCATTGAGTGCGCAATGGCAGTGGCTGGGCCGCGGGAGCTTTATAGTGCATGTGCTGGCAGTGTTCGGTATTTTTTCTACACTATATTATATTATAGCCGGGCATTTGTTTGAGTATCATTATGCCTGGGAGCATTCATCGTTAACGTTGCCTACCAAGTACCTGCTGAGCTGCTTTTGGGAAGGGCAGGAGGGTAGCTTTATGCTGTGGACCATATGGCATTGTGTGCTTGGCCTGATAGTAATGCGTACTGCCAAGGTGTTGGAAACCCGTACCATGGCTATAATAGCACTGGTGCAGACGTGCCTGGCCACCATGCTGCTGGGTTTTTACTTGAGTGCAGATTCACGTATAGGCAGCAATCCATTTATGCTGTTGCGTATGCAGATGCAGGGCGCACCGGTGTTCCAGATGGCTAACTATATGAGCTTTATAAAGGACGGGAACGGCCTTAATGTTTTGCTGCAGAACTACTGGATGGTGATACATCCGCCAATATTGTTCCTGGGGTTTGCAAGCACACTGATACCATTTGCCTATTGTATTGCCGCTTTGTGGAAGGGTGATTACCAATTGTTTGTAAAGCCTGCACTCAACTGGTCTTTATTTGCCGGTGGGGTATTGGGCACTGGTATTATGATGGGTGGTGCGTGGGCCTACGAATCGCTAACGTTTGGCGGTTACTGGGCGTGGGACCCTGTAGAGAATGCATCGCTGGTACCATGGCTGGTACTGGTAGCGGGGCTGCATACATTGCTGGTATATAAGGCTACCAAGCGCACACTAACTATAACATTCATACTCTTCCTGCTTACTTATTGTTTGGTGTGGTATTCAACCTTCCTTACCCGTACGGGCGTATTGGGCAATACATCGGTACATGCGTTTACAGGGGAAGGATCATCTTTGTATTGGCACCTGCTTGTTGTTCTTGGGATTTTACTGTCATTATCAGTGGGATTGTTGGTGTACAGGTGGAAATCTTTACCTAAAATAAAGAGCGAAGAAGAAATATCGTCCCGCGAATTCTGGATGTTCATAGGGTCTTTTGTGCTGTTGCTGTCTGGCATGGAGATCATATTTGCAACATCCCTGCCGGTGTGGGCGCCGCTGTATAAGTGGCTGACGAATAAAGATATTGCGCCACCCGTGAACCCAGTATTACAATACAACAATATACAGGTGTGGGTAGCCATAATAATTGGGGTGCTATCGGCCTCTATACTGTACCTGAAGTTTAAGCATACCAATATGAAAACGGTGCTGAAGCACCTGGGTATTACTGCCGGTATAGCAGTGGTGATAGGCCTTGTTATCGGCTTTGGCCAAAAGATAGATGCTTGGCAGTATGATATACTACTGTTTGCTGCATGCTATGCTATAACAGCCAATATATACTATGCGTTTGTGGTAATGAAAGGCAGGTTGAAACAGTTGGGGCCATCTATAGCACACTGGGGATTTGGTACTGTACTGCTGGGGATATTACTGTCGTCTTATAATAAACAAACCATATCGTTCAACACACTGGGTATGGTGATGGACTTTGGTAAGTCGGCATCTGAAAATGCGCGTGAGAGCAGGGAAAACGTATTGCTGTTCCGCAACCGTGCTGTAGCTATGGGTGATTATTTCGCTACTTACAGGGGCGATTCAACATCGCCCAGCGACCCACGTACATTTTACAGAGTTGATTATGAACGCAGGGATTCTGTAACTCATGAAATAAAAGAATCTTTTACGTTGTATCCGGATGCATTCATTAATCCTAAAGGACAACAAGGACTTGTGGCCAACCCGGCATCGAAACACTACCTGACCAAGGATATATTTACCTATGTGACCTCTGTAATTGACCCATCTAAACGGACTGATACCAGCACCTACAAGAGCTACATGGTGCACAAGGGCGACAGTATTTTTATAGACAATGAATACATAGTGTTTAAAGGGTTTAATGCTGACATAAAAGACCCACGCTATGCCGCGCAACAAGGTGATATAGCCGTAGCTGCGCAGTTGGGATTGTATAATTATGATGGGCTTGTACAAGACCTGAACCCTATATACCTGATACGCAACCAGTATGAAAGCACTATTGATGATACTGCAAAAAAACTGGGTATATACGTGCGTTTCTCTAAAGTGATACCAGCGCAGCAAATGGCTGAGATACAGGTACGGCAAACCAACCCTAAAGATGATTACATAGTGCTGAAGGCTTTGCAATTCCCGTATATCAATGTACTGTGGCTGGGTGTTATCATAATGGTGCTGGGCTTCTTTATTAGTCTTTTTAATAGAGCTACTGCCAAGACGGTAGTGGTGAGCATAAAGGGAATGAAGATAGAAGAATAGCTTTCTGACAGAATATAAGGTTCTCCGGCAGACTAATGATAATAGGAGCTACTTCTAGATAAAAAATAAATAATGCACGGTTTGTATGCCAGATATTCTGATTGAAAAATCAGAATATCTGGCTTGCTTTTTTTTGAAGCAAATTAGTACCAGAAAGAGAGATTGAAAATAGATGGCTTAATGCGCTATATGGCATAGGTTATTTGACAATGAATGATTATTTTGGTTGCGTACACAAATCTCTATGTCGCACAACTCTTCTGAACCAAAGATATGTCCTAACTGCGGGTACCCCGCCGTTGAGAATTATTGTGCACAATGTGGCCAGGAGACCCACCTGCATAAGGATACGTTTGGTGCGCTTATTATGCATTTTGCCGGGCACTACCTGCACTACGATTCCAAGTTCTGGCAAACTTTAAAAGCGCTTTGGTTCAGCCCGGGGCTGCTTACTACAGCTTATTGGGAAGAAAAAAGGATGCGGTATATACCTCCTATTTCACTGTATATTTTCGTGAGCTTTATTTACTTCTTTGTTGGATCCTTTTTGCCTAATGATGAAAAAAAAGAGGCTGCCACAGCTGTGGCTAAAACATACGATCTTGGGAAAGGAGCTAAATTGACCGTAAATAAAGTACCCCAACAAAATCTTGGAGGTATACAATATGACGTCTCCAATACTGATGATACGCTGCGTAAAATTAACGTTGACGTGAAAGAGGCAAAAATATTTGGTTGGGATATTGCGAAGGCATTGAAGAAGCGACCGGATATGAAGGAGTATCTGGTGGAACAAATGAAACACCTATTCCCAAAGATCTTTTTCTTCCTGATACCCTTTATGGCCCTGATGCTTAAATTGCTATTTATCAGGCGCAAGGACCTCTTCTATGTGAACCATGTTATTTTCTCACTGCACTATCATGCATTCTGGTTCTCACTAAAAACGCTGAATGAATTATACATTTTTCCACATGGGAGCACGCTTGTCTGGATGATATGTGCTGTGTTCTATGTAATCTATATGGTCAAGTCGATGCACAATGTTTATGGCATCAGCCGCTGGCGTAGCTTTTTCTACGGCACCATAATAGGATTCTTTTACGCCATGTTCTTCTGCATTGTGGCAACGGGTATGGCTTTTTTCATTTTGTGGCGGGCATGATCTCTAATTTACTGTGGCTCCTTCTTCTCCCTTTTCCGTACTACTATCCAGTCGTCCAGCAACACATTAAAAGGCAGGTTGCCTATCTGCACAATGGCACGTTTATCCCGTAGCTCTACAAGCTTGCCCACCTGGTGGTTGTTTTTATTGCGTACCATGTCGCCGATCCTGGGGTTGCCTGTAACTATTTCGTAGTTCTTATCTGCTTTTTTAGCAGCGGCAGCATTGCCGGTTATCTGTTTCTTTTTGAAGAGTATGTTTTCAGCGCTGTCGATGACTTCCTGTTTGTTGGTCGATTTTTTCCAGTCCTGTATGATCTGTTTGAACTTGCGTTCCATATCACGCAGGTAGTCCAGTTCTTCCTTCTTTATTTTGTTTTGCAGCTTTAGTGTTTCCTGTTGCTGTTTTACTGTCTCCTTGTCTGTAAGTTCCTCGTAGTTCTTTTTGAGCCTGATGTTCTCTTTGAGCAGCTTGTTCAGTTCGTTCTCTTTTTCTGATAATTGTACAGATTGCTGCTCGGTTTGCAAAAGCATTTTATCGAGCCGGAAATGCTCACGCTGGGTGAGTTGCCGTGCCCGTTCTATGATAAAAGGAGACAAACCGCTACGCTGTGCAATAGCAAATGTATAAGAGCTGCCGGGTTTGCCGGTAGTTAGTTTATATAGAGGTTCCAGCTTGGTTTCATCAAAAGCCATAGCTCCGTTCATAATGCCATTCACTTTGCCCGCCATCACCTTTAGGTTGAGATAGTGGGTGGTGACTATGCCTATGGCTTGTTTCTTGGCCAGTTCTTCAACTATGGCCTCAGCAAATGCGCCGCCCAGGTTTGGGTCGCTACCACTGCCCAGCTCATCTATAAAAAACATGGTTTTGCCATTGGCATTTTCCATGAAGTACTTCATATCGCGCAGGTGGGCGCTATAGGTACTCAATTCATGCTCTATAGATTGGGTATCGCCGATCTGTATCATGATCTGTTTGAAAATACCCAGTTCACTATCAGGGCTGGCAGGTATTAATAGCCCGGCTTGCAGCATCATTTGCAGCAGTCCTACGGTTTTCATAGATACTGTTTTGCCACCTGCATTTGGTCCGCTAATGATAAGTATGCGCTGCAGCCTGTCGAGCTTTATATTAAGTGGTATGGTTGGCTTTTCGCTGTTCTTGTTGTGCAGGAGCAAAAGCGGATGATATGCTTTTATGAGGTTTACGGTGGCATTGGTACTCAGCTTGGGCATACTTCCGTTCATGTCGATAGCCAACAGTGCCTTGGCGCGAATAAAATCGAAAAGACCTACGAGGTGGTAGTAGGCATCCAGTAATGGATGGTGCTTTGCAAGATTGGCAGTGGTTTGCATGAGTATTCTATGCACCTCGCGCATTTCCTTCCGTTCAAGCGAAGCTATGTCGTTATTGAGCTCTATGGTTTCTTCCGGTTCTATAAATACTGTTTTCTGTGAATCACTTTCGCCATGCAATATGCCTTTTACAATACGTTTGTATTCAGCTAGTACAGCTACCACGCGTCTGCCGTTGAGGAAACCCTCTGCAGTATCGGCCAGGTAGGCTTGTTTGTTCAGTTTGCGCAATACACCTTCGAAAGTGCGGCGCAGTTCCTGCCGTCGGCTGCTGAGTTCGCTCCTTATCTGCATCAACTCTTTGGATGCATTGTCTTTTACCTGCCCGCCCTCGTCAATTACGTCATTGATGATCTCGACTATCTGTTTCTCATACGTGATCTTTTCTGTGAGCGACCGTAAATGAATGAAAAGGTCATTATGTTTCTTAAACCAATTGAGTATGTCGCGTATGTTGGTTGACAGGCGTTGCAGAGAAAGTAGCTGCTCTCCCACCAATACTCCGCCAGGTATAGTGAGCAATTTTAGCTCTTTATGCAGGTTTTGTGTAAAATCGTTGGGGAAGTAATCACCGCCCTGCAATATCATTTTAAATTCGCTGGTCTGCATTAATTCCCGTTCCACATAGTCTATGCGTGTATGGAAACGCATATCCTCTACACGTTCGCGTGCAGCATCTGTACGGCATTTATAGGTAAGTAACTGGCTTACTTTATTGAACTCTAAGGCTTCTGCGGCGTGTGCCGGGTATAATTGCATCATTATATAATCCCCTGGTAATATCTAAACTTCGCTGCAAATTTACGGATAGGCGAACATTGTTTGTTAGCCAAGCCAGATTAATAATAGATAACATAAATCTACGGGGCAAATACCGTTCTAATAGTAAGTTAAAAGGATGGCAAAGCGCCTATTTTAATTTATATTGCATGTATAGGAGATTTTATGACAAATTACGACTGGCTCATATCGCGTTTGGATGCTTTTATCCGCAAGTACTACGCCAATAGGGTGATACGCGGTACGCTTATATTTTTAATATGTTTGCTGTTTTATATACTTACCGTAAGTGTTAGTGAGTACTATTTGTACCTGCCTATATGGCTTAAGGTATCTATCGTTTCTATTTTTGTAACATTCGGGTTGGGTGCACTGGTGATGTGGGTGATCATCCCCTTGACCAAAATGGCACGACTGGGTAAGGTCATCAGTCACGAACAGGCTGCAACCATTGTTGGCATACACTTTCCTGAAATAAGTGATAAGTTGCTGAACATACTGCAATTAAAGCAACATGGATATACCAGCGAGAGCAGGGAGCTTATAGAAGCCAGTATAGACCAGAAGGCCAGCCAGATAGCCGTCATCCCCATAACTACTGCTATAGATTTTTCTAAGAACAAAAGATTTATACCTTATTTGCTTCCGCTGTTGCTGGTAGGTGTTTTCATATTGGTGGCAGCACCAAATATATTTAAAGATGCATCAACAAGATTGCTGCAGCCTACCAAAGCTTTTGAGAAGCCGGCACCATTTACGTTCAAGATCAATAGTCTGCCTTTGCAGGTAGTAAGGAATACTGACTACGTTTTGAAAGTGACCACAGAAGGTAGTGCACTTCCAGGCGACATGTTTGTGCAGATAGGCAATGAAAAAATATCAATGCAGACAACTGGTAAAAACCAATTTGAATATACCTTCAGGAATGTAACAGATGTGGTGAACTTCAGAATGTTTGCTGCTGGGTTTTATTCTCAGCCATACACACTGCAATTATTGCAGAAACCATCTTTAAAAACGTTTAAGGTAGAGATAGATTATCCATCCTACATTGGTAAAAAGAATGAGACCCGTAGCAGCCTTGGCGATATGACGCTACCTGTCGGCACGACTGTGCGCTGGGCTTTCTTAACTGAATTTACCGACCAGGCCACTTTGCGGATGGGTGAAGGCGCTGCAGCGAATTTGCCCAAAACAGGCGCCTTGTTTGCTGCCCAGTACAGGTTTATGAATGATACAACCTACATGCTGACGCTTGTGAATAAACAAGCCGGAGTAGCAGATAGTTTTCGCTATGCAGTGCAGGTGATACCAGACCAGTACCCGGTGATACAAATGCAGCAATACAAAGACTCTATTGCTGGCAAGCAAATAGTGCTTACCGGTACTGCAGGCGATGATTACGGCATTACCCGGGTACTATTTAACTATGATATAACTGATGTCAGCAACAGACCTTTAGGGCATAAAAGCGTACCGTTAAAAATAACGTCCGGAGCGCTTACTGCCTTCCAGGAGTATTTTGATATACAATCGCTGAACCTGCAATCGGGGCAAAAATTATCTTACTATATAGAGGCCTGGGATAACGACGGTGTACACGGCAGCAAGGCATCTCGCAGTGAGGTGATGACCTATCAGCAATACAATACAAAGCAGATAGACTCTGCCATAAATGCAAATAGTCAGCAAATAAACTCAGGCCTCAGCAACAGTGCGGAGAAAACGCATGAGCTGCAAAGCGACTACAAAGACATGCAGACCAAGATGCTGCAAAGTGAGAACATGGACTGGGAGCAGCAACAGAGCTTGAAGGAAATGGAGAAAAAGCAAGACCAGCTGAAAAGTCAGGTAGAGAACATAAAGAAAAGACTAGACGAACAAAAAGAGCAGGCAGATAAGAAGCCTTATAGCGACGACCTGAAGGAAAAACAGGAAGATATGCAGAAGCAAGTGGACAACTTGCTGAACAAGGAATTGAAGGAGCAGATGGAGAAATTGCAGGAACTGATGCAGAAGCTGAATAAGGAACAAGCGGTGCAGACAATGCAACAACTGGAGGAAGAAAATAAGCTGTTTAATATGGACCTGCAGCGTATGCAGGAACTAATGAAGAAAATGGAATTGCAGATGCGTATGGAAGACCTGGCCAATAAGATGGATGATATGGCCAAGAAAGAACGCGATCTGAAAAGCCAGACCGATGCAGGCAAAAAAGACAATGCAGCTTTGAACAAAGACCAGCAGGACCTGAAAAAGGAGCTAGACAAGGCGATGAAGGAAGATATGAAGGAGGCTGAAAAACTGAATGCTGATATGAAGCAACAGCAGCAAAACCTGGATGCACCTAAAAGCAAAGGAGCCGAAGCGCAGAAAGACATGCAGCAAAGCAGCGATCAACTACAACAGAATCAGAAAAGTAAAGCCAGCGAAGAAGAAAAGAAAGCTGCTGAGAACCTGGAGCAAATGGCAGCATCTATGCGTGAGCAGGCAAGCGGTATGAATATGGAGCAGATAGAGATGGATATACACGCGGTACGCCAGATACTTACCAATTTGATCCGTTTATCTTTTGACCAGGAAGACCTGATGAAAAGTGTGTTAAGGACGCCAACAACCAGCCCTACTTACCTAACCAATCAGCAGGAACAAAACAGGCTGCATAGCAATTCTTACATGATACGTGACAGCTTGTTCTCGTTGAGTAAACACCTTTCTAAACTATCTGTAACTGTAAACAAAGAGACTACTCAGCTAGAGCGCAATATGGCCGCTGCTGTGGATAAACTAGAAAACAGGCAGGTTTCTGATGCTGCTGCACGCCAACAATATGTAATGACCCATACCAATAACCTGGCCTTGATGCTGAACGAGATACTGGGTAACCTCCTGGAAGCCCAGAGCAAGGCACAAAAGCAGCCAGGTAATGGCAGCTGCAGCAAGCCAGGTGGCATGAACCCCAAGCCGGGCGCGGGCAAGCAGCTGAGCGACATAATAACCAAGCAACAGCAACTAGGTAGCGCCATGCAACAAATGCAAGACGCTATGGCTAAGAAGGATGGCCAGAAACCGGGAGAAAAGCCCGGTGATAAACCCGGACAGAAGCCCGGGCAGGGCAAACCTGGGCAAACCGGTAAAGACGGACAGTCTGGGAATAAGAGTGGCAATGGAAAACAAGGCCAGGGACAGGGTGAGACCAATGGTGAGAATGGAGATGCAGAGCAAATAGCCCGCATGGCAGAACAGCAGGCCTCTATACGCAGACAATTGCAGGAACTGAATCGCTTACTTAATAGTAAAGGGCTGGGTAACAGCAAGGAGATGCAGGATATACAGCAAAAGATGGATAAAACTGAGACCGATCTGGTGAACCGCAGGTTTAATAGCGAGTTTCAGCAAAGGCAACGTGAGATACTGACCCGCTTGCTGGAAACTGAAAAATCTTTACGGCAACAGGAAGAAGATGATAAGCGATCTTCTAAAAGTGCACAGGAAATAAGCAGGCCTATACCGCCTGAACTACAAAAATATATACAGGACAGGCAGCAATTGCTGGAACTGTACAAAACGGTACCGCCGCAGTTAAAGCCTTATTACCGGAGCATGGTGGAACAATATTTCCAGATGATAGGTAATAAGTAATGCGTGGGTTAATGGTGGGGAATAAATAATATGTAAGGCTTGGGAATTTCAGCAGATGTATATTACCGGAAAATGAAAAATCGCATTATCTTTGCCGACCTCAATAGCAATATTCAGATTTTAACATCAACAAATGCGGCGATGGCGAAATTGGTAGACGCACTACTTTGAGGTGGTAGCGCCTGTAACGGGCGTGGGAGTTCGAATCTCCTTTGCCGCACTTATATATAAAAACCCGCTTTAATAGCGGGTTTTTATATTTTCAACCCACTCAATAGATATAGATAGAGTGGAAATGATAATCAGGATATAATACTCATGTGTTCCCGATGTGGACGATTCTTTGCTACCTTTCAATAAATAAAAAATTCGGTGGCATGAGAAACAAATTCCTGTTGTTATCAGCTTTACTTATTCTTGGAATTGCAGCTTTGAGCTTGCTATGGACACCAATATATTGGTCTTTCATAATTGTTATTCCTCTAATTGTGATAGGCATAAAGGATATTTTTCAGACTCATCACAGCATATTGAGGAACTACCCGGTGATTGGACATATGCGTTTTCTGTTAGAAAAAATACGCCCTGAACTTTACCAGTATTTTGTGGAAAGTGATACAGATGGTAAACCTTTTAACCGATTGGAGCGAAGCCTGGTTTACCGCAGGGCGAAAAAAGTGAATGATACGGTGCCTTTTGGTACACAATTGGATGTTTATGCACTTGGTTATGAGTGGCTCAGCCACAGCATATCAGCAATTGACCACAAACAATTGAACAATGACCCGCGTGTACTGATTGGTGGGCCGCGATGTAAACAACCCTATTCAGCGAGTGTGTTCAATATATCAGCAATGAGTTTTGGTGTGCTAAGCAAGAACGCAATAATGGCGCTGAACGAGGGTGCGAAAATTGGCAACTTTGCTCATAATACTGGTGAGGGAGGTCTTAGTGATTACCATCTTCAGCCTGGCGGGGACATCATATGGCAGATAGGTACCGGCTATTTTGGCTGTCGGAAACAGGACGGTTCTTTTAATTATGAGGCTTTTGCTGAACGTGCTGTTTTGCCCCAGGTGAAAATGATAGAAATAAAATTATCGCAGGGCGCAAAGCCTGGTCATGGGGGCATTCTGCCAGCAGCTAAGGTTACGGCTGAAATTGCAAGGATACGGCTTGTTGCAATGGGACAGGATGTTGTATCTCCTCCGGGTCATAGCGCATTTACAAGTCCTTTGGAAATGGTAGAATTTATTGAAGAGCTTAGAAACCTGTCGGGTGGTAAGCCTGTAGGGTTTAAGTTGTGCATAGGCCACAGGAGCGAGTTTATAGCCATTTGCAAGGCTATGGTGAGCAAGGAAATTTATGCTGATTTTATTACAGTGGATGGTGGCGAGGGTGGTACTGGTTCTGCACCTTTAGAATTTTCAAATGCAGTTGGGATGCCGCTACGCGATGCGCTGGCTTTCGTACATGATATATTAAAAGGGTTTGGGCTGAAAAAGCATATAAAGATAATAGCTTCTGGGAAGGTTACTTCGGGATTCGATATGGTGAAGTACTTTGCAATGGGGGCTGATATGTGCAATAGCGCTCGTGGTATGATGATGGCGCTAGGCTGTATACAAGCGCTGGAATGCAACAAGAATACATGCCCTGCAGGTGTGGCTACCCAAGACGATAATTTGGGGCGTGGTCTGGTAGTTACTGACAAAAAAGTACGCGTTGCTAACTTTCATAATGAAACGGTGGGTAGCGCTGTGCAACTTATAGGTGCGGCTGGCCTGAAACACCCGGGACAGTTACATCGTTGGCACATACATCGGCGCATATCGCCCAATCATATTGAGACTTATGCAGACTCTTATCCGTACATCCGTACCGGTAGCCTGCTCCAGGAGCCTTACCCGGAAAAATACCAATTTGCAATGAATATCAGCAGAGCAGATACCTTCGAACCCGACTTTGAACTTGTAGGGTAAATTGTTTTAGAAGGATGGGTTTAGTGGATACGGCTACTAACCGTTGTCGCTATAGAATATTATAGGTGAAATGGGCAACTTTTGCTTCCTTATAATGCATGGATCGATAGAAATCTAATGCGTGCTCATCCTCTTCATTAGCCTGCACAAACATTTCTTTTATTTCGTTTTGGCGGCAATATTCTGACAAGGTTGCCAGTAGTTTTTTGCCAACACCAATGCGCTGAAATTTAGGTTTTACTGCAATATCATAAATGTATATTTCAGCCGATTCGGAATGATACATTGGCAATACATATGCGGTTAAACCTTCAATTATTTCTTCTTGATGTTCCGCTGCAAAGACAATAATATTGGAGTTTTCAAGGAGTTTTTCAGTATAAGAAGCGCTTGTTATTTTTACATTTTCGACATCAAATATTTCTTGCAAAAGCAGGAAAAGGTTTTGTGCGACCACTACGTCATCTTTTCCCAATTGTTTGACATTTATTTCATTCATTTTATTGGTGTTTAATGGTTTGATAAAGCACATAACAATTTCCGTTATGATATTCCAATAAAGATAAAGATTAATATTGTCGGGTAATTTACGTTTGCAACTTCTGTCTATATTTTTAACAAAGCACCCATGCTCCGTCTTGTATTTATTATCCTTCTTTTCTTGGGCTCATTATTAGCTGTATTTCCGGCACCTATATTGTTTTGCTGGTATGTGGCTATACTGGTTACGGAGTTCCCCTGGATATTTATTGCTGCTACGGTTGTATTGCTGGTTTTGGGTTTTGGGTTAAGAGGGGTAAGTCTTGCTGGAACTGTTTTAGGTGTTGTGGCACTTATATTTTTTTTAAGGCCTATTGTGGGTGCTCATGTTGTATCTACGAAGTTGGATGAAGGCCTGCAGGAGGCATTTGGTAAGTATGCAATAAATGATGCAACACCTGCTTTTAACGTAACAGGTATGATAACGGGCATTGGTGCGGGACAACTGGCTTATAAAACCTTGGCTTACACACCTGCTGGTATTATGCCGCTCACCCTTGATTATTATACCTCACAACAGCCTGGCAATAGGCCATGTGTTGTGGTGGTACATGGTGGCTCATGGGCTGGTGGCACCAGCCAGCAATTGCCAGAATTGAATAGCTACCTGGCAAACGCTGGTTACAATGTGGCAACCATTAACTATAGGCTGACCCCAGAGTTTAAAAGCCCGTCTCAGGTTGAAGACCTACATACCGCAATAGATTATCTAAAAAGGAACGCACAAACACTTAATATAGATACCAGTAAGCTGGTATTGTTAGGCCGTTCAGCAGGTGGGCAAATAGTATTGGAAGCCGCCTACACATTTAATGATCCCAATATAAAAGGGGTGGTCAGTTACTATGGCCCGGCAGATATGATATGGGGGTACCAGCACCCGGCTAATAGAATGGTCTATCATTCGTGCGAGGTACTGGAAAATTATATCGGGGGTACTTATAGTGCGATGCCCCAACAATATGCTGAGGCTTCACCTATCTTAGCTGTTACTCCCAAATCGGTTCCTACATTGTTAATACAAGGCAAGCTGGATGTGCTTGTCGCCTATCAGCATGCGCCACGGCTGGTTGAAAAGTTGAATGCAGCTCACGTGCCTAACTACCTGCTGAGCCTTCCATGGGCTACGCATGGCTGCGACTATACGCTTAACGGACCTAGTGGACAATTAGCTACCTATGCAGTAAGTCGCTTTTTGGAAAAGGTGTGCAAGTAGGTTGAAACACAAATCTCAAAGGCTTTTTAATTGCTAAGCCTTATTTTTGCCTCGTTACAAATTATTTATTGAGATGAACCTTATAGCTGAATTAAAGGCGAGGAACCTGGTGCAAGATGTAATACCTGGCACAGAAGAACAGTTGAACAAAGGAATGACCAGTGGTTATATAGGTTTTGATCCTACATCAGACAGCCTGCATATAGGCAGCCTGTTGCCTATAACCTTACTGATGCGTATGCAGCGCGCAGGGCACAAGCCTTATGCCCTCGTAGGCGGGGCTACAGGGATGATAGGTGACCCTTCAGGTAAATCGGCAGAGCGCAACCTGCTGGACATGGATACTATACAACGTAATTGTGCCGGTATACGCAAGCAACTGGAAAAGTTTCTTGATTTTGACGAAACGCAGCCTAATGCAGCTGTGATGGTAAATAATTACGACTGGTTTAAAGACTATGGTTTCCTCGATTTTATACGTGAGATAGGTAAGCACATATCTGTAAACTATATGCTGGCTAAAGATTCTGTACAAAAACGCCTGGAAACAGGGTTGTCTTTTACAGAGTTTACGTACCAATTGATACAGGGTTTTGATTTTTACTACCTCTACAATAATAAGAATGTAAAACTACAGATGGGTGGCGCTGACCAGTGGGGGAATATTGTTACGGGTACAGAACTGATACGCCGCAAGGGCGGAGGGGATGCCTTTGCAATGACTTGCCCATTGATCACGAAAAGTGATGGCAGCAAGTTTGGCAAAAGTGAAGGTGGAAATGTATGGCTGGATCCGGAAAAGACATCGCCGTACCAGTTTTACCAGTTTTGGCTGAAACTGCCAGATGCTGACGCTGAACGTATGGCATTGACGTTTTCTTTTAAAACAGTTGAAGAAATAAATGCATTAATAGCAGAACATCAGCAAGCGCCCCACCAACGCAAGCTGCAAAAGGCCCTTGCAGAAGAACTAACGATACTGGTACATAGTAGCGAGGATCTGTTGTTTGCACAACGTGCATCAGAAATACTGTTTGGGCAATCATCGCTGGAAGCATTGCAGGCATTAACTGAAAAACAATTGCTTGAGGTGATGGATGGAGTGCCGCAAGTTGCGAGCACAAAGGCTAACCTGGCTGAAGGGTTTGATCTTATTAGTTTCCTTGCTGACAGCGGAGTGTTTGCATCGAAAGGTGAAGCACGTAAAATGGTTCAGAATGGAGGGGTAAGCATCAACAAGCAAAAAGTAGCAGCAATAGATTTCTTGCTGAAAGAAGAGCATTTGTTGAATGGTAGTTACGTTTTGATACAAAAGGGTAAATCAAATTACACGCTCGCTATTTTTAATTGATGCCAGTGTAGTACTTTTGAATGGGTATGCCTCCTCGGTTATTACGTTATATATTAATTACATTGGCTTTGGTAGCTGTAACGCTGCCTGCCTTTTTCTGCAATAGTCCTAAAAGCAGTGTGCCCACTGAGCATGCTGAAAGTGATTGGCGCAATGTGTATGACAGCAGTGTGCATTATGTAGGCATGCAGACCTGCCGTACCTGCCACGAAGGTGTGTACCAGACATTTATACAAACGGGGATGGGACAATCTTTTGGCCCTGCTACCCGACAAAAGTCAGCAGCTGATTTTTCTCCCGAACATGCGCTGGTGTACGATAAAGATCTTGATTATTACTACCACCCTTATTTTACAGGCGACAGTCTTTATATCATGGAGTACAGACTGCAAGGCAAAGACACTGTACATAAACGCATACAGCGTATAGACTACGTGGTAGGGTCGGGACAGCATACCAATTCACATATTTTCAGCACAAATGGATACCTATATCAGGCGCCTATAACCTTCTATACCCAGAAACACAGGTGGGACCTTGCTCCTGGTTTTGAAAAGGGAGCCAATAGCCGTTTCCAGCGATTGATACAAATAGAGTGCATGAGTTGTCACAATGGGTACCCCGACTTTGTGAGCAACAGTGAGAACAAGTATGTGACACTAAAAACCGGCATAGACTGTGAGCGTTGCCATGGCCCGGGCAGCCTGCATGTGCAGGAAAAACAGGCCGGTAAAATAGTTGATACATCGAAAGGGCCTGACTATAGTATTGTAAACCCCCGCCGCCTACCAACTGAATTGCAAAATAATGTTTGCCAACGCTGCCATCTGCAAGGCATTGCAGTGCTCAATGACGGCAAAACGTTTTTCGATTTTCATCCAGGCATGAAGTTGAGCGAGGTGATGAATGTTTTTATGCCGGAGTATGAAGGTGCACAAGACAAGATGATCATGGCATCGCATGTAGAACGGATGAAGAAAAGCCAGTGCTATGTGCAGAGCGGCAAGATGAGTTGTATTACCTGTCACAATCCGCATGTGAGCGTTAAGTTTACCCCGCGTACCCAATATCTTAATGCCTGCCAAAGCTGTCATGGTGGTACGCCGGGCCAGCAACAATGCACTGAAAAACCAGAGGTGCGTGCCACAAAAAATAACGATTGTGTAACCTGCCATATGCCGCACAACGGCAGTATAGATATTCCTCACGTGGCGGTAACGGATCACTTTATCCGCAAGCGGCCCGTAGAGGATAGTATGAAAAAAGAGATCACAGCATTTTTAGGTTTAAAGTGTTTCAATAACAATAATGTTGATGCTATAACAACAGCGCGTGGGTACATGGAGTTTTATGAGCGCTATGCACCTAATAAACCATTGCTCGACTCCGCATTACTATATCTAAGCAAGCAGGCCGATGCTGAGACCAGGCTAAAACAGAATAGAGATTATATACGAGTGTACTACCTGCAAAATGATTTTGCCAAAGTAATAGGGTACACCGACAATATGCAGCCTGTAGATATGAATGATGCCTGGACGGCTTATAGGGCAGGGGAGGCATATTATCAGTTACAGGAGCCGCAAAAAGCATTGCTATGGTATAAAAGGGCTACTGAAATTTGGCCGTATGCACTCGATTTTGAAAGTAAGTATGGCAATTGCCTGTTAGCAATGCATCAATATAAAGAGGCACAAAAGGTATTCACCTTTATTGTTGGCGAGAACCCTGATTATGTAATAGCTAATACTAACCTGGGATATTTATATTTGCAGCAAGGCAACCAAACCATGTCTTACAACTATCTGCTGCATGCTAACCAACTGGACCCTGATAATGAACAGACACTTATTAACCTTGCGGTATGGTTTCATGGTACAGGAGAACAGGAGAGGGCAGCAATGTACCTGACACAACTATTAAAGAAGCATCCGGAAAACAGGCAGGCCAAGGCTATGTTACTAGACCTTAAATCTAAATAACATGAATAGTATATCTATGTATAAAGATGTTTACTATTGACTTTTGTATTTTTATAAGTCATAAAAAATATTCTTGAATATTGCAGAGCTAATAGTAATGTCAATTGTAAATCATAACTTTGAGAAACAGCTATTTTTCGTCCTGTATGAAGATTTTTATTCTTTTGTTTTGCATTTTGCCTGGTATGCTGAGCGTACAAGGAAAAGATACTGCGACAAAGAAGAAGGATGCGGTTGCAATAACCGATAAATGCCCTAAAGCTTATTTTGGAGTAGGAACGGGCATTAACAATCCCAATGGTATTTTGGGGTTTAATGTAGATATTCCCATCAAATTTGTGTCTGTTTGTGGTGGGGTTGGTGTAAGCACATGGGGCAGTAAAATATTTGCCGAAGGCAGGTATTATCTAAGGCCCTGCCAGCATGGTTTTGCTTTTGGTGCAGGTATTACGCACAATACAGGTGCACGCGATATTACACTTAAACATAAAGACACCAATCTAGGCAGACAAGATGTAAGTATGAATCTTTATGCGCAGACCAATGCTTATATTGCCGCTTATCATTTCTGGAGTCTAGGTAAAAGGCACAACCGGTTTTATGTTGATCTTGGCTATTCTGTACCGCTGCAATCAGCACGTTTTAAGCAAATTTTCCCACCAGGGCAACAACAGCCACAGGGACAACTTACTCAGTCAGCTAAAGATAGGATACGTAATATGTCTCCCGGAGGACTTATGGCGGGTGTCGGTTTTTGTTTTGGCTTGCGTTAGACCTATAAAATGAACATTCTTGCAAAAACAAACCGAATACAATATTGAAAAATAGCCTTATTTAACAAAGCTTTATTTAGGATCTATATAGCTTTGTAATACTTTTATAACAATGGGTGGAAGGCTACGCATACCGTTCTGTTTATTTTTGTTTTTTCTCACCTTCCTTGGTGTAGAGAACAAAAGCCCTATTGAAGGTTTACTGAACCGAGATGTAACGCAATCCATTACTTCTACCAATTTATATCCAGCATCAGTTACTAGTTCTAATATTAAAAAGCCTTTTGTCTCCAATTTTAAGATAAAAGTGCGTTATCTGGGTGGTGATTGTGCTTTTACAATTGCTGCTGTCCCATTCGTAAATGCTACTCCTTTTTTCGGTAATGATGTTAAAAAGAGCGTTTACTCTGTATTTTTAAATTCTTCCGACCATCATCTCATAAGTTTAAGGGGACCTCCCGTTTTTTGTTAGGCTTTTCTGCATTTATTGCGCATAATATTAATACTCGTATAAGAGTGCCTTACTGTATTTGAAAACAGGGCAGATATGCGCAGCTATACCGCTTACTATGTATAGCGCATCCACAAGCATTGAAAAATATTCTCCACTTAAAAAAATTAAAGATGAACAACCAATCATCCAGATATGCATATTTAATGGTTTGCTGCCTTTTTGTATCTACTCTTTTTTCGTGCAAAACTAAAGACAGCAATGCCGCACAGAATAATACCAATACACCATCGGTAAGTGTTGCGGCTACAAATACAGTGTCAGATAGTTTGCAGGCGCAGTACGACCGCGCAAGAGCGAAAATAGACGACCTGATGACCGAACGCAGCCGGATGGATAGCCAGTTGTCTATTAAGAACGCAGAGCTTGCTAAACTGAAAGGCAAACTGAAGCATGAACAGAAAACCAGCCATCAATATGCTGCAAAGCTGAAAAATGAAAAAAAGCTGGTGGAAAAACTAACCGGAGAAACCCGTGACTATGCAGATCGTATTGGCAGGCTACAATCGCAAAACGATATGCTGGCAGCACAAAAAGATTCGTTGTTGCATCAATACCTGGCATTGAAAGAACTGGGCTCAGTACTGCATGCTTCAAATATACGGCTCACTGCCCTGCACTTGAAACATCATGGAACTAAGGAAAAGAAAACGGTTAAAGCACGTAAGGCAAATATACTGCGCGTCAACTTTGATATAGATGAGAACCGCATTGCGGAGAATGGTACCAAGAAAATATACCTGGTTATTATCGGTCCAGATGGCCAACTGCTTAGTGACAACGTGATGGTGGCAGGTATGATGAGTACACCAGAAGGTAATAGTGTAAAGTATAGTGTGCTTAAAGAAATAGCCCTGAAAAAAGGAGAACCCGTGAAAGACGTAACGGTGGACTGGAAACAGGAAAATAACTACAAAAAAGGCATGTACAATATAGCTATCTATAACGGTGGTTATAAAATTGGCGGTGGTAGTGTAGATCTTATCTAAGCCAGTAGAACATGCTTTTGTGTAAATAGCTCAACCAAAACAGCTACAACATCTTAAATGGTCTTAAGTATGTGGGTGCGTTTGAGAAGGGGGTTATTCATAACTCCCTTTTTTATTTTTTACTTAAGCATAACAATTTTGGTTCGTTAATTGATAGAATAACTAAAAAAACATTTTCAGATGAAACAACTGAATATTCTTTTTTTGTGCCTATTAACTGCAGCAAGTGCACAGGCACATGCTATGCAAGACACTGCCTTGGTAATGGATAATGTAAGAGAAAAAATACTAGGAGAGATAAGGCAGAATTTTGACTATAAGAACAAAGCTATAGATAGCACAATAGTGCGTTTGGATGGCAGGGTAAGTAAGCTGGATAGCGTGATAAAGCTAACTGGAAACCCGCGTGAGCGCATGGATAAACTGTTGGAGCGTGTGCAGGTACTGGAAGAGAAACAAAAGGCTATGGAGCAGAACGAGATAAACGTTTATGAGGCCAACTACCAGAGTGCGGTCATCAACCTGGCATCTATGGACAGGGAGATAAAACCATTAGTGCTGTTCCACACTACAAGAGATTTTTTTAATGCACTTACAGAGACCGGCAACCCCATGACCTATGATGGCTATGCGGCAGGTTTTGTGAAATTTAAAGCATATATAGAGAAGATAAAAGACCACAGTGCAACACTGAAAGCAGTGAGCGAGGTAGTGCAATCTACAGGGAACATATCGTTTGGGATACCCTTGGTGGGCGCATACAGCCAGTTGCTATTTAGTGGAATGGCAGATTATGTGAACTCAATAGGGCATAAAAAAAGGGAGCAAAAAGCAGAAGCTGAAAAGATGTTTGCACTTACCACTACATTGAGCCAGTTTGCTACCGATAAGAACCTTGTGGAGAACGAATGGGGTGGCATAACCCAAAGCCTGGAAGAAATGCAGGTATATTACGACTCAACCCTGAACTGTAACCTGCGCATGGTAAATGTAAGCAGGTGTGACCTTACTAACGAATTTACCCGTGAAAGTGATGCCAGCAAACGGTATATATACCTTACTGTATTGCGCCAGAAAGCTGCAGATCATGTACTGGAAATGAAGGCAAAAAATCCTAAAGACTGGAAAGAAGATATATACTATCAATTGATGGATGTGCAGGCGCTGAAAATGAAGTATGGCGACCTAACCTACCGCATGCGTACGCACATAGACAAGTACAGCGTACTGATAAATAAATACAAGGCCAATAAAAACATTGGTACGCACGTAGCACAACTGGATGAAAAGTTGAATCATTTGAAAGCTACATTTGACGACGCGTTTGAGCCTACACAATATGTGCATGCTGCTACCCAGATGTATAAAGTGATATAAATAATGAGGGCGAAATAACTAGATGAAATTGATGACTTTATTTTGTTACTGCATAGGGTGATGGGGCTTAGTAAGCAAAAAAGTGGTACTAAGTTAGTACGCATAAGCAAGGCAGCCTTTAGCAAGGCAGCCTTTAGCAAGGCAGCCTTGCTTATATATAATCTCTGATATTTTAGCTTGCAAATTCTTCTGTGCCGTACACCTTAATTTCATTGTAGAGGGTATCGCGCTCTACAGGTGTTTTGCCAACGGCATGTATCAGATCGCAAAGATCTTCAGTGCTCATTGACGGGGTTTGTTCTTCACTGCCGGCCATACTATATATTTTGGTGGTATCGTCTATAGTGCCATCCAGGTCGTTTACTCCGAACGATAATGTGAGCTGAGCGGTTTGCCTGCCCAGCATAGGCCAGTAGGCCTTCAGGTTATGGAAGTTATCCATGAATATGCGTGCAATAGAATACAGCCTGAGGTCTTCAACAATAGAAGACTCAGCAATATGAGACATGTCGTTATCCTTATTGCGGAACTTAAGCGGTATGAAGCAATTGAACCCACCTGTTTTATCCTGCAGGTTGCGAAGGCGGTTCATATGATCTACGCGGTGGCTGAAGTTTTCAATATGTCCATAAAGCATTGTTGCATTGGTATGCATACCCAGGTTGTGTGCAGTTTCGTGTATGTGCAGCCAGCCGGTACCATCTACCTTATCGGCACAGATCTGCTCACGTACTTCAGGGTGGAATATTTCTGCTCCGCCGCCTGGCATAGATTGCAGGCCGGCATCTTTAAGCCGTTGCATGCCTTCAAGCGTAGTGAGTTTTGCTTTACGGAACATATAGTCCAATTCTACGGCTGTAAAGCCCTTTAGGTGCAGGTCTGGGCGATGAGTGCGTATTTCGCTCAGCAGTTCGCAGAAAAACTCCAGGTTCATCTTAGGGTGTACACCACCTACAATGTGCACCTCTGTAACAGGCTGTCCATCGTACTTGCGCACTATGTCCATCATTTGCACCTTTGTCAATTCCCATCCATCGTCGCGGTTTTTATAGAGGCGCGAGTAAGAGCAGAAGTTGCAGGTAAACATACAGACGTTGGTAGGCTCTATATGAAAATTGCGGTTGAAATATACTTTATCGCCATGCAATTGTTTGGCTATGTGTGCCGCCAGCGAGCCTACAAACCCCAGTTCTCCTTTTTCAAACAACAATACTCCTTCGTCCTCGGTTATGCGTTCTTTGTGTTGTACTTTTTCTGCAATGTGGAGCAGGTTCTTATCTAAATTTCTTTGTTGTAAAACTTGTTCTAAACTGAATGTTCCTGTCATTGTAAAATTATTTTCCCTGAAACCATGCCATTTTTGAAATAGCATTGCACAAAGTAAAGCCCTTTCTGCATACCATCCATATCAATAGTATAGATGGAGACGTTAGCAGATGGTATAATGGTTTTAACCACCTGCCCTAATACATTTATAACTGTTATTTTTTGTGATTGCCCATCATTGCCTATGTTGATATGTACCGGGCCATTTGTGGGGTTGGGAGATATACTGAATGTATTTATAGTGCTCATGTTAGCCACCGCAAGATTGGGGCAACCTTGCCCGGCCAGCACAGCAGGATGTGTAGTAAGGCTGTAAGACTCGCCACCCGATATTATATTTGATTGCATTTGCAATGCTTGTTCTTGCGTGAACAATAGTGCATAAGGATCATCTGGATAATCCATAAAGTTCATATACATAATGCCACTGGCGCTGTCTGAGCAATTATCTGTAACCGTAGGTAATGGCATGTTGTAGCTGCCTGAGTGTGAATTGCCCTCAGGAGGGGTATCTGCAATTCCGTCGTCTTTACCAGTGGGATCCCAAGGGCAAGCCCCATTATCATCGCCCCATGTATGCCATATTTCGAAGAAGTGGCCTATTTCATGGGTAAGGGTACGGCCACCCGCGGCCCCGTTCAGGAAGTATTGAACATTTGGGCTTTTGACACCAAAGCTCCCATAATTAAGTATTACGCCTTCTTCTGCTGAGGTAAAGCCTGATGCCCCACCTATGTAAGATAGAGGCACTGTAAGCCCCAATATGCCTGAAGGACTTGTTGGGTTAATAACCCAAACGTTGAGGTAAGTGGAAGAGTCCCAGATGTCGGCACCACCTGTTATGCTGTACTTGGCATTGCTAAAGCCCTGTTGTGAACCTGCTGTGCCATTATAATCGAACCCTGGAGCTGTAGTTGTATCGATTTCGAACCCTGAAGTGCAACCACCTGACGGTGTGAGTCTCGCTAGCCCGAATGTAATACCAACATTGCCATATACAGGTTTGAATGCAGCCGGTATAAGATAAGCATCTCCATTACCTGCGTTATAGTCGCGGTTCAGTACAGCTATCTGGCTATCGGCACGCTCTTGTATGCCTTCTATTCCCCCCAACTGGGCTATTTGTGCAGCATTGAGTACAATATGGAATATAATAGGAACTGTACCTGTTGATGTGGTTTTTTCTGCAGCGCCATATAGTTTTGCCTTTTTAAGTGCAGTCAGCTGGACGCTTTGTGCCGCCTGTATCCTGTCTAGTTCCGCTGCAAAGGCAGGATGACGTGCTATAATACTTTCCTTTAGCATCTGTGCGCCACACTTATCCTGGGCGAAGGCAGATGCAATACAAAGGTTGCAAAAAATTATAAGTAATATCTTTTTCATTAAACTATTAGACTATAACTCTACTATAAAGTTACACACATCATAGGTCACAGCAATATAATTTTACGCGTCTCGGTGGCATTGGTAAAGTAACAGGTGACAAAGTACATACCCCTGCCGAGTCCAGACATATTGATGGGGAAGTATGATGTTTGCTGTCCGATCATATTTTGATCAATTACTGTTTGCCCCACAGTATTTTTGATTATAACGTGCTGAAACCCGGTGGGCACCTGGTTAAAGTTGATGTAAATAAATCCTTTAGAAGGATTGGGGGTAATAATAAAACTATTGTCTGATACCGGAATAACGTTACCTGGATATTGAAGTACATCGGGATGTATGGTCAACTCATGCGATTCACCCCCTGGTCCTATTTCTGACTGCATTACCAGTATCTGATCGTGGGTGAACATGTTCATACAGGCGTCATCGGTATAGTCCATATAATTGTTGAACATGATGCCATTGCTCTGTCCCGGCACAGAGCATATGTCATAGACTGGGAATGTAGGGCAGCCGTAATTAGGTCCGCCTTCTGGTGGGGTATCTGCAATTCCATCATCCTTGCCACCATAATTCCACGGACATACTCCTCCATCATCGCCCCAGGGGTGGAATAGACCGAAATAATGTCCCATTTCGTGGGTGAGGGTGCGGCCAAGATCTATGTGGGTATAGAAGTATTCGTTAGGTGAGCTGCGGTGGCCGAAAGCAGTATAACTGAGTAACACCCCCATTTCGTTAACGGGAAAACCATTCACGGTATCAACAGTGAAGGATGGAGGCACGGTAAGCCCCAATATTTGAGAGGGTTGATTGCCATACTGGAGGAAATTAATGACCCATATGTTTATATACTTGCTTACATCCCAGGCATCAATACCGCCTGAGTCAGTATGCTTGGCAAAACCACAAGGATCGTTGGCGCTGGCATCAAAACCGGTAAGTGGGGTAGTTACAATATCCCAGCCATTGGTTGGTTTGCCATTGGGAGTAGTATGCGCCAAGGCGAATTTAATATTGACATTACCGTATAAAGGTTTAAATACAGACGGTATTAGAGTACTATCTGCGTTGCCACGGTTATAATCTTCGTTCAATATCTGTATCTGGCTGATAACACGGTCTGCAATGCCTGCGGAGTCATTAATTCTATGCAGTTGTGCAGTATCAAGTACAATATGGAAAATAACAGGTACGGTAACACTCAGCGTAACCTGACCGGTAGTTTTGGCATTGGCCAGGTTGCTTAATCTTTTTTGCAGATAGCTATCCAGTTGTTGCTGGAAGCTGGGGTTACGGGCAATAATTGCTTTTTTTGCAATGATGAAACCACACTTGTCTGCATTGGGCTGTGCATGCAACGAAAATGAACATAATAAAACAAACCAAAACAGCGCCTTCTTCATCTGGCAAAAGATATTGTTATAAAGTTAACGCTTTTTTGAGGATAATTTACCCGCAAGGTTATCCATGATGCGTACCAACTTTGATCAGGTTAATGGGAAATGTTGCGCAATTTCAAGACTGATCCGCAAAGGCAAATCTATCCAGTAGTAATAACAACAATAAAAGATAATTACTTGTTTTTCCGGTTGTTTATTTCATCGCGGATGTTGATGGCGCGTACATAATCTTCCTGGTCGAGCACCTGTTGGAGGAGTTTATTAAGATCTTCCAGGTTAAGGCTTTTGAGGTCTTTATCTACTGATGACGTAATTGCCGGCGATGCTGTTGGTGTCTGGCGGGTTTCAGCACTTTCTGTTGGTGTACCTTCCGTTTGGTCCAGGTAAAGACCGGCAGTTTCCAGGATATTCTCGTAAGTGAAGATGCGGCAACTAGCGCGAACGGCAAGTGCCAATGCATCAGAGGTACGGGAGTCTATTTCAACTGGTTCGCCCTCGTTCTGGCATACCAGTTTAGCAAAAAAGATGCCTTCCTCTAATTTATATATAATAACCTCTGTAAGCTCAATAGAAAAAGTGGACATGAAGTTTGAAAAGAGGTCGTGGGTAAGCGGCCTGCTGGGCTGCATACGCTCCAGCGCTACTGCAATTGCCTGTGCCTCAAACCCGCCTATCACTATGGGTAACCTTCTTAGTCCGTTTACTTCGCCAAGCACTACTGCATAAGAATGTGTCTGGGTGATACTATGAGACAAAGCCACAATTTCCAATTCAATCTTTTTCATCTATATCGATCTTTCAGAACTCAAAACTATAATGTGTGAAGATAATAATTCTTACTAAAATAACCATCTAAATAACTATCAAAATAGAGTTGGTGCATCATTTTGTATGGCAGCATCATTAGCAGTTACAGGCAAGGTTATTTCTTTAAGGTCGCCACCTGCTATACGTGTGCCAATGGTTTTCCAGCCGGTTATATCCACCAGTTCGTGCAGGGCTGTTTCCTGCTCGGTAAGTTCACTTTTTTTCTTTCCTGTTTTTATGATCACTACAGGTTCCTGCAACGTTGTCACAAATTGTAAGTAGTTGCCTTCGCCTTCTTTAATAACGCTGTATTTTGTTTTTAAGGTCTGGGTTTCCACCAGGAAACGTTTGGCATTATACTGGTCGTTTTTGGCATCGTAATACACGGCTGTCACCACTTTTTCGGGATTGAACTTTTCTATGAGCAGCAAATTATCGGCATCAAAACGATTGGTCAATTCAAAGTCTGTAAGCTCGTAGGTGCCATCTTTATAAAAGCTGATGATGCGGTCTTTGTCCTCAAACCTGCCCAGCAACTGGCCATTACCCTCCTTGTTGATGCGGGCTACAGCGGGATCGTACCATATTTTAAGTGCAGAAAGAGTAGAGCGCCCCTTTTCTTTCAGCTTTACCTGTTTTATGGGGTACTTGGTTACCTGGTTGCCCTGTGCGCTACGGTTCTTTATATCCAGTTCTTCAAAATAATAATCCAGCGTTTTTACCCTGGCCTTACTACCGGGGTGCAGGGTAATAGCAACACTCTCTGCCTCGCCATTGGGGTTGGTGGTGAACCATGTTACTTTACTGCCCGGGTTGCCGCGGGTGAGGTCGTACTCCCTGTCGCGGGTGATGCCTGTTACGTTAAAGCGTTTGGCATATGTGATGCCTGTTTTGCCATCCAGGTACATGAGGTTGTATGTGGTACGCTCATCGTTCTTCTGGAAAATAGCAACGTGCATAATGTCTTTGCCCACAAAGGTTTTGTCGGCCACCTTGGTTACCATCATCTTGCCGTCGCGGCGAAAGGTAATGATCTGGTCAAGGTCTGAGCAGTCGAAAGCAAACTCATCCTTTTTAAGACTGGTACCAATAAAGCCATCCTTCTTATTAATATAAAGTTTGGTATTGGCAATGGCAACAGTGTTGGCCTGTATGTTCTCAAACTGGCGTATCTCTGTTTTGCGTTCCTTGCCTTTGCCATATTTTTTCAACAGGCCATCGTAGTACTTAATAGCGTAGTCGGTAATATGTTCAATATCGTACTTCACCTGTTCAATGCCTTGTTCTACGCCACGTATGTGTTCGTCGGCCTTAAATGCATCAAACTTTGATATGCGTTTGATGCGTATTTCAGTAAGTTTTATAATGTCTTCCTGTGTCACCTCGCGGCGCAGCAGCTTCTTGTACGGAGTCAGGCCTTTATCTATGGCGCCAAGTACACCCTCCCAGGTGGTCTGTTCTTCAATGTCGCGGTAAATACGTTTTTCAATGAATATTTTTTCCAGCGACGAGTATTGCCAATCCTCTTCAAGTTCGGCCAGCTTTATATTCAGCTCGTGCAGCAGCAACTGTTTGGTGTGTGCTACAGAGTGTTTTAATAATTGCGTAGCCCCTATAAAATGCGGTTTGTCAGCTATGATAACGCATATATTAGGCGATATAGATACCTCACAATCGGTAAAGGCATAAAGGGCATCAATGGTCTGATCGGTAGATACACCGGGTGCCAGATGCACCAGTAGCTCTACATCTTTTGCCGTATTATCAACAACGCTTTTTATTTTGATCTTGCCGCTGTCGTTTGCCTTTAATATACTATCTACCAGTTGAGTGGTGGTGAGGCCATAAGGTACATCTTTAATGGCTATGCTCTTTTTATCCACCTCCTCTATATGTGCACGTACCCGTACCTTGCCCCCGCGGTTCCCATCGTTATAGTTGGCAATGTCTATCATGCCGCCTGTATTAAAATCGGGGTAGAGTTCGAAAGGTTTATTTTTAAGGTGCTTTATGGCAGCATCCAGTATCTCGCAAAAGTTGTGTGGTAATATTTTGGTGCTCAAGCCTACAGCTATACCCTCTGCGCCCTGTGCCAGCAATAGCGGGAATTTCATAGGCAGGGTGAGCGGCTCGTTCTTGCGGCCATCGTAACTGAGCTGCCAGTTGGTGGTTTTAGCATTGAAAGCTACTTCCAGCGCAAACTTGGATAGGCGCGCCTCAATATACCTTGCTGCTGCTGCGCTATCACCAGTGCGGTTATCACCCCAGTTACCCTGGGTTTCTATCATCAAGTCTTTCTGGCCCAGGTTCACAATAGCATCGCTGATGCTGGCATCGCCATGGGGGTGGTACTGCATAGTTTGGCCTATAACATTGGCCACCTTGTTGAAACGGCCATCGTCCATTTCCTTCATGGCGTGCAGTATGCGGCGCTGCACGGGCTTTAGCCCATCTTCTATGGCGGGTACGGCACGCTCTAGTATCACATAGCTGGCATAATCCAGGAACCAGCTCTGATACATGTCATTAATATGTACCGTGTTGGGTGCTAATTCTTCGTTGTTTGCAATTGGTTCTTCTGTCATAAAATGTCCGGTTGTGTCCGGTACCGGACATTGTGAATTTCTTGGTAAGCCTTAACTGTGGCTGTTCTTAAGAAATGTCCGGTCTGTCCGGAAAAAAATCAAATGTCCGATTCCGTACAGAATGCTGCTGGAATGGCGCAGTACTCCTTTGGAATATGCAAGATACAAAGTTGCTGGTTTGATTGGTAAGGGGTGGGGTGGAAGATATCCACAAATATTTGGGATGCTTGTAAGTTAAAAAAGCTTGCAGGGTGATAGCACAAGTCAAAAAGGCTTACGCTAGATGGTAAGCATCTTTTATTGCAGAAAGCGTACAGGACTTAATGCACAGGTACTGCTTTGGTCCGAGCGGTTTTTTTCTTTGTTTTAGGGTTGGATGACTTGCTTTGATAAGTTTTAATAAAAGCACTAATCTCCAGCCGAATTTCATTCGTCAAAGGTTCGCTTTGAATCAAAAAATCAACCGCTTTGGGTTCTTTAATATGTGCCATTTATTATGATTTAAAATACTTGTTAATCAAAATTTGCGCCGATGCCGTTGGGATAATCATTTTTTGCCCACCTAATAAGTATGCACCTAATGTTTTCTGATAATGTGTTATGAGTTTTGTTTTAGCCGTAAAAGCTACAAAGCCAGCAAATCCTTGTTGAAAAGAGACCTTGCAAGCATGAGCCAGCAAATTTCCTGCAACTCCTTCATAAAGCTTATCTTTTCCAATATTGAATGGCGCACTTTCCAATAAGTGGACATATACATGATCTAGTTCTATTGAAATACTTAGCAAGCCTTGTACTATGGTTGGATTGTTTGCTATTGTAAGCTTAAAAATATCTCTTGTATTGTCTGCGAGTTCAGCCTTCCAATTAAAATTCCATTGATTCTTTTTGTTTACGGTTTTTAAGTCTGTGTTTGTAAAACGCAAAACATCAGTCGCAAAGCTATCTCCCGAAATAGTATTCTGAATAGAATTAGTTAACTGGTCAACGATAAAATCCAATTCAATTATCCGTTGTTTTTTCACTATGCTAATTTACGAAAAAAACATGTATAAATGGAGAGATAAGAGATATAGACCAGATCAGTTAAACGTTGTAACCCAGATATAAAAAAACGGCCTTGTATAGGCCTGCTTTTAGTAAAATAACCTCAAAATAACAGCTCCTTATTCACAACAAACTTTATTGATTTTGATTCCTGGTCGATGTTGAGACGAAAGATGTAAACTTCATTGACTATGGCGGCTTGTAGGTTTACATCTGCGACAAATACGTGAATCGTTAACGTGTCATTATTTGAATTTTATTTAAAGTAACCGTTATCTAAACAAATACATTTGGTCTTGCTGTAATTTGCGCATAATTATCAAGCACCATGAAAGCATCCGCAAATCTCTATATCGAGCAATTAGGGTTAACAGCACACATAGAAGGCGGAGCTTTTAAAGAGATATACCGCTCTCCACTTGTATTGCCTGAACTGGTGCTGACACCTGAACATAAAGGCGACAGGAATGCAATGACCAGCATTTATTTCCTGCTTCAACATGGCGATTTTTCAGGGTTTCATCGTATTGCATCTGATGATGCTGTGGCATTTCTATGATGGCGGTCCGCTGTGCATATATGAGATAGATAAAGAAGGAATATTAACCAGGCACTTGTTAGGTAAAAACATTGCTGCTGGAGAAAGGCTGGTTGTTTGTATTAAAGCGGGTAGCTGGTTTGGATCGAGAGTGGAGGAAACGGATGGTTATACGTTGTGTGGGTGCTCGGTTGCCCCAGGTTTTGACTTTGAGGATTTTGAGCTTGCGGACCGGAAGGCATTGAAGTTATTGTATCCTCAACACGCTGATATTATTGAAGCACTTACGAGGTAATATGAATTAATGTGCCGCTATTGCTTTCGAAAGTGTGTTTTCTTTTATAATGAATTGCTGATCTCCGTTTACTGCTTCACCAGTTTTCCTCTATACACTACATTTCCTTCTGCATTGACAATACTTATAAAATAAAAGCCGGGTGCCCAGTTTGCAGTTGAAATTGTGTTTTTACCGGTGCTGTTTTCAATGGCAGAGGAATAAACAGTGATGCCTGTGGCATTGGTGATCCTTATTTGGGCAGATGATGCGCCGTTGTAGTTTACCACAATGTATTGGCTGAATGGATTGGGCGCTATAGTTATGCTGGTTTGGGTAACATTAGCAATGCCTGTCCTCGCCTTAAGTTTGATTAATACACTGTCTGTTGCCGTGCAGTTATTGCTGTCTGTAATATGCAGCGTGTACTTAATTGGGCATAGGTTGGCAATGGCAGTTGTTGTAGCGCCAGTGTTCCATAAATAAGTATAAGCGCCAGTGCCGCCAGTTACCAGCGCCGTAGCAGTGCCGGTGCAGCCGCCTGTATCGGGCGTTTGGGTAATGGTAATTACAATTGCAGGTGGCTGAGATATTTTAATGGTATCAAGCGCGTAGCAGCCGTTTGCATCTGATATAGATACCGGGTTGGCACCACCTGTCAATGTGCTGTCTATATTCCCTGTAACTGCAGGGTTTATCCATGTTATATGGTAGGGTGGTACGCCCCCAAATGGGAATACTTCGCCGCGGCCATTGTGCCGGCCATAGCAAATAAGATCTGTTTTCTGTGTACTGTCTGAAAGTAAAGGTGGCTGGGTAAGTGTTACAGAATCAGATACTATACAATTATTGCTATCGGTAACTGTAACTGTATAGGTACCCGCAGACAAGTATTTTATAAGCGTTATTGCTTGCGGTGGAGTGGTGTTCCAACTATAAGAATAGGGTGGGGTGCCACCTGAAGCAACTACATCTATTACACCATTGCCGCTATTGTAACAGGTAAGGTTGAAGGGAGAGAAAGTGAAAGAGATAGGAGTAGGCTGGGAGACGTATGCCGTATCTGTAACCACACAATTCGTAGAATCCTTCACTGTTAATACATGCATACCTGCGGATGCGTGGCTGAGGTTGATGGTGTCTAACGTAGTGTCATTGTCCCATTCGTAACTATAAGGGGCGGTGCCACCAGTAAGGGTGGTGGTTATGCTGCCAGAACTGCTGTCATAGCATAGTGCACTGTGCGCCACATTACTGAACGTTATTTCTGTAGGTTGCAGGATGATGAAGGTATCGGTTGTTGTGCAGCCATAAGCATCGGTGGTTAATACCGTGTTTGCCCCTACCGGGAAGTTAGTAGCAGTATCGCTTGCGGTAGCGGGCCTGTTGTTCCATACATAACTGAAGGGGCCAAGAGAAGATGCCGCAGCTATAATGGCAGTATCTACCCCGTAGTTGCGACAACTAAGGTTGGTATGGGTCACAGTAGCATGTACTACATCAATAGGAATAGTAACAGTGCTGATGGTGGACAGATTATTAGCATCTAAAATGGTTACCCGATATGTGCCGGGGCAGAGGTTGGAAGCAGACGTTGTGGACTGAACAGGTGTAGTGTTCCAAAACAGGCTGTATGGGGGTGTGCCGCCGGTGATCTTTACCCGTGCATAGCCATCGCAAACGCCATTGCATGATGGCTGTAGGGAATCTATAACGGAAGATGGTACCTGGGCAACAGCAATGTGGAAGCCCAAAATAAAAAGAAAGAAGAGTAAATATTTTTGCATCGATAATAGGGGCAGAAGCTTTGAAATGGTTATATAAATGTACTGATTTTAGCTGGGCTACGATGTGCCCGATTTAAACCCTTTTGTTAAAAGCAGAACCACCTTATTTATAAATTTTTGCGAATTGTCATCAAAGTATTAACACTAAATAACCGTCTATAACATATATTAACCTATTGCCCGTGGTTATGATACTAGGTTTGCAGAATTGTAAAAATATTTTATTCTACCCCATAAAGCTAGTATTATACCACAGAGGTAAGGTTGCTCACTGATTATCCTTATTTTTATATTATTGTCACTATCGTACATACAGAACTGATGAAAAGTAAATTATTACCTATCCTATTTTTGTTTGTTACCTTTTTTTGTACCACCAGGAGTTATGCCAGCCATATTGCGGGTGGAGAGCTTACCTATACATGTAGTCATGATTCTACCTATCATTTTATCTTTAAGCTGTACCGCGATTGCTCAAGTACGGTTCCGGAACCCAGTGACGTACAAATGTGTTATAAAAATTCTTGCAACGCATTTCTCAATAGCATAATCTTGTCCAAATCGGTTTTCATTAATGGCACCGACAGTAACGGGACACCTGTTAGTTCGGGTTGCTCCGGATACCCTACAACGTGTACTCTTCCCAATAGCGCTATTCCTGGTTACCAGGAGTTTTGGTATGAAGGCGACCTGGTGTTAACTTACCGCTGTACTACCTGGACATTCTCAGTAACACAAACTGCAAGAAATACCAATAGTAACCTGTTAAATGCAAGCAATACCAGCTTTTATGTTCAGGCAACTTTAAATAATATACTTGCACAAGGCAATAGTTCGGCAGAATTTACGGTGAAACCAGTACCGTATGTATGTGATAACCAGCCATATGCGTATAACAATGGCGCTTATGACGTGAATAATGACTCTTTGGGATATCAGATCATACAACCGGAATCAGAAAATGGTTGTAATGATGCTCCTGTTAATATTCAATTCCTTTCAGGTTTATTTAACCTACAGGATAACCCAATAGCGACCAATAATACTTTTGTGCTGGATACGGTTACCGGGCAAATGAATTTTACCCCTTCAGCAATTGGTTCCTATACGCTTACGTTGCGGGTAACAGAATACCGGAACCATGTAGCCATAAGCTCAACTATGCGTGATATACAAGTACACGTTATAGCTTGTAATATATCGTCGCCCGTTGTGGAGCCCGATACTACAACCATACACCTTGTTAACGGGAAGATACATGATTGTGGCGGCAGTCCTTTGCACTTCTGTTTTACGGCTGTTTCTGCCAATAGGTCAGCGGTACTTGTGCCATCAGATAATCATGCTATAGTTGCACCGGGGTCAACGCTTACCTATACAGGTGCATATACAAATTCTATGTATGGTTGTTTTTCATGGTCACCTACTACATCTGATACTGGCATTAAGATACTTACCATAACTGTTACTGATTCATCTTGTGCGCCTCCCGGTATAACTGAAGCCAATTCTTTTACGTTGCCCTTATATATTTTTCCTGTCGCCCATACAAATGTAACTGATATTGGTTGCCTGGGTAGTAAATTTACGCTTGCGGCCAGTGGTGTAAGCCCATATACCTGGATAGCGCTTCCCGGCGGGTCGCCGGTAAGCGCATTGAGTTGTACAAATTGCCAAAACCCAATTGATAGCCCTACTATACCAACTACGTACATAGCAACCTCAACATCGGGCAATGGTTGCCCCAGTATAGATACGATCGTGGTAGTTACAGCGTTGCCACCACCTTATCCCTCCGTTTCAGGTACATCACTTCTTTGCCTGCACGATACTTTAAAATTGTATGCCGGTACCACTGCCCCCGAATACTCATGGACAGGCCCGGCAGGCTTCCAGTCGTCAGCACAAAACCCTTTATTGCTTAACTTTCAGCAGGCAGACACAGGAAAATATTATGTTGTAACCCAGAATACTTATTGCACATCGCCACCCGACAGTATATATGTAAATATTTATCCGCCAACGTATTCTACCAATGCAGATACTACTATATGCCAGGGCGGAAAGCTGTTCTTATATGGAGTAGGTGATACCTACATATGGTCGGTATTGCCTGGTGGCTCTCCGTTAAGTACATTGAGCTGCACGGCATGTACCGATCCCCTGGCTATACCTACACTTACCACATCTTACGTTATATCGTCTAACCAGATGGGGTGTAATACAAGAGATACCGTTGTAGTTACGGTGCTTAACTACCCGGCGCCTCCCAGTTTGTCTTCCAATACACCAATATGCGTGGGCGATACTTTAAAGCTATATGCGGGTACAACTGCCACCACTTATTCATGGACAGGTCCTGGTAGCTTTTCTAATAACCTCCAAAACCCTGTTTTGATCAATGGCCAATTAAGTAATACCGGCACTTATCACCTTATTGCTAGCAATGGCCCATGTATGAGTACAGACAGTACGTCTGTTGTGGTGGTGCATGCGCCACCACAACCTGTTGTGGCAACAAACAGCCCATTGTGTGTGGGGTCTGTATTAAGCATAACGCCGCAGTCTAACCAGAATATTAATTACAGCTGGACGGGCCCCAATGGTTTTGTGGCTTCATCGCCCGTAATAGCAATAAGTGAAGTATCTGCCAGGTATGCAGGAACATATACGGTTACCGGCACTTATCCTGCTGATGGGTTGTGTGTAAGCCCTGCAGATACCTTTGTAGTGGTTATAAAACCTAAGGTATATGCCAGTTTCCAGTTCCTGACGGATTCTATTTGCCAGGGTTATCCTGTTACTATTAATTACAGTACGCCGGGCGCAGATTCTGTGATCTGGAGTTTTGAAAGCGGTACGGCACAAAGCTTGTCTGCCAATCCGCTGCAGGTTGCTTTTACTACTTCAGGTTACCAAACAGTAACCCTTAATGCATTTAATGGTGTTTGTGCAGATACTGCAGTACATAAAATAGATGTGCTGACAACCCCTCCGGCCTCATTTACAGCTACCCCGGTAACCTGCCCGGGAGCGCCTGTTATTGTAAACAGTTACCATGATTTTACTACGGATGTTAAATATATCTGGAACTTTGGACCGGGAATAATGGCCAGTGGCAGTAATGCAGGTGTTTATACTTTATATTATGCAACGCCAGGCAGCTACGTGATCAGCCTCGTTACAAAAAATACTTACTGTACGTCCTTGCCCTATTACGATACAATAGTGGCACAGCCGTATCCTGATGCCTCTATCGTATATTCTGATGTGAGTGATATATGCAGTGAAGACAGTGTACACTTTGAGGCGGCACAGGTACCCGGTTATCACTACCAGTGGAGGCAGCCTGTATTCTTTAATAATGATACCCTATATGGTACTTATGCATTGGTACGCAACAGCGGCTATATATACCTGGATGTTACTGACCAGTATGGTTGCACTTCGTCAGACAGTTTGTATATAACACCGCACCCATGCTGTAACGTATATTTCTCTAATGCATTTACACCCAATGGCGACGGTAAAAATGACGTTTTCAAACCCATCACTATCGGGCATCATGATGTGGCATACTTCAGGATATTTAACCGATGGGGGCAATTGATCTTTTCCTCATCAAGCGAAAATAACGGCTGGGACGGAACTGTTGACGGGAAGCCTGCAGATCTGGGTACTTATTTCTATAGTATTCGCTACCAGTGTGTGAACGGGATGTATTTTGAAGATAAAGGTGAGGTAGTATTGATCAGATAGGGTATATTCTTCTCTAAATCGGAAGAGGTTCCCGTTCTCTTGTTTTATAACTATTTTTAGGAGGATATAAAACAAGCGTAATTCAGAGGTTATATTTTGATTATTTAACGGTAAAATTGTCTATTCCGAAAGCAATATCGGTTTTAGTAATGGTTGTTGGTGTTGTATGAGTGTCAGTGCCACCTAATGCATTCAATGTAATGGTTAGTCTTCCGGGTACTGTTGTAGCAGGTAGTGTTATGGTTTCGCCTAGTTTTTGCACCGGCAATACACTGGTGCTGTCTATTGTTTTCGTCCATAAAGTAGTAGTTCCATTAGATGTAAACAGTATTTGCACAGTAGCAGTTCCTCCATATGTACCCAATGTACCGGTGAATTGATAATCGAAACTCAAGGTTGTGGAATGGTTCAAGTACACACTGTCTTGATACAGCGATGCCTGTGGGGCAGGATTGAATACATTGTAAGTGGTCATATTGGCGTATTTGATGCCATTACTTGGTAAAAATCCAGTGCCTGTTGTTATGTCAACAAAAGAACCACCCTGGTACGTACCCCCACTGGCAGTGTAAGTTACAAACCAGTCGCTTGTCGTTTCAAAACTTGGGTTTCTCGGCCCCTGAAACGGAGTGTTTGTGGTACTATTACTTTTTGAACAGCCAGATAACAATAGTGTACTGCCTAACAATACAGAGCATATAAAGAGATGTGTTTTCATTTTCATTTGCACTATTTATAGTGTCTGCACACACTTTTAGTTCGTAGTGAATTTAAAAGAAAATATTCATCATTAATTATTAGCACATTTTATATTAAAATTAAATAAAAAATATTTGACTTTACTAATTTTAAAAAGAAAAAGAATGATAGATAGCTGTTGACATATACAATATAATTTTCGGGTAAATAGAACACATAAAAAAAGAGAACCATTTCTGGTTCCCTTCTCTTGATTATAGGTTGTGTATGAACTTTTACATAGACAATACCTGGAATTCTGTACGGCGATTTTGCTGGCGGTAGGATTCGTCGCAGGTTTCGCAATTATCACATTTGTATATTGGTTTAGATTCGCCAAAGCCTTTACCCTGCAAGCGGTTTGCCTTGATGCCCTTGCTGATGAGGTATTTTACAACAGCTTGTGCCCTTGCATTGCTCAGGCGCATATTGTAAGCATCAGATCCACGGCAGTCGGTATGGGAATTGAGTTGTATGCGCATGTGTGGGAAAAAGTGCATGAACTTCAGCAACTTATCCAGCGATGGTAAGGCATCGGTACGAATGGTAGCTTTGTTAAAGTCGTAGTATATGCTTTCTATCTGGCATATAACACCAACGCCCAATCTGCACATCAGCATAGTGTCAGAAAGTTTAATGGTACCTGTAAGCCCCATAGTACTTACAACTTTTTCATCACTGTAGTAAGAGTCTTTCACCGCATTGATGTGGTATATGGCATTAGGTTCCAGCATATGATTGAAGGGGGTACCTGTGGCCATATTGATGGTATCAGTATGATTGCTGCCTTCTTTTGATATTACCATGAGTGGGTTGTCAATAGGCTTGCGTGTTTCTTCATCCAGTATTTTTGCCGTGAAAGTAATGTCCTGCTCCGGCTCCAGTTGTATGGTCTTGTAGAATGTATCAACATCGTGCAAACGCTTGATGTTGCTGGTAGAAAAGACTGTTTTAAGCTCTTTGTAGCCTTTTTTGTTGATTGTAACCTTGTATGATGTCAATGGGTATAGTGGGGTAGTAGCGCTGCCCTGTGCATCGGTAATAAGGCTGTGTATGTCTTTTGCGCCTTGTAAGGTTACCGTTGCGCCATCAATGGCGTTTCCAACAGATGAATTAACCAGGTTTAGTTTCAGCACTAATTTTTGGCGATAATAATGGAAAATGTTCTCACTTCCTTTTTCTGCGGGTCTATTACTGGCAAAGTAGCCGTTCTGCCCGTCGTTATACATGGTCAGCGACATGTCATCGTAAGAAGAGTTGACAGGAACACCTGCATTCACAACATTGCCCCAGCTTTGTGTAGCGTTGTTCCATGTGGCGTAGTAAACATCTTCGCCCCCAAGACCGGGATGGCCATTGGATGTAAAAGTAATAGTGTTATTATCCAGGAATACAGGTAGCAGCTCTGCGCCTTCTGTATTTATGGTTTTACCCATATTCTGAGGTGCTGCCCATTTACCATCGTTATCTTTTCTGCACATATATAAGTCAGTTCCACCTTCACCACCCGGCATGTCTGATGTAAATATCAGCATATCGCCATTAGGGTTAATAGCAGGATGCGCAGTGGAGTAGTCTTTATTATTGTAAGGAAACGGAGTAACAGTTTCAAATTTATTGGCTGCCTTATTGTAGTCGCTTGCAATCATTATTTGCAAATGCACCTTATTCCTGTCATCGGGTACACTGCTCTGACCAAATATATCGTTCTCTACATTGTTGCGGGTAAAGTACATGGTTTGCCCGTCTTTAGTAAAGGCACAATTAGCATCGTGAAATTTACCTAAGCCCTTAGTTTCAACTGATTGAAAATCGCTGCTGCAGTGGCCTTCTTCAGTAGCCGTTACCTGGTACAGTTTAAAGAAGTATTCACCGGTAAACTTATCCTTTTTTTTGTAGGTTACAGGTGTAGTGTCGGATGTATAAACAAGGCGTTGGTTGTTGATGACAGGGCCATATTCAGATAGGTCTGTGTTTAGGGACAGGAATGTTTCTACCCCTTCTGGCATGTCACTGCGCAGCGTCGCAGCATGTTCACAACCCTTTACCAGGTTTGCCGCCCGACGGTCGTTGGGGGTAGTGGCCAGGTATTCACGCAGCCACATGGCGGCATCTTCATAGCATTGGAGGGTCATTAATACTTCTCCATAGTGCAAGGTCACATCATTAGGCAACTGGGTGTTAGTAGTGTTCTTGTTGATGCCCGCTTTAGCGGGGTGTTTGCCGGTAGCTGGTTTTGCATCGTTCAATGCCCGGGAGTAGAAAGCAGCAGCCTGGTCAGGTTGTCCTGTAAGGCGATAGCAATCCGCTATGCGAGCGCAAAGCAGTGGGTTTTTTTGACGCGGTGATTTGTCCAGCAGATCAGTATAAAAGGCAAGCGCTTTATTGTAGCCATGGTGGGCGAAGAAATATTCACCTTTGGCATTATCTTTTTCAACACTTTTGGCAACTGCCTGGAAAGGCATTTGTACAAGGGCTGCTGCAAGTATAGTGTATAAATATTTTTTCATTTTGACTTTTGTTTTTCAAGATCAGAAATTGGAAACAAAGCGCGGGTCTGTATAGTCTCTTATATCCCTGATGAAGTCGAAGCCTATAGTTAACTCGTTGGTGCCTTTTGCATAGGGCGAAAGATCGGATACTGAATAATCGTAACTGTAACCTATGTTTAATCTTTTAGCAACCTGCATGTGTATTATACCCTCCACAGAACCATCTGTTCGGTAAGTGGCACCGATGAGCAGGCGTTGGTAGAAGATGGCCGATAAGTTAAGATCGGTATTAAATGGCACTGAATATTTGCCGTCTGCAGTGTAGCGCATGATGACCTGTGGCAATAATGAGAAATGCTCGCTTACAGGCAGCGTGTAACCACCACTCAAGAAGTACCCGCGTACCTCGCTTGCTTTTTGCCCGTTGCTGTAAGTTTTCTCGTTCTTATCAAAATAGTCTTCCAGTATGTTGGGGCAAGACAGGCTTAGGTAGAAACGCTGGCTGTACCAATATACTCCCGTACCAAAGTTTGGGAGTATGGCATTCTTTATGTCTGTAGCCAACAATGGATCATTCTTGTCTAGTGGGTTAAGGCCTCCATACTGTGCATTATACACTGCTACACCCGCCTGCAAGCCAAAAGCGAGTGTGCTCTTCTCCATTTTTATACGGTAGGCATAGTTGGTTGCTATGTTTGTAGTAGCTACAGGCCCTTGTGTTTCTTTATTGATGACAAGACCAACAGCTACCGGATTAAAATCTTTAAGCTTGCTGCCAACAGGTGCATCTACAGACAAGCTAATGTCGGTAGGGGCGCCATCGATACCCGACCATTGGTTGCGGTAGGAGCCATTTATAGACAGTACATCGCGACTACCGGCGTATGCAGGATTATATATAAGCTTGTTATACATAAACATGGTATAGTGAGGGTAATTCTGGCTAAAACCTGCTGCGGGCAGTAATAGTCCAATCGCAATAAGTATTCGTTTCATCTGCTGTTTTTTATCTTTTTATTTGCCGGGTGGTATTCGCATCGCTGGCATCAAAATATTCAACTTTATGTGGCCACACTACTAGCTTGTATGGGTACCTATCTTTTTATCATGAGTATGCCCGTGTATTTTTGCTGACCGGTTGCTATATTGGGTTTCCCCAGGTCAACCACATAATAATACACACCTGAAGGCACCTTGCCACCATCCCACCATGGGCTGCCGTAATGACTTTGTTCGTATATCTTGTCGCCCAGTTTATCAAACACTTCCACCTTTACATCGGGGTAAAACTTAAGGTTTTCTATTTCCCAAAGGTCATTCTTACCATCGCCGTTAGGGGTAATTACATTGTGAATGTTTACATCGTAATCGCATACGTCAGGGTTTACGATAACAGTTAATGTATCTCTTGCACTTTCGCAGGTTTTGTACACCTGGCTTACTGTATATACAAAGGTGCCTGCAGTAGCAGTAGATGGCAGAACCGGGCCTGGAATTGGGTTGTTGTTGCCATCGTACCATTTAAGGTAGTTAGCGCCACTATCCAGGTATGCAGCGAGTGTGCTGTCTTTAAAATTGCGGCAATAAACAGCTAAAGAATCACCCCTGAGCGGCTTGTATGGGAATGGGCCGCTGTCAAAAATATCCATAGGGATATAGCTGGTGCAAGGCAGGCCTGCAGTTTGCAGGATAACAAAGTAAGTGCCGGCAGCCAGGCTATCTTGCACTACTAAGGTGTTGGCTGGTTCATTATAAGTCTTTAATGTGTCGGTACCTTGCAGCAATTTTAAAGTATAAGCCCTGCCACCATTATTTACATTGTATTGCATAGCTGCTTTTCGTATGCAGTCTGTTGCGGAAAGTACATTGTAGGTAAGGAGGCCAGCATCGCCGATGATAATAGTATAAGTGTGGAATGTAGTGACAGGTAACGGGCAACTCCTTGTGTTGAAATTGGCAGTAAGTGTATAAACACCATATGCCAAGCCTGCAGTACTCCATGAAAAATTAATCTTAGGATGTGTAGTGTTATTGCTATCAACAGTTACTGTACTGCCTCCAAGAATATCATTAAAGCTTACAATTGTGCTGTCGCCAACTGTGTCTTTAATTGGTACCTGGAAGCTAACTGTGCCACCGGGGCAGGTGTACAGGGTATCCAATCCAAAAACGTTAGCGCCACTTAACCCAACCACTGTATCTATATGCCCTATGGGAGGGATAGCACAATACTTGTTATCTACGATAAATATTTTTTCCCGCATACTGGTACCTACCAGTACACCGTTGCGATATTCTGATATTCTTATTGATACAAGACTACTGTCTGTAGTTACACTGGGTTTAAAATCTATTTCACCGGTATGACTATTTAAGCTGAAAGTACTCGGCAATGGATTATTTACATTATAAGGACTTCTAAACAATAAGGGGGCAGGAGATGTACAATTGCCATTGCTATTATAATAATATGGTTGAGCAAATGCATAGCTCAAAGAATCATTATCGGCGTCTGTACTGGCTTGCGAATAGATGTAAGGTAAATATGAACAAAAGAAAACATTGTATTTAGGAGTATCAATATAGACCGGGGAAGAGTTTTCACTGACACTATTATTAAGTGTAGCATACAACGAAATATTGTCGTTGTTTGGGTTTATAATATTACTGGCGTTGTTTCGCCCGGTTGTTGTACTGCAATTATTGCCTAAGGCAGATGTAAATACAAAAGCCCACTTACTTGATTTAGGTAAGTTGGTAATTGTACCTGAATAAACATATCTCATAACACCTTGCCATGTGGATGTTGGGTTATTGCAATTGTTTACAACAGAAGGACAAAAGGGAGTTACATCAACCGAATCACCTTCTTGTGTCAATGCCAACATGCTGTAAACACTGCCGGATGGCCCCACTGTACTATCTACAATAGCAATGTAGGGTGTGCCTCCTGAAAGATCAGAATAATTCTGCCCCCTGCAAGTGCCATATAAAACCAATGTGATCTTATACACACCCGGACCAATATTTTTATAAGAGAGTTCTTCGCCCGTAACATGGGTTGCCCTGGAAACAAAAGGTGTTAACGATAATGTCAGTAACAGCAATAATAAAAAACGTTTCATGTATTGTATTAATTTATTGCAATATAGAGTGATTACTCACTTTCGATGCTATTGAAGCAATTATAGCATTAATTGTAGTAAGCTACTCCATATGCTATGGAAAAATTTGTGCAATCGATGTCAATAGTACGTTGGTCGCTAAAGTAAATATAAAAAAACATAAGCCCGGAATGATAAAATTCATCAGTTTATGTATTTGCTTTTTTTATCTAACAAGCATCACTTCGCCTTTTGCCTCAAAGTATTCACCATCTACGCACCTGTACTTCATGGTGAAATAATAATCGCCGGCATCCAGAGGTATGCCATTATACTTGCCATCCCATCCTTTCTGCTCTTCGCGCGAAGAGTAAACAAGTTGCCCCCAGCGGTTGAAGACCCTGAAGTAAGCTATATCGTGATGGCCTATAGTAATGGGACGAAACACATCGTTCTTGCCATCATCATTTGGTGTAAAGGCGGTGGGGAACGATACTATACAGCAAGGGTGTGGGGAAAAGTACAGGCTGTCTGATGCTTTGCAGCCAAATGTATCTACCACGTTAAGGTATATATAGCCGGCATTGCGCACCAGTGCATAGGTGCTGGATAAGGTATCATTAGCAAAAATGCGCGATTGTATCCATTGGTAGCGGCTGCCCGAAACGGCAACACCGTCAAAGTGTACACTGTCATTGCTGCAAATGTTATTTATGTCGGCTGTGGTAATAGATGCATCTGGTATGGCATCAACCAATAGCGTATCTATAATGAGAGGAGAAGTACAGTTGGGGTTTTGTGTGATAAGCGTAACCTGGTAAGTGCCTGGCTGTGCGTATTGCAATGCATAAGGCCCTTCACCGCTACCGCTAAGTACAGTGGCAACTCCAAAATTCCAGTTGAATTGTACATCATGGTTAAAGTCGTTATTGGAAACCACGGTTATAGGATCACCAAAACAAGTAATAGCCGGTGCTGAGAAGGTAGATGGCGGAGCATCGTACACGTGTATAGTATGACTTACCACATCAGTACAGCCGCTATCGGCAGCAATAAGGGTTACGGTTTGTGTACCCGGCAACAAGAACTTTACACTAATTGGGTTATCGGCCAGGGTATCGAGCGGTATGCCGCTTGCAAAACTCCATATCAGCGAATCGGAACCGCCTGAATTATAATTTATAGATACCGCATCGTATTGGCAGATACTGTCTTTTGAGAAATGGAAGTCTGCAAATATGCCTGCACTTACCGCTACAGTATAGCTTGCAGGTGCAGTAACACAGGCGCTGTTTGACGGATAAGATGCAGTAACGTTATACGTGCCTGAATACTGCGTGCCTGCGTTTTGTATAATTACATTCTGACTACCCGAAGTAAAGCCATTAGGCCCCGTCCAGTTGTAATTGACATTGTTACTAGACTGAGCAAAAAGATTAATGGTACCCCCGCTGCATATTGGACTGTTGCCGGTAATAATAGGGAACTTAGGTGTAACGGTAACGGTTACATAAACACTATCTGCGGCTGAGAGACAATTGCCGTTTTTAGCCTGAACATGATACCATCCCGTGTTAGGCACCTGTATATTATTTACTACCGGGTTTTGTACTACTGAATTAAAGCCTGCAGGCCCTGTCCATAAATAACTATTTGCAGTGGTACCTGCATAGAGGTCCATAGTGGTATTGGCGCATAGTGGGCTGTTGCTAGTGGGTAATGGTTTGGAAGGAACAGCATTTACTGTTATGGTGACAGTGTCTGTTGAACTACAGCCTCCGATTTGATTTGAAGCCACAACATAAGAGGTTGTAACGGTTGGGGTGGCTGTAGGGTTACTGCAACTTGTGCAACTTAAAGAGCTAAGAGGAGCGCCTCCGGGAAGCACAGACCAGGTTAATGCAGCGCCGCCAAATGCTGACAAGTTTACATGGTTACCTAAACAAATTGTTGTATCCTGATTTGTATATGTGGTTGGGAAAATATATAAAGGAAGAGTAAAAGTATTTGCTTCTGTAATTCCGGGAGGTGCACAAGAAGAGTCTGTAACGGTAATAGTGAATATCTTGAAGCCGGTGTCTGCATTGGATGGAGTCCAGTCAAAACATCCATACATACTATTTGTAAAGTTTCCGGTATAGGAAACAGTTGATCCTGGTGCCACTGTACTATGATTATCTGAAGGTACGAGGACAGCTGATGCATTTGTTGACATGGCCCTAAAGCAAAAATGCAATGAATGTCCAGCGCAATCCTGTATCCTCCCATTAGTAAGTTGTATTGTTGTAGTGTCGGCATTAACTGCTGGTGTTACTATATTGCAGCTCAGAACGTGTATCTGTAAGTCGCGCATTGTACTGCCAATGGGTATTTTGTTTCGATATTCGGTTGTGCGCAATGCCAATGCATAAGCTCCTATAAGCGAAGGCACAAAATATAGTTCACCTGTAACAGGATCCAGGGTAAACGTATTGTTAGTTGGTATAGGGTTGTTTGTGAGGTTATACAAGACTGGCTGAGACGATGATACAGGGGTAAACGGAATATCACTTATTGAGGTGGGACAACTGGATGGAGATGTGGTATTTGAGGACTCCGGTAGAATGATTTCAAAACCTAGAGAGTCATTATCAATATCCACAGCGCCATTGTTATATGAATATGGTTGATTAATACATACATATGGGACTGGCTTTACCGTATAAGACGCAGAAGAATTTCCTTGAGCAATTACATTATTCAGTGTCGCACGAATATAAAATTCATTTCCTGTTGAACTAAGGGAAGATTTTAGGTTTGCGCTTGCATTTCGAGCACTCACATACATTGAAAATACCCAGTATGTTGATCGGTTTGGCAAAGTAACATTACCCTCGTACCACCACTCTGCATACCCTGGTAGGTTACCTCCATTACAAGTTGTTGGGTAGCTGGGGCATCCATTACTTACCGGAGTACCATTATTTTGATTGCCATTAATAAAGGGTGATTTTTGTAATCCAACCCCAAAGGAAACGTTATGAATTGAATCTTTAACACATAGCGTTACGCTATCCGGTTCAACGTTGCCTGAGCAGTCTCTGTATAGTTTAAATGTAACATGATAGGTTGAATCGCTGACCCATTTATAAATAAGTTCGCCACCTCCAACATGGCTTGCCGTAGCATTGGAGTAATAGCAAAGGAAGGCTAGCAGTGTAAAGATAGATTGTAATAGTTTTTTCATTTGAATGGTATCTGTTATGTATGTATTAACCGTCACTGATAGTTATAAATCCCAGTGAGTGCTCACTCACTGCCAGATTCACAAACTTAGTTAACAATAACAGTTTTGAAGATTAATTGGAGTCGATTGCTATATAATATTTACGCAATCGTTATCGGTACCGATTGCACAATTCGGTGTATCTCGTAAATTTATACAGTAAGAAAAATTATTTTTTGAATTATTTATATATCATCTGGGAATAAGTCATTTTGGCAACGATTGCGGTAATATTTTGAATTCGAAAAGGACTTACAAAGTCTTTTATGTTTAATTTGTAACCCAATGAAGTGAGCACTCACTTGAAAGTTGAACAAAAACTTTGCCGATATATGGAAAATGATTACATGCAATCTGGTGTGATAGGAAAGATAAAACGAATGCTGAAAGGTTTTACTTTGACCTGCGCTATCATTGGACTTTATTTAATAACGAACGTTAGCTATGCTCAAACTGTTACCCCATTTGGCTTCGAGGATGGCACATCTGGCGGTTGGGTTGGTTCTTCCAACAGTGAGAGTGCTGTAGTAAATAATAATCCCACTTATTCACGTACAGGGCAATACTCTATTAAGATGAATACCACATCTAGTTCAAGCAACAAGAGGTGGTATTCAAATAATGTATATGATACTGCGTATAATGGAACTACTGTTTTTTTCATTTATTGGGCCAAGACAGATGTGGCAGGCACAATAGTAAATGCTACGCTGGGGCACGAAACCTCATTACCTTTATCTGGTAGTCCGTCTACAGATGCTGCTTCTTACACTGTTGCGTTATCTACTTCAGCCTGGTTACGCGTCACAAATGCAATAACCTATACTAGTAATAGTCCCCGTTATGTTTTACCATATCCGTATAAGACATCTGGAGGGGCAACCCAAAGTGTGTACCTGGATGATGGGATTATCTATTCTTCTACTAGTTCGAGTACTGTAGATACTGTTAAGCCAACCACACCAACTTCTTTGACCGGTATAGCAAATGGTAATCTTGTGCAGTTGAATTGGACATCTAATACCGATAATACCGGAGGAACAGGTGTACAGGCGACTATTATTTTACGAAATAGTAATACGTCTGCGGCTGCGCCGGTATTAAACGATCAGGCACAATATTCTACTACTGGTGGCGCTGGTGGACCAAACAGCGCTGGTAGTGGCTGGCAGATACTCACCACTACGGCTGGCGCTACGGCTGTTAATTATTTAGATGTTGCTCCTGGTGCGGGGAATTATATCTACGCTGTTGTACTTCGGGATTACGCTTATAATTATTCTGTCGCTGCAATGTCTCCTATTGTAACCGCAGGTAATCCTTCGCCATCAATTTTTACAGATCAGAGTAGTTTTAACAGCAACTTTGGTGTTGTAATTGCGCATGGCCAATCCGGTGTAAGTTCTTATAGCCTTACAGCGTACAATCTTACCACTGGCGTTACTGTAACCGCGCCGGCAGGCTTCCAGGTGTCGCTTAATGCCGGTTCTGGTTTTGGCACATCAGTAAACATACCACAAGTTGGGGGCTTAATTGCCGCCACTACTATATATGTACAGTATGATCCTACTACAGCAACAGGTAATACCGGCACTTTGAATATTACCAATACCAGCACCGGATCAAATACTGCGAATGTACCTGTGAGCGGGACTGCTATTACTACACAACCAACCACTGTAGGGAGTATATCGTTTGGTACTATAACCGGAAGTACTATAGTGGTAAACTTGCCAACTGTAGGTAATGGTACTAACAGGGTGGTAATTATGCATCCTGGTAGTGCAACCACATTTGTACCTGCTGATGGTACAACGATGGCGGGGGTAAATGCTGATTATTCGCTGGCAACCAACCAGGGTAATGGTAATGTTGTTGTGTATGACGGCAACGGATCTGGCAATAATGTGGTAACCGTTACTGGGCTTGCACAGGCTACTCCATATTACTTTACAGTTTATGAATACAATATAGCTACGGGAACTTCTGAAAATTATCTTGTGAGTCCGGGTGTTACTGCCACAGCCAACACCATTTCTATTACGCCTACAATCTCTTTGGATCTCACGGGGTTTACCGGCAGTTTTGGAAATACCGCTGTTGGCAGTCAATCTGCACAACAACAATTTAACGTGAGTGGTATATACCTGACAAATGATATTACCATTACGCCACCTGCAGGGTTTCAAACTTCATTAACCAATGGCGGACCTTATAGCAACGCAGCAATCACATTGACACAAAGTGGAGGACTTGTGACAACAACGCCAATATATGCGGTGATGGCACCATCAACACCCAATGGCGCAACAGGTACACAAAATATTTCTCTTGTAAGCGCTGGTGCAATATCACAAAGTGTTGCAGTAAATGGTAATGCCCTGGCTGTTGAACCTACTTCTGTCGGCACTATTACCTTTGGCTTGGTAACCTTAAATTCTATTGTTATAAATCTGCCAACAGTAGGTAATGGTAGCAACCGCATCATAGTGGCCAACCTGGGTAGCCCTCCTGCATTTGTGCCTGTTGACGGTACTGCGGTTACAGGTGTAAGTAATAACTACACAGTAGGAACCACACAAACAAATGGTGGTAAAATAGTGTATAATGGCACGGGCTCAGGGACAAGCGTAGATACAGTAAAAGGCCTGGATTCAGGTACGCTATACTACTTCACTGTATATGAGTATAATGTGGGTACAGGTACATCTGAAAACTACTTTACCTCAGCTCCTTGCGGCAGCGATATCACTACTACATTAACCGGAGTAGGCGTGAAAAATGTTACAGCAAATACTTCTGAAATAAAATTATATCCAAATCCTGTAACTAATTATGTATATATTAACACATCGGTACTGGTAAATTATGTGGTACATGATATGCAAGGGCGCACTTTGTGCAGTGGTCAACAAGCAAACAAAGTAAACCTGGAAAGCTTGGCAGCAGGTATGTACATTATTACCATTACTGATGAAACAGGTGCTGTATTGAAAGTGGACAAATTAATTAAGACCCTATAATAATATTGATGCTAAGAATGAAAAATAAGTCTATGAAATTGAACTTTAAAAGGGTGAAAAAAGTATTGTTGGGTTTGGCTTGCTGCAGTGTGTTTGGTGGATTGGCAATTGCGCCGGGCATTGTAAATGCACAAACTGCCAGTCCTTATGGTTTTGAAAATGGCTCTGTAAGTGCATGGGCAGGATATTCAGGAACAGAGAGTGTGTTTTTAAATACTAATGCCACTTATACACGCACCGGAGTAAATTCGATAAAGTTAACCACAACCTCCACTTCCAGTAATAAGCAATGGTATGGTACTTCACCTTATGACAGTTCATTTAACAATGAAACCATTTTCTTTATATACTGGGCTAAAGCAGATGCTGCTGCCTCATCTGATGCGTCTTTCAGGTACTCCAGTTCTTTACCTATAAGTGGTAGCGGGTCATCATCAAATGCTTCAGGAGGTGGTGTAGTACTTTCTACTACTGCATGGACGAGAGTGACTAATTCTATTAGTTCATCAAGCGCCAGATATTATTTCTCTGCCCCGCGTAAAACAACATCTACGGCTGCCAATATCTATCTGGATGACGGTATATTATACACCTCATTAGCCAGCAGTCCTACAGTTGACACCCTAAAGCCAGGTGCTCCAAGTGCAGTAACTGGTACTGTGAGTGGTAATCTCGTATCTCTGGGTTGGACATCAAACGTTGACGACCCAAATGGTACAGGTGTACAAGCAACTATTATACTACGCAACTCAAACACTTCAGCGTCGGCCCCTGTACTTAACGATCAGGCTCAATACTCTGTAACCGGCGGCGCGGCTGGGCCAGATTCTGTGACAGGTGGCTGGAAAATAATAAGCACTACAAGCGGCGCTACAGATGTTAGCTATTTAGATGCTACACCGGCAGCAGGTGGCTATATTTATGCAGTTGTACTACGCGATCTGGCTTACAACTATTCGGTTGCAGGAGTATCGGGTGTTATTACCGCGTCAGTAGCAGTACCTACCATATTTGTAAACCGGACTAGTTTTAATGGCAATTTTGGTGCCGTAGTAACAGGCCACACATCTGCACCGCAACAATATAATGTGAGTGCATATAATCTTACCAGCAACCTGGTGGTAACAGCCCCGGCCGGTTTCCAGGTATCAACAACTTCAGGTTCTGGCTTTGGTGCTACAGCAAATATTGCTCCTGTTAGCGGAACTGTTGCTGTAACTCCAATTTATGTAGAGTATGCGCCAACAGCACCATCAGGCGCTACAGGTAATTTGGATATTACAAATACCAGTACTGGTGCTACAACCATGAATGTACCTATAAGCGGCAGCGCCCTGGACACATTGCCTACCACAGCAGGCACACTTACATTTGGTACGGTAATGGCTACATCAGTAGTTGTAAACCTGCCTACAATAGGTAATGGCAGCAACAGGATCATTGCAGTAAGCCAGGGTGGCAGTGTAAGTTATGTACCGGTGAATGGCGCAGCAGTAGCAGGGGTAAATGCTAATTTTACATTGGCAGCAGACCAGGGTAGTGGCAATAAGGTGGTGTATGATGGTACTGGCAGTGGTAACAATGTAGTTACAGTAACTGGTCTTACCCCACAAACACTTTATTCTTTTGCCGTGTTTGAATATAACAAAGGTACAGGCGCTACATCGCAAGCATACTTGCCGGTTTCTCCTGTTACGGCACTCGTTAAAACAGATAGTGTGAACCTTGCTGTAAGTAATATTGTAAATGCAGCAGATATAAAAGTGTATCCTAATCCTGCACATGGCGTGGTACATATACAGTCGCCGGCCAGTGTCAATATATCACTTTGCGATGTAACCGGACGGGTCATATACACTCAAAAGAATACTTCAATTGCAAGTATAGAGCATCTTGCAAATGGTTTGTATATACTTACCATCACCAATAATGAAGGTGGACTGTTAAGAAGAGAAAAGATAGTGGTGCAGTAAACTATAAAGTATAATACTTAAAATTAAACAGCATCTGGGAAACCAGATGCTGTTTTTGTATTCAAAAATTGTAAGTAGAGAGAGGGACCTACCCTGCAAACTGATAGTATAATAAAAATATTGCAGCCACACTCATAAGCACCAAGGTAATTGTACCCGCAATATTGGCATAACGGCTATTGGTATAGTTGCCCATTATTTTTTTGTTGTTAGAAATATGCAGCACTATTGCAATGATAACTGGCGCTGTAACGCCATAAAGTATTGCAGAATATAGTAGCGCCTGTATAGGACTAATACCGGCATAATTGATAAATAACCCAATGACCAATGACGCTACAATAACCAAGTAAAAAGGGCGAGCTTCATTAAACTTTTTTTCAAGACCGGCTTCCCATCCCAGTGTTTCAGATACGATATAGGATAGCGAGCCACTAAGCACAGGTATAGCCAGGAACCCTGTGCCTATTACACCCACGGCAAACAGCAAGTAGGCCCATTTGCCGGCAAGTGGTTCCAGCGCCTTTGCTGCTTCCTGCACAGTGTCTATCTGGTGTATGCCACCCTTAAACAATACTGTACCTGCAGTAAGTATAATGAAGAACATAATGATGTTGCTGAACAACATGCCGAAATCTACATCCACTTTCATGTTGTGTATGCGTTTTTTATTCACCATCAATACTTTGCCGGTCTTTTTCATATCCTCCACTTCCATTGTAGCTTGCCAGAAAAACAGGTAGGGTGATATGGTAGTGCCCAGTATAGCTACCAGTATGTTGATGAAATCTTTATTGAAGTGTATGGTAGGTATTACCGTAGCTTTTGCAATGGCCCAAAGATCTTGTTTATATAAAAAAGGCACAACCATATACACCAGTAGTATAGCACAGGTATATTTGAGTATTGCCGCTAATTGTTTGTACGATAAGAAAATAATGCTGAGCAGTAATATGCCTGTGAAGATCACACTAAATAACATAGGGTTCACTGCGGGTACAAGCAAGTTGGCTACTGCACCCATGCCCGCTATGTCTGCGCCTATATTGAGTATTATTGCCGGAAAGCTGAAGACAAGCATCAAATAAAGAATGCTGCGGGGGTAATGTTTCTTCAGGGTTCCGGTTAACCCCTGGCTGGTGACCATACCTATTCGTGCACACATTTCCTGAACAGCAGCCATTAAGGGGAAAGTGATAAGAGCGGTCCATAGGGTAGCAAGACCAAATTGTGCCCCGGCTTGCGAGTAAGTTGCTATGCCACTTGGGTCGTCATCGCTGGCACCGGTTATAAGACCTGGACCTAATATTTTCAAGAAACGCAATGTTTTTATCAGAACTACCTTTGAGCGTTTCATTATATACTGATGGTTTCGAAAATATTTTGCTAATGTAGCTGTATTTGGTTGTTATTAGCGCTTACATTATGCAGGTTTAAAACTTCTGATCTTTGAAATGTTAATATAAAAAACTGCGAAATGTTTTATTAGTACGGATTGGCAGTAGGTACTGGTTCCTCCAGGTGTTTTGTCGGTTATGCACATATAAGATGGCAATTTTTCTCAGAAAACATTGCCATTAAACCATGCTAAAAATATCACTTAAATATTTGCATTAACAAAATGTTTGTATATTTTTATGGATTATGTTTAAAGCGATAAAATGCTTATTAACATAAAATTATCTCAAATACCCTGTTATAAGCTCATGACTAAGTATATGAATATTTTTATCTCTCCGCAAACTATATGCCTATGAATAAATAAAAAAAGGAAAAAAATGGTCTAATTGAATTTTTTTTAACCGTTAAATTAAAATTATACTTATGAAAAAATCAGTCCTCCTTTTTGCATTGTTATTTTCGACTTACGGTGCGTTTGCGCAACCCGCGTTCAGAGTACTTAGTAATCTTTCTTTTCCATTGATGTTTGATGTAACGGTTTACGATGGTGCTACTCCATGTACAGGTACTGCTGTAACATATCCTGGCGGATATTCTATGCCAGGTACATTTTTTGATGGTACAAGTTCGGGTTCTGTTACTGATCCCTTAATTGATATTACTAGTAGTATATGGGGTTGGTCAAGTGGGTATTCGCCAACCTATTTCGGGTCCATAACGTTTTATAGCCCGACATGTACAACGTTTTCTATGACAATAAATTTATGTACGCTTAGCTCTCATCAACTTCCAACTGCGAATTATCCTTGTAATCCTTTTCCTCCAAATCCAATTAATATGATTACTGATATTGCCCCAAATGGTGATGTAAATATTACTAGTAATTAATTTTTGTAAATGATGGATTTACCTAATAAATAGGCTGTCTCACTTTATGAGGTAGCCTATTTTTATTATTCTAGCTTAATTCAATTGTTAGCAAGAGGTCATTCTATCATGCAGGTTTGAAACTTCTGATCTTATAACTGAATATAAGCATGAAATACCGATGCAGTACATTGGTGTGTGTGTCTTGTATGTAAAGATCGCTTATGGAATGTTGGATATTTGTGCCCTGGTTTAAAATGTCATAGGCTAGGACTCTTATATCAGCAAGCCTTTTATGACCAAGCTTTTTACCTACGCTCATATTCCACAGCAAATAATCCTGGTTGTACCCTGCAGATAAACCAGAATTGTTCTGGTAATTGAATTGGGTGTTATACACAAAGCCCTTCCAAAAGATAATGTTGATATTACCTTGAGTGGTCTCATTTACAGTTAGTGAATTGAGATTAGGATTCAATGCATTGGTGCTTGATGCCAGGAAACACGATGATTTGATGGTGAAGTCTATGTTCTCGCTAATGTTACTGCTGAGCGCTATGTTTACACCTCCGTTTTGGGTAGTCTGGAAGCTGGAAATGCCGTTGATGATGATGGGAGTGTGATTTAAACCTGCACTGGCATTAATATTCAGGTTCGACTTTATACCTTTAAGCGGGGTTCCGTAACCTGTTGACACATTTATCATCCAGTTGCCATCCACGTTAACTGGCATTGTCAATTGTGCTCCTTTCGGCAGTAATATATTTTGCTGTATTAATGTATCGTTCTGGGCAATAATAGCGCTGTTGGTAATGAAATGCTGGGTGTAACTGGCATTGCCGCTTATGTAAAAATTGGAGGCATTTTGCGTGTTAGTTGCATTGTATCGCAGGGTTATATTGTGCTGGTAGGGTTGTCTTAGTTCGGGGTTGCCGGTGATAAGGTGCAGTGGGTCGGTATTGTTGATTACACTCTGAAGTTGTGTTATGCCGGGTACAGATGTTGCTGTTGTATAGTTTACCTGCAGGTTGCGTGTTTCAGATAATTTATATTGCAGGGAAGCGGTTGGCAAGAGGTTCTGAAAGTTATGACTGAATTGATAGGTGTAAGGAAAAAACTGGCTGTTTGCAAAATTGGTGGATTGGTAATACAGACCGAAAGATAGGGTGTATTTTTTGCTGTGGACCTGGTAGCTGCCCCCGGCTTTTTGCAATAAAGACCGGTTGCGGAACGTGTTAGACAATAGTGTGTCGGGTAGGGTATAGGCATCGGTAATATAAGAGTAGTTGTAAGTATTATTATCAGAGTGCGCAGGTACATATGTTGCTGTATATTGCAATTGCAGTTGGCTGTTTTTTGATACTTGTTCGGTATAAGCCGCATTGGCAGCTACATTCCAGGTGTTTTGTATACTGGGGGTTAGCTGGTTTAATGTATCGTTTATGAAGCTGTTGCCATAGTATTGGTTCAATGCATTTAGGGTGGTATTGCTATTGTTGTAGTTGTTACTACCTGTTACATTTAGTGAAAATGTGCGGCCTGCCTTTTTAAATTTATGCCTGAATAATAAGTTGCCCGAAAAATTGTAGCCTCTTTGTGTACCAGAACTTGTATTCGACGTTTGGTTGAGCAAGCTGTCTGCCTGGGTGGTTGCACCGGTACGACTATTGTTTCTATTGTTATTTTGCAACGATAGCTGTGGCTGAAAAAGCAAGCTATTAGCGCTGTCTATTACATAGTTCACCCGTGCATTAAACCTGTGACTGTAGTTGGTGCTGTGTGCATTATTACTCTCATTATACAACTGGCCGGAATCGGCTGTAGCAACGTACCTGCGTTGCAGTTGGTTGGTGGAGTTGTTGTTGGTCTCGTTGAAAAAATAACTGCCGCTGATATCTAATTTCTTGCTGAGTTTATTAATATAGTTAATGCCGGCAGCGTTGGTGAGCGCCGTGCCTAAGGCCTGCGCAGGCCCCACTACTCCCTGGTTGGTAAAGTTCTGTACGTTTATATTATTGCTTTGGCCGGTTACTGTTATTCGCTCGTCTTTGTCAAATTTGTTGAGGTTGATATCGGTATTGTACGTGTTATCTATCCCTGCTCCTGCATCAACTTTCCCAAAAACACCATTGCGTTTGTTGGCCTTGGTTATTATGTTGATCGTTTTTGTGGTATTGACCTCGCTAAACCCGGTAAACAGTTCTTGCTCACTTTTTTCGTTATACACCTGTACTTTGTCTATTACCTCGGCAGGCAATGTGCGCAGGGCAGCATATGGGTCATTACCGAAAAACGGTTTGCCATCTATCAGTACCTTTGTCACTGCCTCGCCTTGCGCTTTCACAGAGCTGCCGTTCAGCTCCATACCCGGCATTTTCTTTACCATGTCAGCGGCATCGGCATCTGGGTTGGTTTTATAGGCTCCTGAGTTGTATTCGGTAGTATCATTTTTTTGTACTACCGCCATTATCTTTTCTACAATCTTCACTTCATCGAGCATAGTGCTAGTGTCGTTTAAGAATATGGTTCCTAGTTGTACATCTTTGCTCTTGACTATAATATCTTTTTTGAAAGACGCGTACCCCATACGGCTGACACTTACGCGGTAATTACCCGCAGGAACAGAACCAGAGAAATAACCGCCTGTATCTGAAATGAAAGTGTAATTGTTACTGCCAGTAACCTTTACTGTACTGCCCGGCAGCGGAATGTTCAGGTTCTTGTTATACACCTTCCCCTCTATTGACTGGCCATATAAGCATGTTGCGCCCAATACAAATAGCAATAAGAGGGAGAAGTATTTTAACGCCATAAAGAAGTGCTTGTAAAATAATAATTATTTTTTAAGCACGCTTGTAAAGAATGTTTTTTTAAAGGTTTTATTATTAAATATTGCATTAACAAAACGTTTGCATATCTTAGTTTTAGTTTATTCAGATTTACAATAAAAGGTTTAAAGAACTCACTTTGATGAGAATGAATGATGAAACCTCTTTCTTCGCGATTTGAACTGGACTATTTTATTTCTTAACCTAAAAAAAACATAAAAAATGAAGAAGATTTTAATGTCATTGTTGTTATGTCTATCATTTGCTTGCTTAAAGGCCCAAACAGTTAACTTTTACCTCGTTACTGGTAATACGGTTTACGTTCAATTAGACTATCAAGATTCCCATGGTACATATACCAGTAATGTTATCGCTATTCCATTTTATTGTGGCATGCCTGCTTACCCTGTTTCATTTAGTAGTCTTACATGGGTATCAGGTCACCCATCCTCAGGCGGTACATTTATCGATTATATTGGTTATGATGGAGATCCCTCTTGTTCAGGGGTTAACAGCGTTACAGTAACACCTGGTAACACCTTATGTATTACTTCCTTGTCTGGCTGCGAAACTTTTTATAATTCCTGCAATGCGGTTACATATACTCAGTTGTGCTTTTTATGGGCAACTGGAACAAATAATTTAGCTATAAACGGGGGCTAGGCTATTACTTTGTTTATGTCAAATATCTCCATGTTGCAATTAATTTAAAAAGTTTCATCGAATTTTGATTATTGCTAGGCTATCCAACTTTGGATAGCCTATTTTTATTTATATACTAACCTTACCCTCAATTTCTACGTCTGTTACATATTGGCTAAATCTGTTATTGTCGTTGTTTGATTTTATTTACAATTATCTGGCTATTATGTAAATAATAATCAGATAATTTTATTAAATTGGCAGAATTAACAGTTTGTGTATAGAAATTGACCTTTTAAACGCATAGTATGAAAAAATTTACCCGCTCTATTTTTAAGAATCTATTGTTTGTACCCGTGCTTTTGTGGCTAATGGGCACATCAAGTGCTTACGGGCAAACTGTTGTGTTTAGCGAGAATTTTGATAGCCCGGCTGGTGCACCGGGCTTTTTGCCATCTACGTGGACTACCTCCAATTATTACCTTGCATCAGGGATTTACTCAAATGATGACCCAGGTTCATGGGGCAGGGACTGGGCATATAGCTGTTCACAATTGTACCTCGGCACCTACTACTATGGTTATTACCCACAAGGATACCCACCATACTATTTTGCATATTCATACAGCGGTGCTGGCAATCAGCCATATGGGCATAACAGCTCATCATGTTCTTCTGGGTACATGTGGTATGGTACATATGAAAATAATCCCGGTTCATTTGGGGAGGCCGCTACGCCAGCTATCAACTTTGCCAGCACTTATACCGGTGCAGGAGGCTTCCTGCTTTCCTTCTGGGTTTGGGAATTAAATGAGGGTACTACCTATAACGGCAAATTAGATGTTTATGTTAACACATCTAATTCATCAACTGGCGCTACCCAACTTGGTAGTGATATTTATCCTTCAGCTACTGTTGGCGCTAATGGTATATGGGTAAATTATACCTATACCCTTCCTGCTACTTATAATACTTCAACAGGTGTTTATATCATTTTCCGTGGTACTTCTGCTACTACACAAGTGAACAGTTACGATATTTTTGTAGATGATGTTTCTGTTACTTATGTGCCACCATGCAGCGGAACTCCCAACTTTGCACCTGTTATTACTTCCAGCCCTTTAGCTACCGCAGTTTGTGCAGGAGCACCAGTTTTAATAACAGCTACTGATGCAAACATTACTCCTGGTATCGCCTACAACTGGCAGAGCGCCCCAACAGCTACCGGGCCTTGGACGAACATGACAAGTGGTGTAGGATTGGGTACACTCAACTATACGGTACCCGGCGTTACAGATACTACCTATTTCCGTGTAGTAGATTCCTGCACACTTAGTCACGCAACCCTGGCAAGTACCACTGTATATAAGGTACCAGTCACCAAGTATTACCTCCCTTATTTAGAAACTTTTAATAGCACTGCTACGGGCAGCGTACCGCCATGCTATACTTATAATGATAATTATGGCACTAACTGGTCTGTAGTAAGCGGCATACATGCAGCAGACCATACGGTTATGACCGCAATGCGCGCCAGCGACCCTGCCAGCAATGCCGCACATGGTAAAAATGATTTCTTCACGGTGCCTGGTTTTACGCTTACAGGCGCCCAGGTATATGCTGTCCGCTTTAAATATGCAAGGGGCAGGCAAGATGCTATCGCAGACACAGGTAATCTATATCCCGAGCACTTGCAAGTATATGCAAGCACGCCATCTCCAGGCTATACCGTAAGCAATGTAACCGGTGGTACATTGTTATTTGATCAGACTATTACTTTCAATAACGTTGCCGATACTACAATATATTTCGCACCACCAACTAATGGTAGTTATTATTTCAGTTGGTACAGCAATACAGCACACCCTGCAAGCGGTACATCTACACCTATAGCCGGAGGTCATGTTATTGTAGATAGCATATACATTACTCCTTCAACATGTGTAGCGCCAGCCCTAACTACGCAGCCCACTATTGTGAATGCATGTATTGGCAGTCCTACTGCACTTACCGTTACTGCATCCGGTACTGCCAATAGTTTTCAGTGGTACAAAAATGGAGTTGCAATAACTGGAGCTAAAGCAGCATCTTATAGCCGCACAGCTGCTGCATATACAGATACCAGCAGTTTCTATACCGTAACTGTTACAAACCCTTGCGGTACTGTTACATCAACCAACATTACACTAAATGTGATCGCCCTGCCTAGTGCTACGGTAAATGCAAGTGGTCCAACCACATTCTGTGCAGGTACTCCTTTCTCACTCAATGGTCCTATTGGTGGTGGTTATTCCTACGTTTGGCGCGCCGGTGGTGTAGCAAACGGTACTACCACATCCAGCTATTCACCTACTGCATCTGGCGTATATTCTGTTGTAGTAACTGGCCCAACCGGCTGTACCGCTACATCGGGCAATACAACAGTTACCGTAAATCCTGTACCAACAGCAATCATTACACCGTCTGGACCAACATCCTTTTGTAATGGAGATAGTGTTACGTTGATCGCTACTACAGGAGCAAGTCTTACTTATCAATGGTATCAAAATAACGCTGCTATACCTTCCGGTTTGGGTGGTACAGCTGTTACTTACGAAGCTACGGGTGCCTTTGCATCTGGTACTTATAAGGTAGCCGTTTCAAATGCCAACTGTACTATTACTTCTGCAAATACTATTGTGCAGGCTGTGGCACCACCAACAGCGTTAATAACCGGTGGTGGCGGCAGCAGTATATGTTCTGGCTCCAGCCTAACCCTTACAGCATCTAGCGGAAGTGGTTACAGATACCAATGGCTCTACAACGGCAATAATATAAGCGATACGGTTAGCACATATGCGGCAACTAATGCGGGTAATTATGCGGTTAAAGTTACTTCTGGTTCTTGCAGCGCTACCTCTCCATCTGTTTCGGTGAGTGTAATACCATCGCCTCCTGCATTTGTTACATCATCAGCATCTACTATCTGTGCTGGCGGGTATATTGTATTGAATGCTGATACTGCAGCTACGGCTACTACTTACACTTACCAATGGTTTAAAGGTGGTATATCTACTGGTGTTACCGTTTATACAGATACCATAACTGTTGCTGGTAATTATACAGTTACTGTAGGTAATAGCAGTAATTGCTATACTACCTCACCGGTTACACCTGTTAGTATCACTCCTATTCCGCCTGCTGTAATTACAACAACAGGTACCGGCATAGCATGCGCCGGTAGTACTGTAACCCTTACAGCAAATGCAGGTCCGGGCTACGCTTACCAATGGCTGGGCAACGCTGCAGGTGTTATAACAGGTGCAACAGGACAGTATTATGCTGCTGCTGCAACAGACGTTTATAAGGTGATAGTAACAGACTTGTTTGGTTGTAAGGATACTACTACTGTAGGTTCTACTGTAACCTTCAATGCAGTACCTGCAATAAATATAACAAGTAACAATACGTCTTTCTGTCCTGGTGGAAGCGCAGTATTATCTGCAAGTCCTGGGGTTGGCTCAGGTTTAACTTATATTTGGTATAACAATGGTGTAAATACAGGAATTACAGCAGCTACATACACAGCCACTACTACAGGTGTAATAACTTTACAGGCTACTAATAGCAATCTTTGCAGTGCAATTTCATCACCTGTAGCCACTACATTAAATACACCACCTGCGGCTACTGTACAGGCAAATAGTTCTATTAACTTCTGCCCGGGCGGCAGTGTTGTATTATCTACAACTTCCAGTCCGCTTTATAGCTACTTATGGAGAGATAAAGCAGGTACAGTATTAAGTCTTGGCTCTACTTATACAGCTACAGTTACCGATTCTATAGATGTGAAGGTTACGGATAATAGTACTACTTGTTCTGCCACGTCAGCATTCCTCGGGGTAACACTTAATCCTTCGCCAGGTGCCAGTGCTGCTGCAATAGGTGCTACCACTATTTGCTCAGGCAACAGTGTTACCATTGCTGCTGATACCAACTCAAGTGCAGGCATTACTTATCAGTGGAAGCTCAATACCAATGTATTGGGTGGCGCTACAGCGCCTACTTATACAGCTTCAACTGGCGGTAGCTATACCGTTGTAACATCTAATGGTAGTTGCACCACAACTTCACCACCTATTGTTATTACGGTTAATCCAACTCCATCTGCAACTATAACACCGTTGAGCAGTCCGGTAATTTGCTCAAATGAGTTTGTTACATTGAGTGCAACTACCACAACTGGCAGTACTTATAGCTGGAACCGTAACGGTAACCCAATATCATCAACAGGTGCTACCTCGCCCAACTTTACAACAGATACTGCAGGTAATTATACATTGGTAGTTACCAGTAGCTTAGGTTGTTCAGGTACATCTGCACCTACAGTAGTTACTGTTTACAGTACACCTTCTGTAAGTATTCAGCCTGTTACAGCTACAACGGTTTGTGAAGGTGATACAGCAAAACTGTATGCTAACGTTACCGGCAGTGGTATTGCTTATACCTGGTTGAATGGAACGGTTGCAATACCAAGTGCAATAAACAGAAGTTTTGCTACTACTAATGCGGGCAACTATACTGTTATAGCAACTAATGCCAATAATTGCTCTGATACATCTACCGCAATTACAATAGCTGTAAATCCTGCTCCTAAGCCTTTTATTACTCAGAACAATGCTGTACTGAGCGTATCAGGTGGTACTTTTGCTACTTACCAATGGTACTTAGAAAACGTAGCAATAAGCGGTGCAAAGAGCAGTACCTACACAATAACCAAACTGGGTAATTACAGCGTGTTTGTTTCAGATAACAGTTCTTGCGCAGCTATGTCTCCGGCACTTGACGTTACTAGTTTCACTGCAAGTGGGGTAAAGAATGTGTCAAACAATACAGACATCAAGCTATATCCTAATCCTACTACCTCTATAGTGCACATTGATGCTTCTATACCTGTTAATGCTAAAATATCAAGTCTTGACGGTAAGTTGTTGATACAGGCGCATCATGCTACAGCCGTTGATCTGAGCCAGCTTGCGAATGGCATTTATATGATATCACTATACGATGACAATGATTTGCTCATTAAAGTTGACCGTCTGGTAAAATCTGGCTGGTAGGTAAACTCGATTGATACTAAAAGTTTAAAGCGCTCTGGTTAGGGGCGCTTTTTTTATGCTTTAAGGGAAATGGCTATTGATTAAATAAAAGAGGGTGAAGTGCAGTTTGGCAAATAGCTCATAAAGCATGTGGTGATCTTAACCGGAAATGGGGGAGTCTGGAACTTCTTTAATGAAAATAGTATTAGACATGAGCATTATAGTGCAAAGCAAAAGAGGAAGGCATACCGCCTTCCTCTTTTATTGATAAGTATTATTTATCGACTATGGGAATATGCCCAGCTCTTCGTACGATACGCCAACCTTATTAATAGCTACTACAAATGCTGCAGTACGCATATCGTTTATGTTCAGGGATTTCAAAGAATCACGGATCTCATGATAAGAACCTATCATAGTATCTTCCAAGCCTGAGTAAACAAGATCCACTTCATCAGGACCGTGAAGTATCTGCAGGCGCTCTATATCACTTACTTTTTTGCCGGTCAGGTTTTCAACGGTGTGCAGTATGCTTCCGTTTTGGTTTTCACTGAAACGTTTGTCCAAACGGCCAAAACGTACGTGGCTCAGGTTTTTCAACCATTCGAAGTATGATACAGTAACGCCACCTGCATTCAGGTACATATCGGGTACTACTATTACGCCTTTTTTATTCAGTATTTCGTCAGCATCTGGTGTTAGTGGGCCATTTGCACCTTCGCCTATTATTTTAGCCTTTATACGGTCTGCATTACTTGCGTTGATCACATTTTCAAGTGCAGCAGGTATCAGTATATCGCATTCCATTTCCAGGGTATCAGCGCTTACTGGTATATTGGTGGCACCAGGGAAATTCTTTAAAGAACCTGTGGTCTTACGGTAGTCCATAAGCTCATAGATGTTCAGCCCCTTTTCACTGTAAATACCACCTTCGTATTCGGCAATACCCACTAAAATAGCACCATTATCATAGAAGAATTTGGCTGCATGGTAGCCCACATTACCCAATCCTTGTACAATTACTTTTTTGCCTTCAATGCCGGTTTCAAGCCCCAGCTTTTTCATGTCTTCTGCTATATTACATACCTCGCGAATGCCATAGTAAACGCCAAGGCCCGTAGCTTCTGTACGGCCACGAACGCCACCCTGTGTTACCGGCTTGCCGGTTACGCAAGCAAGTGCATCTACTTCACCGGGTTTCAGGGATGCATACGTGTCAGCTATCCAGCTCATTTCGCGTGCACCTGTACCATAGTCTGGCGCAGGTACGTCTATGCCTGCACCAATGAAGTTTTTCTTCACCAGTTCAGATGCATAACGGCGTGTTATTTTTTCAAGTTCAAAGGGTGTATATTTCTTAGGGTTGATCTTGATACCTCCTTTGGCACCGCCAAAAGGCACATTCACAATAGCGCATTTGTACGTCATGAGTGCAGCAAGCGCCATTACTTCGTCCTGGTTCACGTCCATGCTGTAGCGAATGCCACCTTTACATGGCAATTTGTGGTGACTGTGCTGTACACGGTAAGCTTCAATCACTTCAATTTCCTCTCCTATACGCACCGGGAATTTCATCCGGTACACTGAGTTACAGGCTTTTATTTGTTCTAGAATACCATTCTCGAAACGGGTATGTTTCGCGGCTTTGTCAAAATTGCGTTCCACACCGTGGAAAAAACTATATTCCTGCATTGCTGTGGCTTTTTCAACTGCTGTATCCACCATAAAATTTGATTAAATAAAGGGGTTAAGATTTCTTTTCTAGCCTGGTAATTTTACGTTCAAGGCGTACCAGGAACGTAATAATTCCCGCAAATATAGTGGCTAATACTATAACCACAACGTATATTTTGCCATTTGAACGCATAACGTCAGCCATATCGGCATCGTTTGCACGCGCATTCAATACTATAAATAGAGATAGTAAAAGCGTGACTGCTGCTGTTTTACGCATTTGCGCTGTTTTTTTCAATGTCATATTGATACCTGTTTTCTTGCTTGTACCGTACCATGTTGGTTCTTATACATATTGATGCTATCCAAAACCCCATAAGTATCCAACCTATAAATGCAGGGTACAAAACTATGGTCATGGAGAAATCGCGATCGTAACTTTTAAAAGCCGGATTGCCACCGTTGCCCGGGTGCAGACTGTCCACCATGCGGGGTAATATCCATATAAGAGGGATGAGCAGTGCAAAAGCAAATATATTATACACGGCGCTTATCTTAGCCCTCTTCTCTTCGTCCTTCATGCCGTTTCGCAATACTAAATAGGCAAAGTATATAAGCATACTCAGGGCAGTACCCAGCTGCTTTGGGTCATTGCTCCAGGCTTCGCCCCAGGTATATTTGGCCCATTCCATACCTGTTATCATGCCAAACACGCTGAATGCAATGCCGGTTGCGGTAAGCTGGTAAGCAAAAATGTCATCCTTTAGTTTGCCAGTACGCAGGTATATAATGCTGTAGGCAAATCCTGCCATGTATAGCATCATCATTGTTATCCACATAGGTACGTGGTAATATAAATTGCGTATGGTCTCGTTGAGTATATTCAGGCGTGGTACCGGCAATAACATACCACCAATGGTTGCAAATGCAAGGCAGGCTACACATAGCACCTTCCACCACCAAAGGCGCATCTGGCTGTCTATGAAGCCCTGTAATCCTTTGCTCATACTGCTGTCACCTGCCATAATTGCTCCTGGTAATTTTTTGCCAAAGGTAATAAGGTTATTTGTAAGTATAGTAGTCCTAAGTTGTAAGTCATGAGTTAAAAATCATTGCTTGTTATGGACATTATAAAAGAGTTGGTTACGGCTTGTAACTAATGGCTTGCGACTATCTATTCCTGCCACAAAAAAGGGAACAACGCTACACCAAGTATGATTACTAACAAATCAAGCGCTAATAGTACAATTGCCAATACCCACCAGCCTGGCTGATACACAGGGCTTATGGCTTTGAGGCTTAGGTTGCTGAGTATCATCAACACTGGTGTAACAAGAGGGAAGCCGAGTATAGCCATGAGTGCCGAGTTTTGTTGTGCACGGGCTGCTATAGCGCTAAGGAATGTGAATACAGCAGATAGGCTGATGCTGCCTACGAGGCTAATAAGTATAAAAAGGCCACCTTGTTCCAAAGGCCAGCCAAGTAATATACTATAGAGCATCAGGCTTATCAAACTCATCACAAGCATCAGGCTGGAGCTATATATCATTTTAGCCATCAAGAAAGTAGTTGGCTTCACCAATGTAAAGTAGTAGCGAAAACGGTTAGGATGCTCTTGTAAGAAACTTTTGGCAACAGCATTCACTGCCACAAACAATTGTGTGAGCCAGAACAATGCATTCCATTGTTTGGCCTCTGGTTGTCCGCTCATCATATATATAGCAAATACGGTACTGGCTACATACAGACCTACACCATATAAAGTATGCTTTTGGCGCCATTCCATCAACATGTCTTTACGTACCAGAACCATTAGATTATTTGCCATAATTTGTGCAAAGTTATAGTGAAAAAAAATTTTCGAAGATTTTTTAAAAACTGTTTGGAAAAACGTTTCACACGCCTATCTTTGCACTCCCAAAAGTTCTTAAAACAATAGCGGAAGTAGCTCAGTTGGTAGAGCACGACCTTGCCAAGGTCGGGGTCGCGAGTCCGAGTCTCGTCTTCCGCTCATTTAAAAATTCCAAACCCCATGGTTTGGAATTTTTTATTTGCAAGCATTCCTACCGATGTTTGTATAGGCAGCCCTGGTGGCGGAATTGGTAGACGCGCAGGACTTAAAATCCTGTATGCAGCAATGCGTGTACGGGTTCAATTCCCGTCTGGGGCACAGGTTACAGCCGATTCGAGAGAATCGGCTTTTTTGTTTATCCTCACGATCCTGCAACATTTTACAGGGTAAGTCATGCCTTACGAATCCAGGCAAATAATATTATGTCCATATTCGATCAATGTCAAAACTAATTCACACTAAAATGCTCAAGCTGTTCAGGATGTTTTGCATAAAGGAATATCAACAACTCGTTCAGTTTAGTTAGTTGCAGTGGCTCTGCAAAAAGGTTGTTGTCTATCAGTGACTGTGCACTGCTTATGAATTATTCAGGTAATCATCTTTAGTAAATAATGCAAAGGCTGTTTTTTTAGTTGTCAAATTATTGCAGTGTATTTTGCTGGTCTAGGCCGCTTACCTCATCACTTTCTTTTATTTTTTTCCCCCTAAAAAGCCCAAAGTACACCAATAATGCCTGTAGTGCTTTGTGCCAGTTACGGGTGGCTAGGGTGTCGGTAGGTTGTTTATGATATTGTTGGGCAGCCTCCGTGTAGTCCTTTTGTAATTTGCGATATAACTGTTCGTATGTCATTTTGTTTACTTATAATCTGCTTAGGTACAAGCTAAAACCTTGCCACTGGGTGGTTTGCAGCAGTAATATGAATACCTTAACATTTTATATAAACGATCTGGTTCATTCTTATGTTCAGGGTATAACTTTGTTGCATATGCATAAAGGGTCTTTTAGCTTTATGCAACGGGTATCTTGCTATGCTCAACTACCGTTTTACCTCATGGTGTTTATACTATTGAACATGCATAAAGGCTGGAAGCAGGATGGAGGTTTATAAAAATGTATTAAAGGCTTATTTTTTAGGGGATAGAGGTGTAATACAAATCAAAAATTGTTTTAGTATATGGGAGTCAAACTTTATATAAAGAACATGGTATGCGACCGTTGTATCATGGTTGTAAAAACAGAGTTGGAGAAGTTAGATTTACACCCGCAAGGAATAATATTAGGAGAAGTTACATTGGCTGAATCAGAATTGTTACCAGGACAACTCAAAGAAATAGCTGACAGCATGGAGCGGATTGGGTTTGAAATGATGGATGACCGGAAAAGCAGGCTAATAGAAAAGATAAAAAATACGATTATCAAGCTCGTGCATCATTCACATGATGATACATTGATGATAAATCTGTCCGACTATATTGCTGCTGAAGTGAATTACGATTATAAATACCTAAGCACATTGTTCTCAGAGGTAGAGGGTGTAACCATTGAAAAGTACTTTATTCGCCAGAAGATAGAGCGGGCCAAAGAATTGCTGGTGTATGATGAGTTGAATATATCTGAAATTGCAGATCAGCTTGGTTATAAAAGTGTATCGCATTTAAGTAGCCAGTTTAAACAGATCACTGGTTTTACCCCTTCTCATTACAAGACTATTAAGGAAAAGCGTAGTCCACTAGACAAACTGTGAATTTTATAAATCATTCGGTGAATTCTGTAACGCGATATAGATAACGTTTGAGGACCTTTACCTGATCAATACTACTGAAATGGCAACAACAGGAAATACTTTGAATATACCCCTGGAGGGAGTGGACAGTGAGCACTGTGCTATGATAGTGGACAAGGGGTTAAGTAAAGTAAAAGGTATTTCGGTACATAAAGTAGAACTAAATAATCGAAGAGCTGTTATAGAAACTGCTGATCCTGCAGCAGTATTACCTCTTGCAGTAAAGGCGATACGCGACCTGGGTTACGATGTAGATACTGTAAAGAAAAGCTACCCGGTACTACACATGACCTGTGCATCGTGTGCATCCAGTAGCGAAATGATATTGAAAAGCCAACCTGGTGTGGTAAGTGTAAGTGTGAACTACGCCAATGCCACAGCAAGTGTGGAATATATACCTTCCATAACAGATGCCCACAAGTTAAAAACAGCTTTACAGGCTGTGGGGTACGACCTGATGATAGACGAAACGGAGGATGCAAAAGAATCGCTGGAAGAACTGCAAAGGAAAAGTTTTAATTCATTAAAACGCAGAACTGTATGGGCTGTTGCATTATCCATACCACTGGTGTTCATAGCTATGTTTGGTATGGATATTCCTTATGCAAATTACATCATGTGGGTATTGGCAACGCCCGTAGTGCTGGTACTGGGCCGACAATTTTTTATTGGTGGTTGGAAGCAGGCAAAACACCGCTCGGCCAACATGGATACACTTGTGGCGTTAAGTACCGGTGTTGCCTACTTGTTTAGTGTGTTTAATACGTTGGATCCAGGCTACTGGCAGCAA